>Ga0256864_1000027_pt1 | contig 75289 bp, 76 predicted proteins | sample RVTome_11_FD_187336 | JGI IMG/M metagenome (GOLD analysis project Ga0256864, IMG submission 187336) | Soil microbial communities from uranium-contaminated site in the Upper Colorado River Basin, Wyoming, United States - RVT147D111 HiSeq ... | reverse complement strand
TTGTTCGGACCCGTCGAGGCCCATGACGGCCTCCCGATGCGCGAGGTGCATTGCACGGGATGCCGGAACAGCGTGGTCATCGTGGGGTGACGCCACCCGCCTAGTTCTCGATACTCAGCAACTCCACTTCGAAGATCAAGGTCGCGTTCGGAGGGATGTCGGGCGGCGCGCCCCGAGGGCCGTACGCGAGCGCCGGGGGCAGGACGAGCCGGTACTTGCTGCCCACGCTCATCAACTGGACGCCCTCCGTCCAACCCGGAATGACGCCGTTGAGGTTGAACGACACCGGGTCACCGTCGTAGGAGCTGTCGAACTCGGTGCCGTCGATGAGCGTGCCCCGGTAGTGCACCTGCACGCGAGCGGTGGCCTCCGGCTTGGGGCCGCTGCCCTCTTCCAGCACCTCGTATTGCAGGCCGCTCGCGGTCGTCTGCACGCCCGACCGTTTGGCGTTGGTTTCGCGGTACTGCTCTCCTTCCTGCAACGTCGCCTCCTCTCGGCGTTGGTTCTCCTCGTCGAGCTGCCGGCTCAACTGCTGCAGGATCATGCCGACAGCGCTGTCGCCGATCGCGGTCTCGCGTTCATCGACGACGTCACGGAACCCTTGCATGAACGCCGCCACGTCGAGCTCTACGCCGGTACGGGCCAGTTGCCCGCCCATGTTCATGCCGATGGCGTAGCTGGAGCTGTCCTGGAACGTGGTAAGGTCCGCCCCGTCGCCACCCCCGCACCCGACGACGGTGAGGGAAAGCGCCGCGGGGACGAGTACGTTTCGCGCGATCATATGCGTCATCCTCAGCCTCGAGAACGCTACGAGGGGGCGGGCACGCGGTGGGGTCCCCTCGTCTCGCCGGCCGGTCTGTGGTGTCTGTTCAGTCGTGTCGGCCGAAGGGTACCTCGGGCGCCGTGAGGGTGTCAAATCCTGGAGAAACGAACGCAAAACGAGAACGGGGGCGAGGCCGATATGAGCCTCCGCTCCCGTTCCCCTTCTCGTATCTCGTCGCGCTGGGAGCTACAACCCGATCGCGATCCCCAGGCGGAAGTTCACGAGGTTCGCGTCGCTCTCGATCGGCCGGATCAGAACGGTGCCGTCGGGTAGATCAGTGATCCCGCCCCGGCGCAGGTACGTCGCTTCCCCGTTGTGCGTCGATTGCACGGCCAGGTCCAGCGACACCGGATGGTTGCCGCCGTTGAACTGCAACAGGAGGCCGCCGCCGAACGTGACGGCGCCGGTGACGTCGTCGAAGTTGGTGTCGCTGGCGAACTCGACGACATCGTCGTCGCCGCTCACCGAAGACACGGTCGCGAAGTACGAGAACCCAACGGTGCCGTAGACGTACGGCCGCACCGGCCCGCGCGCGAAGTTGATCTGCGGTCCAATGCCGAAGTTGGTGATGAAGTTGCTGGTCGTCACGTCCACGCCGATGCGCGGGATCGTCGTGCTGAGCGGCGCGCTGAACCGCTCGTGACCATACACGAGATGCGAGCCGTCCAGCCGGAGGCCGATGTGCCGCCCTTCGTCGAAATGGTAGGTGGCGTAGATGCCGAGACCGCCACCCCAATCCACGAACTCCCGAAACTCGCCGGTAGGCCGGGCCAACATGGCCGTGATGCCCAGCAGCCAGCGGGGATTGGCCAGCTGGTCGACCTCGACGATGCCGCGGCGGCGCGGTGGGCTATCCTGAGCCTGCGCCGGAATCGCGACCGACAGCATTGCGGCGGCCGCTCCGAGGGCGACCGCGGTCCGAACGAGATAGCTGTGCATGGGGACGCTCCGTGCGAGCCGTTCTGATACGTACGAATGGCAAAGAGCATGCCTCATGCTGGCCGGATTCAAATCGTTACTCTGTAGTGGCTTAGAGTTCGTGCGTTATCGGCGGAGGGCCTTGGTTCGTCCTCATCGGGGGACAGCTCCTTCCCGCCACTCCCGGCACGCTCGATCCACCGGTCCCTGCCCGGCGTGCGGCAGACCGCGCCATATCCCTCCAGCCGGACCGATGGGTCACCTCCCGCCCGTCACCGGAACCCGCACGCGCGTACGTTCCCACTCGATTATCAGAGCCGCCGCGGCCGCGCCCTCCGGCTCGAATCGGAGTGTGAGCTGTTCGATTGGCTGGTCGGTCTCCTCCACGGGCACGGCGAAGCGACCGACATCGTGGGAACGGACCCAATCGTCGATGGGGGAGCCGTTGCGAGCGGCGAGTCCGTTGAGGACGACGGTCCAGGTCACGGAATCGGGCACCGTGTAGAGCGAGTACCATCCCGGTTCCAGGCGGACGTCACCCACGGACAGCGACCGGTCCGTCCGGAGAACCGTGGCTTCGTTGGCGCCTGTGCCCCACGGCGTGCCGAACGGGATGACGCCGCCCATGACGATCCGGTCGCGCATGGAGGGGCGGCTGTAGCAGACCTTGACCCTGCCACCGCCGATGCGGGTTTCCGCGGAATCGGGCGGACTGAGCCGCTGGGCCAGCGCCGCGGGCGATGCGGGGAACGGACAGCCGAAGAGCCCGTCCGGCCCGGCGGCGCCCGGAAGCCGCTGCGTGGGTGGGTCGTGGAGCGGCCGGCGGGCGGCGAGCAGCCACATGCGGTGGCGGTGGCCGTCGGTCGTATCCTGGATGAAGCCAGGATCCTCGCGCAGCAGCTCGAACCCGGCATTGCGCAGCTCGGCGGCTACCAGGCCGATATGGATCTGGTGGCCCTCCGTCTGGCTGTCGCGGCTCGCGGCGGAATCGTTCGGCGGGTTGTCGAGGATGACCAGCCGGCCGCCGGGTCGAAGAGCCTCTCGGATGGCTCCGAGCATGGAGGAGTACTCAGCCATCTCGTGGTAGGCGTTGACGATGAGGGCGCCATCCAGCGACCCGAACGGCAGCCGAGGATCATCCGGCTCGCCAAGGATCACGTCCACGTTGCGGGTTCCCACACGGTCCAGGACGTTTCGGAGCCGCGCCACGGTGCTGCGGGAGATGTCGACCGCGTAGACCCGGCCCTCGGCGCCTACGGCGGCGCGGAGACGGTGCGTGAAATAGCCGTTCCCGGCCCCGACGTCGGCTACATAGGCCCCCGGCACCGCGCCAAGCGCTGTCGCCACGTCGGTTACGCGCTGAAAGGCGTCGCGGTGGGCGTCATCGTCCTGTGATGCTGCGGTCGGCGCGCCCGCGGCGAGTAGAGCGGCTGCCAGACTCGGTGCGAGCATCGCCTTCATCGAGCAAATCATGGTGCTCCTCCTGCTTTGGGAGCTTCCGGTTTGGGAGGCGCGGCGTCCCGCTGCCGCGAGGCGCGGCGGCACGTCCACAGGTAGGCGGGTATACCAGCGGCGATCAGGCTGGCGCCGGCCAGCGAGGGCCCTGGGGCGAAACGGACAGCCTGGACCAGCATGGCTGCGCTGGCCAGGAGGAACAGCGAGGTCACCCAGGGATGCCCCGGCGCGCGTACACACGGGCGGTGGCCGTAGCCGGGCCGCCGTCGCAGGACGAACAGCGCCGCCACGGCGGTGGCGCTGAAGAGCACCACGGCGAAGGCGGTGTACGTGAGCAGGCTCTCGAACGCGCCGGTGAGTACGAGGACGCCCGCCCAGAGCGCCTGCGCCGCGACGCCGAAGGACGGCACGCCGGACGCCGGGTCGACGCGGCCGAAAGCCGCCGGAATGACGCCGTCGCGGGCCATCGCGTAGTAGATGCGGGGACCGGCGAGCAACATGGCGCTGACGCCGCTGGCCAGCGCGAACCCGACGACGAGCGCCACGGCGCCGCCGCCCAGGCGGCCGAGCACAGCATGCGCGGCGACGTCGGCCACGGCCACGGAACCCTCGAGCGTGCCGAGGGGAACGGTCCGGAGGTAGAGGAGATTGAGCCCCAGGTACAGCGCCGTCACCAGCAGGGTGCCCCCAACGACGGCCGCGTGGAGACTTCGGCCGGGAGTGCGCATCTCACCCGCGAGGTAAGCTGCCGCGTTCCAGCCACTGTAGGTGAACATCACCAGTACCAGGGCGAGGATGGGGCCACCCTCGGCGGCGCGCTGCGCGGGCCAAGGCGGCAGCGCCGCGGCCCGCCCGGCGGAGGCCGTGAGCCCGATCGCCACCAGCGCCGCGATGGTCAGCACACTGAGCCCCGCGAGCGCGTTCTGCAGTGCGCGTCCCGGACCGAGCCCCCGGGCATGCACCAGGGCGAGCAGCGCGATGAGGGTGAGCGCCACCAGCCGGCGCGGATCGAGATCGAGAGTGAGAACAGCCCCGAGGCGCAGTGGGGCCGTGTCCGCCAGCTCCGGAATCAGGCGCTCGAGGTGGATCGCAAAACCCACCGCACCGGCGGCGATCGCTCCCGTGAATCCCGCCAGCAGCGACGTCCATCCCGAGAGAAACGCGACGCCCGGGCCGAACGCCTCCCTAAGGTAGACGTACTCTCCGCCGGCCTCCGGATAGGCACCGCCGAGTTCTGCGTAGACCAGCCCGCCGATGAGTGCCAGCAGGCCGCCCGCCGTCCAGACACCGAGGAACTGGATGGGACCGGAGACCATCGAGGCGACGAGTCCCGGTGCGGTGAAGATGCCCACGCCCACCACGTTCGAGATGATCAGGGCGCTGCCGTCCACCGCGCCCAGCCGACGCGTCAACCGCATTCGGCTGCCCTCCGTCCCGCGGGATCCGTCCATCCGCCGTCTTCGCTAGCCTCCACGACTCAACGATGCGGTGGGCGGCATGCGCTGAGGTGGCCAGGCGGTCGACGAGGTGTGCAGGTTTTGTCGAGGTGACGGGACGGCTCCACACTCTTCGCACCGATTCGATCTTCCTCGGGACCCCGGCCGCACGTTAGAGTAGGGCAGGAACCACCACGACTGGACGGCGGGAGCGACTCATGTCAGGCAATCGCAACGCACCGTCGGGTGCCGCCGCGTACCTTCGCCGGGCGCCTCCTTTCCTCGCGCTGCTCCTCGCCCTGGGTGTGACAGGCGTCGGGGCGATGTGGGCCTACCGGGCGCACCGCTCGCATCGCGAGACGGCCGAGGCGCTCCTGCGGGACTACGGCTCGTTCGCCGCCTGGAGTTTTTCGGAGCGCGCCGCGGCATTTCTCGACGAAGCGGTGCGCAGCACACTCTATCCGCTACGCCGTGAGCTCCTGGACGCCGATCCCGCGTGCCTCGAGGCCGTGCTCGCGGCGGGCCGGAAGAGGCGGGACGGATGCGGGTGCGCTGCTCCGCTGGCCGGCCGGTTCGCGTTCCATGCCCGCTTGGCCCCCGAGCCGTCTGACCCCACCTTCGTCGGGGAGCCGCCAGCGGCACCGTACCGCGTTGCGCTCCTGGCGGTTGTCGGACGGGACGCGCGGAGATGGCCAGACCAGGAGCCCTACCGCGTGGTGCAGGTGCCGGGACCGAGCGAGGCGCCCATGCTGGTCGCGTATGCGCGACTGCGCCACGAGCGCGGCGACACCGTCGTGTATGGCGTCGAAGTTGATCAGGCCCGATTCCGGGAGGAACTGCGCCGGGCGTTCGACGACCCCGTGCTGCTCCCGCGTTCGCTGACGCGGGGAGCGCCGAACTCATCCCTCCTGGCCATCCGCGTGCTGGGCGTGGGAGAGGAGTTGTTGTTCGCCTCCACCGAGCGCGCGACGCCGGCGATCTACGCCGACCAGGCGCTGCCAGAGCGCGTCTCCGGCGTGGTAGTACGGGCGTCGGTTCTGCCCGAGGCCGCCGAGCGCCTCATCATTGGCGGCATGCCGGGCGACCGCACGCCGGTCCTGCTCCTCCTCTTCGGCTTGGCCGCCTGTCTGATGGTGCTCTCCGTCTCGCTGTTCCGGAAAGAGAACGAGCTCGCGCGCCTGCGCTCGGACTTCGTGGCCAGTGTCTCGCACGAGCTGCGGACGCCGGTGGCCCAGATACGCCTTTTCGTCGAGACGCTACGCCTAGGCCGCGTCAGCAACGACGCGCAACGGGAATGGGCCTTCGAACGGATCGAGCGCGAGACGCTCCGGCTGGGTGGCCTCGTGGACAAGATCCTCCACTTCAACCGCATCGAGCGGGGCGTGGTCCCCGCCCATGGGACGCCGGTGGATGTGGGCGAGGGAGTGGAGGACGCGACGACATCCTTCGACGCACTCCTGCCGACCGGCAAGGCCCGGCTCGCCCTGGCGTCGACCGAAGGGCTCCTGGCGCCGGTGCATCCGGACTCCCTGCGACAGGTCGTGCTGAACCTCCTCGAGAACGCGGTCAAGTACGGGGCCGACGGCCAGACCATCCGGGTGTGTGTGGACCGACGGGACGGATTCGCCCGAATCGCCGTGGAGGACGAGGGGCCCGGGGTGCCAACGGCTGAACGGCGGCTGATATGGGAGCCGTTCCGGCGCGGCGCGGCCGCGGTGGGAAGCGCGACGGCGGGGGGTGGCATCGGCCTGTCCGTGGTGCGGCAGATCGTACGCGCCCACGGCGGTCGCGCCTGGGTGGAGGACGCCAAGAGGGGCGGCGCGCGCTTCGTCGTGGAGCTCCCCGCGCTGCGGGTGGCGGGGGGCGGAGCGGGTGCCCAGGCCGGACGGCGCGGCGCTCCAGCCGGTGCGGCATGACCGGCCGCGTCTTGGTCGTGGAGGACAGCCAGGGCCTCGCCGACGGACTCCGTCACAACCTCGAGGTCGAGGGCTATGTCGTGCGGCTGGCCTCGACGGGGCCCGCGGCCCTCCACGCGGTGGCGGACGAGCCGCCGGACCTGATGATCCTCGACCTCATGCTCCCCGGTAAGGACGGCTTCCAGGTGCTGGCGGAAGTGCGGGAGTCAGGCCACCGCTTCCCAGTCATTATCCTCACGGCGCGGGGGGAAGAGGTGGACAAGGTCCGCGGCTTCCGCCTCGACGCCGACCAGTACGTCACGAAACCGTTTGGGCTGCTCGAACTGCTGGAGCGGGTGCGGGCGCTGCTGAGACGGCAGGAACAAGCGCGCCGCCCCGCTCCGAGCACCCCCATCAGCTTTTCCGAGGTCGAGGTGGATCCGGTGGCGAGGACCGTGACCAAGGCGGGCCGACGCGTCGCGGTTACGCCCCGCGCCTTTGACCTGCTACTGGCGCTGATCGCACATGAAGGCCGTGCGCTCAGCCGGCAGCAGCTTCTGCGGGACGTCTGGGGCTACCTCCACACGGTGACTACCCGGACCGTGGACTCTCACGTCTCGGAGCTCCGGCAGAAGCTCGAAGACGACGCCGCGAACCCGCGCCACATCCACACGGTCTGGAGGATCGGCTACCGTTTTGAACGATAGCCGGCACCTTCACGACTGCGCGCGGCGTCACAGCCCCAAGGTCTCCGCACGATAGCGCTCGAACAACGTCAGGAAGTCCCGCTGGTCCGCCTGTGCCACACCCCGTTCCTCCAGCGCCTGCCGGATGATGCCCATGAACGTGTCCCACTGTTCCGCCGTGATATGCAGGCCGACGTGGACCTTGGGGCGCGCGCGGTGGTTCCGTGCCCGTGCTCCGCTCCCCGTGCCAACATCGCCGTCCGTCTGGCCCCTCTTCCGTACGGGCGGTTATCGTTCGACGGACCAGGGAAAGGACGACGTGCCCGATCAGCGACGCCCCGGCCTCGCCGAGCGGCTGCTGCCGTTCCTCGACGTGGGCGATGCAGAGCCGCTCCACCGGCAGATCGTGGACCGGGTGTGGCTCGAGGTAGTGACCGGGACACTCGAGACCGGCGAGCGGCTCCCGACGGTGCGGCAGCTCGCGGTGGACCTGAACGTCCATCCCAACACGGTGCAGCACGCGTACGAGGAGCTGGAGCTCCTGGGAGTGGTCGTCACCCGGCCCGGTGAAGGCAAGTTCGTTGCCCTGTCGTCTCCCGATCGTCCCGCGTTGGAGCGCCGCGCGCAGCTCGAGCGGCTCTGCCGTGACGTGCTGACCCAGGGGCGCGCGCTCGGGTTCACGGTCGATGACCTGATCGACATGCTCGTGGAACAGCGCGCCGACGCGCGAGACGCCAGCCCGAAGGATGGGATCCCATGACCGAGTTTTTGCCCGCGCGCTTACCCAAGGGCGCCACGGCGGCGTTGCAGCGTCGCCAGTCGTCGACCACCTCGCCGACCGACTCGCGCTATACTGCCCCGTCCCTGGTGGCGGGAATCCTGTCGGCGCTCGCGGTGGGCGGCGCCATGCTCCTGCTGCCGATCGACTGGGAGCCGTTCCGGATGGTGCTCACGCCGGTGCTTGCCGCGCTCACCGGCTTGTTCGTGGGCTCATCGGTGAAGTACGCGGACCAATGGGAGAAGGCGGTGGTGCTGCGTCTGGGGCGGTATCGCGGGCTGCGGGGCCCGGGGTTCTTCACGGTCGTCCCGATCCTCGACCGCGTGTCATACCATATCGACCAGCGCATCCGCACCACCGACTTCGGGGCGGAGTCGTGCCTGACGAAGGACACCGTGCCCGTGAACGTGGACGCCATTGCGTTCTGGATCGTGTACGATGCCGAACGGGCGGCGCTGGAGGTGCAGGATTACGTCACCGCGGTGATTCTCGCGGCGCAGACGGCGCTCCGCGATGCCATCGGCAAGCACGATCTGGCCGAGCTGATCCAGTCGCGCAAGGAGCTGGGGCGGGGGTTGCAGCAAATCCTCGATCAGAAGATGCACGACTGGGGGATCCAGGTGCAGTCGGTGGAGATCCGCGACGTGATCATTCCCAAGGCGCTCGAGGAGGCGATGTCGCGCCAGGCACAGGCCGAGCGGGAGCGCCAGGCCCGGATCATTCTCGGCACGGCCGAGACGGAGATCGCGTCGAAGTTCATCGAGGCGGCGGAGACCTACGCCGAGAATCCCGTGGCGCTCAACCTGCGGGCGATGAACATGTTGTACGAGAGCATCGTGAAGCGTGGGTCGCTCATGGTGGTGCCGTCGAATCTCGCCGACTCCTTGAACCTACCCGGCGTCATGGGGTTGGCCGGGGCGGCGGGAATGGCGTCGGGCGCGGCCCTGGGTAAGGAGGCTCGGCGGGAGGCCGATCAGCCGGCGTCGTCGGAACGGCCGAGTCAGGGTGATTAGCGCCGGCGGCGTTTGGAACACGGGAACATTGGAACCATTTGGTGCCCCCGGGCGTCTATTCCCGTGGAGGGGGCACACATGACGATCCGTCTGTCGGACCATCGCTACCGGCTCGCGCTCCGCGTGCTCAACGCGGCGTGGGAGGATCGCGATCCGGCGCTGTACGACGCCTATCTGTTCGCGCTGCTCGTGGGGTTTGCGGAAGCGGCGGCGTAGATCTCCCCGCCTTTCGCCGTCACCGCCGACCGAACCGCGCCGCGATGGCAAGCGTGACGCCCATCGCCGGCAGCGTTAATGCAGTTCCCAACACCGCCTCCCCACTCATCATCGTGAGCCCGAACGCGGCGAGCGCCGCGTAGCTCACGGCGCCCGCCGTGAACCACAGGAGCGGCGGGACGCGATGGTCGTCGCGGAGCAATCCCAGCCCGGAGGCGGCCGATCCGGCGACGAACAGCCCCAAGTCGGCCAGCCAAAACGCGAGGATGGCGTCATCCGGAACCGTCGCCGGTAGAAAGAGCCGGCGCACCGCCGGTTGCGCGAGGAGGGCGCCCCACCAGAACAGCGCCACGCCCGCCTGGAAGAAGAGGTACCCCGCCGCCATCCGCTGATGCCGGCGGCGCCGGATCTCCGACGGCTCTTCCGGGGGCGCGTCCCGCGCCCCGTACCCAACGGCCTCGCTCATTCCCGCGCGTCGCTCGCCGCGCGCGTCGGCTCGGCCGCGGGGTCCCGGTAGCGGTCGAACCACGCGAGGATGTGCGCGACCTTCGCGATCAGCTGGCTCGGCCGATTCGCGATGCCGTGCGAAGCGCCGGGGATGCGAACCATGGCGGCCTCCACCTTGCGCAGCTTCAACGCCTGGTAGTACTGCTCGGTCTCCGACATCGGCGTCCGATGGTCGGCCTCGCCGGTGAGGAGCATGGTCGGCGTGGTCACGTTGCCCACCAGCGAGATGGGCGAGCGCGCCATGTACTGCTCCTGATGCTCCCACGGGAATCCAGGGAACCAATACTTGTAGAAGAAATTGTACGCGTCCGACGTCAACACGAAGCTGTACCAGTTGATGACGGGTTTGGCCACCACCGCGGCCCGAAAACGGCCGGTATTGCCTACGATCCACGCGGTGAGCACGCCGCCCCCGCTCCCGCCGGTCACGAAGAGGTTGTTCTCGTCCACGTACCCGCGCGCGATCACCGCATCCACACCGGACATCAAATCGTCGAAGTCTTGCCCCGGGTAGTTGTGGTGAATCAGGTTGCCGAATTCCTCGCCGTAGCTCGTGCTGCCCCGCGGGTTGGCGTATAACACGACGTACCCAGCCGCGGCGTAGAGCTGGATCTCTGCGGCAAAGCGGTCGCCGTAGTTTGCGAACGGACCGCCGTGGATCTCGAGCAGGAGGGGGTACTTCCGGGTGGGGTCGAAGTCGGGCGGCGTCACGATCCACGCCTGCACACGGCGCCCGTCGAAGGACGACTCGTACCAGATCTCCTCGACCGTGCCGAGGCCTTTGTGTCCGAGGAGGTCGTCGTTGAGCCGCGTCAATCGCCTCGGCTCCTGGCCTCGCGTTACCATCGCGAGGTCGGCGGGATGGTCGGGTCCGGTGTGCGTGTAGACGATCCGCCCGTTCGCCGCTATCGAGAAGTCGCCGCCCGCGTAGGGCCGACCCAATGAGAGGCCGCCGACGTCACCGGCCACCGTCTCGACCGCGCCGCCTGCGGCCGGGACGTAACCGATCTTCGTCGTCCCCTCGTCGTCGAACTGGAAATAGATGCCGCGTCCGTCGCCGCTCCACTGCGGGTTCTGTACGTCGCGGTCCAATCCTTCCGTCAGCAGCCGGGATCCGCTGCCGTCGCGGCCCATCACGTACAGGCGGGTCACCTGGTATCCCTGGTACCGGTCGTCGAAGCCCGTGTAGGCGATCTGGCGGCCGTCGGGCGAGACGGCGGGGCTGCCGTCGGGGCCGGCGCGGCTCGTGAGCGGCCGGATGCGCCCGTCGGCGACGCCCAGCTCGTAGATCTCGCTGTTGCGCGGGTCATATTCCCACTCGTCGTGCCGGTTGGCCGACAGGATCAGCGCGACGCCGTCCGGCGTCCATTGGGGCGTGCCATTGTGGTTGAACGACCCGGACGTGAGCTGCCGTGGCGTTCCGCCTTCGGCGGGGAGAACGAAGACGTGGGTGTAGCCGTCCTCCACGTATCCGGCCCCGTCCTGGCGATAGATGAGCTTCTCGATGACGCGGGGCGGGGCCGCCCATTCGGCGCCTTCCGGCTTGGGCGGAAGCGTGGCCATCGGCTCGCCACGCTCCGGCAGGAGCATGGTGAAGGCGATCCACCGTCCGTCGGGCGACCACACGACGTCGCGTGGCGACTCGGTGACGTTCGTCAGCGTGGCGCTCTGCCCGGTGTCCATCCAGCGCACCCAGATCTGGCCATCGTGCACGTACAGAAGGCGGGTGCCGTCGGGCGACCACCGCGGAGAACCGTAGCTCCCGCTTCCGGTGGTGAGCGCCCGGTGCCCGTCGCCCTCCCCGTCGATCATCCACAGGTGGCCGCGTTGCCGGTCCGACATGATGTCCATGCCCGTCCGCACGTACGCGATGCGTCGTCCGTCCGGGGACACCTGGGGATCGGTGGCGTACTCCAGCTCGAAGACGTCCGCCGGCCGGAAGAGGTTGGCGTCCTGGGCGGCCGCCATGGCAGGTGCCGCGACGAGGACGAGGAGTAGGGCGGAAACGGCGGAGCGCATTGAGGTCCTCCGGCGACGGGCTGGGAACGGGTTGACCTGCTGCTGAAGGTATCGCGGAAGGGCGAGTCTCGTGAAGACGGTGACCGTAGGACCGGGCACTTGTCCCCAGTCACCTCCTCCCCACGAAACCCCCTGCCCCGGCCCTCGTACGGAGCTGAGCGCATCACACCACCTCCACCGACCGCCCCTATGGAACAGCTTCGCAGAGATCTCCAGTTCGGCCTCCGCCTCCTGGTGAAGAATCCGGGCTTGTCCCTCATCGCGATCCTCACGTTCAGCCTCGGGATCGGCCTCACGACCACGGTGTTCAGCATCGTGAACGGCGCGCTGTTCAAGGGTCTCCCGTTCGACGAAGGCCACCGCGTGATAGCGCTGGGCCGGAACAATCCGTCGCAGGACATCGACCAGATGGGCGTCACCGTGCATGATCTGCTTGCGTGGCGCGAGCAGCAGACCACGATGACAGGGCTCGCCGCCAGCGGGGGCGGCACGGTCAATCTCGTGGGCGCAGAGGGCCGGCCGGAGCGCTACTCCGGATCGTTCGTGACCGCCAATGCGTTCGACGTGTTGCGGGTACAGCCGGTGCTGGGGCGCGCCTTTCGCGAGGGCGAGGACCGGCCCGGCGCGGAGAAGGTGATCATCCTCGGATACGAAGTGTGGCAGGAGGTGTTCGACGGGGCACCGGACGTTCTGGGCCGGACGGTGCGGACCAACGGAGAGGTGCGGACGGTCGTGGGCGTGGCGCCGCACGGGTTCCAATTCCCGAGCAATCAGGAGCTGTGGCTTCCCCTCGAGCTGGACCCCAACGCGAACCCCCGGGGCGACGGGCCCAACTACCTCGTGTTCGGACGGCTGAAGGACGGGGTGACGCTGAACGAGGCCGGCGCCGAGTTCGCAACCATCGCGTCCCGGCTGGCGGAGGCCTACCCGGAGAGCAACGAGGGGGTGGGCACCACGATCGAGCCGTTCACCAAGCGATTCTTGGGCGACGAAGTCTACGGGCTGCTCTACACGATGCTCGGCGCAGTGCTCGGCGTGCTGCTCATCGCGTGCGCCAACGTCGCGAACCTTCTCCTGGCGCGCGCGTCGGTACGCAGCCGGGAAGTGGCGGTGCGCAGCGCGCTGGGCGCGAGCCGGCGCCGGGTGGTCATGCAGCTGCTCACGGAAGTGCTGGTGCTGTCAATCGTGGGGGCCACGTTGGGGCTCGCGCTCGGCTTCGCCGGCGTGCGGTGGTTCGAGGCGGCCATCGCGATCGACCCGCCGCCGTTCTGGATCACGTTCGATCCCGACATCCGGGTCATGCTCTTCGTGCTCGGCACCGTGGCATTCACGGCGATCTTCTCGGGTCTGGTGCCGGCGTTCCGCGCCACGGGGGCCAACGTCAGCGACACGTTGAAGGACGAAGGGCGTGGCGCGTCGAGCTTCCGCATGGGCCGTTTCAGCTCGGCGCTCGTGATCGCGGAGGTGGCGGTGTCCTGCGGGCTGCTGATTGCCGCCGGACTCATGACCAAGAGCGTCGTGCAGCTCAAAACGCTACCGCTTCCGTTCACGACCGAGCGGATCTTTACCGCGCGGTTGAACCTGCCGGCGCTGGAATACCCCGACACCGCAAATCGGGTGCGGTTCTACGACCAACTGTTGCCGAGACTCGGGGCCGTTCCCGGTGTGGAGGCGGCCACGTTGTCCGACGGATTGCCGGCGTCGGGCAACGGCTCGCGCGTGTTCGAGGTCGACGGGCGGAGCTATGCGACCGACCAGGACTTCCCGTTCGCGCGCGAGGGAATCGTGACCCCAGGGTATTTCGACACGTTCCAGGCCGAAGTCCTCCAGGGTCGCGTGTTCACGGTGTCGGATCACGCCGAGGCGACGCCGGTCGCCGTCGTGAACCGGACCTTCGTACGGGAGTTTTTCCCGGACGGCGACGCGCTCGGTCGCCGGATCCGCATGGGACGCCGCGACACCACGGCACAGTGGCTCACCGTGGTCGGCGTGGTCCCCGACATGCGCATGGAGGGCATCGGCAACAACGACGAGAGCCCCGCGGGATTTTACATCCCGATCGCGCAGAGCGGAGTGGGGAACTTCGTGAGTATCGCGCTCCGGACGCGCGGTGAGCCGACGGCCGTGACGACGGACGTCCGGGCGGCCGTCACCTCGATCGACCCGAACCTGCCGATCTACAACGTCTTTTCGATGCGCGACGTCATTGCGGAGGAGACGTGGTTCTACGGTGTGTTCGGTACCCTCTTCATGGTGTTCGGGTTCGTGGCACTGTTCCTGGCCGCGGTTGGACTCTACGGCGTCATGTCGTTCGCAGTGAGCCGCCGCACGCAGGAGATGGGCATTCGCATGGCATTGGGCGCGGATGCACCGAAGCTCGTGGGCCTCGTCATGCGGCGGGGGCTGATGCAACTCATCGTGGGGATGGCGCTCGGTCTGGTGCTGGCCTTCCTCGCCACGACGCCGCTCGAGATCGTGTTGTTCGAGGTGAACGCTCGCGACCCGATCGTGTTCGGGATCGTGGTCCTGGCGCTCGCGGTGACCGGCGTTCTGGCGACCTTCGTGCCGGCCCGACGCGTCACCCGGCTCGATCCCGTGATGGCGTTGTCGCCGGAGTGAGGGGTAGCCGTATTGTGGCGTAGCGCCGCGTGGCGTACGCCACCTGGCCCGCGGCTAGGCGGCTGGGCGCTTGAAGTAGAAGTGAGCCGTGGTTCCATCGGCATAGCTTCCAGTGAGCTCCCATCCCTCCCGGCCCAAGGCCGTCAGCTCTTCGTCTGGCGGCGGACCCTCGGCCAACGGTCGGCCGATGTGCCGGTACTGCCATTCGACGGAGACATATACCGAAGGGGGATGCACGCGGACGGCGGGTGTGCTCTCGGGAAGCGTGAGTACGGCGGGCATGGGTGACCTCCTGCTCATCTGACTATACCCGCATGACTGGACCGATTCGAAGCCGACGGCCCTGCGGTCGTGGACGCCGACACCGGACGATACCCCACGGAGCGCCAACCCCGCAACGTCGAATTCGACGTCCAGATTCCGGTGGATCGGCGCCCCGCGCGGGCTAGATTGCGGGCATGCACGCAACGCTTCCTTCCGCTCGAGAGATGTACCAGGCCCTGGCCGGGCGGGATACGGCGTACGAGGGCGTGTTCATCGTGGCGGTGCGCACCACGGGTGTCTTCTGCCGGCCGACGTGCCCGGCGCGAAAACCCAAGCCCGAGAACGTGGAGTTCTTCGCGACGACGCGCGATGCGCTCGCGGCCGGGTTCCGTCCCTGCAAGCGGTGCCGGCCGCTCGAGCGGGGTGGCGGGCCACCCGCCTGGCTGACCGCGCTGCTGGCGGACGTGGACCGGGACCCCGTGCGCCGCTGGACGGATGCCGACCTCCGGGCGCGCGCCGTGGACCCCACGCGCGTACGCCGGTGGTTTCAACAGCAGCACGGAATGACCTTCCACGCCTACCAGCGGGCGCGCCGCCTCGGCGCGGCGCTCGGCCGGCTGCGTAACGGCGACGACCTGACGCGTGCCGCGTATGACTCCGGTTACGAGTCGCTGAGCGGATTCCGCGACGCGTTCGGTCGCTTGTTCGGTGGGCCGCCGGGAGGTGGGCGGGGCACCACGCCGGCGGTGGTGACGCGGATCCTCACGCCGCTCGGGCCAATGGTGGCCGCGGCCACGGACGACGGCGTCTGCCTCCTGGAGTTCGCGGATCGCCGGATGCTGGAGACCCAGCTACGGCGCGTGCAGCAGCGGCTCCGCTGCGCCATCGCCCCCGGGGAGCACCCCCACCTCGATCGCCTCGAGCGGGAGATCGAGGAATACTTCGCCGGGCGCCGCACGGCGTTCACGGTAGCCCTGGAGCTCGCCGGCACCACCTTCCAGGAAGCCGTGTGGGCGGAGCTGCTGCGGATTCCGTTCGGCCGGACCAGCTCGTACGAGGCCATCGCGCGGGCGATTCGTCGCCCCAACGCGCACCGGGCGGTGGGACGCGCCAACGGCGACAACCGCATCGCCATCGTCGTCCCGTGCCATCGGGTCCTGCGCGCCGACCGCACGCTGTGCGGCTACGGCGGCGGGCTCTGGCGGAAACGCCGGCTGCTGGACCTGGAGCGGGGGGTGGATTCGTAGGAACGGGGATCTCCCTAGATTCCTCCCATGCACGACCGCATCCACGACATCCTCGACACCCCGATTCCCGCGGTCGATCCCGGCGCGGTGATCGGCCATTCGCGCGAGGGGCGGCCGATACGCGCGCTCCGCGCCGGCCACGGTGCCCTGGCGGTCAGCCTCATCGGCGGCTGCCACGCCGACGAGCCCGTGGGCCCGCGATTCCTCCGTCATTTCGGGGCCTACCTCGCCGCGCTCCCACCTGACGACGTCTTGTTGCGTGGCTGCACGTGGTGGGTAGCGCCGCACGTGAATCCGGACGGCGAGGAGAGAAATCGCGCGTGGCAGGGCGACTCCGACGGAACGTACGACATCGCCGACTACGTGAATCTCGTCGCGCGCGAGCCGCCGGGCGACGACATGGAGTTCGGGTTCCCGCGTGATGCCGACGACCGAGCTGCCCGGCCGGAGAACCGGGCGCTGGCGGCGTGGTGGCGCTCCGCCGGGAGGCCGTTCGCGCTCCACGCGACGCTTCACGGCATGGCGTTCGCCGGCGGTCCCTGGTTCCTGGTCGACGAGGCGTGGAAGGATCGCTGCGTGTTGCTGAAGCGGCGGTGCGCCACCCGCACGGCCTCCCTGGGGTACGTGCTCCACGACGTTGAGCGACGCGGCGAAAAGGGCTTCGTCCGGCTGGAGCGCGGCTTCACGACCCGCCCCGACTCCGCCAACATGCGCAAGCACTTCCTGGCGTTGGGAGACGAGGAGACGGCCGCCCGGTTCCGTCCCAGCTCGATGGAGGCGATCCGGTCGTTGGGCGGCGATCCGCTCACCCTCGTGTCGGAGATGCCCCTGTTTATCACCCCCGGCGTCGGTGAGGAGCGCGGCCCGCCGGACGCCGCGGCCGAGGCATGGAAGCGCCGCATCGACGGTTGGGGGACGGCGCTGCGGTCTGGCGGCGATGCGGGCGCCGTGCGGCGTGACGCGGCCGACGCGGGGCTACGCGCGATGCCGGTGCGGGACCAGATGGACCTCCAATGGGCGATGATCGCCGGCGGGATCGAACAGGCGGCCGCCGCGCGATCTTGATCCTCGCGCCCTTGCCTTCAATCTTCCCGCTTCCGTCAGTCCACCAATCCGTCCACCTCCGCCTTCAACTCGGCCAGTTCGGCCACGTAATCGTCGACCGATCGCGCGGGAACGAGGCCGGCCGGAACCGGTTTCAGGACACCGGGGTCGTCCGTGAAGACGCTGAACGATTCCTGCTCGGCCAAGGTCAGCACCCATCCGACGACCAGCAACCCTACGGTGATGCTCGTCGCCCAGGCGAAGCGGCGGTGTGGTGTGAGGCGCGACGCGAACGATAGATGGCCGTAGAGCCACGCCGCGCCCCACGCGACTCCGCCGATCGCCACGGCGGCGGCGACGGCCGGCGCGGGGATCAGGAACTGGACGTACGACCCCAGCTCGGTGTACACGAAGATGACGGCGACGGCCGTCGATGCGACCGTGACGTGCGCCAGGAACTCGAAGCGATGGACGGCGAGCCGCGACGCGAGGGCCCATACGCCGGCCCACATCGCGATGCCCGCCATCACACCGATGGCCTCGCCCACGAGATCCGCGGCGGTGATCCGCTCGATCGACTCACCCCACGACCACAAGACGAACGCGGCGAGTCCCGCGAGCAGCGCGACGACGGCCGAGCGCTTGGACCGGACGGTGTTCAGCCGCGGATCGGTGAGCCCATCGTGGAGCGCGGGTGCCACCGGCGTGTCTGGAGTGGCGAAGCGCAGGGTGGTATGGCCGAGGCGGACCTGCGCACCGGGATGGAGGGCCGCACGCGGAACGCGGCTGCCCGCGACGCGCAGGCCGTTGGTGCTTCCCAGATCCTCGAGCACCACGTTCCCCTCCGGCGTGATCACGAGGCGGGCGTGTTGTGGCGACACGTAGGCGTCGTCGAGGATCACGTCGCTGGCGTATCCCCGCCCGATGGTGGCCGGAAACGACGTGACGCGGAAGCGATCGCGCACGGCGCCCCCTCGATCGAGCACCTCGACGATGACTACTCGATCCACGTGATGCTCTCCAGGTAACGGCGCACGACCCGCTGGGCGTTCTCGAAGCTCACGCCCGACATCGTGAGCGTCGACACGAGGCCCGGCCGCCCCGTCCCCAGCGCCGCCAGTTTGAAGACGACGTCGTACAGCCCTTCGAAGCGCCGGTACCGCCGCACGCAGAACGCCGCCCGGAATTTGAGGTTGAGCCGGCGCACGTTCGATGCCCGGCAGCGGAACGCCGTGACGTCCGTTTCGCTGCCGTCGAGCGCGCGGTGGGAGGCGCGAAACTCCGTGGAGTACAGCGAGAAGAACCGGACTCTGCCGAACTCGTCGCTCGTGATCAACTCGTGGTCGATCTCCAGGATACCGGAGAAATGATCCCGGGAGATGAAGAGGTAGTCATCCGTGGAGCAGTGGTGCTCCCGAATGGTGTACGGATCCTCGTCGAACGTCGTGACGTCCGCCCAGCAGTTGAAGAATGTGGCCGGCTCCGTGGGGAGGCGGTAGCCGTCGATCACAACCGTCGGGACGGAGTCCTCGAATAGCGCCTCGAGATACGCGTCCTGATAGTCCCGCATCTGCCGCCCGATGGTCTCGATCAGGTTGCCAGGCGCGTCTTCGGCGGCGCCTGCGCCGGCAAGGAGCTCCGCGGCGCGCTGCGTGGGTACGAGGAAGCTGAGTTGGTTGCCGGCGGTGGCCACGTTGATGCCCACCACGCGCCCCGACGCGGTGATCGCTGGTCCGCCGCTCATCCCGGGGTTCAACGACCCGGTGAAGTGAATACGTTCGTAGAGGGTGTGTCGCAGCGGACCGTTGTACGTGCCCTCCACGATGCTCAAGCCGAGGTCCGCGGGGTGGCCCATCGAGTAGAGCCGCGCCCCTTGCTCCACCGGTGTTTCCCGGAGTCCGAAGAACGACGGTGGCGACGTGGCCACGCGCACCAGCGCCAGGTCGTGCACGACGTCCACGGCGACGAGCGCCGCCGGGACGCGTTGGCCGTCGTGCTGCACCGCCTCGGCGCGGTAGCGCTCGGGCTCGTGCACGACGTCGGCGATGACGTGGTAATTGGTGATCAGCTCGCCGTCCGGACCCACGAAAAACCCCGATCCCACGCTCGCCTTCCCCGCCGACCCGGTCTCCACGACCTCGATCTTGACTACGCGGTCCGCGAAGCGGCGGAACACGGTGGCCGTGACCGATGGGAGGGAAGGTTCATCCTCGGTGAATTCCTGCTGGGCAGGCGCCGGCGCGGGCCGTCCCACGCCGAGGGCGAGGACGGCGATGAACGCGGGAAAGCGAGCGTGCCGCGCGGTCGCGGCGGGGAGCGGAGGCATGATCGTCGAGTGCCGGGACGTAACGTAAGCCCGCGCGTTCCCCAGCGGTATCGGCGGGTGGCGGTCAGGGCGCCGAGAAGATCACCTGTCCTCGACGCATGACGAGCCGCACCGAGGCCAGCGCGTCGATCGAGCGCGCCGGATCGCGATCCAGCACCACCAGGTCCGCGTCGAACCCGGGCTCGATGCGGCCCGTGACGTCGCTCACGCCGAACGCCGCGGCGGGCGCGGTGGTGAGCGCGGTCAGGATGTCGGCGAACTCGAGCCCGGCGGCGGTGAGCTCCCGGTACTCGGCGCGCGGGTCGTACTCCGTCATGTAGCCGACGTCGGTCCCGAACACGATGGACACGCCGGCCTCCAAGCACGCGCGCACCTGATCCCGCGCCACGGCCATCGTGGCGGCGACCGCCGAATCGAGGCCGGCGCGATGCAGCTCCCACGGCCAGAGCGACAGGGTCGGGATCAGCGCGACCGATGCGGCGTGCATCTTGGCCGGCAGGGAGCGGTCCCAGGGTCCCGAGCGCTCGGCGGGGAACGTATGGGCGAGCACGTCCACCCCGGCTTCGACGGCGATGCCCGCGCCGACGTCCTCCGACGCGTGCGCGATGACGGTCGCGCCGCGAGCGTGCGCCGCGGCGACGGCCGACCGAACGACCGCGGCGGACATCACCGCGATCGTATCCGGATGCGTCCAGGACGACGTGAAGAGCTTGATAGCGTCGGCTCCGTCACCGAGCATGCCGCGAACCGCGCGTCGCGCATCGGCACCCCGGCTCAGCTCCGGGAGCTGGAGCGGCGCGAGGTAATAGGGATTCCCCATCTCGGGGACGAAGCCCGGGCCCGTGGTCAGGATCGCCGGACCGTCCACGTCCCCAGCGGCGATCCGGCGCCGCAGCGCCAAAGTGTTCTCGAGATCGGAGCCCGTATCGACCACGCGAACGAAGCCGTAGCGGAGCAGCATCTCCGCGAGGCCCGCCGACAGGGAATCGCTCAGCGCGGTGTCCGCACCTTGCCACCGCGGCTCGGTGAAATGGACGTGCGCGTTCCAGAACCCGGCGGTGATGATCGTGCCGCTCACGTCGAGGACCCGCGCGGTCGGGGGCGGGACCAGGGAGTCACGCATGCCCACGGCTGCGATGAGCCCATGGTCCACGAGGATCACGCCATCGACGATCGGCTCGGCGCCGGGAGCCGGGTACACGGTCGCGCCCACCAGCGCGAGATCGGCATCGAGCGGGTCCACCTCACGGGCATCCGAGCACCCGGCGAGCGCCGCGAGCAGTATGACGGGGAGAATGACTCTGGGCATGCGGTGAAAAGGCTAGGCGATCGAGTGGGCTGACGGTAGGGCGAGAGAGCGGCGACGGCGTCGCCGCCAGGGCATCAGCGGCGGAGCACCTCCACGACCCGCCCGTCGGGCGCCATGCGGACCAGCGGGCCCCGCCAGATGTCGTCGCCCAACACGATCGGCGCCACGCCGCCCGCGTTGCCCGAGACGGTCAGGCCCAAACTGAAGGGGTCGCCCGTTCCCGTGTTCACCGGGTAGCCCAGATCGGCGAGCGACGCCACGGTGACCTCGCTCAGCGGATTGACGACGCCCGGATCGAGAAAGCCGGTCATGAGTTCGCGATCGAACACCGATTCGCGCCAGTGGCCGTCCTGTGTACCCGTGCCGCCCGTGTTTTCGACCGGGACCTTTTCCCCGAGCAGGTAGTTGGTGCCGCCCGCGTCATCGAACGCTTGAATGGCCGCCGTACCGGTGAAATGGGGGTCGGTGCCGCCCGAGGCGGCGGGGTCGGCGAGCAGGCCCGCGGTGGTCCACAGGGTACCGAACCCAAGCACGTGGCCCATCTCGTGGAGGATCACCGCCTCCAGGTTGCCGCTGGTCTCGAGGTCCGCCAAGTCATCCGCATCCAACCGCATGCGGCCCACCACCGGGAGGTCGTTCGCGGTCCGGATGATGCACGGGCCGGCCGCGCCAAGCTGGTTGCCGACCCCGTCGATGGTCTCCAGAGTGGCAAAGATCACCAGGTCGTCGACCGTCTCGCTCATGGCCGGCGCGTTGGAGCCGCAGAAGCCCTCGTCCTGGTTCAACAGGATGTCCTGGAGGTCCGCGCCGATGATGCTCTGCCAGCGGGCTGCCGCCCGCTCGAACGCCTCCTCCTGCGCGGCCGTGGCGCTCGTGAGAAAGCGCACCTCGACGGTGAACAGCGGGCCGGCGGTGGCGGTGAAGGTGGCCGTGGGAAACTCGCCCACTCTTGCCCGTAGCTCGTTGGGTCCCGGTGTGTCGCCCAGCGTCCAGCTCCCGATGGTCGCGACGCCGTCCGCGCCACTGGTAGCGGGCGAGCCCGTGACGCTCCCCCCTCCCAGCACCACCTCGAAGGTGACCGACACACCCGCCAAGGGGTCGCCGTCGGTGTCGGTCACGCGCACGGCCGGGGGGACGGGCACCGCGGTGCCAGGCTCGGCCGCCTGGCCGTTGCCCGCGGTGATCCCGAGATCCGCGGCCAGATCCTCGAGGGAGGACGGGTCGCTGCCCCCGCATCCAACGGCGAGCAGGGCGACGGCCAACGCAACGGAACCCGGCGCACGAGACATGGCTGGGAAAGTTACTCGCCCGAAAGGCGTTGGTCGGTGACTAGTCTCACACGCGGCGGTAGTTCAAGCCACGGCGAGACTTACCGCGGCGGCGGGAGGTTGGGGCAAGCGCGGCGCTAGCCGTCCGCGGGCTGGGTTGCCTCGATGGTACCGATGCGGGTGACCTGAAACGGCTGCAACTCGGCCCGCAGCACGCCTCCTCTGACACCCGGATCCTCGCTGACGATCCGTCGGGCGGCCTCGTGCGAGTCCGCGCGGAAAATCGCGATCCCGAAGCTGGCGTCGCCCGTGCCCACGGCGCGTCCGTAGAGCAGGACCACACCACCGCCGAGCAGGCGGTCGACGTACTCGGTGTGATCATCGATCACAGCCGCTTCACGCGGATCGGGTCCCAATGACAGCATCCCGGGCCGTGTAGCCTGCAGCTTGTAGAGGAATTGCGTCATGAACAACGCCTTCTCCCGTGGCCGATGACACCCCCGATCCCCGAGGTCGGACCGGGTGTCCGGACCTCGCGGCCGTCGGCCCTGCACAGTGCACGACCCGTGGCAACTTACCCGACGGCCGCCGCACGATCCGTTTTTTCTCAACCGCTCATCCTTGCGGCACGGGCGGGAAGGGCAAGGCGCGTGCCGGTCCCATGACCGAGTTGAAACGGACTAGTTGAAATGGACTAGCGGAACGGATTGTCGCGGCCGGGTGGGGGAACGTCTCCCGGAGGGGGTGGAAAATCCGGCTGGACGCCGGGGTCCGGCTGGGAGCCGGGGGCGGCCGGCGCGTTCTCCTGCTCGATGTCGAAGATCCAACAGAGGGTCGGGAAGTAGTCGCAGAACATGAACATCATCATGTCCGACGGTCCTTGGCCCAGCAGCCGCGACGGGGCCGCCAGCGTGAAGACGACCGGCGACGTGTAGATCGCGCCCTTGGCAATCGACTTGATGGCGTCGCGACGGTTCCGATCGACCATGTCAGCTCCCCCAGGCGGCCGGCGACTTCGTGCGGCGCGCGAGCGTGCCAGCCACCAGGTTGCGTGCCTCCCGTAGATTAACCGCCCCGTCCCCGGCGCGCAGGACCCGTGCGATTTCCTCGACCGAGCGGGTGCCGTCCGCCAACCGCAGAATCTGCAGCTCCAGCTGCGCGCTGTCTGTGAGCTGCGGCACCCAGGACGGACTGCGGGGCAGGACGTCGGCGAGCGAGGCCGGGAAGGACTTGAACTCGTGTCCGCGGTACCGCTTGCCGCCGCACCGCACTTCCCAGGTGAGCCAGCTCGGAGCGCCCTCGCTCGTGACCTCGGGCGCCACCCGGCCGACGAGCGTCTCGCCGCGCGACACGGTGAGCGCCTCGGGGATCGGGAGGTAGAGATACCCCCACGATCCGGGGTCGTCTCCCGGTGCGTTGGACAGCCACACGTCGCGTCCCACCTCGAGGTCGAACCAGCACCCCAGCCCATGGATGACCGTTTCGCGCTCGAACGTCCACGACGCCTCGCCCGCAAGCGCCGCTGCCGGCGGCAGCGGGTACAGGGTGACGTCGGCAATCACCTGCGGCTCGTGACGAAGGTCCTCGTGACGGAGGGGAGCGTGCAGCGGTGCGTTGACCACGTACTCGCGGCTCGGCGACCAGTCGATGTCGTACGCAGTGTCGCCGTCCGGCGCGAGCGGGCCCACGAGGCCCCACACCCGCTCCGAGTACATCGGAGCCAGGCGGATGCGCGCCCGATGCGGCACCACGCGGGCGCCGGGCGCGAGCACGTCGCGGTGCAGCCGGCCGAGAACCGCGTAGGTCCGGTCGTCGAGCAGGCGCGACGGATACTCCTCGTAGATCAAGACGTCTACCCGCTCCGGCAGCGTCACGCCCGGAAACCATCCCCGGATGACCTCGACCCGATCCTCGTAGCCGTTGCGCCGCGCGATCGCCCTTGCCACCGCCGCGACGGCGGCGCCCTCGACGGCCCATACCTTGGCCGCGCCAGCGTCCGCGGCGAAGAATGCATAGGTACCGAGCCCGGTGCCGATCTCGAGCACCCGATCGCCCGGGCGGACGGCGGCCGCCAGCGCGCGCCGAAACGCCTCGACGCGGGTCCGCTGCGTGAGCATGCCGCGGTAGTACTCCATGGTCATGTGAGCAACCCACGCTCGGCGAACTCGGCGACGGCGCGCCGCACATCGGCCGCCACCTGTTCGGAATCGGCGGGTCCCTCGAACGCGTCCAGCACGCCGACAACGATGTCATCCAGCGTCAGCTCACCCGTGCAATACAACCAGACCACCGCCGCGGTACGGTTCATCACGTAGAGCCGCTCACCCGACGGGTCGTAGACGACCCATTCGTCATCGAGCTGCCGGAAGATCAACTCGTCGCGGACGGCCGGCCGGTCGGGAAGGGCCGCGCTCATTCTCGCTGTCCCACCGGCATCCGCCGCGCGAGCGCCTTCCGCGCGAGTTGGCGGTAGTGCCGCAGGGTGGCGTCCAGGAGGTTGCGTCCGGGCCAGCGCCACCGGAGGAACGCCGCCGGCGGGAAGAGCAGGTCCGCCCCGAGCGTGGGAAGGCCGCCTCGGTCGACGAGCCGGAGTCGGCGGTGCAGACGCGCCACCGTCATGGCGCCGTCGTCGTCGGGACGGGATTGCGCGACGAGCGTGAGCCAACCCTCCAGGGTCAGCTTGGGGGCGGCGCCCTCCGTCATGGCGCCGGGGCGCACCACGCCGAGGTCCCGGGCGACGAGGTGCGCCAGCTCCGCGGCGCACCGGCCCACGCGGAGCAAGGCGCAGGTGGCGAGATACTCTCCGCCGGCGTCGGCGCGCATCTCCTGAAACACGAAGGCCAGGTCGAGCAAGCCGCGCACGTGCAAGAGATCCGTGTGCACGAGGTGGTGCACGAGGATCGCCGCGTGATGCTCGGGATGCGGGCGCGTCAGCGGCCCGCCGGTCTGCAAGCTGCGCCAGACACGCTCGGGCACCGGCCGGTCGCGCCGAGGCAGGATCCGCTCCACTGGATCCAACGCCCAATGGAGATCCACGGTGCAACGCTCGATGGTGTGTGCACTCTCGCGCTCGAGCGCCAGCGTGGAGCGCATGCTCGCGGGGCCGGCCTGGTCCCACTCCGGAAGACGGCGGTACAGCAGGCTCTCGAGCACGCGTGTGGCGCGCTCCCGGTCGTCGGGGCGCACATATACGTCCATGTCGGCCAGCAGGCGGTCGCCAGGCCGGTACGGGCGTCCGAGCAGGGCCACCCCCTTGGCGAAGAAATGCTGCACGCCGGCGGCCGAGAGCGAGGCGGCGACGCGGAGAGCTTGTTCCTCGAGCAACGCGTGCCGCAGTTGCTGGACGCGGAACAGGGCGGGGTCCAGTGTCACCGGCGGATCGACCTCGATGCGGCTCATGAGGCCGGGGAGGCCGAACCGCACGAGCAGGGCGGGCACGTGTCCGGCGAGGCCGGCGGCGCGCGCCGCGCGGAGGGTGGCCTGATAGAACCGTCGGGCGGGCTCGAGGTCGTTCATGCGAGGTCGAGGAGCGCGCGGGCGGCGCGGCGGACGTCGCCAAAGACCAGCTCCAAGGTCACCGTCGTCCGCACGAGCTCGACCAGGTTCTCGAAGCAGCGCGCGGCAGGCAGGCCGGTCGGGAGGAGGGCAGCAGTCAGTCGGTTCAAGGCCTCGGGCTTCGAGAGGTGCCGGATATCGGTCTCAACGCCGGGCTGGTAGCCGGTCCATGCCAGGACGGCGGCCGGCGCCGCGTCGGCCCAGCCGCCGTAAGGCGCGGGATCGAACCGCGCCAGGTCCGGGTCGTCGGACGCGGTGGCGGCGGCGGGGAGCCCGGCGCGCTCCAGTCCGGCGCGCGTGGTCGTGAACAGGCGCCGAAAGCCGGCGAGGCGCCCGTCGCGTTGCAACAGTACGACGTCGTCGCTCAACACCGCCCGCCGCATAGCGCTCCACCTCAACGCTAGCGTCGTCTTGCCCGTCCCGGAAGCGCCGAGCGCCAGAATCGCGCGATCGCGATGCACGACCCCGGCGGCGTGCAGGTGCGGACGGTCGCCGGCCAGGCACAGGAGCCGGACGGTCACGAGGTACTCCAGGGCCTCGAGCGCGGCGGGGAGCGTGGGGAACGTGTGCCGAGGTGACTCGTCGCCCGTCACGGTCCAGGCTTCGGTGCCCCCCTCCAGGCGCAGTGACGCGCGGACCGCATCCGCGCCGGTGAGGTGCAGCCCCGCGAGCATCTGCCTCAGCGACACGGCGATGGCGTCGGTAGGGACGACGACGCGCACCGCGCCGCCCAGGTCGCCGAACGTCAGCGAGGTTGGTCGGGCGGGCTCGTGAGCCATCGTGTCGCGTCGCCCATGTCCCGAAAGACCATCACGGGCGTGGGGAGCCGCCCCGCGGCGAAGAGTTCGAACCGAGCCCTGCCGGTGAATGGGCCAATCATCTGAACGGACACCCGTGGCCACCGCGCGCGGCGCGCTCAGCGGCCCGGGTGCTCGAGTTGGAGGCGGAGCAACGAGGCCGCGTTCTGCGCTTCGGCCCTGTCGCCGGCGCCGATGCGCAGCCGCAGGTGGTCGCCGCGGTGGCCGGGGACGAGATGGAACGTCGTCAGGCTGTGCCCGTGGAGTCGCAGCTCGCCGCCCCCCAGCCGCCGGCGAAACTCCACAGCCCTGAGCTGGTCGAGCCCGATCGAGACGGCGCCGGGCTCCGAATCCTGCCAGAGTGCGTTCTTGGTCTGGTACTCAACCAGCAGGGCGCCGTCCCGGTACGCGACGATGCCCCGAACGGCGAAGACGCCGCGTCGGTAGTCGCCGGCCGTGGGCTCGATGGTGAACGGGACGCTGATACGATCCGCCATTGACGCCCGCTAAGGTAACGCAGGCGGCGGACAGGCGACCACCCACTATTTGGGTGCCCGGGCGAACTCGCTGTTGGCTTCTCCCGCCGCCTCCTGGAGGAGGGTGGCGAGAGCTTGGTCGAGCACCACCGAAGTCCCCGACCCAAGATCCAACGTCGCGGGGAGTCCGACGGCCGTCCGTCCGGCGAGCTGCTCGAACATCACGGCCGCCGCGGCGTACGACCCCGCCGGGCTGGGGTGAAACCCGTCCGGTCCGTACAGTTCGGCGCTGGGGTCCCGCCGCCAGGCCGCACGCCACGCCTCTCCCGCGGGGAGGAGAAGACCGTCGACCGTTTCGGCTGCCATGGCATAGGACTCACTCACACCGTCGAAATCGAACGAGCGGGCCTCGGCGGGCCAAACCATGTACAGGGCCGGCACGGCTCCGACTGCCCGAATCTCCTCGGCAAACCGAGCCGAGTAGTCGAGCAGCGACGGGCGCCCCTCGGTGGCCGAGGGGCCCTGCTGCAACACGACGACGTCCCACTCACCCGCGGCAATGAGCGCCAGCGCGTCGCCCTGCTCCCAGTGATCCTGGAGCCCAAAATCGGGGAACGCGGTCGCGTCGATCCGGGCCACGGGGACGTCCGCCGCCACCAGCATCGCGGCGAGCATGGCCGGTAGGTCGTTGAAGTACGTCAGGCTGTTGCCCACGAAGAGGACATCGACCCCGTTGGGATCGGGCTGGAACACGGGCCCCTGCGGCTCCTCGCCGCAGGCGGACGCCGTGGCCGCTCCGACCAAGAGGCCGAGCAATGCCGCGGGTCGACGGCGGAGCGTACTCCGGCGAGCAAAAAGGCAGTCGAAGGACATGGGCCAACCCGTCATACACCCGGCGCTGCCCAGGGTCCGACCCTGTACCAGCCCTCGGCGCCGATCTTACTGGTCTCGGTTGCGCCGGGGGATCGTCAAACGTCGGGTACGGACGGGGACCGATACCGCGGGAGGAGCGGCGGGCGAGCCCGGCGGAGCCGCCGGGCTCGCTTCTCAGAGAGCGGAGCTAGCCGCCGGTCGCGATGCGCACCCCGCCCTTGAAGAGCACCGTGCTCCCACTGCCCAGCACCGCCACGATCTCAACGAACGGGTGCGTTCTGAAGAACGATTGCCCGAACGCGAGTCCGCCGCCGAAGTTGAACAGGACGTCGGTGTTACTGACCGACCCCACGATAGGTATGTCCACCGAGACGCGCTGAATGGTGAGCCCGGCCAAGGCGTAGGGTTCGATGGGGGTCGTACCGGACAGCGGGAAGTTCAACACCGCGTTCGCCACGATCGCCCAAAGCGTGGCGCCGTCGATGAACGGATACAGCTCGAAGCTAGGGTGCAGGATGAGCACGCCACGGCCGAGCTGCGCACTGGGGATGGGGATCGACACGCCACCGCCGAAGAACAGCTCCTCGAAATCGAGGTTGTATCCGGCGTAGGGCACGATGGCGATGTTGGGGTTCTGTGCCGGGGCTTGTGTCGCGAGCACAAGGGTTAGCGCGCACGCGCAGAGGGCGGCTCTCATCGATACCTCTCCTTTGGTGGGAGCTGAGGGCGGTTCCGCACCGCATGGGAGGCCCCATCGGCGCGGCGGCAAAAATTGCACACGGTGACGCATTCGACAAGGGGCAAGGACGTGAGCCGCATGCGACCCGCCTCCGTTCTCTTAAAGAACGGAAAACGAGGCGAAAAACCGTCACCTGGCGTGTGGTTGGGCAGATGGTCGATGGATCGATGGGGCAAACTGCCCCAACTCTTCAGGCGGTCTCGGTGTCGAGGACCTGCGACAGAAACCGGTTGGTCCCGTTGAGGACCGCCCGGACCGCGGCGCCGGCGGGGTCGTCCCGAATGATGCAAAAGCCCACGGCGTATCTGGTGACGGCGCCGGTCCGGGCGGCGATCGCCACGACCACCGCGTTCGCGTTCAGGACCTTGACGGTCTCGAGGTCGAGGATGTCGAACGCGGCCCCGGCCGGTTCCGCCAGGTGCCGAAGCGCCTCGCTCGCCGCGCGGCCTGCACACCGCGCGTCCCGCAGCTCCGACGCGGGTTCCTCGGCGGTCCCCGCGAATCGAGCGCCACGCCACTCCATCTCCACCTTCGCGCGGCACCGCCCCGCGTCGAGCTCCTCCAGTTCGATGCCCGCGAAGCGGATTCGCCGCGATCCTTCGCCTGACATGGAACCTCCGGTGGGGAGTTTGCGGCCGCGTCGTGAGCCGCGACGCCAGCGGCTGCAAACCTAGAGCGCGAGTGTCATATCGGCGTCTCACACGCGAGGTGCCGGAGCGGTCGGACGCGACCGCAAGCGGACGGGGTTGGATGATGGGGGAAATCGAGCCAGTCGGAAAGGGGCGCGTCCGGCCGCGGCGCGGCTCGGGCGACGGTGTGGCGATTAGCTACATGATCACGGCGCCGTGTCGCATGAGGCCCGCCGGAAGACCCACTCCATCCCCCCCGTATCATCGGGCCCGCCGTCGATCCGCGCGGTTCGCGTTCCGTCGGCGTCGGCGCGGTAGATAATGCGCTTGGGGTAGTCGTGCTCGGGCGCCTCGAAGACCGCGACGGAGGCTTCGAGCGAGGTCAGGCGAAAGTCGTGCGTGGAGGGCTCGCCGCCGGGGTACGGGGTCATGACGATCCCCGCGGAGTCGCGCACGATGCGGGTGAACTCGTACTGGAAGGAGGCACCGCCCCGGATGTACCGCGTGGTTCCCAGCATGAGATTCGCCGACGGCGCAGTATACAGCTCCTCCATCACGCCGCCTCGGCTCAGGGGGGCCCGCCAGCACCCGGTCATGAACGCGAGGTCCGTCAACGGAGGTGGAGGCGACGGCGCTTGAGCCATCGCCACGGCGGGCGCTGAAGCGGCCAACGCCCCGACGAGCAGGAACCGGGCGTGCATGTGTCTAACCTCGACGAACGATGAATCCGCCGTGCCGGTGGCACGCGATGCGATGTGCGGGCGACAGTAACGTCCGTGGCGCCCGGCCGTATTGTACGAATCCGTCACGAATCGGCGGCGCCCGTGAACGCGCTGGACATCGCGTTGTCTTCGCGGCCGAAAAACGTGGATGGGGAGACGCCGGCGAATGCGCGGAACTCGCGAAGGAAATGCGCCTGGTCGAAATACCCGGCGGCGAGGGCCGCGTCACGAAGCCCACGGAGGTCGCCGCCGTCGCCCGCGCGGCGGAGCACGGCCTGAAACCGTTCCAGACGCGCCAGGCGCTTGGGCGGCATTCCCACGTGGCGGTCGAAGAGGCGCTCCAGCGTCCGTGGGGTAGTGCCCATGGCGCGCGCGAGCCCGTCGATGGAGCGCCGGCCCCCGGACGCCGCGACCAAGCGACACGCGACGACCACCTGACGGTCGGGCACTACGTCACCGCGGGCGCGGCGCAGGCCGGCGAGAATCACGTCGCGGCGCGCTGTATGCTCGTGCACCTCGGCGGCGCGCTCCCAGAGCGCCTCCTCGAAGCGGTGCGGCGTGTCGTCCAGCCCACCGGTGCGGTCGCGCCATTCGCCCAAAGGCCCCGCGAAGAAGGCGGGCGCGCCCCCCGGTTGGAGGCGGATGCCCGCCAGGTCCACCGCGCCGGTTGGCCGGATCAGCATATGGCGACTCAACGGGCCCACCACCAACTGGCGGGGCTGCGCCCGCGTGGCGCCCGAGTCCAAGTCCTCGAACGGGTCCGCGAAGTTGAACACCAACTCGACGCAACCGTCAGGCAGAATCCGCTGCGGTGCCGTGGCGCCCGGCGTCGCGGCGAGAAACCAGATGCAGCGGACGGCGTCGGCCAGGTCGGGCGGGGGCGCGTATTCGCGGTACTCGATCATGTACGGTCGGAGCTCATCATGCCGTGCGGCGCGTGGAATGGGAACAATGGCGCCACACGGCATCGGAGCCAAGGGGGCGGCGCCACCGCCTCCCGCCGCTACGACAGTTTGGCAAATAGCTCGAGCACGCCGATCCAGCCCTGGTCGTACGCGCCGCGCATCTCGGCCGCCTTGTCGCCGAGGATCTCCCAGTCCCGGTGGATGACCTCCACGTCCGTCCCGCCGCTCGCGGCGCGGAAACGGACTTCCACGTTCTGCGCGGTGTCCGGGCCGCGGCCCGGGTGCCACGTAAACGCCACCAAACGAGGCGGGTCCCACGCCGTGACCGTCCCCCAGTCGCTCGTCTTGCCGCCCAGTTGACGCTCGTAGAACCGGCCTCCAATCCGGCCTTCGAGGATCACCGATTCGGTTTCCTTCTCGCCCACGGAATGGGTAGCCATCGGCCACCAGGACGCGATGCCCTCGGTAAACCGGGCGAACGCCGCTTCCGGGTTGAGCGAGATCATGACCGTCCTGACCAGTGGCGCGAGGGTCGCCGACTTCGTCTTCATGGTTCCTCCTTGGAAACCGGGTCCACGAACGCTCCGAGCACGTCGCCCCAGAGGGATTCCGCGTAGGCGCGCAGGGTCCGCAGCCCGACCGGGCTCAGCCGGTAGATGCGGCGCGTTCCGTCCGCCACCGACGCGACCAGCTCCGCCTCGCGCAGCACCCGGAGATGCTGCGACACGGCGGGCTGGCTCACCGGCAGTCGGGCGGCCAGCTCACCCACGGACCGGGGGGCGGTCCGCAGCTCGTCCAGGATCGCCCGGCGGGTCCTGTCCGCGAGGGCGTCGAGTATCGTGTTATAAGTGCTCACGAATATAAGTTAACACTTATTGATGTGATGTCAACGAACCCCGTTGGCTGCGGTTGCCGGTTCCTACGGCAACGGGTTCGCCAGTGCGGAGGGCAGGTTCACGCGCCGGAGCAGCGCGCTGAACCGGGGGTCGCTCCTGAGGGGATCGAAGATGGGCGCCGCCAGCGATTCGGAGCTGAACATGGCGTCGCGCCCTTCGGCGGCACGCTCGAGCCAGGCGATCGCCGCGTCGTGGTTGCCCAACCCGAGGTGCACGCGTGCGAGCGCGGAGGCGTTGCCGGATCCGGATCCCGTAGAATCGATCGTGGCCAGCGTGCGGAGCGCGGCCTCTCTGCGGCCGGTCACCGCGTAGGCGTAGCCCAGTAGGCCGCGCACGAACGCGGTCGGCAGGTTCGCCGCCAGCGCCTCGAGCACCGGCACGGCCGAATCGGGCCGTCCGCCATAGAGGAACACGGCGGCGAGGAAGAATCGTGGTGCGGGCGCCGAGGGGTCGAGCGCGATGGCGCGGCGAGCGTGGCGGACGGCCTCCTGGTCGCTCCCCGCGAGCGCCAGCGCTCCGGCGTACGAGCCGGTGATCGTCGGTGACACGGGATCGAGCCGCGCCGCTTCGGCCAGCTCGTCCACCGCGCGTTGCACGCGGCCCCTGATCAGCAGGTTCTCGCCGAGCCACTGATGCGCCGTGGCGTTCTGGGGGTCGAGCCGCACGGCCCGCTCCAGATCGGCGCCGGCCTCCTCCCAGCGCCACGCATAGTTCAGCAGGTTGCCCCGCGCGGCGTACCCCGTGGCCAGGTTCGAGTCGAGCCCGATGGCCCGGTCCACCGCCCGGAGGGCGACCGGCAATACGGAGTCCACCGGCGTGTTGGCGTAGAGGGGGAGCAAGCCATAGGCGTCGGCGACGCCGGCCCACGCGTCGGCGTAACTCGAGTCCTCCTGCACGGCCCGGCCGAACGCCTCGAGCGCGCGACGAATCGATTCCTCGTCCCGCTTCCGCAGGAAGAACCGGCCGCGCAGGTACTGGTCGTACGCCTCGAGGTTCTCCGTGCCGCGCCGGGTTGCCGCGCGCAGCGTGATGCCGAAGCGCTCGCCGAGGGCGTCGACGATGGCCGCCGAGAGGCTGTCCTGGACGCCGAACACGTCGGTGACGCGCCGTTCGTACGTCTCGGACCAGACGGTGAGGCCGTCCGACGCGTCGACCAGCTGGGCGGAGAGGCGCAACCGGTCGCCTTCGCGGCGCACCGTGCCCTCGAGCAGGGTGGCCACACCGAGGGCTTCGCCGACCTCCCGCGGGGTGGCCTGCCGGTCGCGAAACGCGAACGCCGCCGACCGGGACGCCACGCGGAGCCCGGGGACCTTGGCGAGCGCGGCAGTGAGCTGGTCGGTCATGCCGTCGGCGAAGTACTGATTGGACGAGTCGCCTCCTAAATTGGCGAAAGGCATCACGGCGACGGAGCGCCGCGCGTCAGGCGATGTTGCGCCCGTGCCGCCGCCACGCAGCCGGGGCAGGGTGAGCGCTGCCGCCGCGAGGAGCACGACCGCCGCGGCCACGCCGAGGAGGGTGGGCCGGAGGCCCTTCCGCGACGCCCCGGTCGCGATGCTGACGGTGGCCACCGGCCCGCTGACGACGGCCGGGTCGTCCAGGGCGGCCACCAGCTCCGCGGCGGATGCGGGCCGGTCAGCGGGATCCTTCGCGAGGCACCCCATGATGAGACCGGCCAGTCGGGCCGGCACGTCGGGTCGCACCGTCTGGATCGGGGGTGGCGGCTCGGTGATGTGTGCGGCAATGAGCTTGGGGAGGGACTTGTGCCGGAACGGCGGCGTCCCTGCCAGCATCTCGTACGCCGTGACCGCGAGGGAGTAGAGGTCGGCGCGGTGGTCCACGTTTTCGTCACCGGCGGCCTGCTCGGGGGCCATGTAGGCCGGCGTGCCGAGCGACGTGCCGATCTCGGTCAGCGCTCCCGTCGTCCGGCCTGGAGCAGCGGGCGTCACGTGCGCGTTGCGCAGCGCCTTTGCGACCCCGAAGTCGGTGAGCGCCGCCGCGCCGCCGCTCAGCAAGACGTTGTCCGGTTTCACGTCCCGATGCACGATCCCCCGCTCGTGCGCGTAGCTCAGGGCGCGGGCGATGTCCCGCATGATGGTCACCACCAAAGGGATGGGCATTGCGCCGGACTGCGTGATGCGCTGCCCCACCGACTCGCCCTCCACGAACGGCATCACGAAATAGGGAATGCCGCCCACGTCGCCCGCGCTCAGCACGCCCACGATGTGCGGATGCTGCAGCCCGGCGGCGACCATGATCTCCCGGCGGAAGCGTTCCGTGGCCGCCGAGCCGGACAGCTCGACCAGCAGGATCTTGATCACCACCTTGCGGTTCAGGGAGCGATCCTGGGCCAGGAACACGTGGGACATCCCGCCGCCCGTGAGCTCGCGCTCGACGGCGTAGTTTTCCCCGAGGGTCTGCTGTAACTCGCGTTGGAGATCCATGACGCCGGAAAGTTAGACAGCCCGACCGGGAAACGCGTTGGTCGGGCGCTGAAGCACGCCGCGGGCGGGAGGCACCGACCGACGCGCACCATCGCCCGTGCTCATGACAGCCAGAGGACCCCAAGAGCGATCGAGAGCACGGTGATCGGCACCCCGGCCTTCAGGTATTCGACGAACCCGAGCGTGACGCCCCGGCGCGCCGCGGATTCCGCGACGATCAGGTTCGCCACGGAGCCGAGCAAGGTCAGGTTGCCGGCGAGCGTCGTCGCCATGGCCAGGGTCAGCCACGCGTGCTCCGGGTCGCCGAGCGCGGCCACCACGGGACTGAGCAGCATCACGGCCGGCACGTTGGACACGAGGTTGCTGAGGACTGCTGCGGCGATGGCGAAGCCGGCGGTGCCGCCGCCTGCCGCGCCCGCGATGGGACCAACGACGCGGTCCGTGAACCCCGTGGCGCCCGCGGCCGCGGTGACGACGAACAACCCTGCGAAGAAGACGAGGAGCGCCCAGTCGATCTCCTGGAAGACCCGGTCCGGTTTCAAGCGGCGGGTGACGAGGAGCAGCGCGGCGGCAGCCATCGCGGCCAGGGAAGGCGGGGCACCGGCCAGGAGGGCCGCGAGAAGCACGGCGGCCGCGCCCAGGCTCTTCCGGAGCAGCGGGCGGTGGAGCCGTGGCGCCGTGACCGTGGCGCCGCCGATTGGCCGCGCGGCGAGCGAGCCACGGTACACCACGGCCACGGTAGCCCAGACGATCACGAGCCCGCTCGCGGCGACCGGAGCGAGGACCGCGAGAAACCGCGTGAACGGAATCCCGGACGCCACGCCGATCAGCATGTTCTGGGGATTGCCCACGATCGTGGCGGCCGATCCCACGTTGGCCGCCGTCGCGACCGCCACGAGGAACGGGACCGGATGGAGTCCGGCCGCGCGCGCCACCTCGATGACGAGCGGCGTGAAGACGATCACGATCGTGTCGTTCAGGAACAACGCGGACAGCGCCCCTGCGAAGGCGACGACGAGCGCCAGCAGGCGCCTGGGCGAGGTGGCGTGGCGCGCCATCAGCGCCGCCGTGGCGTCGAAGAATCCGGCGATCCGGAGATTGGCGTTCAAGACCATCATCCCGAAGAGCAGCGCCAGCGTGTCGAGGTCGATGGCCTCGAAGGCGCGGTCCAGGGAAATGGCCCCCACCACCACGAGCGCCGTCGCGCCGACGACGGCGATGGTGGCGCGGTTCATGTGGACGCCGGGCACCCGCCCGACGGCGATGCCGACGAGCGTCAGGACGACGATGGCGCCGCCGAGCAGCGAGGAACTCAGAGGCGCCCGAGCACCGCTTTCGACGCGGCGATCCCGCGCTCGGCGGCCAGGGCGGAGTCGTCGAGGCTCACGCCCACCGAGAAGTAGTGCGGGGTGCTGAAGACGTGGACCTGGACCTGGCCCCCGACGTCGGCGTGAAACGCCGTGTCGCCTAGGTCCGGCACGTCGGTGACCGGACCGTCGCCCAGTGCTTGCCGGACGCCATCCGGATCCATCGTGGGTACGTCCGGCCGCTTGCCGTGGCGCACCACGAGCACGATCGCGCTGCCGGAAGATCCGAGGTAGGTGCAGTCGTGGACGCTCGCCTGATCGCTCTCGATCACATCTCCCGCGCGCGGCTCGCCGGGCGGCTCGCCCATGGCTGCTTCCGCGTCGGCGGACGTCAGCAGCGCGCAGGCATCGAGGGGCGGTCGATCCGAGGGTGCCGCGTCCTGGGCCCGCTCGCCGCCGCCACACCCGGCGGCAAGGACGGCACAGACCAAGGCGGGGAGGGCTCGGTCGGTCACGGTGGCGCTCCTAAGAAGTGTCGGGGGATTGTGCGCGGTTTGCGCCCGCCCCGCCAGGAGGTGCGCCGGCCGCGCGGCGGGGCCCGCGCCCGCTAGATTCGTCGCCATCCATGACGGCTCCCCGCGGTCGGTTCCTGGTCATTTTCCTCACGGTCTTCATCGACCTCGTGGGATTTGGGATCGTGATCCCGATCCTGCCGTACTACGCGGAGCGCATGGGCGTCGCCGGGCTCGGTTTCGGTGCGCTCATCGGCGTGTTCTCGCTGGCGCAGTTCGTCGCCACCTCGGTGCTGGGACGCCTGTCCGACCGTGTCGGCCGGCGCCCGGTGCTCCTGGCGAGCATCCTGCTCGGCGCGGCCGGCTACGTGGCCTTCGCGCTGGCGGCGACGTATCCGGTCTTGCTTGCGGCCCGGGTGATCGCCGGGTTCGCCGCGGGCAACATCTCGGTGGCGCAAGCGTACATCGCCGACATCAGCTCTCCAGGCGAGCGCTCGCGGCGCATGGGGTTGGTGGGGGCGGCGTTCGGGCTCGGGTTCATCGTGGGCCCGGCGCTCGGCGGCATCGCCGGTCACTACGGCGGTCCCATGGCCGCCGGCCTGGTGGCGGCGGGGCTCTGCGTGGTCAACTTCGTCTCGGCGCTCGTCATTCTCGACGAGTCGCTGCACGCCGAGCGTCGCGTCACCCGCCGGCTGCTCGACGCCGAACATCTCGTCAAGGGACTACGGGATCCCATGCTCCGCCCGCCGTTTGTCGTGTTCGCTGTGATTCCCTTCGCGTTCTCGGGCTATATGGTGGCGCTGCCGCTCTACGCGGAGCGCGCGTTCGGCTGGGCGGAGCGCGAGCTGGGATGGTTTTTCACGATCGTCGGGATCATCGCCGCCACGGTGCAGGGCTACCTGTTCGGGAAGCTCGCGCGGCGGACGGGAGACCGGATCCTGACCGTTGCGGGGATGCTCGGCATGGCGGCGGCCATCGCCGCGGTCCCGTTTCTGGGGAGCGCGGCGCTGCTCTACGCGTCGGTGGTCGTACTCGCGTTCTCGAACAGCATCACGTCGCCTGCGATCACCGGCATCATCTCGTCACTGACGGTCGCCAGCGAACAGGGCGCCATGCTGGGCGCGGCGCAATCGCTCACGGCGCTGGGACGGTTCTCGGGTCCGTTCCTGTTCGGCGCCGTGTACGACCGCGTCGGCGCGCGGGCGGCGTTTCTGGCGGCGGGGGCGGTAATGGCGGTGGGGTGGCTGGTGTCGTTCGGGATTCGGGAGGCGGCGCCTGAGTGAAGACTCCGCGCGCAGCGTGCTTCGGCACGCGCCACCGCAGGGCGCCGCGACGCCGCTTCAGCGGCGGATCCCCCGCCGCTCCCGCAACTCCCCCAGCGCCCGCTTCACGAACTCTCGCGTCATCTGCTTGCGCCACGACAACCCGAAATCGGTGTTGTCCATTGGCTTCGACGGCCGATACGCTGCCTCGGCCGCGGCGGCGATCGCATCGTCCCCGAGCCTCGAGTCCACAATAGCCGCCGCCGCCTCCGGCACCTCGAGCGGATGGCTCGCCACGGCGCCTAAGACGATCCGGGACTCGGCCACGCGGTCGCCGTCCCACCGCACCCACGCGGCCACGCCGAGCACCGGGAAATCGAACGCGCCGCGGCGGCGGAGCTTGTGGTAAACCGCGTCCCATGCGTTCGGGGCCGGCAGGCGCACGTGGGTGAGGATCTCGTCCGGCTGCTTGGTCAGATAGTTGATGCCGTCGTCATGGAAGAACCGTGACGCCGGGACCACGCGCCCGCCCTTCGGCCCGACGAGCATGAAGTCCGCACCCATCGCCACCATCACGGGCGCCAGGTCGCTGGAACAGATGGCCCAGCAGCGGGGACTCGATGGCGCCACCCAGCAGATGGCGCCGTCTTTCTTCATGCAGAAGTCGATGCTCCGGCGCCACTCGTAGGACTGGTTGTAGTAGTTGCAACGCGTATCGAGGCACAGGTTGCCGCCGAGCGTCCCCATGTTCTGGAGGATCGGCGTGCTGATCAGCTCGGCACCCCGCGCCACCGCCGAGTAGTGCCTGCGGATGGACCGATGCCGGGCGATCGCGGTCAACGTCGCCATCGCGCCGAGTACGCTTCCCCCTTCGCCCTTCCCGCTTCGCCGGACCTGTCGCAGCGAACGGATCCGCGCCAGCGAGATCACGACCTTCGGTTCCTGATGCCGCCGCTTCATGTTGGGATAGAGGTCGGTCCCGCCGGCGACGTACATACACTCGGGCCCGGCGTCCGCCTTGATGCGGAGCGCCTGCTGGAGCGTTCGGGGCTCGTGGTAGGTGAAGGTAGGGAGGCGGAGCATCGCTAGTGCTGGCGTTCTTCGGGGAACTGAGCGGCGGCAGAAGCGGCAGGAGCGGCAGAACGGCCGTGCGCTGGGGCTGCCGCCCCTGCCGCCGCTGCCGCTCCTGCCGCCGCCGCTTTTCCATCCCCACCCTCCCACGGCGGAAGCACCCGCACTGGCTCCGGCCACGAAATATCCGGGAACGCAGTCGGCCCATATCGCGGCTCCTCGCCGTTCTCCTTCCGCTTCAGCGCCCTGAGCACCTTCTCCGGTGTGATCGGGACCTCGTCGATCCGGACGCCGACGGCGTCGTACACCGCGTTCGCGACGGCGGGCATGACGGGGAGCAACGGACCCTGGCCCACTTCCTTGGCGCCGAAGGGGCCGCTCGGATCGGGGTCCTCGACGATATACGTCACGACGTCGCACATCTCGAGCGTCGTGGGGCTCTTGTACTCGAGGAGGCTCGGGATCTTGTGCACCACGTTCCGGTTGCCGCGATACGCCATCTCCTCCATGAGTGCCTCGCCCAGCCCCATGTAGACGCTCCCCTCCACCTGGCCCATCACGGTGACCGGGTTGATGCACTGTCCCACGTCGTGCGCGATCCAGATGCGCGGCACCGTCACGATCCCCGTGTCCGGATCCACGTCCACCTCGGCCACGGCGGCGCTGTAGGAGTACGCGGGCGACGGGCCGACGCCGGCGCCCCGATACCTCCCCGGGCTGTTGGGCGGTGTGTACGACCCCATACTCCCTACCGTGCCCTGCGCGGCCTCGGCGAGCTGCACCGCCTCGGCGAACGTCATGCCGTGCTCGGGATCCTGGACGTCGAACACACGGCGCTCGGCAAACGCGACCCGGTCCCCGCGGATTGCCAGCTTTCTCGCTGCCTCGGCCGCGATGATCTCCCGAGCGCGGTCGGCCGCTTGCAGGGCCGCGTTGCCGGTCATCAGGGTGACACGGCTCGAGTACGAGCCCAGGTCCACCGGCGTGAGGTCGGTGTCGGCGGTCACGACGCGGATGTCGAGCGGCTCGATGCCAAGCACCTCGGCCACGATGTAGGCGAGGATCGAGTCCGAGCCCTGGCCGATGTCCGTGGAGCCGCAGAACACCGTGACGCCGCCGCCGCGGTCGCACTTCAACTGCACGCCGGAGTGCGGCATGTTGTTCCAGTAGATGGCGACGCCGGCGCCGCTCAGGTAGCTCGAGCACGCCAGGCCCACTCCCTTGCCATACGGGAGTTGCCGGAACCTCTCGTTCCACCCCGACCCCTCCACCACCTTCTGAATGCACGGGCCGAGCCCCATCGACCCGATCCGCAGGTAATTGGCCGTGAGTGTGTACGGAGGCGCGAGGTGGCGCAGCCTCAATTCCGCCGGATCCTGTCCCAGGTCCTCGGCCAGCTTGTCGAGTTGGATCTCCAGGGCAAAGCGGGGTTGGGGCGTGCCGTGCCCGCGCTTGGGCCCGCATGGCGCTTTGTTCGTGAACGCCCGCGCGCCCTCGAACTTGTAACGCTCGACCAGGTACGTGACCGTCTGGAGCGCGCCGGTGTAATACGTGCTCGCCACGCCGTACGACCCGTACGCGCCGCCGTCCAGCAGCGAACGGAAGTGCATGCCCTTGATCCGTCCGTCCCGGTCCACGCCGGTCTTCACCCACATCAGCGTGGGATGGCGCCCGCGGTGGCAGTAGAACACTTCCTCCCGTGTCAGCGTGATTTTCACGGGGCGGCCGGTGATCATGGCGAGCTTGGCGACGACGATCTCATGGCTGAAGGGATCGCTCTTGCCGCCGAACCCGCCGCCGTTGGGGCACGCGATCACGCGGATGTGCGCCGCCGAGAGGCCAAGTACCTTGGCGAGCGCGCGGTGCACGTAATGCGGTGTCTGGGTCGAGCTCCACAGCGTGAGCTTCCCGTCGGCCGACCACTGGGCGACGGCCGCGTGCTGTTCCATCGGGAGGTGCGTGTTGCCCTCGTAGAAGAAGAGATCTTCGCGCACGTGGTGCGCATCGCCGAGCGCCTGGTCCACGTCGCCGAACTCGAGGCTCACGAGTTTGTGCAGGTTCCCGGCATCGCCGTAGTCGTGGATGCGGGGCTCGGGCCGTGCGACCGCATCCTCGGCGGACGGAATCGTCTCCAGGTCGCGATACGTGACGTCGATCAAATTGGCCGCCTCGGCGGCGGCCTCTTCGCTCACGGCGGCCACTGCGGCCACGGGGTCGCCGATGAACCGCACCTTGTGGGGGCAGAGCGCGTGCTCGTCCTGGCTCACCGGGAGGATACCGAACGGCGTGGGGAGGTCCCTCCCCGTGAGCACCGCCGTCACGCCGGGGTACGCCGCGGCCTTCGAGGTGTCGATCCGCTCGATGTCCGCGTGCGGCTTCGTGCTGCGGAGGATGCGCGCGTACAGCATGCGCGGCAGGTGGATGTCGTCGGCGAAAACGGTCTCGCCGGTGACCTTGGCCGCGGCGTCGACTTTGGGGCGCGGGCTTCCGATGACGTGGAACGGAAGGCTCGGGGCTCGGGGCATGGGGCTCGGGGTCCCACCCCCCTCCTCCGCGCCCCGCGCTCCGCGCTCCGCGCCAACCCGCCTACCGCCTTCCATAAACCGACTCCTCACTCGGCGCCACCGTCTCTCCCCGCAGCCGCGCCGCCGCCAGCTCCACCGCTTCGTAGATCTTGAGGTAGCCGGTGCAACGGCAGAGGTTGCCCGAGAGGGCGCGTTTGATCGTGTCGCGGTCCGGGTCGGCGTTCGCCGCGAGCAGCGCCTGCGCCGTCAGGAGGAAGGCGGGCGTGCAGTACCCGCATTGCGCCGCGCCCAGCTCGACGAAGGCCTGCTGCAACGGATGCAGCGCCGGGCCGTCGCGCATCCCCTCCACGGTGGACACCCGGGCGCCGGCGCAGGCCGCGGCGAGCACGAGACAAGAGAGGACCGGCACGTCGTCCAGCAATACCGTGCAGGTGCCGCACTCGCCCAACTCGCAGCCGTGCTTGGTGCCGGTCAGCCCCAGGTCTTCTCGCAGGACTTCGAGGAGCGTCTTGTGGGGGGAAAAGGCGACCTCGGTGGGTTCGCCATTGACGACGAGGCTGACGTGGGCCTTGGTCTTCGACTCAGGCTTTCGGCTGGCCAAAGAGATACAACTCCGTCTGCTCGCTGAGGAACCGGCGCGCCTCGGGCGTGCGCAGATCGAGCGAGTAATGGTTGATCATGGCTGTCTGGTGCTGCAGCCACTCGCCCCAACACGTCATGCAGATGGAGTCGTAGATGCGTCCGCCGAGCTCCGTGGGGAGCGGGGGGGCGGGAAGCTGCGCACCGGCGTTGCCACAACGGGCACAATTCACGGTGCTCATGGAGACAATGTAACCTTGCCTTCGAGGAGGCGCGACACCAGCTTTCCGTTCGTGACGCCGGATACCGATCGCACGGTCGGGTTGTGCGCCGCGTGTCGGCACACCCGGATCGTTCGCAACAAGCGCGGGTCGGCCTTCCGGTACTGCTTGCTCTCGGACACGGATGCGCGGTTTCCGAAGTATCCCCGACTCCCGGTGCTCCGATGCAGTGGATACACGCCCGCATCCCCACGCGACCACGACGAGGACCCCGACGAATGACGCTCCGACGTGCGATCATCCTGGCGCCCGCCTTCCTGCTCGCCCTCGCGCCCGCCGCCGCCGCGCAAGACCGAAACCCGCAGCTCCTCGAGCGGGCCCGGCGGCTGATGCGTGAGGTGCCGCTCATGGATGGGCACAACGATCTCCCGTGGCAGGTCCGCACCGGGTACGCGTTGCGGTTCGATTCCGTCGACATCGCGAAGCCGCAGCCGGCGCTGATGACCGACATCCCCCGGCTCCGCGCCGGTGTGGTGGGCGGCCAGTTCTGGTCGGTGTACATGCCCAGCTCGTTCGCCCGGCACAACGCCGCCCGCGCGGGACTCGAGCAGGTGGACGTCGTGTACCGGATGGCGGAGCGGTATCCCGAGACGTTCGAGATCGCCCGGACCGCGGACGACGTGGTCCGGATCCATCGTTCGGGCAAGATCGCTTCGCTGATGGGGCTCGAGGGCGGGCACATGATAGAGAACTCCCTCCCGGTGCTGCGCAGCTTTCACCGGTTGGGCGTGCGGTACATGACGCTCACGCACTCGCTGAACACCGACTGGGCGGACGCCGCCACCGACTCGCTGCAACACGGCGGTCTCACGCGCTTCGGCGAGGAGGTCGTCCACGAGATGAACCGCCTGGGGATGCTCGTGGACCTGTCGCATGTCTCCGACTCCACCATGTGGGACGCGCTCCGCGTGACCGAAGCGCCGGTCGTGTTCTCGCACTCGTCGCCGCGCACCTTCACGCGGCATCCCCGGAACGTGCCCGACGACGTGTTGCGGGCGCTGGGGGAAAACGGCGGCGTCATCATGGTGACCTACGTGCCGTCGTTCATCCATCAGCCCAATGTGGACTGGAACACGGCGCGGGCCGAGGTGCGGGATCGGGTGCTCCAGGCCACGAGCGACTCCCTCGCGGCCGTCGACTCGGTGCGCGCATGGACCGCGGCGCACCCGCAGCCCCTGCCGGACATCGGGGTCGTGGCGGACCTCATCGAGCACGCCCGCGATGTGGCCGGCGTCGATCATGTAGGAATCGGGTCTGACCTCGACGGCATCGGCGCGACCCCGGTGGGGCTCGAGGACGTGTCGACCTTCCCGGCGCTCATCGCGGAGCTGTTGCGCCGCGGCTGGAGCGATGAGGACGCCAAGAAGGTGATCGGCGCGAACGTGCTGCGCATGATGCGGGAGGTGGAGGCCGTCGCGGCCCGGCTCCAGCGGCAGCTCCGGCCAAGCGTGGCGCAGATCGAAGTGCTGGACGGCTGGGAGACCGCACCACCGTGGCGCGAGCCGGCGGCGATGCATTGAACCGTCCCCGCCGGCCCCGCACCACCCCGCTGATGGCGTGTGGCCTATGGCGGCGCGCCACCGTGCCTGCGGCCGCGCGTGGTGCGCAGCGGGGAAGGGGGTGGGGAGGCGCAATAGGCCATTGGCCACGCGCCATCGGCAGTCGGATCCTCGCCGCCGTCGCGGCGCTGGCCGTCGGCGGCGTGCTCACCGGGTGCGCAATGGGTGAGCTGGACGATCTGGAGGCTCGCGATCTGCGGGAGGCCAGGGAGGCGCTCGAGCAGAACATCCAGACCATCCACGATCGCGATGCGGACGCGTATCTCGCGCTGTACGACGACTCCCCGTCGCTGATCGTCGCCAGCGCCGACTCGGTAGCCCGGGGTTATGCCCCTTTCGCCGCCGCGCGGCGCTCGAGTCTCGATTGGCCGGATACGTTGGTGGTCTCAGAGCCGACCGTCGAGTGGATCGCGCCCGGGGTGGTCTGGGTGGCGTTTCCCTACGTCGCGGTGCTGCAGGGAGACACCGCCAGGGGGGTATCCGAACGACTGTTCGTGAAGACACGGGACGGCTGGCGAATCCGCGTCACGGGCTTGATGGAGCAATGACTTACACGGCCCGCGCAGGCGGCTGGCAAGCTGTTTGCGGCGTGCGGGCGGAGGTCACGTAGTGATGGGCGATAACCGAGGTTCGGAGGACAAAGCGCATGTTGCAGGTCAGCATGACCGACCAGATGCTCGACGCGTTGCGACACACTCCCGAGATCCCCGACAGCCTGCGCCGGCGGGTCGATACGGCCAGGCCGGAGGGAGCGGCGTTCGCGGTGACGCTGTCGGACGACGAGGCGATGGCGATGGTCGAGATGTGCCAGTGGTACATCCACCAGGACGAGAACGGCGACTTCCCGCCCAAGGCGGCGCTGTTCGACTCCATCGTCACGGCGATCGACGACGCGCAAACCTGATGGGAGGGAGGGCGTTGGGAATCGCCGCGTGCGCCACGCTCCTCCTCGGGAGCGGCGCCGCGGCGCAGGGGAAGGAAGTGATTCGGGCACCCGGCGCTCCGCCGGGCCTGCCGTTCTCGCCCGCGGTGCGCGTGGGCGATCTGCTGTTTCTCTCGGGCCAGATCGGTACCGTGCCCGGCACGCGTGAGCTGGCCCCGGGCGGCATCGGCCCCGAGACGCGCCAGACCCTCGAGAACATCCGCACGGTCCTGGAATACGCGGGCGCCACGCTCGCCGACGTGGTCAAGTGCACCGTCTTCCTCCAAGACATCGCCGAATGGCCGGCCATGAACGAGGTCTATAGAGAGTTCTTCACCGAAGATCCGCCGGCCCGCTCGGCGGTCGCCGGCAGCGGCCTCGCCCTCGGCGCGCGAGTGGAGATCGAATGCATTGCTGCAGCAAGGAGTAAGAAGTGAGAAGTGAGAAGCCGCTCCCCCCACCCCGTCGCTCGAGGTAACGCGACGGGGTGGGGGCAGGGCCTTCTTACTCCTCACTTCTCACTCCTCACTGTAGCTCAGTCCTTTCTCGCTCACCGTCGGCGTGAGTGCTGCCGCCGGGTTCCCTGCCTCCGTCAACGCGTGCGCCAGGGCCGCGGCCACGGCCGCCGCTCGCTCGCGGGGTGTGACAGCCACGAGCGTCGAGCCCGAGCCCGAGATGGTCACACCGTGTGCGCCGGCCTCGCGGCCGGCGCGCACGGCATTGGCGAATCCTGGAATGAGGTGAACGCGGTGAGGCACGGCGAGGCGGTCGTCCATGCCGTGCGTAAGGAGGTCGCCGTCGCCAGAGGTGAGCCCGGTGACCAGCGCGGCTGCGCGTGCGGCCTGTTCTACCGCGGTGGCTCTGGGGACCTGCCCGGGTAGCACGGCTCGTGCGGCCGTCGTGTCGACCGTGGCGTCGGGCAGCGCGAGCGCGATGCCGAGCGTGCGGTGGAACGCCAGACGCGTCGGCCGCGCGGCCGCGAGCATCAGTCCGCCGTACACCGTGGGCGCCGCGTTGTCGGGGTGGCCCTCCCGGGAGGCCGTTTCCGCAAACACGGCGTCGAGCTGTATGCGGTGGCCCAGGAGCCGGGCGCGCAGCGCGAGCGCTGCGGCGGTTGCGGCGGCCGAGGAGCCGAGCCCCCGGCCCACGGGAATCTCCGAGTCGAGCTCGATGTGGTGCGCGGCCGGAACGACCCCGTCGAGGATCTTCGCGACCACGTCGATCTCGGGACGGAGCGCCGAGAGTGTGCCCCGATAGACGAACGCGCCGTCGCCCCGCACGACCCGCATCTCGAGCCACAGGTCGAGGGCGAGGCCGAGGCAGTCGAATCCGGCGCCCAGGTTGGACGTGGAGGCGGGGGAGCGCGAGAACACGGTGGCCGGTTGCCGGTGACCGGTTACCGGAGGCGTGTTTTGGGGACGCGTAGCATCCGAAGGCACCGAGGAGGTGGCACGGGTTCCGGGGTCCGGAGGCACAACCGGTCACCGGTCACCCGTTACCTGTCCTGTTCGCAACCTTACCTATTCGTATCGCAACGCCACGATCGGATCGAGCTGCGCCGCCCGGCGCGCGGGCCAGAGGCCGAAGAAGATGCCCACGACCGAGCCGAAGAAGAACGCGATGACGATGGCGTGCACGGAGAGGAGCGTGTTCCAGTTGGCGAACCGGGAGAGCGCGACGGCGCCGCCAGATCCCACCACGATGCCGAGGACGCCGCCGAGCATGCAGAGGACCAGCGCCTCGACGAGGAACTGCATCATGATGTTCTTTCGGGTGGCGCCGAGGGCTTTCCGGACGCCAATCTCGCGCGTGCGTTCGGTCACGGACACGAGCATGATGTTCATGATGCCGATACCGCCCACGATGAGGCTGACCGCGGCGATACTGGCGAGCAACGTGGTGAACGTCTGCGTGGTGTCCTCGAGCGTCGACAGGAACTGCGACCGCTGCAGGATCCGAAAATCGTTCTCGGTGCCGGGGGCGATGGCGTGGGTTTTCCGGAGTACCCGTTCGATCTCGATCATGGCCACGTTCATGGAGTCGGCGTCGGCAACCTCGACGGTGATCGAGCCGAGCCGGTCGGTGCCCATCAAGCGGAACTGTGCGGTGCGCAGCGGGACCAGGATGATCTCGTCGGGATCCGAGAAGCTGCCCGCCGCCCCTTTTTCCGCCAGCGTGCCGACGATCGTGAACGGGACGCCGCCGATCGAGATCTGCTTGCCCACCAGTAACTCGGGCCTGGTGTTGAACATCTGCGGCACGGCATAACCCAGCACGGCCACGCGACGGCGCGACTCGTCGTCACCCGTCGAGATGTTGCTCCCCAGTGCAACCTTGTAGCTGTTCACCGGGACGTAGTCGGGCACCGTCCCCGTCACGCTCACGTTGAGGTTCTGATTCCCGTACTTGATCTGCTGGTTGCGCCGCAACTCCGGGACGACCGCCGACAGATTCGCGGCGTCCCGGTTCAGCGCCGCCGCGTCGTCGGACGTCAGCGGCGCGCGGTTCTGGGAGGCGACGCCCCGCTCGAACGTCTGGCCGGGATACACCGACAGCAGGTTGGTCCCCAGGGCCTCGATCTGTTCCTGCACCGCCTTCTGGGCCCCGTTGCCGAGCGACACCATGGTGATCACGGCGCCGACCCCGATCACGATGCCGAGGGCGGTGAGGAACGCGCGGAGCTTGTTGGCCCGGATCGATTGCAGGGCCACCGCGATGACCTCGCCGAAGAGCATTAGCGGCTCCCCCCTGGCGCGCTCGAGCTGGTGGACTGGCGCTGGACGCCGGGGAGGCCGGTCCCGCGCACCCGGTCGATGCGCTCCTGGAACTCCTGTTGCGCCTGCACCAGCCCTGCGGTGGGAAGGATGAGCACGGTGTCGTTCGCCACGAGTCCGCGGATGACCTCGGAATGGTCGAGGTCGGTCAGGCCGGTCCGGACGGGGACCGCGGCGGGGACGCCGCCTCGCATGGTGAACACCACGTAGCTGCCGCCGAACAGGTAGTCGGTGCCGGCCTGTTGGGGCCGGCTGCGCGGCGCGTTCCCCATGGCCGTGCGGAACTTGTTCATCACATCGCGATCCTCGGCCGTGAGGCCTTGCGGCCCACCGGCCTCGCGCAACTTCTGGAACACGGCCGACACCTGCTCTGCGGTGACGCCTTCCGGCAGCGTGACCACCTGGCCGTTCGGCAGCGTCATGGTGTTCGCGGCGGCTTGCGCTTCACCGGCAGCGGAGTCGCCGGCCGGCGGGCGCCCGCCGCGGGCCGCGGCCTGCGCCTCGGCTACCTGCTGGCGCACCGCCTCCGGGTCGAGGCCGAGCACTTGAGCGGCGGACGCCAGGTCGCGATCGGTCCGCAGGGCGGCATTGGGCACCGCGACGACGTTCTCGCGAGCGCCGACGTGAACTTCGACCTCGGCGTTCATGCCGGGCCGGAGCAACCCCTCGGGGTTCCCGATCCGCACGAGGACGGGGAACATCGTCACGCTCTGCTCCACGGTGGCCTGGGGCTCGATCTTGAGGACGTTGCCCTCGAACGGCTGGTTGGGGTACGCGTCGACCGTGATGGTGACGTCCATGCCCGGCCGGATCTTGCCGATGTCGGTCTCGTCGACCAGCGTCCGGACCTGCACCGTGTCGAGGTTGGCCATCTGCAGCAGCGCGGTGCCCCCGCCCACCACGTTGGTGGCCGAGGAGATCACCGTGCCCACCTCGACGTTCTTCTGGATCACGACTCCCGGAACGGGCGCGCGTACCTCGGTGTCCTCGAACGCGATCCGGGCGTCCTCAAGCGACCGCTGCGCGCGGACCAGTTGCGCCTTGGCGTTCGCCGCCTGCAGGTTGGCGTCCTCGAATTCCTGCTCGGTGATCGACTGCGTCTTGTACAGCTCCTCGGCGCGCCGGAGTTGTGACTCGGCGTTCGCGAGCTGGGCCTGGGCCACCTCCAGGTCGGCCTCGGCCTGCTGGAGGGCGTTCCGCGGCACGCGCGGATCGATACGCGCGAGAAGGTCGCCCACCACGACGGCATCGCCGGTCTCGACGGGCAGCTCGTAGATCTCCCCCGAGGCCTTCGACTTCACCTCGATGGTGCTGACCGGCTCCACGATCCCGGCCGCGCTCACCGACACCACGATGTTCCGGGTCGATACGGTCGCGGTCTGGAACGCGGGCGGCGGTGGCGGCTCTGAGCAGCCGGTGAGGATCAGGGCTATTGTCAGCGCCGGCGGTCCCAGCCGGCGCATCGCGTGCGGGGTGCTCATCTATCTATACACTCGTCGTTTGGATGTCTTTGGCGATCTTGCCGTCATGCAGATGGATCTGGCGATCGGCGTGCACCGCGATGTCGTGTTCGTGCGTGATCAGAATGATCGTTTGCCCGGCGGCGTGCAGATTCTCGAACACGCTCATGATGTCGCTGCTCGTGGCGCTGTCGAGATTCCCCGTCGGCTCGTCCGCGAGCAGGATGCTCGGCCGGTTCACGAGCGCCCGGGCGATGGCGACGCGTTGCCGCTGCCCGCCGGACAGCTCGTTGGGCCGGTGTTCCATCCGGTCGCCCAGGCCGACCTGCTCGAGGGCGTTCGCCGCCTGCTCGCGACGCTGCTTGGCCGGCATCCCCGCGTAGATGAGCGGCAGCTCGACGTTATGCAGCGCGGTGGCGCGGGGGAGCAGGTTGAACGTCTGGAAGACGAACCCGATCTCCTTGTTGCGGATGCGCGCCAGCTCGTCGTCGTTCAGCTCGCTCACTTTCTGGCTGTTCAGCCAGTACTCGCCGGACGACGGGGTGTCGAGGCACCCCAGGAGATTCATCAACGTCGACTTGCCGGAGCCCGAGGGTCCCATGATGGCGACGAACTCGTTCTTCCGGATCTGGATGTCGACGCCGTTGAGCGCGCGCACCACCTCCGCGCCCAGCTCGTAGTGGCGGGCGAGCTTGTGCGTCAGGATCACGATGTCGGGCGTGGGGATATCGCCCGTCCGGAACTCCATGGACTGTGCCGCGCCGGTCATAGCTCCCTCCCCGCGAGGGCTTCGATCTGGGCCTTGGCCACGAGGAAGTCGAGGCGGGCCTCCACGATGTCCACCTCGGCCTGCGTCAACGTGACCTGCGAGGTGAGGACCTCGAGAATCGTGGCCGCGCCAAGCCGGTAGCGCTCCTGCTGCACCCGCAGGTCTTCCCGTGCGGCCGCGAGGCTCGCCCGCCCGATGTCCAGCCGCTGACGCGCCGCCGCCAGTTCCGCCAACCGCTGCGTGAGCTGCGCGTTGACCAGGCGCCGGGCGTCCTCCGCCTGGGCGTACGCCGCCTGGCGGTTCGCGTTGGAGCGCGCGAGGTTCGATTCCCGCGTGAATCCGTTGAAGAGCGGCCAGGAGAGCGACACGCGCAGCCCCCATGAGCCGCCCAGGTCCCCCAGCTCTTGCCCCGACCAATCGGTGTTGTACCGCGCCGTGATCGACGGGAAGTACTGCGCCCGCGAGACGCCCACGGCGGCCTGCGCCGCGCGCGCGTCCGCCTCCGCCTGCCCCACCGTCGGCGAATTGACGAGCGCCGCCTGCCGGAGCTCCGCCGTATCCAACGCCACGTCCTCGAACAACGACGAATCGCCCACCGCCCGCAGGATGCCGTCCACGCCCGTGAGGCGCGCCAGATTCGCCTCCGCGGTGGCGCGCTGCGTTCCGGCGTTGAGCATGGCCAGCTCCGCATTCCCCAACTCCACCCGTCCACGGAGCGTATCCGACCGGGTGGCGCTGCCCGCCGCGAGCTTGTCCCGCGCGATCTTGAGCTGCTCGGTGGCGCGCTGAATCTGCGTCTCGGCCACCCGGACGAGATCGTCCGCGGCAAGCGCGTTGAAGAACGCCTGCTTGGTCTGCAGGATCACCTGGAACCGCTGGTTGAGCACGCCCGACTCCGCCGCATCCACGTCCGCCGTAGCAGACCGGTTCTCCGCGACGCGGCGGAAGCCGTCGAACAGCTCGAGCGACGCGGTGAGCCCGGCGGAATACGACGTCGACGCAGCGCTGATGGTCCGCTGCGTCGTCGGATCGAACCGGTCCGAGGAGTTGCGGCTCCACGACGACGAGCCGGAGAGGTCCGGCAGCCATCCACCCCATGCCTCGCGCCTGGACGCGTGCGCCACGTCGAGCTGGCTGCGGGCCTGGACCATCGTCGGGTTGGCCCGGAGCGCGAGCTCGAGCGCGTCGTCCAGTGAGATGGCGCGGACCTGTGCCGCCGCGCGCGCCGGTGTCGCGAGCAGCGCGACCGCCAGCGCGATCGTCATATACCTAACGCTCTGCATTCTTCCTCCCGTGGCGCTCCGCCCTCGCGCTGTCGCTGCGCGCGATGAGCTCGGCGTACATCGCCTGTTGGTGATCGTCGAGCACCGCCATGATGTCGCGGCGGACCGCGCCGCGGAGCGAGTCGAACCGCGGAGCGATCTCCTCCCAGAGCGCGTGCATGTCGGGCTCGACGTGGTCGAGAATGGCGTCCACCGAATCCCGCTGCGCGGGCGTCAGCGTCAGATCTTCCTGGAGACGCTCCGCGTAGGTCTTGCGACGAGGCGGATCTTCGGGCTCCACCGCTACGGATTCGCCCTCCCCCCAGGCCGCCGACACGGCACCACCGACGGCGGCGCCGGCGGCGAATGCCGCAAAGAGCAGCCCGGCGGCGACGAGCTTGGATCGGTTCATCATAGGGGCCTTCGTGCGCTCCTCGTACAATTCTCCACGATGCTCAGCGTCCGTCGAGCACCAGCGCCAGCACCACGTCGACGTCGGGCTCCTCGCCGGACGCGAAGTAGGTCGACAACGACGCCGGATCGCCCACACCCCGCAGCGGGTCGTCCACCCCACCCCCCGCGATGTCCGTGGCCGACGACAAGCCGCGCACCCACAGCGCCAGCGCGACGGTCACCGCCAGGAGCACGGCGACCATGGCCGGGCGGGCCCACCCGGTGAGCACCTGCCACCAGTCGCCGGACTCGACGGCGCAGAGCGGCGCGGCGGCTATCACCCGCGCCACGAACGCCTCGTTGTCGTCGGCGGTCAGCGCCTCGCGCAACACGCGGCCGAGCGCCGCGTCCGGCCGATGATCGAACGGCGATCGCTCCTTCATTGCGCTTCCTCCTGTAAGCCCTTCCACGGGGCCATGGCCTCGCGCAGCTTGCGCCGCGCGTGGAATACCTCGGATCGTACCGTTCCCACCGGCATCCGGAGGATCTCCGCGATCTCCCGGTGCGTATAGCCCTCGACGTCGAATAGCACCACCGCGAGCCGCTGGCGTTCCGGCAACTGGTCCAGCGCGTCCGCCAAGGCGTGGCGCAAAGCGGCGCGCTCCGCCTCCGTGTCCGGCCCCGCGGCCTCGCTCGCGAGCGCCTCCGGCAGGTGCTCGGCGCGCCGCACCTTTTGGCGCCGCGTCCGGTCAATCGCGGCGTTGGCGACGATCTTCATGAGCCAGGGACCGAAGGGTCGCGCGGGATCGTACCGCCCGAGATTGCGCAACGCCGCCAGGAAGCCATCCTGGGCGGCGTCGTCGGCGTCCGCAGGATCCCTCAGCACGGCCCGGCACACCCGGCGGACTTGCGTCGCATGACGCGCGAGCAGCTCGCCGAAGGCCTCCCGATCGCCCGCCTGCGCCAGGGCGGCGAGCTCCGCGTCTTCCACCCTAGATGTACGCACCGGGTCGCTCGGGCGTTGAGGTCAGTCGCCGCGGTAGGCTCGGCGCCGGACGAACTGCCACGTGGCGCCCGCGCCGAACGTAAAGCAGAGGGCGGCGACCACGTACCCCATCACCTCCGGAAGGGCGAGGAAGAGTGCCGCCGCCCCGAGGGAGACGAACATGATGGCGCCGGCGATGGACCGGCTCGCCCCGCCGGCCACCTGGGACAGGGTGACCGCCGCACGCCGGGACAGCTCCCGCCGCACGGTGGCCCCGCGTGGAGCGGGCACGCGGGGGCCGGCGGCGACCACGACGGGTGGGATGCGGGACGCGAGACGGTCCGGCACCCGCCGGGGGCGAAGGACGATCTCGACGGAGTTGGTGAGATCGTGGCGGAACTGCAGCGCCGCGGCCGTCGCGATCTCCGCCTGCTCCACCAGAATGTCGAGCTCCTCGTTGGCCAGCAGGCTCGACGGATTGAGGTTGCTCGACCCGACCTTGAACCACTGCTCGTCCGCCACGACCGTCTTGGCGTGCAGCATCGGGCCGTGCCACTCCCAGATCCGCACGCCCGCCTGAAGCAGCTCCCGGTATCCCACCCGCGTGAGCGCCCGCACGGCCGGCAGGTCCGTTCGGCCGGGCAGCAGGAGTCGGACGTCCACCCCGTCGCGGGCCGCCGAAATCAGGCCGGCGTACAGCGGCGTGGGCGCCACCAGGTAGGCATCGGTAATCCACAGCCGGTCGGCGACGCCCGCCACCAACAGCTCGATCGCCCGGTACAGGCGCGCGCGGCCCGGGATCCCGTCGATCACCCGCACGCTCGCGTCGCCCCGGGGCGCCGGCGTCGTGACCGCGACGTCCGGCTCGGCCGGTCCACCCGCGCTGCGCCACCTCCGCGCAAACGCGGCCTCGAGCAGCGGTACGGCCGGACCCGCCACGTCGACCGCGGTGTCGCGCCAGGGCGGGCGACCGGTCACCTCGCGACCGGCCCACTCGTCGCCGATGCAGAGCCCGCCAAGGACCGCCCGCGCGCCGTCGGCCGAGACGTACTTGCAGTGGTCCCGCCGCAGTGACCGGGCGGGGTGAAACGGTGTGATGGGATTGAAGGCCCGGACCTCTACCCCGGCCCGGCGGAGGTCCCGCCAATATCGTCGCGATGTGCCGAGGCTGCCGAGGTGGTCGTACAGCAGTCGCACGCGCAGTCCCCGTCCGGCCGCCGCGCGCAGACGCTCGGACAAGGCCCTCCCGGTGACGTCGTTCCGAATGATGTAGTTCTCGAAGTGGATCCACTGGCCGGCCTGATCGATCACCTCCTCCATGACGCGGTAGGCCTCCGGACCGTCGCACAGGTGGGCCACCCGATTGCCCGGGACCGGCCGCGCGCCGCATGCCCGGTCGAGCGCCCGTTCGGCTGCGGTGCGCTCGACGGCGGGCCGGCCGGCCAAGGGCGCGGTCACCCGCCCCCGAGCCCGAGGGTGCGCTCCGCGGGACGGAGGGCCTCCACCACGAACTGGATATGGTCGTCGAGGGGGACCCCCAACTCTTCGGCGCCGCGCCTCACGTCGTCGCGATCCACCCCCTTGGCGAACGCCTTGTCCTTGAGCTTCTTCTTCACGCTCTTCACCTCGAGATCGGCGAGGCTCTTCGAGGGCCGCACCAGGGCGCAGGCCACCAGAAAGCCGCACAGCTCGTCCACCGCGTACAGCACCTTAGCCATCAGCGACTCCCTCGGCACGCCCGTATAGCTGGCGTGCCCGAGGATGGCCGTGCACACCGGCTCGGCAACACCCCGCTCTCGCAGCAGCCGCACCCCGAAGCTGGGATGGCCCTCCGCCGGGGAATGCGCGGCGTTGGGATAGCGGTCGTAGTCGAAATCGTGCAGCAGGCCGGCCAGGCCCCACGCGTACTCGTCCTCCCCGAACTTCCGCGCGTAGGCCCGCATGGCGGCTTCCACCGCGTACATGTGCTGCCGCAACCCCTCCTTCTCCGTGTACTCGTGCATCAACGCGAGCGCCTCGTCGCGCGTCATGGCTCATCCTCCCACCCATCGCTGGTACCACCGTTCGAAAACGATCAACGGCCACAGCGCTCGGGCGTGGTTCACCCGCCCGCTGCGGTGCTCGGATAGAAGCTGGTCAATCGTGCCGGGCGGCAACACCCCCAGCAACTCGAGGCGCCGGGGGGCCAGGAGCCGGTTGGCCTCGGCACGGAAGCCGTCATTGATCCAGCGGCCGATGGGGACGCTCAGGCCGCGCTTGCGGCGATCCACCACTGCCGCGGGGAGCCGCCGGGAGGCGACGCGCTTCAGGAGCCGTTTGGTCGCGAGACCCCGCACCGCCGAGCCGGTCGGGAGTGCGAGCGCATATCGGGTGACGTCACGGTCGAGGAATGGCGCGCGGGCCTCCAGCGACGCGAGCATGGTAGTCCGATCCAGCTTCACCAGGAGACCGTCCGACAGATACGTCCGGTAGTCGAGCCGCATGGCGGCCGCGACGGGCGAGGGGAACGCGGTCGGCACGAGGCGGCGAAGGTCGTCCAGCCAGGCGTCGGGCAAATGCGCCGACAACCCGGTCCCGAACCAGGCGACGTGGCGCTCGAGCCAATCGTCGCGGGCCCCCGCTGCGAAGCGCCGCAGCAGATAGCCGATCGGAACCTTGCGTCCCGACGCGGGGAGGAAGCGGAGCAGCGCGGATATCGCACGGAGCACGGGGCGCGGTGCGCGGCGCCATACGTCGAACAGCTCGTGGCCGATGTAGGTGGGATAGCCGCCGAACAACTCGTCGGCGCCCTCGCCGCTCAACACCACGCCGACCGTCTCACGCGCCGCGCGCGCAAGCAACGCCGTGGGAAGCGCCGCCGGATCCGTCACCGGCTCTGCGACGCGGGAGGTCAAGGTCTCGAACGCTTCCTGCAGCGCCGCGTCGGTGGCGCACACGGTGACATGGGGGCACCCGAGGTGCCGGGCGAGCAACACGGCGGCGGGCGTTTCGTCGTACGACCGCTCGGGAAAGCCCACGGTGAAGGTCGTCAGGCGCTCCGGCCCGAGCGCGTCGGCCGCCAGGGCCGCGACGAGCGACGAGTCCACCCCGCCGCTGGTGAACGCGCCCACCTGCACGTCCGCGCCAACCTGTTTCGACACGGCGCGCCGAATCAGACGGTCGAGCTGGTCCTCGTCGTCGCCCCGCCCGGCCTCGATCGGCACCGCGGTGGGGTTCCAGTACCGCCACTCGCACACCCCGGTCGGGGAGAACGACAGGGTCGTGCCGGGCTCCACGCTCCGCACCGCGGCGAACGCCGTACGTGGCGAGCGGATGTAGCCGAGGCCGGCGAGATCCTGCAGCGCGACGGGGTCGAGGCTCCGGGACAGCGCCGGCGCCTCGAGAAGCGCCTGGACCTCCGATGCGAACCAGACCTCATCGCCCGCGCGGAGGTAAAAGAGCGGCTTCTCGCCGGCGCGGTCGCGCGCGAGGAGCAGCGTTCGGCGTTCCGCGCTCCACACCACGAGGGCGAACATGGCGTCGAGATCCACGATCCCCTCGCGGCCGCGATCCAGGTAGAGCGGAACGAGGGGCTCGACGTCGGAGCGCGAGCGGTACGCGTGGTCACGGTATCGCGACCGGAGCGCGGCGGCGTTGTAGATCTCGCCGTTGCACGCGAGCCACACGTGGCCCGCCGGGTCCTGAAACGGCTGATCGGCGGCGGGCCGCGGGTCGCGGATCCTGAGGCGTGTGGCGCCGAGGATCGCGTGCGGCGACGTGAGCGTCGCCGCGCCGTCCGGCCCGCGGTGCGCCAGCAGCGCGGCCATCCGCGCCGTCCGGTCCGGGGCGCGGAGGGGCGCCGCGCCGAGCGCCACCATGCCGTAGATGCCGCACACGTCAGCCCGCGCGCGCGAAGCCGCCGGCGCCGCAAGGGCCGTAGGCGGCGTATCGGCCGGTGTCCACGAGAAGCGGAACGACACCCTCGAGCACCCGCCGGACCCCGGCGTCCTCGCTCCGCACCACGAACACCCGGCGGCGCCCGCACGTCACCAGCGCGTCCATCCACCACGCCAGCGGACGGAGCGGCGTTCCCGGTGCCCGGCGCCATTGATCCAGGTGCCGAATGAGATAGTTGCTGGTCAGCTCGGCCCCATCGTCGGTGGCGAGCACGAGCGGGCGTTGCAGGTAGAACGGCAGCGAGAGGGGGAAGGCCGCCACGCCGACGACCTCGGCGTCCGAGTCGAGCACCCGTTCGACCGCCGCCGCCAGCTCGGCCGCGGAGCGCTCGCGTCCAATCTCGTCCATCAGGCCCCGGCTCACGAACGGGATCGCCGCAACCGGCAGCACGAGACCGAGCAGGGCGACCTCCCGCCGCCGGACCGCGCCGAGCCAGGCGAGCGCCGCCCCCGCGACGCACGCGGCGCCGAGCCCCCACGCCGTGGCCGGGATCTCGGCGGCGATCGCGGCGGTGGCGTCGACCGCGCCGGCGATCAGCCGATGCCCCACCAGGAGTCCGGCGCCGAGCACCGCGAGGGCCACGGCCCCGGCGCGAGCGCCCGGTGCCCCGCGCGCCGCCCGTGCCCAGTGGCCGGCCACGAGGAGGGCCACCGCGTGGACGAGGGGGAGCACGTACTGCGGCCGCTTGGATTGCGACAGCGTGAAGAACAGAAGCGGTACGGCGATCCACAGCAGAAGGAACACCGCGCGGGGGTCGGGCCGCCCGCGCCACGCCGCCACGGCGACCACCGACCACGGCAGCGCGGCCGCCGGGAAGATGGCGAGGAAGTACCAGAACGGCTCCACGCGTTGGAGTTGGTGCGTCGTGAGCCGCAGCGCGGTCTCCGTGACGAGAGCGTACTGCAGGAAGCCGGGTACCTCGCGGGACATCGCCAAGAGCCACGGTCCCAGGAGCGCCGCGAACAGCAGGACGGACGTCGCGTCCGCGACGGCGCGCCATGCCCGCCGCCACCCCGCGTACGGCAGGGCGACGAGGAGCGGCACCGCCAACGCCACCGGGCCTTTGGTGAGCACGCCGAGCGCCATGGCGGCCCAGGCGAGGGACGTCCAGGCCCACGCCGGGTTAATGCGGGCCCTGGGGCCCATGGCACGGGGTGGGGAGGTATCCCGTGCCCCGTGCTCCGTGCCCCGCGCCCTATGAGCCGCCCGCCCTTCGATGGCGCAATAAAAGCCGATCAACGCCAGCACCACAAAAAACGTCAAGGCACTGTCGAAGATCACCGTCCGCGCGTATGCGAGCGCGAACGGCGTGCTCGCCGCGGCGGCGGCGGCCACGGCGCCGCCGTCCGGGCCGTACAGCCGCGTCGCGAACCAGCCCACGAGGACCACGGTCGCGACGGTGAACAGGAGGGAGGGGATGCGTGCCGCGGTCTCCGTGGGGCCGAGCAGCTCGATGCTGGCGGCCGCTGCCGCGTAGTACAGCACCGGCTTGTCGAGGTAGGGGAGCCCGTTCAGGCGCGGCACGACGTAATCGTCTGTGCGCGCCATCTCGCGCGCCACTTCGGCGTTTCGTCCTTCGTCGGGATCGAGCAGCGGGTAACCGCCGAGGTCGAACACGAGACCTGCGAGGGCGACGGCAACGGGGAGTAGCAACCACCAGGGGCGCCGCAGTATAGATAGAGGCATGGGTGACCGGGACCGGGCGCTCAAGCTATTCCAGCGCGGATACGAGTGCCAACGATCGGGAGAGCTCGACGATGCGGCGCGGCTGTATCAGGCTTCGATCGCCGCCGAGCCCACCGCCGAGGCCTACACGTTCCTCGGATGGGTGTACAGCATGCAAGGCCGCTACGAGGAGGCCATCGCCGAGTGCAAACGGGCCATCGGGGTCGATCCGGCGTTCGGCAATCCCTACAACGACATCGGTGCGTACCTGGTGGAGTTGGGCAGGGAAGCGGAGGCGATCCCGTGGTTTCGCCGCGCCATGGCGGCCCCGCGCTACGAAGCACCCCACTATCCGCACGTCAACTTGGCCCGTGTCTACGAACGGCGCGGCGACCTTCTCGCCGCGCTCGCCGAGCTGACCCGGGCGCAGGGAAGAATGCCCGGCGACCTTCCGGTCCTCATGGCGATCCGCCGGCTGCAGGCCCGGGTGAACTAGCCCGCTGCGCAACGCTCACGGGGACCTCGGTCCGCGTGGCGCCGTCCACGGTGATCTCGAAGCGGTACCGGCCGGCTTTCGTGAACGGGACGTCGAACACAAGGATAGCGCCGGCCTCGATCTCGAGCACGCCGGCGGGCGGCTCCGAGAGATTGACGGTGCCGTTGCCGGTGATCACCGCGTTCCCCGCCTCATCGACCAGCGCGATGGCGATCTCGTGCTTGCCTACCTCCGTTCGCGTTCCCCGCAGCCGCAGCACCAGGTGGAGCCGCGGGTGCAGCGCCGGCAAGCTGGTGACCCAGATGTGGTGAAAGATGCCGAGCACCGAGAGCTTCCCGTACTGGTCGATCAGCGCGTAGTCGCACGCGGCGGCGAAGTCGATCTTCACCGACTCAAGAACCGCAACGCCACGCGCGACAACAGTTCCGCAGCCAGCGGCAGCGCGTCCTCGTCGATATCGAACCGCGGGGAATGATGGGGATGCTCGGCGCCCTTGGCGGGGTTGCGGCAGCCGACGAACGCGTAGCAGCCGGGCACGCGCTCGAGGAAGAACGCCATGTCCTCGCCGGCCATGGTGCGGTAGTCGGCTCGCACGTGCTCGGCGCCCACGACTTCGGCGGCGACCTCGGCCATCAGGACCGCCATCTCCGCATCGTTCACCGTGGGCGGATAGGCCCGCTCGTACGTCACCTCCGCCTCCGCGTCGAACGCCGCGGCCACGGACCGCGCCATCTCGCCCAGGCGCGCGGGCACCGTGTCGAAGAACGGCCCGCCGAACGTCCGGACCGTGCCTTCCAGCGTGGCACGATCCGGAATCACGTTGTGGGTGGTGCCAGCGTGGATCGACGTCACACTGACCACCGCGGGATCCGCCGGATTGCGCTGGCGGGACACGAGCGTCTGGAGCGCGGTCACCAGGTGCGAGGCCACCACGACGGGATCGACGGCGAGGTGCGGGATCGCGGCGTGCCCACCGCGTCCCGTTACGGTGATGCGGAACGTATCGACTGACGCCATCACGGGGCCCGGCGCGACCGCAATGGTCCCGGTGGGTAGCTCGCTCCAGAGGTGCATGCCGAAGGCCGCGCCGACGGCCGGGGCGTCGAGCGCTCCATCGTCGATCATGGCCGCGGCTCCCCGTCCGCCCTCCTCAGCCGGCTGGAACGCGAACTTCACGATGCCCGGGAGATCGACGGCCGCGAGCCGCCGCGCCACGCCAAGCGAAGCCGCCACGTGCCCGTCGTGGCCGCACGCGTGCATGACGCCGTCGCGCTGCGAGCGGTACGGTACGTCGTTGTCCTCGGTCACCGGGAGCGCGTCCATGTCGGCACGCACCATGACGCAGCGCTCGCCCGCACCGCGCCGCACGCCCACCACGCCCGTCCTCCCCACGCCGGTGCGGACGTCGTAGCCCAGCAACCGGAGGCGACTGGCCACCAGGCCGGCCGTCCGCGTTTCCTGATAGCCCAGCTCGGGGTGCCGGTGCAGGTCGCGCCGGTCGGCCACGAGCTGGTCCACGTCGAGCGGCGGCAGCGCGGTGGTCACACGCGGGACGACGGGCAGAGCGTGTACACGGGGCAGATCTCGCACTTCGGCGTGCGGGCCAGGCAGATCTGGCGGCCGTGGAAGATCAGGAGGTGCGAGAAGATCGTCCAATCCTTCCGGGGCACGAGCTGCATCAAGTCGCGCTCGATCTTCACCGGGTCCTGCTGCTTGGTGAGCCCCAGCCGGTTGGCGATGCGCCGCACGTGGGTGTCCACCACGATGCCCTCGTTGATGTCGAACGCGTTTCCCAGGACGACGTTTGCCGTCTTGCGTCCCACGCCGGGCAGCGCGACCAGCTCGTCCATGCCCCGGGGAACGCTGCCGCCGTGGCGCTCCACCAGGGCCCGCGCCATACCCAGGATCGACTTCGTCTTGTTGCGGAAGAAGCCTGTGGACTTGATCGCCTGCTCAAACGTGTTCGGATCCGCGTGGGCGTAGTCCCGCGCGGTGCGGTACTTCTTGAACAGCTCCTTGGTCACCATGTTGACGCGCACGTCGGTACACTGCGCGCTCAGAATCGTGGCCACGAGGAGCTGAAGCGCGTTCTTGTGCTCGAGCGCGCAGGTGGCGTCCGGGTATCGACGCTTGAGCTTGCGGATGATGGGGCGAATCCGGTCCTTGGCCGGCTTCACGACGAACGGCGCCGCGTCGCGACGTGCTCCAGAAATCCCTCCAGGGAGCGGGCGTTGAGCAGCCGGTCCGGGGTGAGCCAGCCCTTCCGGGCGATGCCCACGCCCAGCTCCATGTTGCCCATGCCGGCCACGCTGTGGGCGTCCGCACCGATCGAGATGGTGACGCCCCGGTCGAGCGCCCGCCGCACGGCGCGCCAGTCCAGATCCAGGCGCTGGGGATCCGCATTGATCTCGATGGCGACGCCGCACTCCACGGCTTTCTGGAACACCGCGTCGAGGTCGAGCGGATACGCCTCGCGGGAGAGCAGGAGCCGCCCGGTGGGGTGGCCGAGGATCGCCATCGAGGGATCGTCCATCGCGCGCAGGATGCGGTCGGTCATCTCGGGCTCGTGCATGCCGTGCCGGGTGTGAACCGAAGCGATGATGAAATCGAACCTGGCGCGGACGCTCGGCGAGTAGTCGAGCGAGCCGTCCGCCAGAATATCCGCCTCCACGCCCTTCAGCACCCGTACCTCCGGCACCGCGCGGTTGGCCGCATCGATTTCCGCGTGCTGCGCGGCGATCTGCTCGACCGTGAGGCCGCCTGCGTACGCCGAGGCCTGGCTGTGGTCGGTGATGCCCAGATAGTCGTATCCCCGCTCGCGGCATGCCTCCGCCCATTCCAGGACCGTGCTGCCGCCGTCGGAGTAGTCGGAATGGCAATGCAGGAATCCGCGGACGTCCCGGCGGTCGATCAGCTCGGGAATCGTCCCGGCCACCGCCGCCTCCACCTCACCCATGCCCTCGCGCAGCTCGGGCGGCACCCAGCACAGCCCGAGCGCCCGGTAGACGTCCTCCTCCGTCGGCGCGGGGAGTGGGGCTCCCTGGCGCGCCAGGCCGCGATCCGTCCATTCGAGCCCGAGCGCCTCGGCGCGCTGGCGCAGACCCGCGAGATGCTCCTCGGCGCCCGTCGCGCGCAGCAACTGAAAACCGAACTCCATGGGGGCTGCCCAGAACACGTCGGCTACCGCGCCGCTCGCGAACCGCAGCGTGAGGGCCCGCTCGGAGCGTCTGGTGAATTCGCGCACGCTGTGCGTCGAGCCGAAACGCTCCACCAGACGATCCGGCCCGCCCTCGATCTCGAGGACGAAGTCCAGATCCCCGATGACTTCCCGCCAGCGGCGCACCGAGCCCGCGACCTCCGCCCGCCGGACCCCGGGCATCTCGGCGAGCACTCGCGCCAGCGCGTACGCCTCCTGCCGTGCGTGGTGCAACAGGCGGTAGTCTCCCACCTGACGCGCGAACTGGATCGCTTTGAGGATCTTCTGCGCCGTCCTGGCGCCGAACCGCGGAAGCTTGGCGAGACGACCGTCCTGCGCCGCCTCCTCCAGCTCGGCGAGCGTGTCGATGTGGAGCGTCTCGTAGATCTGCCGGATCTTGGTGACGCCGAGACCCGAGATCTTGAGCATCTCGACGAGTCCGGGCGGGACCCGGTCGCGCAAGTCCTCGAGCATCGGGCTCGTGCCGGTGGTGAGCACGCTGGTAACGATATCGAGCGTGGCGGGGCCGATGCCCTTCAACTCGGCCAGCTCGCCGCTGGCGAGCGCCTTCGGCAGGTCGCCCTGGAACCCCGAGACGGCACGCGCCGCCGTCTGATACGCACGCACGCGGAACTGATCCTCGCCCGTGAGCTCGAGATAGGCGGCGATCTCCTCCAACGTGCCGGCGACTTCCTTCTTGTCCATGTAGAGGGGAACCTAGCCCGGGCGGTTGAGATGGAAAGATACGTCCGGTGGACCCTTCCCCCTTCCCCCTTCCCCTTTTCCCGACGCTCCCGCCTCCCACGCCATCGCGGCCAACGCCAGTAGCTCCGCGGGCGACACCACCGAGCGGATCGCCGCCGCCCGCCCGCCTTCGATCACCGGCGCGAACGGGGGCGTCCGGTGTTGCATGCTCGCCGCCGGGAGCTCGTCCGCCGTGGCCCGGATGGCCACCTGGCTGAAGCCCGCCCGGTCCGCGCGCAGGCCGAACACCGCGAGCACGGTCACTTCCGCGCCGTTGCGGCCGCTCACGACGAACATGCCGTCGAGCGGCTCGTGCGGCTCCGTGCCGCCGATCCGGCCCCAGAACCACCGCTCGGGGAGCTGGAGATACCTGGTGTCGAAGGAGATCACCGGCGGTTGGGCCGCCGCGCGCGCGATGGCCCGTTCGAGCGCCGAGCGGTCCACGGCCGTTACCCGGCATCCCGTGTCCCAGAACCGGTAGGCGACGAAGAGCGCGGTCACGTACTGCTCCGCGGCCTCGGGATGCTCCCGCACCAGGTCCGGCGACTCCATCTCCGCGAGGAGGCGCTGCGCCGTGGGGAGGGCGGCGAACCGCCCCAGGTCGCTGGTGTCGGCGGCGCGGGCCACGGCCTCGTCCCGCAGCGCCGCAAACCGCGTGGCGGCGAGGTCGGCGAAGACGTGGTCGAACGGTGTGAGGCGGGTCAACGGGCCTGCGGCAGAAAGCCGTCGAGCACGGCCGCGAAGCGGGGCGTTTCCTCCACGTGCGGTGCGTGCCCCGAGTGCTCCAACACCTCGAGTCGCGCCCGCAGCAGGCGTGCCGTGAGCTCGGACGACGATAGCGGGAGCGGGTCGTGCCGCCCGTGCACGACGAGCGCCGGCAGCGAGAGGCGGGCCACGTCCTCCGTGAGGTCGTACGCGCCGAGGCTGTGCCAGACTTCCTGCTGCGTCCGGGCGGTGACCCGGAACGGCGTCAGGTCCCCCGCGCGGTCGAGATCCGCGAAGTACGGCGCGACCGACAGCGCGAACGTCCGGCGGCGGTAGGCCTCGGGGTCGCGCTCTTTGAGTCCCGATGCTTGCAAGCGAGCGCGGCGCTCGCGGACCTCGGAGGACCGCATGCGTTCCTCGAAGCGCCGCTCGAACTCGGCCCGGCCGGCGGCCGTGATGCTGGCCGGCGCCACCAGGGCGAGACGCCCGACCCGCCCAGGATGGTGGATGGCGCACAGCAGGGAGAGCAGCCCGCCCCACGAGTAGCCGAGCAGCGTCGCCGGTGCCATTGCCCAGTGGTCGATCAGCGCGGCGAGGTCGGCGACGTGCTCCTCCCATCTTACGGGTACGTCGCGGCCCACCGGGGAACGGCCGCCACCGCGCTGATCGTAGTAGCGGAGACGCCTACCGGCCGCGAGGCGATCGTACTGCGGCAAGAGATAGTCGTGATGCGCGCCGGGCCCGCCGTGGAGCACGATCACGTCCGGCCCGTCCCCAACGATGCGTGAGTAGAGGTCGACCCCCCGGATGGAAACGGTCTCGTCGTGCACGGTCGGCGAAGCCCCCGTGCTCACGGGCGCCCCGCCCGACGAGCGTCCTTCAGGACGCGCCGCCCAAGGCGCCGGACGTCCGCTTCAGCGGCAGATCTACAGCAGCGCGGCGAGCGCGTCGGCGACCTCGCGGACGGCCGCCGCTTCGGCATCGTCGAATCCGCCCGGCACGTCGCTATCAATGTCGATCTGTCCCAGGATCTCGTCATGGCGCCGGATGAGCACCACCAGTTCCGACTTGGTCTCGACGCTGCAGGCGAGATAACCGTCGGCCTGTGTCACGTCGGGGATGTTCAGGTCCCGCCGTTGGGCCACGGCTTGGCCGCAAATCCCGGTGCCCACGGGGATCCGCGTGTGGTCGGTGGGGCGGCCGTCGAACGCTTCGAGCACCAGCACGTCGCCGTGCACCATATAGAGGTACACCCCGGTGTACGGCGATCCGGCTTGGCGCATCTTCGTGGCGACGATCTGCAGCAGCTCGTGGCGTTCCGCGTCGCGGCAGAACGCCCCATGTAGGGCTTTGGCGATCGGCTCGGCCTTGAGTATGGCCTCAGCCACCACGCGTCCCCAGCGTCGCGGTGGCCTCCACCCGCTCGCCCTCGCGGAGGTACACGAGCTTCACCACGTCCCCGGGCCGGTGCGCGCGCAGCGCGTCCGTCATGTCGTAGAGGTTCGCGATCTCGGTATCCCCGATCTGGATCAGGACGTCGCCGCGCTGCAGCCCGGCCTGCTCCGCCGGACTGCCGGCGCGCACCCCGGTGAGGCGCACGCCGCCCGGCGATTCGCTCATGTCGGGGATCGTGCCGAGGTAGGCGCCGTACCCGCCGCCCTGCGACGCGGCGGGCGGCGGCACGCTGACGTACGTGAGCGGTGCGTCCCGGGTGGCGAGTGCCCAGGCCAGGTCGGCGGCGAGCGTTGCCACCTGCACCACGCCGGGGACGTTGATCGCGCCGGCGTCGTCGGTGGTGCGGTGGTAGTCCTCGTGGGTGTCGGTGAAGAAGTGCACCACGGGGACCTCCGCCCCGTAGAACGAGGAGTGGTCGCTGCGGCCCCACGGGTCGCCCGTGATCTTCAGGTCGAGGGCGTACGCCGACGCGATCGAGTCGACGGCGGCCTCGAGCTCGCGGGCAGACCCCGTCCCAATGGCGAGGAGTGTCCCGTCCCGGAGCCGCCCCACCATGTCGAAGTTGATCATCGCGATCGTGGAGTCGTTCGGCACCACGGGATGCGCCACGTAATGGCTCGACCCGACGAGGCCGATCTCCTCGGCGGTGAACGCGACGAACACGATGGTGCGCGCGTTCGCCGCGCCGCGGCCCGTGAGCAGCGCCGCCGTCTCGAGCAGCGCCGCGGTCCCGGACGCGTTGTCGTCGGCACCGTTGTGCACCACGCCGGCGCTGTCCGGATCCAGGCTGCCGAACCCGCCCATGCCCAGGTGATCGTAGTGCGCGCCGACGACGACGGCCTGGCCCGCCAGGGCGCCGCGCCCCGGCAGCACGCCGACGACGTTGCGGACCGCCGCGCCGCCGACGCCCGCGTGGGCGGCCGCGGCCGCCGTCGGGTCGATGGCGAACGGTTGGAAGTATCCCTCCGTTCCGCCGGCGCCGAGGCCGATGCTCGCGAACGCGCGGGCCACGTAGGCCGCCGCCGAGTCGAGGCCGGCGGTTCCGATGCCGCGTCCTTCGCGGGCATCGGCCGCCAGGTACTCGATGTAGCCACGGACCCGTGCGGCGGAGCCCGCGGCTGCGGGGCCGGTCTGCGCAGCGGCGGGCGATGCACCGGCGGTGGCGCATGCCACGAAGGCGAGGAGCGCTCTGGTTCTGGATGTCATGCGGGTCAATCTAGGTGATCCCGTTGGACTTGTCGGGCCGTCTATAGTTATTTCACCACGTTTTCAATTTAATCACCCCCGGACGAGGTCGTGGCTCCCCGCCTGCTCGCCTTGATCCCGCTGGCCGTCGGCATCAACTGGGCCATGGGACAGTTCGTCGCCGCGACGCACCTCCCCGTGTACCTCGACACGGTGGGGACGGTGCTGGTCGCCGCGCTCGCCGGGATCAGCCCGGCGCTCGCGACCGGCGTCGTGTCGCAGACGGTGCTCGCCACGCTGGGTGGCAACGTGATCTGGCTGTGGTTCTTGCCGGTCCAGCTCGCGGTGGCCGCGCTCGCCGGCCTCGCCGCGCAGCGCGGCGGTTTCGCGTCGTGGCGGCGGGCGGTGGTGATCGGCGCGGGCGTGGGCGCGCTGGCCGCGGCCCTTTCCGCCCCGATCGCCTTCTTCGCCTTCGGCGGCGTGACCGGCGGCGGCGTCACGGTGATCACGACGGTGCTGCGAGCGCTCGGCGTGCCGCTCGGGCCCGCCGTGGTGATGGCGAGCGTCGTCACCGACGTGCTCGACAAGGCGGTCACGTTCACACTCGTGCGGTCCATCCTGATTGCCCTGCCGGGGAGAACCGCGGCCCGTTTCCCCGCGACGGGGCGCGCGTTGGGGCGCTCGTGATCGTCGGATTCAGGCCGGGCGCGGGGTTCCTCCACCGGGCGCACCCGTTCACACCGCTGGCCATCACGGTGAGCGTCGCCCTGCTGGCGTTCGTCCTCCCGGGCACCGGCGGGCCGTTGCTGCTGCTCCTGGCGGTGTCGCTCCTCGCGGTTGCGGCGGGGGTGGGCGGCGTACTGGCGCCGGCGTTGGTGCTCGCGATCCCGTTCTGGCTTTTCCTCATCATTCTCCACGGACTCCTGGACGCCACGCCGGACCGCGCCGTCTTGATCGGCGCGCGGATCACGGCGATGCTGGTGACGTTCACGACCGCGGTCGCGGTGGTCCATCCGGCGCGCCTCGTGGACGCCCTGCTCGAGCGCGGCCTGCCGTTCTCCGTCGCATACCTGTTCGCGGCCACGCTCCAGGCGGTCCCCCGCCTCCGTGAGCGCGCCCGCGAGATTCTGGACGCCCAGCGGTGCCGGGGACTGCGCGTGCGGGGCTCGCTGCTCAACCGCGCGACCGCGGTCGTTCCGCTGGCAGTCCCGCTCGTGCTCGGCGCCCTGACGGAGGTCGACGAGCGCGCGATGGCCCTCGAGGCGCGCGGCGTGGGCGCCGCCACCTCCCGGACGCCGCTCGCCCCGCCGGCCGATCACCCGGTGGAGCGGTGGGTGCGCTGGGCGCTGCTCGCGTTGCCCGCGGTGGTCCTCGTCGTCAGGTTCGTCGGATGATCGTGCGGTTGCAGGGGCTCGTGTTTCGCTATCCCGGCGCGCAGGAGCCGGCGCTGCGGGGCGTGACCGCCGAGTTCTGGCCGCGGGACATCACGGTCGTGACCGGCCGGCTGGGAGCCGGATGCAGCACGTTGCTGCTCGCCATCGCCGGCCTGGCGCCCCGCGCGACAGGGGGCGAGCGCGAGGGCGACGTGACGACGTTGGGGTGCGACCCGGCGTCCGCGGAGGGGCGGTTGGCGCTGGCCGGCGACGTCGGATTGCTCTTCCCCACGCCGTGGACACAGCTCTCGGGGATGGCCTATACGGTGTGGGACGAGGTCGCGTTCACGCCGGCCAATCTCGGGTGGTCGCGGGACCAGATCGGAGACGCCGTCGACCGTTCGCTGCGCCTGCTCGACGTCGAGCATCTGGCCGCCCGCGATCCGCGGACGCTGTCCGGCGGTGAGCTGCAGCGCGTCATGCTCGCGGCCGTGGCGGTCACGCAGCCGCGGGTATACCTCCTGGACGAGCCCACGCTCCAGCTGGACCCCGCCGGGGCCGCCGCGGTATACGCGCTGCTTCCCGCCCTGGCCGGGGATGCGGCGGTGATCGTGGCCACCACCGACGTCGATCGGGCGGTGGAGGTGGCCGACCGCGTGATGTTGCTGGACGACGGGCGGGTCATCGGCGCCGGCGCCCCCGACGACGTGCTCGGCGGCGCCGGCGCGGTCACGGCGGGTGTGAGCACCACGGTGGCGGAGATCCTACGGGCCGCGGAGTGTCCCGGCCCGTACCCGCTCACCGTGAGCGGCGCCCAGCGGCTGATGAAACGGTGAACCTGCTCTCGTTCGAGCACGTCGGATTCGCGTACGGCACCTCGCCGGTGTTGCGTGACGTCAGCTTCACCGTCGAGCCGGGCGAGACGGTGGCGCTGCTGGGCCGGAACGGCGCCGGCAAGACGACGCTCACGAAGCTCGTGGTGGCGCTCCTCCATCCCACGCGCGGCGTCGTGCGATTCGGTGGCCGCAGCATCAAGGGGAAGGCGCCGGAGGACGTCGCGGATCGCGTGGCGTACGTCTTTCAATACCCCGACCGCCAGCTCTTCGCCCGCACGGTGCTGGATGAAGTGGCGTTCGCGCCACTGCGGGGCGGGATGGAGGAACGGGAGGCGCTCCGGCTCGCCGCGCGCGCGCTGGAACGGGTAGGCCTCTCGGAGAGCGCGGACGATCACCCCTACGACCTCCCGCCGGCTCATCGGAAGCTGGTCACGATTGCCGCGGCCGTGGCGCAGCAACCGCGGCTCCTCGTCCTCGACGAGCCCACGCTGGGGCTGGATCGCGATGCCGGCGCGCGCGTGCAGACGTTGCTCGCCGAGGAGTCGGCGGAGGGCGTCGCGATCCTGGGGGTCACCCATGATCTCGCCTTCGTCGCCGAAGCGATGGAGCGCGCGCTGGTGTTGCGCGGTGGTGCGTTGACCTACGATGCCGGGGTCCGGGCGCTGCTCGCCGGTGGGGACTCGCGCGAGCTGGATCTCGCCGCGCCGCCCGCCATCCGGTTGGGACAGGCGCTCGGGCTCGCCGACGGGCTGATCCGCGCGGGCGAGGTCGCCGCGGCGCTGCGCGACCGTTGCCGGGGAATGGCGGCGCCCGTATCTTCGCGCGTACCCCATGATCAACCCTGACCACTTCGCGGTCACGCTCGCGCGTGCCGCGCACATCTTTCGCACCTCACCGAACATCGTCGAGCAAAAAACCGCGCTGCGAACGTTGGTGGGTCTGAGCCGCCTCGGGTCCGCCACGGTCACGCTCCGAAACGGCGTGCTGGCCGTCGAGGGAAAGGCGATCTCCGCCGCGCTGCCGCTCATCGACGACTTGGCGGACTGTCTCGCGCGGCACGGCGTCGGCACCATCTGGATCGCGCAAGGCGCCCCGCCGGCGGAGGTGCTCGACCTCCTGCGCCGCCTGGCCGACGTGGCCGAGCCGCCGCCGGCGCCCGGGAGCACGACGTCGGCGGTCCGTGCGGTGCGGGGCGCCGGCGTGTTCGTGTCGCCCACCGGCGGTGAGGCGGCGGTCGCCGGCTCGCAGATCGTGCCGGAGTTGAACCTCGAGGCGCTCGAGGGCTCGACGTCGCCGCTGGCGGAGGCGCTGCGCCGCCTGGAGGCGTCACCCTACGGCGCCGACTTGCTGGAGCGGGCGTCGGACGTCGGTACGGCGGCGGAGCGCGCCTTCGAGGCGGACCGTCTCGAGGAGGCGGTCGAAGCGCTGTCGCTCCTGATCGCGCTCGAGGACCGGGCGCCCTCTGAGGACGTGCGGCGCAGCTACGGCATCACGCTGCGCCGCTCGTTGACGCGCGGAACCCTGCAACGCGTATCACGGCTGCTGCCGGACACGCGCTACGGTGAGGCGGCGTCGCTCGTGATGCGACGCGCCGGCGCCGACGGGACGAAGGTGCTGGTCGACCAGATCGCGTCGCTCCCGACCGTCGAGGAGCGCCGCGTGGTGTTCGAGGCGCTGCGCCGCGTCCGCGAGGGGTATCACCTGATCGTCTCGATGCTGCGGCATCCCGACTGGTTCGTAGTGCGCAACGCCGCCTGGCTCGTGGGGGACCTCGGCATCTACGAAGCGGTGGGGGAGCTGACGGCCGCGCTGGAGCACCGGGACGGTCGCGTACGTCAGGCGGCCGCCGCGGCGCTCGCCAAGCTGGGGACGCCCGAGACCGCGGAGCCGCTCCTCGGGATCCTCCGCGCCGCCGACGACCAGTTGCGTTCCATTGTGCTGAGCGCGGTGAAGGGGCGCGCCGCCGACGCGCTCGTCCGCCCGATCGCCGTCGCCGCCGAGGGGGAGAAGGACCCGGAGCTCCTGCGCGAGTACCTCAAGGCGCTCGGTCGGATCGGAACGCCCGACGCCGTACGGTATCTCATCAAGAGCGCCCAGCCCGGCCGGCGTCTCCTGGGGCGCAAGTCGAAGGAGGAACGGCTGGCGGCCATCGAGGGCCTCGGCCTGGCGGGCGGCGTGGCGGCCTTCGGGACCCTGGAGACGCTCGTCGCCGATCGGGACCGGGAGATCCAGGACGCGGCCCGCAAAGCGTTGGCCACCCTGCGCCGCCGCTGAGCGTCGCCCGCGTTGCTGCCGTCAGGCGGCGCACGTAAGTTACGCCCAACCATGCGCTACGAGCATCGGCTTGCCCTGCTGCTCGGCCGCGTCCTCGATCTGCTGCGCCGCACGCCGGACGCAGTGGACGATCACAAGGCCGCGCTCCGTTCCCTCGTCGCCCTGACCGCCGAGCACAGCGTCACCATTCGGCAGCAGGACGAGACGCTCACGATCGAAGGCGCCGCCATCCCACCGGATACGCCCTTCGTCGCGACGTTGTCCGGTCAGCTCCGCGGCCATCGCGTGGGCGCCCTGCACGTCGCGTGCGATGCCTCGGCGCTCGACCTCATCACGTTCCTCCGCGCGCTGGCGCTCCCGCCCATCGAGGCCGGCGACGCCCAGGCGCTGGAGGCCCGGCTCCAGGAAGCGCGCATCGTCACGATCTCGGTGCTCGACGCCGATCGCGTGCGCGGGGCCCATGCCGAGGGGGGGAGACGCGTGACGGACGCGCTCAAGCAGTCCGGCGTGCTCACAGAGGAAGGAGCGGCGGCGGAGCGTCCCGACTCGACGGTGCGGTCGTCCGACCGCCCCGAGCATTACGACGCGGTGCTACCGCGGCGCGATGAAGCCCAGGGCGTGGTCGCCGGGACGTCCGAGCGGCTCAAGCGGCGGCCCCAGGGCCTGGAGCTGATGGGCGACCTGCACACGATCGCGCGGAAGATCAGCGACGCGCTGAAGGGCAGCCGGATTCAGGAGGCGATGGAGGGGGTGGCCGCCGTGATGCGGCACGCCGATCACGCGGAGGACGGGGAGACGCAACGAGCGTGCGCCATCGCGCTGCAACGCATCGCCACGCCGGAAGCGCTCCAGCGGTTCGCCGGGTTGATCATCGACGAGATCTACGCCGTCGACGTGGTGAATCTCATGAAGCGCGCGGGGCCGCGCGGCACGCAGGTCCTGTTGGACAAGCTCGTCGAGGCCCCGACCTTCGCCGAGCGCAAGGCCTACCTGAGCGCGCTGCGAAGCGTCGAGGCGGGGGTCGACATCATCATCTCCATGTTCGGCCACCACGAATGGTACGTGCTGCGCAACGTGGCCGACCTGGTGGGGGAGCTGCGGGTGGAGGAGGCCATTCCGGCCCTTGGTCGCATTGCCGAGCACGACGATCCGCGCGTACGCCGCTCGGTCGGCGTCGCGCTGGCTCGCATCGGCACGCCGGCAACCGTGCCGTTCCTCCGGACCGTCATGCGTGACCCCGACCCCGAGATCCGTCTCGCCGTGGCACAGGCGGTCGGCGGACGCGGCCTCGGCGCGCTGGCGATGCCGGTGGTGGCGGCGGTGGAGAGCGAGGAGGACCCGGGCATCCAGTGCGAGTATTACCGCGCCCTGGGCCGGATCGGCACTGCCGATGCCGTCCAGATCCTCCAGAAAGTGGTGCAGCCGGGTGGGGTCCTGTTCGGCCGCCGGGCCGCGGGACCGCGGCTGGCGGCGATCGAGGGATTGGGTGCGTCCAACAACCCCGCCGCGCGGCCGGTGCTGGAGGCGCTGGCGGCGGACCGTGGCAAGGACGTGCGCGAAGCCGCGCGCAGCGCGCTCGGCCAGCTACGGCGCGTGGAGGCTAGCGGGGCGTGAAGTCCGTGGCCGGGGTTACCCGCCCGGCGAACGCCGCGAGCAGACTCGCCGCCCGTTCGAGGTCCACCACGTCCACCATCTCGTTGGGGCTGTGCATGTACCGGTTCGGGACCGAGACCAGTCCGGTCGCGATACCGCGCCGCGCGGTGTGGATGCTGTCGGCATCCGTGCCCGTGTCGCGCGGGGCGGCCTGGATGGAGTAGGGAATCCCCTCCGCCTCCGCCACGTCGACCAACAACTCGTAGACCACCGGATTCACGGCCGAGCCGCGGGACAACACCGGCCCGCCCCCGAGTTTCGTGTCGCCGTGCCGCTTCTTCTCTGCGTTGGGATGGTCCGTGGCGTGCGTAACGTCCACGACGATCGCCACGCGCGGATCGAGGCCGTTCGCGCTGGTGCGCGCCCCGCCGCCGCCGCCCAATCCGATCTCCTCCTGCGTGGTCGCCACGGAAAACACCGCGGCCGCCGGCTTCGACGCGGCCAGCAACCGGAGCGCCTCCGCAACGACGTACGCGCCGATGCGATTGTCGATGCTCCGAGAGACGAGGCGGCCGCCGGGGAGCTCCACGGCGCTCGCGGCGAGGACCGCCGGATCCCCCACGCGGACGCGCTGCAGCGCTTCCGCCTTGCTAGGCGCCCCGATGTCGATCCAGAGATCCGCCGGCTTGGCGACCTTGTCCCGCTCCTCCGACGTCATCAAATGAATCGGCGTGCGGCCGATCACACCGTTGACCGGCCCATCCTTGGCGGCGATGACGACGCGCTGTCCCACCAGCACCTGCGCGTCCCACCCCCCGATCGGTGAGAAGTAGAGATACCCGTCGTCGTCCACATGGACGATCATGAGTCCGATCTCGTCGATGTGGCCGGCGAACATGATTCGCGGCTCGCCGTGCGGGTTCACCGCCGCGATGGTGTTCCCGGAAACGTCGGCGGTGACCTCGTCGGCGAATCGTTCGGTCTCCGCGCGCCAGATGCGGGCGGGGGCCGTCTCGAACCCCGAGGGGCCGGGAGAATCGAGGAGCCGCTTCAGAAAGTCGAGCGATGAGGGTTTCATAGCAGCCAAAGATATACGTCCGGCCTCAACCGGTCGTCAAACTCCCGTAGTGCAAGAACTTGACACTCGGGATCGCGGCCTGAACTATTCCCCCGGCGAAGAGCGCTCGGGGCTCTCCGCGCCGCACCACTCTCTCCAGGAGCCGCGATGCAGCCTCACCGGTCCGCGCACCGCCCGCCCGCCTCCAATGACGAACCGTACATCGCCTCCTCCGTCACGCTTCCCGAGATTACGGCGCGGGCGCTGATCCTGGGCGTGGTCCTGTCCGTGACGCTGGCCGGTGCCAACGCCTACCTCGGTCTGTTCGCGGGCATCACCGTCTCCGCGTCGATTCCGGCCGCGGTGATCTCGATGGCGATCCTCCGGTTCTTCCGCGACTCGAACATTCTCGAGAACAACATCGTGCAAACGGCGGCGTCGGCCGGCGAGAGCCTGGCGGCGGGCGTGATCTTCACCATCCCCGCCATGGTGATCCTCGGGGCGTGGACCGAGTTCAACTACTGGGAGATCACCATGATCTCCGCCCTGGGCGGCGTGATCGGCGTGCTGTTCACGATCCCGCTGCGGCGGGCGCTGATCGTGGAGAACCCCCTCCGGTTCCCCGAGGGCGTGGCCACGGCCGAGGTGCTGAAGGTGGGCGATCAGGGGGGAGCGGGGATCAAGTACCTGGCGTCGGCCGGCATCATCGGCGCCTTGTTCAAGCTCGGCGACACAGGCCTGCGGTTGTGGAGTGGCGTCCTCGAGACGGCCCGCAGCGTGGGCGGCTCGATCGCCTACTTCGGCACCAACCTGTCGCCCGCGCTGGTCGGCGTGGGGTACATCGTCGGGCTCAATATCGCGGTGCTCATCTTCCTGGGCGGCGCGTTGAACTGGTGGATCGCGATCCCGATCGTGGCGGCCACGACCGGATACCCCGAGGGTGTCGACGCCGCCGTGGACGCCGCGGGGACGCTCTGGTCCACGCAGACCCGCTACATCGGCGTCGGCGCGATGATCGTGGGAGGCATCTGGACGTTGTTCAAGGTGCGATCGAGCATCGTCAACGGCGTGCGCTCGGGCATCGAGGCGTACCGCGCCTCCCGGGGCGGTGCGGCCAGCGCCATCGAGCGGACGGAACGGGACGCGCCGATGCAGTGGGTCGGCGTGGCCCTTGCGTTCTCCGCCATTCCCTTGTTCTTCGTCTTCGAGTTCATCACCCATTCGTGGGGCACCGCGATCTTCATGGCGATCGTCATGCTGCTCGCGGGTTTCATCTTCTCCGCGGTGGCCGGGTACATGGCTGGGCTCGTCGGCTCGTCCAACAACCCGATCTCCGGTGTCACCATCTCCACGATCCTCGTGTCGGCGCTCCTGCTCGTGGCAGTCGGCACCGACAGCGCGATCGGCCCCGCTGCGGCCATTCTGATCGGGGCGGTGGTGGCGTGCGCCGGTGCGATTGCCGGCGACAACATGCAGGACCTCAAGGCCGGCCGGATCGTAGGCGCGACGCCGGTCAAGCAACAGATCATGCAGGGGCTCGGCGTGATCGCGGCCGCCTTCGTGATGGCGCCGGTGCTCACGCTCCTGCTGCACGCATACGGCATCGGGGTCCCGACCGAGGCGCATCCAAACCCGCTCGCGGCGCCGCAAGCGACGCTGATGGCCGCGGTGGCAGGCGGCGTATTCGGCGGCGGCTTGCCGTGGGACATGGTGGTCTGGGGGATGGCTGCGGCCGTCGCCATCATCATCCTGGACGTCGTCCTCGAGCGCCGCGGCAGCGAGTTCCGGACACCGGTGCTCGCCGTCGCCGTCGGTATCTATCTCCCGTTCCAGTTGTCGGTCGCCATCTTCCTCGGTGGGATCATCGCCTGGGCCGCGGGACGGTATCACGACCGGCTCGGCGCGTCGGGGCAGAACGGCGCCCTCGTGGAGGCCCGCGCGCAAGGCGACCGCCACGGCCTGCTGTTCGCCGCGGGCTTGATTACCGGGGAGGCGCTGCTGGGAATTCTCCTGGCCATCCCGATCGTCGTCAGCGGCCGCGCGGACGCCCTCGCGTTCTGGGGCACGCACGACGGAACGCTGCCGGGCGTCGTCCTACTCGTCGTGGTGATGTTCTTCCTGTACCGGGTGGCTACGGGGCAGGCGCGGAGAGGCTGATCATGGAGAAGCGGGAGCGCGGGAAGAGCGGCAGTGGCGGCAGCCCCGCACGTGCACCACCCCTGCCGCTCTGCCCTCCCAACTCACCTCCGCATCGGCGCCGCGATCACCTCACCACCCTCCTCCCGCTCCCCCATATACCATTTGTAAAACAACACACTCGCCGCGCCGAAGATCGTGAATCCGCCCACCACCTTCATGAGCAGGCCGGCCACCCGCTGGTCCGTGACGGCGGAGATCCCCTCGATGGGAGGCGACAGCTCGTACAACGCGTACAGTGGATAGTCCGCGAACGTGAGGAACGAGGCGGGAACGGTGGGGATGAACACGTTCAGCACGAGATAGAGGATCCGGCCGGGGTGCGGCAGGGCACCCAATTCGGGAAGGGGGGCGAGCACCGGCCACCAGAAGAAGAGGCCGGAGACGAGCCAGGCCATGTCGATCGCGAACGTGCCGAGCTGGGTCTCGCCGAGGCCGTCCACGACGGGCGGAAGATGGGTCCCGAGCATCACGACGTTGAATACGAGGAACGCCACCAGCGGCCGATTCGCCGCGCGGGCGGATGCTCGCAGCGGCCCCGGCGTGGTGATGGTCCGCAGGAGGGGTGTCGGCAGTCCGTGCAGCAGGAGGGGCGCCGCGGCCATGACGAACAACAGGTATTGCACGGTATGGACGCTCACGAGATACCCGGCGCCAAGCGCGCCGATAGGCCAGTCGGAGGCGATCCACAGGACGAGGATGCCGGCCGTGAACGACACGATGCGTCCGCGCGACGCGTGCTCGCCGCGGCGGCGCAGCGCCCGGAGCCCGAACGCGTAGCCCACCACGAGCAGCAACACGAAGGCCCACACACCCGGGTAGGGGCGCCAGGTCCACTCCCAGGGAACGCCCTGGGCGGAGCACCACCAGCTCAACGTGTCCCCGTCGTTGCCACGCCGCGTCCCCTCCGAATCGGCGTATGGTTCATGGCGTCTGGCATGGCGTTTGGGCTGTTAGCCGTTATCCCGCGCTGCCGCTCCTGCCGCTCCTGCCGCTCCTGCCGCTCCTGCCGCTCCTGCCGCTCCTGCCGCTCCTGCCGCTCCTGCCGCTCTGCCGCTCTG
>Ga0256864_1000026_pt1 | contig 75951 bp, 68 predicted proteins | sample RVTome_11_FD_187336 | JGI IMG/M metagenome (GOLD analysis project Ga0256864, IMG submission 187336) | Soil microbial communities from uranium-contaminated site in the Upper Colorado River Basin, Wyoming, United States - RVT147D111 HiSeq ... | reverse complement strand
TCGGCGGCGAGCAGCCGGTAGCCGGCCGCGCCGTCCGCGGCGTGGAGGAAGTCGCGCCGGGCGGTGAGGTTGCCCACCGCGAGCACCGGCCGGCGCTCGCCGCGATCGATCGCGGCGAGCTGGCGGGCGAACGACGGCAGCGCGAACTCGGCGCTCTGGCCGGCGCCGAGGAGGTTGAACGAGCGCACCACCACCGCGCCGGCGGCGAGCGCCAGCCGCTCGGCGGCGGCCTTGGTCAGGGCGTAGGGGCTGGCCGGGGCCGGCTCGCGCGGCTCGCCGATCGGCTGCTCGGCCGCCGGCACGGCGCCGTAGACCTCGGCCGACGACGCCACCACCACCCGCCCCCCTCCGGCCGCCGCCGCCAGCACCGCCTCGGTGCCGAGCACGTTGACCCGGTAGTAATCGGCCATCGCCTGCCACGAGCGGCCGACGTGCGAGAGCGCCGCCAGGTGGACGATCGCGTCGGGGGCGAAGCGCTCGACCGCCGCCGCCAGCGCGCCGCGTTCGAGGACGTCGACCGGCGAGAAGTCCACGCCCTCGGGCACCGGCCGGTCGCCGAGGCAGACGCCGCCGACCGCGTCGCCGCGCTCGAGCGCCAGCCGCGCCAGCCGCGCGCCGACGAAGCCGGAGATCCCGGTGATGAAGAGGCGCATTCAGTCAGCTCTCCTCGATCTCTTCCCGCAGGCTCTCTCGCTCGCTGGGTGGGCCAGCCGGCGGCCTGCCGGCCGCCGCACACGCGCCCTTGAGGCGCGCGTCATCTGCTCTGGCCGCCCGCGGCGCTCGCGCCACGCTCACCGGCTCTCCGCAACCACGATCTCGCGACGGCCGGCGAGCCGGCCGCGCCAGAAGTCGAGCACGTCGCGCAGGGTCTGCTCGAACGGGATCCGCGGCTCCCAGCCGGTGTCGGCGCGGAAGCGCGAGGAGTCGCCGATCAGGATCTCGACGTCGGACGGCCGCAGGCGCGCCGGGTCGACCTCGACCTTGACCTCGACGCCCGAGACCGCGATCAGCCGGTCGAGCAGGTCGCGGATGCGGATCCCGACCCCGGTGGCGATGTTGTAGACCTCGCCCGGCCGGCCGCGGGTCACCGCCAGCCAGTAGGCGCGCACCATGTCGCGGACGTCGGTGAAGTCGCGGATCGCGTCGAGGTTGCCGACCCGGATCACCGGCTCCTGCTGCCCGGCCTCGATCATCGCGATCTGCTTGGCGAAGTTCGAGGTGACGAAGACGTCGCCGCGCCGCGGCCCGGTGTGGTTGAAGCCGCGGGTGCGGACGACCTTGAGGCCGTAGCTCTGGAAGTACTGGTAGCCGAGGAAGTCCTGGCTGACCTTCGACACCGCGTAGGGCGACAGCGGACGCAGCGGGTTGGTCTCCTGGATCGGCGTCTCGTCGGGGTGGACCAGCCCGTACTCCTCGGACGAGCAGGCGATCTGGACCGTCGGGTCGATGCCGAGCGCCCGGATCGCCTCGAACAGGTTGGTCTGGCCGGTGACGTTGGTGACCAGCGTCTCGAGCGGCGCCCGGAACGACGACGGCACGAAGCTCTGGGCGGCGAGGTGGAAGACGAGGTCCGGCTGCGCCTCCTCGAGCATCGTGTGCACCGACGAGTAGTCGCGCAGGTCGCCCTCGAGCAGACGCACCCGTTCGCCGAGGTGCTCGATGTTCTCGCTGCGGCTGCGCCAGCGGTAGCTGCCGAAGACCTCGACCTCGGGGTGCTCGGCGAGCAGCAGCTCGGCGAGGTGGGAGCCGGCGAAGCCGGTGATGCCGGTGATCAGGGCTCGGAGTTTCGGCGCGGACATCAGGGGCTCCTCATCCGCCGCAGGTCGGCGAGGTATTCGACCAGACCCAGCCCCCAGGGCTCCACGCGCCGCTCGGTCGCCCGCTCGAAGCGGTCGATCGCGAGCACCGAGTAGGCCGGCCGGCGCGCCGGGCGCGGGAACTGGTCGGTGGTCACCGGCCTCACCTCGACACCGCTGTCCCACAGCTTGGCGATCTCGGTGGCGAGGCCGTGCCAGGTCACCGGCTCGCGGTTGCGGTAGTGGACGACGCCGGTAGCGCCGGTCCTCGCCAGCAGCCAGATCGCCTCGGCGAGGTAGGGGGTGTAGGTCGGGCAGCCGGTCTGGTCGTCGACCACGTCGAGCGCGCGCTCGCCGCGCTCGATCAGGCCGAGGATGGTGGCGACGAAGTTGGGGCCGCCGTGGCCGAACAGCCAGGACGAGCGCACCACCAGGGCGCGCTCGTAGGCGAGGGCCTGCCGCTCGCCCTCGAGCTTGGACTCGCCGTAGACCGAGATCGGCGCGGTCGGCGCCTCCTCGTCGTAGGGGCTGGTCGCGGCGCCGTCGAAGACGTAGTCGGTCGACACCTGGATCAGCCGGGCGCCGGCGCGCTCGGCCGCCGCCACCGCGTTACCGACCGCGCGGCCGTTGACCTCCATCGCCCGCTCGCGCTCGGTCTCGCAGGCGTCGACCTTGGTGTAGGCGGCGCAGTTGACGATCAGCTCGGGGCGGTAGGCGTCGGCCCAGTAGAGCAGCCGCTCGCGGTCGGTGAGGTCGGCCTGGGCGCGGGTCAACGCCAGCGCCGGCAGCCCGCGCCGCCGCCCGGCGCGCACCACCGCGCGCCCGAGCATGCCGCCGCCGCCGAGGATCAGGGTCCGCATCGCATCTTCCTCCTCGGCCTCCTCACGGCACCTCGACCAGCGAGTGGTCGCCGACCATGAAGCGGAACGCCTTGGGCTTGGCGTCGGTGCGCACCAGCCGGGCATCCTTGCCGATCAGCGAGCCGTCGATGCGGCCCGGGATGTCGACGATCTCGCTGCCGGCGAGCACGATCGAGTTCTCGATCTCGCAGCGCTCGAGCCGGCAGTTCTCGCCGATCGAGGTGTAGGGGCCGACGAAGGCGTTGCACACCGTCGCGCCGGCGCCGATCACCACCGGCCCGCGCACCAGCGAGTCGACGACCTCGACCCCGGCTCCGAGGTCGACCCGGCCCTCGACTACGCCGCCGCCGGGCACCGGGCCGCGGCGCTTGACATCGAGGGTCTCGAGCACGATGCGGTTGGCCTCGAGCACGTCGGCGAGCTTGCCGGTGTCCTTCCACCACCCGCGAACCTGGTGCGGGTGGACCTCGAGGCCGCGGTCGATCAGGTCCTGGATGGCGTCGGTGATCTCCAGCTCGCCGCGCGCCGACGGGCGGATCCTGTCGACCGACTCGTGGATCTCGGGGCTGAACATGTAGACCCCGACCAGCGCCAGGTTGCTCTTCGGTTCGACCGGCTTTTCGACCAGGCGCACCACCCGCGCGCCGCCCTCGGCCAGCTCGGCGACCCCGAACTGCTCGGGGTTGGGCACCTCGGCGAGCAGGATCTCGGCCGCGCACCCCAGCTCGCGGAACTCGTCGACCAGGCTGGTGATGCCGCCGGCGATCAGGTTGTCGCCGAGGTACATCACGAACGGCTCGTCGGCGAGGAAGCCGCGCGCGATCCTGACCGCGTGGGCGAGCCCGAGCGGCGCCTCCTGCTCGAGGTAGGTGACGCGGGCACCGAACGCCCCGCCGTCGCCGACCGCGGCGCGGATCTCCGCCCCGGTGTCGCCGACCACGATGCCGATGTCGGTGATGCCGGCGGCGACGATCGACTCGATGCCGTAGAACAGCACCGGCTTGTTGGCCACCGGCACGAGCTGCTTGGCCGAGGTGTGGGTCAGCGGCCGCAGCCGCGTCCCCTTGCCGCCCGAGAGGATCAGCCCCTTCATCGTCCCTCCGTCAGTCGAAGCGCCCGGTCAGGTCGATGAAGCTGCCGACGTTCTTGAGCGTGAACGACAGCCGGTAGTCGCGCTCGCGCAGGTCTGTGCCCGGGCTGTAGTCGCGGTACTCGAGGTGGACGCTCCAGCACTGCGAGTTGTAGTCGAGGAAGTAGCGGTGCTCCTGGAGCATCGAGCGCTCGGCGTCGTAGTCGACCCAGGCCTGGAGCAGCAGCCTGCCGGGCACCACCTCGAGGCCGCCCGAGAAGCGGTACTGGTCGCTCAGGGTCTCGCCGGTCGGGCCGGCGACGTTGGTGTTCCAGCGCACGCCAAGCCGGCCGCGGTCGAGCCGCAGGTCGGTCGACAGCGAGGTCGAGGTCAGCCGCGAGAAGAGCCCGCTGTAGGTCGCGCGCGCCTCGAGAATCAGCGCCTGGCTCGGGTTGACCCGCAGCGAGGCCAGGTAGGGGCCGAACTGGTTGCTCCCGGCGGCGGCGCCCTCGAGCGGCTCGTCCTCGTCGAAGCTGTAGCTGCGGCTGATCTCGAGGGTGGCGACGTCGCGCGAGCCGAGGGCCTCGTTGCGCGGCTTGGCCTTGAGCCGGTTGATCAGCGAGATCGTGCCGACGTTGCCGGAGGCGAAGCCGTCGACGCTGTCGAAGCGCGGCACCAGGCGCTGGTCCTCGTAGGCGTCCTGCCAGCGGTAGACGAAACGCGGCTCGATGACGTGCAGGAACTTGCCGAAGCCACCGCCGTCCTCGCGGTCCACGGGGGCCGCGGCCGGCCCGGTCACGGTCTCCTCGGCCAGAACGGCACCGTCCATGCCTTCCTGGAGAGGATCCAGCACGGCGTCGAGCGGCTGTTCGACGGCCGCGTCCGGGCCGTCCTCGCCGGGGCCGTCCTCCTCCGGGTCCGGCGCTCCCTCGGTCTCCGCCGACTGCTCCGATGCCTCCTCCGCCGGCGGCGCCGCCGCGCCGCCGCCGCGCCGGGTGAAGAGGCGCGCGAACGACGGGCCGATCAGCCCGGCGCCGGCGAACGGCCCGCTGCGGGTCAGGCCCTCGCCGGTGAAGGCCTGGCCGCTGTCGTCGAGCGAGTCGCCGTACCAGGTGAAGCGCTCGCCGGCGAACAGCTCGAGCGACAGCCAGGGCACCGGGTTGATCGGCAGCGACAGCTCGGGCACGGCGTGGACGCGGCCGTAGCGGGAGTCGTAGCCCGGCGAGCGGTCGACCGACAGGTACCCGACCGAGGACTCGATCTGGAGCGCCAAGGGCGTCCGCCCGATCCTGGTCGAGCGCAGGGTGTAGTCGATCTCGGGCAGCCGGCGGTCGACCGCGTTGGGCTGGCCGGAGAAGAAGGTCTCCTGATCGCTGACCTCGACGTTGAGCAGGTGCGGCCCCCAGCTCCCGGAGACGAAGGCGCGCGACAGCTCGAAGCGGCGGGCGGCGCGGTCGAAGTCGCGCTCGAAGTCGCGGAAGAAGTCGAAGTCCGAGGTCTTGCGCACGCTCGCCACCCCGCGCAGCCCCCACGGCAGGTCGTTGGACTCGTGGTCGAGCTCGAGCTTCCAGCGCCACTCGTCCTGCTCCTGGTCGTGATCGCGTAGCCGCGGAACGCCCCCTCGGTGCCGGCGGTCGGGCGGTAGCGGAACTCTTCGCCGATCCCGGCGTAGCCCTCGCCGTAGCCGTCGAAGAAGGTCGTCGAGTCGTAGCTGCGGCCGAGCACATGGTAGTAGGCGAGGCCGAGGTAGGCGCCGCGGCGCTGCGAGTAGCCGACGTTGGGGACCAGCATGCCCGAGGTGCGCTCGGTCTTGACCGGCCACAGCACGTAGGGCGAGTAGAGGAGCGGAACCTTCTTGACCCGCATGGTCGCGTGGTGGACCCGGGCGTAGCCCTCGACCTCGACCGTGGCGCGGCCGAGGCGGAAGCTCCAGTCGGGCACCTGATCGCCGGTGCAGGAGGTGAAGGTGCCGTCGGTCACGGTGTAGACGTCCTCGGCGATCTTGGCCACCTCGGCGCCCTCGAAGAAGTAGTCGGGGGCGACGTGGCCGGCGGCCTCGGTCAGGGTGCCAGTCTTGGTCTCGAGCAGCCAGGTCAGGGTGGAGCCGGAGAGCCGCCGCGGCCCCTGGTCGACGATCACCCGCCCCTCGGCGGTGAGCACGCTGGTCGCCAGGTCGACCTCCACCCGGTCGGCCTCGAACTCGACGTCCTGGTACTTCGCCTCGACGCCGCCCGACAGCACCACGTAGTCGTCACGGACGAACTCGAGGTCGCCGGCGGTGCCGGTGACCGTGCCGCCGCCGCGCTCCGCCGGCACCGGCAGCTCGAAGCGGACCGGGTCGGGCCCGGAGCGGGGGGGGGGGGTCTCCCCGCGCGCCTCCGGCGCGACCGCCGTCCCCTCCTGCCCCTCCTGCCCCTCCTCCTGTGCCGCCGCCGGCGCGGCGGCGATCAGGAGCAGGGCGAGGGCGAGCGCTCTCAACCCTCCCTCTCGACGATCATCGCCGTCGCCTCGCCGCCGCCGATGCAGATCGCCGCGCAGCCGCGCCGGGCGCCGCGCCGCTCCATCGCGTTGAGCAGGGTGACCAGGATGCGCGCGCCCGAGGCGCCGATCGGGTGGCCGAGCGCCACCGCCCCGCCGTAGACGTTGACCTGGTCGGGGTCGAGCTCGAGGTCGCGCATGAACGCCAGCGCGACCACCGCGAACGCCTCGTTGACCTCCCACAGGTCGATGTCGTCGACCCCGAGCCCGGCGCGGGCGAGGACGTTCTCGACCGCGCCGATCGGCGCCGTGGTGAACCACTCCGGCGCCTGCGAGACGGTGCTGTGGGCGACGATGCGGGCGAGCGGCTTCCTCCCCAGCTCCTTCGCGCGGGCGGCGGTGGTCAGGACCAGCGCGGCGGCACCGTCGTTGATCGTCGACGCGTTGCCCGCGGTGACCGTGCCGCCGTCGCGCTGGAACGCCGGCTTGAGCGTGCCGATCTTGTCGAGGTCGACCCGGAACGGCTCCTCGTCGCGCTCGACGGTGTTGGCTCCTGGAGGGCGGGACGCGCCCTTCTTGCCGGCGACCTCGACCGGCACGATCTCGCGCGCGAAGGTGCTGTCCTCGGCCGCCTGGCGGGCGCGCTGGTAGCTGACCAGGGCGAAGGCGTCCTGCTCCTCGCGGCTGAACGCGTACTTGGCGGCGCAGGTCTCGGCGCAGTTGCCCATGTGCTGGTCGTCGTAGGGGTCCCACAGGCCGTCGAGGATCATCGAGTCGACGAGCCGGCCGTGGCCGAGGCGCAGGCCGTCGCGGGCGCCGGGGGCGAGGTAGGGGGCGCGGCTCATGCTCTCCATGCCGCCCGCCGCCACCAGCCTGAAGTCGCCGCAGCGCAGGTCGTTGGCGGCGCTCATCGCGGCGCGCATCGCCGAGCCGCAGACCTTGCCGATGGTGACCGCGCCGGTCGATTCCGGGCACCCGGCGGCGAGCGAGGCCTGGCGCGCCGGCGCCTGGCCGAGCCCGGCGGTCAGCACGCACCCCATGTAGACCTGCTCGACGCCGGCGGGCGCGACGCCGGCACGCTCGAACGCCGCGGCGAGCGCCCGTGCCCCCAGCTCGGGCGCCGGCACCGCCGCCAGCTCGCCCTGGAACGAGCCGATCGGCGTGCGCACGGCGGAGAGGATCACGATGTCGTCCATGCCGAAACTCCTGGGTAAGACCGATGACCGAGCCCGCGCCGCGGCTCGCGACCGTTGCTTAGACGCTAGCACAGCGACGCCGCACCCGATCGGTATGATCGGCGCCCCCGCGGGAGCGCCCGTCTGTCCCCGGGGAGACGGCGAGAAGGCGGAATGAAACTCCTGGGCATCGACTTCGGCGAGCAACGAATCGGGCTGGCGATCTCCGACCCCGAAGGCCGGGTGGCGGTGCCGCTGACCGCCCTCGAGCGCTCGAGCGACCGTGCGGCGGTGGCGCGGATCGCCGAGCTGGCGCGCCGCGAAGGCGTCGGCGGGCTGGTCGTCGGCGAGCCGCTCGGCCTCGACGGCGAGCGCGGCGCCGCCGCGGAGCGCGCCCGCCGCTTCGCCGAGCGCCTGGCCGCCGCCACCGGGCTGCCTTGGGAGGCGGTCGACGAGGCGCTGACCAGCGTCGAGGCCGGCGCGCGCCTGCGCGAGGCCGGTGTCGATCCGCGCCGCCATCCGGGCCGGGTCGACGCGGTGGCGGCGCAGATCGTCCTCCAGGAGGCGCTCGACCGGCGGCGAGCGGCGGCCGCGCGCACCGCCGCGTCCGGCGGCGAGCCCGGACGTCCAGCGGCTGGTGAACCATCCGACCCCGGCGGTGCCGGCTCGTGACCCGCCGCCGCGCCGCCCGCCGCCCCGGCACCGCACGCGGCGGGCCCACCGCGACCGCCGCCCGCGCCCGCCGCTCCGGCCGCCGGGGCTGTCTCGGCCGCGTCGTGCGCGTGACCGCCCTGCTCGCGCTGGTCGCCCTCGCCGCCGGCGGCGCGCTCGCCTGGTGGGGCTGGAGCACGCTCCACCGGCCTCACCGCGGCTTCGCCGGCGAGGAGGCGATCGTCGTCGTCGAGCCCGGCACCGGCGCCGGAGCGATCCTCGACCGGCTGGAGGCCGAGGGGGTGATCGCCGACGCCCGGCTCGCCCGCGCCTGGCTGGTCTACCGCCTCGACGACCCGCCGCTCGGCGCCGGCGAGTACCGCTTCGCCGAGCCCGCCACCATTCCCGAGGTGCTCGACCGGCTGATCCGGCACGACGTCCTCACCCACCCGGTGACCCTGGTCGAGGGGCTGACCCTCGAGGAGACCGCCGACGCCCTGGCCGCGGCCGGCTTTGGCGGTCGCGCCGCCTTCCTCGCGGCGATGCGCGACCCCTCACCGGTCGCCGACCTCGACCCCGGGGCGGCCGACCTCGAGGGGTATCTGTTCCCCGACACCTACGCCTTCGCCCGCAACGTCGCCGAGGAGGAGATCGTCGCCGCGATGGTCGCCAACTTCCGCCGCCGTTGGGCCGCGAGCGTCGGGCCGCTGATCGAGGGCGTGCGGGTCGACGGGGCGCCGGCGGCCCCGTGCGACGTGGTGACGCTCGCCTCGATCGTCGAGAAGGAGGCGCGGCTGCCCGAGGAGCGGCCGCTGATCGCCGGCGTCTACGCCAACCGGCTGGCGCGCGGCATCGCGCTCTACGCCGACCCGACGGTGATCTACGCGCTCAAGTTGCAGGGCACCTGGGACGGCAACCTGCGCCGCCCCGACCTCCAGCTCGACTCGCCGTACAACACCTACCGCTATCCCGGGCTGCCGCCGGGGCCGATCTGCTCGCCCGGCCTGGCCAGCCTGCGCGCCGCCGCGGCGCCGGCCGAGGTCCCCTATCTCTACTTCGTCGGCCGCAACGACGGCAGCCACGTCTTCGCCGAAACCTTGAGCGAGCACAACCGCAACGTCGACGAATGGCAGCGGCGCTATTGGCGCCGGAGGTGGGCCGAGGATCGGGAGCAAAAGCGGTAAGATGGTCCCGATTCCTCTGATCTGGAGCCCGGGAGGTTGAATCATGGCCACCCTCGAAGAGTTCGGTCCCTATCTCCTGCTCAAGAAGCTGGGCGAAGACTCCCTCGGCGAGACCTTCCGCGCCGGCCGCATCGGCGCCGAGGGGGTCGAGCAGGTCGTCCTGCTGCGGGTGTTCAACGGCCGCAACGTCAACGGCGCGCGGTTGTGGGAGAAGATCGCCGGCCGCCGGCCGGTGCAGGAGGCGCTCAAGAGCCCGAACCTGGGCGACGGCGTCGGGCTCGGCGAGGTGCGCGGCATCCCCTACGTCGCCTACGACTACATCTCGGGCAAGAGCCTGACCCAGCTCCTGGTCCAGGCCTCGACCGAGAACCAGCCGATCCCGCTCGACCACGCGCTGCTGATCGTCGAGCGCATCTCGCTCGGCCTGGCCACCGCCCACGAGACCCGGGTCGACGGCCAGCGGCTGCTCCACGGCTTCGTGGTACCGCACCTGGTGATGGTGTCGAGCGAGGGCGAGGCCCGTCTGCTCGGCTTCGAGGCGGCGCCCGGCCTGTCCGAGCTGGCCGGCGGCGGCGCCTTCGGCAGCGAGGTCACCCGCTACCTCGCCCCCGAGGCGCTGGCCGCCGGACACGCCGACAAGGCCGACGACCCCTACTCGCTCGGCGTGCTGCTCTACGAGCTGGTCACCTGCCGGCCGCTGCCCGAGCCCGGCGACCAGGGCTTCGGCCCGATCCTCGAGAGCGCCCACATCCCGGGCGAGTCGGGGCCGCTGCCGGCCGAGCTGGCGCGCCTGATCGGCCGCAGCCTCGCCCCCCGCGGCGAGCGCATCGGCGACGCGGTCGGCTGGCACAAGACGGTCTCGAAGCTGATCGTCGACGGCGGCCACGGCGCCACCGCCTTCAACCTCGCCTTCTTCATGCACAACCTCTTCCGCACCGACATCGAGCGCGAATCGCGCGAGATCGAGGCCGAGCGGACGCTCGAGATCCCGGCCTCGGCGCTCGCCGCCGCGACCGGGCGCGCGGCGGCTCCGGAGCGCTCGACCACGCGCGTCGCCGCCCCGGCGACGGCCGAGCGCGCGGCCGAGCCGGCGACCGAGCCGACGACCATCCCCCACCCGGTCGCCGGCTACACCGCACTGGCGCACTCGGCGGCGCCGGAAGAGTCGCGCTCCGGAGCCACCGCGGGCGGCAAGGGGCGCGCCGGGCTGTGGATCGGCATCGCCGCCGTCCTTGCGCTGCTCGCCGGCGGCGGCGCCGCTTGGTGGTTCCTGCTCGGGCCGGGGGCCGGCGCCGGCACCGCCGAGCCGGCCCAGGCGGCGGCGCTTCCGGCGCCGGTCGAGCCGCCGCCGGCCGAGGTCGAGGAGGTGCCGCCCGAGCCCGAAGGTCCGACGCCGGAGGAGATCGAGGCCCAGATCTCGGAGATGATCGACACCCGCAGCACGGAGATGGAGTCGCGGTTCCGCCAGCAGTACGACGAGCGGATCAAGCAGCTCCAGGACCAGCTCCGCACCGCCGAGCAGGAGGCCGCGGAGCGCGAGCAGGCCGAGCGCGAGCGCCTGGCGGCCGAGGAGGAGGAGCGGCGCAAGGCCGAGGCCGAGGCCGCGGCGCAGGAAGCCGAGCGCGCGGCCGCCGCCGAGCCGCCGGCCGACCCCGCGACCACGGCCGGCGGAGCCACCGACGGTGCGGCGGGCACTGCGGGCGGCGCCGGCGACCCGACGCGCACCGCGGCGGCCGGCGAGTCGGCGCCCGGGGGCGCGCAGGGGCCGGGGGACACCGCCACCGCCACCCAGCAGGCGGCCGGCGGCCGGTCCGTTTCGGCGCCGGCCGAGCCCGCACCGGAGCCGCCGCCGCGGGTGCGCCTGGGCGACTTGGTGACCGTCGGCCCGGGGGTCAAGCCGCCGGAGCTGCTCTCGACCCCCGAGGTCCGCTACCCGCCGATGGCGCGCCGGCTGGGCAAGGAGGCGGTGGTCGAGGTGCGGCTGCTGGTCGACGAGACCGGCAAGGTGGCGCGGGCCGAGACCGTCGGCACGCCGTTCGGCTTCGGCTTCGAGGAGGCGGCGCTCGACGCCGCCCGGAAGGCGCGTTACCGTCCGGCGACCAAGGAGGGGGTGCGGGTCAAGATGTGGACGAGCGTCAAGCTCCGCTTCGAGAGTCCGTAGCCGGCCGGCTGCCCGTACCCCCGGGTTGGGGCGCGGGGCCTGGCGCCCCTGGGAGGGAGCCCCACGCCCCGGCCCTCCTCGTCTTGCTGGGGACGCCCGGGGGGGTCGTTGCCGGCGGCGCGGGAGTGGCTTAGAATGGCGTGCGGAACCTGGCTTACACCTGTCTGAAGGAGGTCTCCCCCATGAAGCGTTCGATTCCGATTCTCGTCTCCGCTTGCCTGCTCGCGGCGGTCCTGGCGCCGGCACCGGCTACGGCGGCGGCCGGTGAGAAGCCGCGCATCGCCGTCATCGAGTTCGTCAACAAGGCCGACAACCAGTACTGGTGGCACGGCGGCGCCGCGGCGATGCAGGACGTGTTCGTCACCGAGCTGGTCAAGAGCGGCAAGTTCCGGGTCATGGAGCGCGAGCAGATCGCCGCGATCATGCGCGAGAAGGGGCTCACCCTCTCGGGCGACATCGACCCGACGACCGCGATGCAGATCGGCAAGCTGCTCGGCGTCAACTACATGCTCACCGGCTCGATCACCGAGTACGGCCGCACCGACGCCGGCGCCCACGGCCGCAGCGTCGGCCGCCTGCCCGGCTTCAACGCCGGCAAGAGCACCTTCGTCGCCGCCGCCAACGCCCGCATCTTCGACGTCTCGACCGGCGAGATCCTGTGGGCCGACGAGGCACGCGGCGAGGACTCCAAGGTCAAGGTCTCGGTCGGCGGCTTCGGCGGCGGCGTCGACAACGACCAGCGGATGTTCGACAAGGTGATGAAGCCGGTCGTCCAGGAGCTGGTCGCCTCGATCAAGGCCGCAGACCTGTAGGGCTACCACTCCCCACCCTCGGGCCGCGGTGGAGGCTCTTTCCTGCCCACAGCCGGGCCGGGGCGTGGGGCTCCCTCCCAGGGGACGGGCTGCGCTTTGAGGGTGCGGGTTGGGGTTGGCGCAGCCCTCGTCATGCCCCGCGCAGCTCCGGCTTGCTCTTCCGACACGACCCGTTGAGCGCGGGGCCTGGCGCCCTGGGAGGGAGCCCCACGCCCCGGCCCTACCGCCCGAGAGCCCCCACCCCGGCCCTGCCCCCCAAAAACGAAATCCCCCCACCCTCCTCTGCCCTCCGATCGCCACCAGCACACCCCACCAGCTCAGCACTGGATAGGAGAAACCACTCCCTCTGCCCTCGGATCGCCCTCCGCAGGGCAGAGCTGGGCGGGGGAACTCCACCTCGACGAGGGGTGGGTGGGCAGGGCGGAGGGTGAGGGGCTCCATCCCAGGGGCGCCAGGCCCCGCGCCCAACGGATCGTGTCGGAAGAGCACGCGGGACGTGCGCGGGGCATGACGAGGGCTGCGCCAACCCCAACCCGCACCCTCAAAGCGCAACCCGTCCCCTGGGAGGGAGCCCCTCACCCTCCGCCCGAGGGGGAGGTGGGAGCCCTCACCCTCCGCCCGAGGGGGAGGCGGCGTCGACGACGCAGATCGCCGCCATGTTGACGATGTCCGCCACCTCGACCCCGCGCTGGAGAACGTGCACCGGCCGGGCCATCCCGAGCAGGATCGGGCCGATCGCCTCGGCGCCGGCCAGCCGCCAGACCAGCTTGTAGGCGATGTTGGCACTCTGCAGCTCCGGGAAGACCAGCACGTTGGCCGGCCCGCTAAGCCGGCACCACGGATAGCTCTCGTCGAGCACCGAGGCGAGCACCGCGGTGTCGGCCTGCATCTCGCCGTCGACCTCCAGCTCCGGCTCCCACTCGTGGGCGATCTCGGTCGCCCGCCGCGCCCGCAGCGCCGCCGGGTGGTCGTTGGAGCCGAAGTCGGAGAAGCTGAGCATCGCCACCCGCGGGACGACGCCGAAGCGGCGCGCGAACTCGGCGGTCAGCAGCGCGGTCTCGGCCAACTCCTCGGCGCTCGGCTCGATCGAGACCGTGGTGTCGGCGAAGAAGAACACCCGGTCGCTGAGGATCAGGATGTAGGCGCCCGAGACCCGGCGCACCCCGGGCCTCGGGCCGATGATCTGGAGCGCCGGCCGGATGGTGTCCGGGTAGTGCTGGGTGAGGCCGGAGATCAGCCCGTCGGCGTCGCCGGCCTCGACCATCATGGTGCCGAAGTAGTTGCGGTCGCGCATCAGCGCGCGGGCGTCGCGCCGGGTCAGCCCCTTGCGCCGGCGCATCACGTGGAGCCGCTCGGCGTAGTCCTCGAAGCGGCTCGAGCCCTCCGGCCAGACGATGCCGACCGCGTCCGCCGGCAGATCGAGCCGCTCGAGCGCGGCGGCGATCTTCTCGCGCCGGGCGAGCAGGATCGGCTTGGCGATCCCCTCGTCGACCAGGACCTTGGCGGCGCGCAGGATCTTCTCGTTCTCGCCCTCGGGGAAGACCACCCGCTTGGGATCGCGGCGGGCGCGGTCGAGGACGTCGTGCATCAACTCGAGGCGGCGAGAGATCAAGGTCTCGAGCCGGCGCTGGTAGGCTTCGAAGTCCTCGATCGGCACCCGCGCCACGCCGCTCGCCGCCGCCGCCCTGGCGATCGCCGGCGGCAGCCGCAGCAGGATGCGGTGGTCGAACGGCTTGGGGATCAGGTAGTCGCGGCTGAACGCCAGGTCCTCGAGCCCGTAGGCCTTGAGCACCGAGTCGGGGACGTCCTCGCGCGCCAGCTCGGCCAGCGCCTCGACCGCGGCGAGCTTCATCTCGGTGTTGATGTCGGTGGCGCGCACGTCGAGGGCGCCGCGGAAGATGAACGGGAAGCCGAGGACGTTGTTGACCTGGTTCGGGTAGTCGCTGCGGCCGGTGGCCATGATCACGTCCTCGCGCGCCTGGTGGGCCTCCTCCCAGCCAATCTCGGGATCGGGGTTGGCGAGCGCGAAGACGATCGGGTCGGAGGCCATCGCGCCGAGCATCCCGCCGGTGACCAGGCCGCCGACCGACAGCCCGACGAAGACGTCGGCGCCCGCGAGCGCCTCGGCGAGGGTGCGCGCTTCGGTGTCGGCGGCGAACTCCTCCTTCTCGGCGGTCATCCCGCGCTCGCGGCCGCGATGGACCACCCCCTTGCTGTCGCACAGGATCACGTGCTCCTTGCGCATCCCCAGCTCGAGCCAGAGGCGGATGCAGCCGAACGCCGCGGCGCCGGCGCCCGAGAAGACGACCTTGGCCGCGCCGATCTCCTTGCCCGCGAGCTGCAGAGCGTTGAGCAGCCCGGCGCCGGCGATGATCGCGGTGCCGTGCTGGTCGTCGTGGAACACCGGGATCGACATCGACTCGCGCAGCCGGCGCTCGACCTCGAAGCACTCCGGCGCCTTGATGTCCTCGAGGTTGATGCCGCCGAAGGTCGGCTCGAGCAGCTTCACCGTGCGAATCAGCTCCTCGGGGTCGTGGGTGTCGATCTCGAGGTCGAAGACGTCGATGCCGGCGAAGCGCTTGAACAGGACCGCCTTGCCCTCCATCACCGGCTTGCCGGCGAGCGCCCCGATGTCGCCCAGCCCGAGCACCGCGGTGCCGTTGCTGATCACCGCCACCAGGTTGCCGCGGGCGGTGTAGTCGAAGGCCTTGAGGGGATCGGCGTGGATCTCCTTGCACGGCTCGGCGACCCCCGGCGTGTAGGCCAGAGACAGGTCGCGCTGGCTCGCCGTCGGCTTGGTCGGCACCACCGCGACCTTGCCGTGCGGCTCGCGGCGGTGGTAGACGAGAGCCTCTTCGCGTCCGATCCTCTGGTCCATTCCCACTCCTCCGTTCGGACGGATCTTAGCGGGGGTGGCGGTCGGCGCACGTTTTCGGCCATGATCGAGAGCCGATGATCGTCGCCGACGAGACCTCCGACTTCCTGGTCATCACCCAGACCGACCACGCCCGCTTCGCCGGCGAGCTGCTCAGTCTGTGGCGCAGCGACGGCCTGCCCGACCACCCGCGGCGCACCGACCTGCTGTTCGCGGCGCGCGAGCACGACAACGGCTGGCGCGAGGCCGACGCCGCGCCCACCCTGGACCCCGAGCGCGGCCGGCCGTACGACTTCCTCACCCTGCCCGACGCCGAGCGCGCCGAGATCTGGGAGCGCGGCACCGGTCGCTTCGCCGAGCGCCGGCCGTACGCGGCGCTGCTGATCACCCTCCACGCCGTCAACCTGCTCGGAGGGCTCGGCGGCGGCGGCCGCTGGCAGGGGCTGCTGGCGCGGCTCGCCGAGCGCCGCGAGGAGCTGCTGAAGGCGAGCGGTGCCGCCGCCGGGGAGGCGGCCGCCGACTACCGCTTCATCGACCTCACCGACGCGATGTCGCTGGCCGTCTGCAACCGGTGGCGCGATCCCTTCGAGCGCGGAGGGATGCGCGGGCGCTTCGATCGCGAGATCCACACGCTCTACCTCGAACCCTTCCCGTTCGCCGGCGCCACCACCTTCCAGGTGCCGGCGCGCCGGATTCCCCGCCGCCGCTACGGCGGCGACGCCGACCTCGGCGCCGCCCTCGCCGCCGCGACCTGGAGCGACGTCGCGGTGCGGGTGGCCCCGCTCGCCGAACCGGAGCACCTCGCCGGGGCGGCGACCGAACCGCCCTAGCGGCCCGTGCCCGTCACCTCCTCCCGCGCCGAGGTCGTGGTATGCGGTGCCGGAATGGCCGGCATCGCGGCCGCTTACCACCTGGCGGTGCGGCGGGGTGTGCGCGGGGTGGTGCTGGTCGATGCCGGCGAGCCGCTCGGGCTGACCAGCAGCCGCGGCACCGAAGCCTACCGCTCCTGGTGGCCGGGGCCGGACGACGCGATGGTGCGGCTGACCTCGCGCAGCCTCGACGTGCTCGAGGAGCTGGCCGTCGAGAGCGCCGGTGCGTTCGCGATGAACCGGCGCGGTTACGCCTTCCTGACCGCCGACCCGGCGCGCGCGGCCGCGCTCGCGCAGGCCGCCGAGGGGGTCGAGAGGCTCGGCGGCGGGCCGCTCCGGCGCCACGGGCGGGCCGGCGGCGGCCTCGCCGAGCCGACCACGCCGGCGCTCGCCGAGAGGCTCGCCGGGTTCGCCGGCGGCGGAGGCGCCGACGGCCCCTCGATGGAGCGCTACGTCCCCTCGCCCGCCGAGGGCATCGCCGGCGTCCCCGAGGGCGCCGACCTGATCGACGACCCGGGCGAGATCCGGCGCCTGGTCCCCGGCGTGACGCCGGACGTCGTCGCGATGCTCCACGTCCGCCGCGCCGGCTGGCTCGACGCCGAGGCGCTCGGGCGGTGGCTGCTGGCGCGGGCGGAGGCGGCGGGCGTCGAGCGCCGGCGCGGCGTCGTCGAGGCGGTCGAGACGACCGGCGGCAGGGTACGCTCGGTGCGCCTGGCCGGCGGCGGCGCGATCGCGGCCGGCGCCCTGGTCCTCGCCCCCGGTCCCGGCCTCGCCGCGGCCGGTCGCCTGCTCGGCCTCGAGCTGCCGGTGGTCAACGAGGCGCACGGCAAGCTGGCGCTCGACGACCGGCTGGGCGCGGTACCGCGCGGCGCGCCGCTGCTGATCTGGCACGACCCGGTGCGCCTCGACTGGAGCGGTGGGGAGCGCCGACGGCTGGCCGCCGACCCGGCCGCCCGGGCGCTCCTCGGGGAGCTCCCCCCGGGCGTCCACTGCCGGCCGCGCGGCGAGCGCGAAGCGCTGGTGCTCTGGCCGTACGGCGGCGTCGAGGCGCCTGGCGGCGACGAGGAGCGCACGGGCGCGGTCGACCAGCCTCATCGCGACGGCGATCGCCTACGCCCCGGCCCGGTGCCGCCCTGGGCGCGCTTCCCGCGCTTCCACCCGCTGTACGACGAGGTCGTGCTGCGTGGCCTCGCCCGAATGCTGCCGGCGGCGGGTGGCTACCGAGGGCGCACCAGCGCCGCCGGCCGGGTCGACGGCGGCTGGTACTGCAAGGCCCCCGACAACCGCCCGCTGATCGGCCCGTTGCCGGTCGCCGGCGCCTGGGTCGTCGGGGCGCTCTCCGGCTTCGGCATCATGGCCTCCCAGGGCGCCGCCGATCTGCTCGCCGCCCACCTCACCGGCGCGGGGCTTCCGCGCTGGGCGGCGGCGTTCCACCCGGATCGCTTCGACGACCCGAGTTACCGGCGGCGGCTGGCGGAGTGGGACCCGGCTGCGGCGGAGCTTTGACCGGGCAGGAGGGGAAGCGGCCGACGAGGCGCCGTTCCTCCTCGGGGTCGAGGTTGGTGCCGAAGAATAGGTGGATCCCGGGCTCGACCTCGACGCAGATCAGGCGCAGGAGCAGGTCCGGCTCCTCGACGCCGCGGTTGTAGACCTGGAGCCATTCCCGCGCCCCGTCGAGGATGGCCGGGAGCGGCGCCGCTTCGGGGACCACGAGCACGTGCGCGAGCAGCACCGCCGCGACCTCGCGCTCCGCGAGGTACTCGACGGTCACCCGATGGCCGTGGCCGAGCCGCGCTTCGGTCGCCGGCGAGCTCGCCACCGAGCGATCCGTCAACCCGTGGTGGTCGATCACGAACCAATCCGTGTAGTAGGGCAAGGCCCCGATGCCGCCGGTGGCGATCCGCAGATCCGCCGGCAGCACTCCCCGCTCGACCAGCCCCGCGAGGTAGCGCCCCTGGTTCGCCCGGCGCAGCGCGTAGCGGTGGATGTGCTCCACGCTCTCGAAGAACCACGGCGGCTCGATCCACGCCAGCGGCGAGACGGCGGTGCCCGCGAGCAGCGCCGCCGCCGCCAACGGCGCCGCCGCCGGCCCCCACCGCCGCCGCGTCCGGACCGACCACTCCCGGATCACCCGAACGCCGTCGGCGATCAGCCAGTACAGGTAGGGCAGGAGCGGCACCATGAACCGGTACTCCAGGAAGTCGCCCCCGATCGCCGCCAGGTAGAGCAGGTCCGCGGCGACCGCGGCGGCGAACAGCACCTCGCGAAAGCCGCGGCGGGCGAGCACCGCCAGCAGGGCGAGCGCCAGCAGGAGGTGGAGCTGGTAGGAGGTGAGGAAAGAGGCGATGTAGCGCAGCCCCTCCTCCCAGCGGAAGCCGGTGACCTTGGCGTGGAACGTGTTGGGCAGCCAGTCGCCGTAGTAGGCGCGACGCCAGACGGCGTGGGCGAGGACCGGAACCGCGTAGACCGCCGCCCAGACCGCCGCCGGGCGCAGGCTACGCCGCCGGCGCAGGGAATCGAGCAGCCAGGCCGAGCCGGCGACCACGGCGAAGAGAACGCCGTCGGGCCGGGTCAAGGTCGCGAGAGCGAACCAGACCGGGGCACGCCACGGCCGCTCCACGTCGCGCAGCCGCTCGTCGAGACAGGCCGAAAAACCCCCGAGCACCAGCAGCGAGAAGAGCTGCGTCTCCAGCCCGCCCGTGCTCCAGGACAGGAACGACCCGTGGAGCGCCAGCGCTGCCGGCGCCAGCCAGACCAGCGGATCGCGCCAGCCGTGGTCGCGCGCACCGAGCCGCGCCGTCAGGACGAGTACGCCGCCGCCGGAGGCGACGCCGAGCGCCAGCGCCAGCAGCTCCGGCCGCACCCCGAGAAGCATCCCGAAGGCGACCGCCAGCACCCAGAGGAAGGTTGGTGTAGCCCTCCACCCGCTCCCCGGGGTTCCACAGCAGGCCGATCCCCTCCACCAAGTGACGGGCATAGCGGAAGCTGATGAAGGCGTCGTCGCAGAGAAACAACCGCTGGAGCGCGCCGAATAGGAACGCGGCCAAGACCGCGGCCGCCAGGGCCGCGACCAACCAGCGATCGCGACGGGTCGTTCGGCTCTCCACCGGTCGAAATCCTCGTGCCCCTGTGACACTAGCGGTCGGGCGGCGCGGGAGCCGCTGGCGGCGGAACCAGGGCCGGCGGCCACGCTGCCTGCCGCCGCTCGAGCAGCGCCAGGTTGTGCCGGGCGAAGGCGTTGCCCGGGTTCAGCTCGAGCGCCCGTTCGAGTGCCTCGCGCGCCCGCACCGGATCGCCGGCCGCCAGCCAGGCGCCGCCGAGGTTGGCCCAGGCGTCGTCCGAGCGCGGCTCGATCGCCACCGCGCGCTCGAACCAGCTCCGCGCCTCGGCGGGATCGCCGCGGCGGGCGGCGATCGTGCCGAGGTTGAGGCAGGCGAGGTAGGCGCGCGGGTCGTTCTCCAGCGCGGCGCGGTAGTGGCGTTCGGCCTCGGCGGTCCGCCCCGCCTCCTGGTGCAGCCGCGCCAGGTTGTAGTGGACCAGGTCGAGCCGCGGGGCGTGGCCGGCGAGGCGCGGCAGGGCGAGCGCCGCGACGAGGAGGAGCGCGAGCGCCGCCGCCGGCCCCCTCCGCCGCGCCCGCAGCGCCCCGGCGAGCGCCGCCAGCGGGAGCGCCGCGAGCAGCATCAGCGCCGGCACAGTCGGCAGGCGGTAGCGCGCGAAGAGGAAGAAGGCGACGGTGGCGGCGACCATCGCGGCGAGGTAGACCAGCACCGGCCAGAAGCGCCCGGGGGCGCGGCGCAGGCTCCACAGCCCGGCGAGCGCCAGGAGCGTCACGCCGCCGAACTCGGGCCACGGCGGGCGCAGCGCGGGCGAGATCCCGCGCACCCAGTAGGAGTCGACCGCGTCCGGCCACTCGTACCAGCTCCAAAAGAGCCCCAGCTTGCGGAGCTGCAACCCGGCGAACGCCAGCGGTTCGCGCCGCGCCCAGGCCAGCGAGCGACCGAGCCAGTGGCGCGACACCTCGGCCGGGGTCAGCAGCCGGCCGGCCGCCTGCTCCGCGAGCCGCTCGGCCTCGCCCCGCTCGTAGAGCGGCACCTGCTTGCCCGGCACCAGCGGCCGGTAGGTGCCGTCGGCGGCGGGGTTGTTGCCGATGTAGAAGTTGACGCCCCCCTGCCAGGTGGTCGGCAGGAGCGCGCCGCCGACCGCGTAGTTGCGCAGCGCCACCGGCAGCAGCGCCAGTGCCAGCCCGAGCGCGAACGCACCGGCGCGCAACGCCACCCGCCGTGCCCCGGCGCGCGGCCACAGCGCCAGCGGCAGCAGCAGCGGCGCCACCAGCAGCACGTTCTCGCGCAGCAGAGCCAGCAGGCCGCACAGCGCCCCCGCGGCCAGCCAGCGCGACGGCCGCCCGCCGGCGTAGGCCGCGACGAGCGCCCAGAGCAGGAACGCGGCGAGCGCCACCGCCGGCGACTCCTTGGCGAGTTGGACGTCGTGGACGATGAACGGCGGGTAGACCGCGGCGAGGAGCGCCGCGCCGAGGCCGGCGCCCTCGCCGCCGGCGAACCGGCCGGCGCGGTAGAGAGCCCAGCAGCCGGCGACCGCGAGCGCGATCTGGAGCAGGTAGACCGCGTCGACCCGGTGGCCGAAGACCGAGTAGACCGCCGCCAGCGCGTAGGGGTAGAGCGGCGCCTGGAAGAAGACCGCCGAGCCCAGCCGGTCGCCGGCCGCGATCTCTTGCGCCCAGCGGTCGTACTCGCGGCTGTCCATCACCAGTTCGGCGAAAAACGGGTGGTCGCGCACCGCCGCCCAGTGCGCCAGCCGGAGCAGGGCGGCGAGCGCGAGGACGGCGGCCAGGGCGAGACGGCGGCGCGCGGCGGCCGAGGACGCGCCCGGCGCGCGGTCTCCGGCGGCGGGAGGATCGTGGCCGGCGGCGGACGCGGCGCCCGGAATCTCCCCGGCGGCGGCGCGGGGCGCGCCCGGACGGGCAGTGTCCGGCTCGATCATCGTCGCTCCGCGGGCGCCCCGCCGGCCGGAGCGTCGCCGGCGGACGGCGGCGCGCGCACGCCGGGGTCGCCTTCGGCGAAGACGTAGAGGTAGAGCGAGCCGCCGAGGACGCCGGCGGGCCGGTAGCGGTCGAGCCAGTCGCTGCGCCACCCCTCCTCGCGGGCGGGGAGCAGGCCGCGCACCAGGACGTGGGCCGAGACCACGTAGGCCCCCGGCCGCGGCCCGTCGCGCCAGTCGGCGGGCGGGAACGGCTCGCGCTCGACGCCGTAGTGGTCGGGGTCGGTGGGCCCGAACCAGGCGAGGCGAACACGCTCGATCCCCCGCTCCCGGAGCCATCCGGGGAGGCGCCCGAGGTCCTGGCCCCAGTCGAGGTTGGAGTCGTCGAGCCAGCGCGGCCCGGCCGCGGTGCCGCCGGCGAGGGGGTTGAAGTAGGGGATGTAGTCGGGGTGCTGGGCGGCCGCCGCGGCCGCCTGCGCGCCGACCAGCAGCGCCGTCAGCGCCGGCCCGGCCCACCGAAGCCGCACCGGGGCGGGCGGTGCCGAGCGGCGATCGTCAGGCTCGCTCGCCGCCGCCCGCGCGGCCGAAGCCGCGCGCGGCGCCGCCGCCGGCCCGTCCGAAGCCGACCCGCCCCGGCGGCGCATGGCCGCCAGCGCCGGCACCAGCCCGCCCGCGGCCACGAACAGCAGCGGGTAGACCGGCAGCAGGTAGCGCACCCCCTGGTTCGAGGCGCCGAGCATCGCGGCGGCGAACCAGCAGGCGGCCGGAATCCAGAGGAAGAGATCGTCCCGCCGCCGCCGCAGCGCCGCCGCCACCGCCGCCGCAACGCCAGTCGCCAGCTCCGCCACCGTGCTCTTCAGCGCGAAAGCGAGCGGGAAGTAGAGCGGAAAGCGCCCGCGCCGGAACCGGCCGGCGAGGTAGAACGCGTAGTCAGCGGGCAGGTCGGCGTAGAGCATCCGCGCACCGCGGGCGTAGCCGGCGAGCCCGCCGGCGCCCAGGTAGAACCCCTGCACCACCACCGTCGCCGCGCCGAACACCGTCGCCCAGCCGATCAGCCGCGGGCGCCAGCCGCCGCGTACGCCGCCCGCCGCCAGCTCGCTGAGGACCATTGCCGGCGGCAGCACCAGGGCGCCGAACTTGGCCGCCAGCGCGAGGCCGAGGGCGGCGCCGCAGGCGAGCCGGAGCAGCGGCCCCGGCGACCGCACGGCGCGCCACCAGAGATAGAGCGTGAGCGTCGAGAGAGCCGCCAGCGGCACGTCCATGGTCACCAGCCGCGCGTGGGCGAGCACCGTCGGCGAGAACGCCCACAGCCCGAGGCTGAGCAGCCCACCCGCCGCCCCCCATCGCCGCCGGCTCCAGGCGAACACCGCCAGCCCCCCGGCCAGCGACAGCGCCACCGTCGGCAGCCGACCCCGCAGCAGCAGCTCCTGCGAGTCGTTGCCGCCCCCGAACAGCACTTCGCGCCCGAACGCCCACTCCCGCCCCTCGCGGTAGTCCTCGCCCTCGAGCGGCAGGCGCGGCCGGGCGGTGCCGGCGGCGAGTCCGGCGAGCAGCTTGACCAGCGGCGGGTGCTGCCGGTTGAGCCGATTCTCGCCGGTGGCGGCGTGGGCGAGGCCCGCCGGCAGGTGCGAGACCTCGTCGTAGGTCACCGACTTGCGGCGCAGGCTGTCGACCGCCAGCGCCGCGTGGGCGGCGAGCAGCAGCGCCGCCGCGACGCCGACGGCGGCACCGGCGCTCGCCGGGCCGGGCCGCGGCGGGCGGAGGGGAGAGAGGTCGGACGCGGCGGGATTCACGGGGCCGAGCTTACGACGGAGGCGGACTTCCGTTTCGCGGGCTTTTTCGCGCCGCGGAGGCACGACGGGCGCCTTGGCCCGTGGTAACCTCCGCCGCCATGCAGATCCCGGGCACGGGTGCCGGAACGGATTGGGGCGACACCCCCGAGCTACTGCGCTTCCTGATGCCCTCGCCGCTCGGGACGGTCGCCATGGAGCTGGTCGGCGGCAAGGCCACCCGGGTGCTGATCAACCCCAAGAAGGCCCAGCGCAAGGGCTTCGTGTCGTTCGCCGAGCTCGAGGGGTCGGACTTCTGCGACGAGCTGTTCGGGCGGCTGTCGGAGTACTTCGCCGGCGCCCGCACCAACCTGCGGCTGTCGCCCGATTTCGGCGCCTCCGGCGTCGGCGGGTTCGCCCGGCGGGTGCTCAAGGAGACGACCAAGATCCCCTACGGCCGCACCCGCACCTACGGCGACGTCGCCGTCGCCGCCGGCCGACCCGACGCCTACCGCATGGTGCTCGCCGCGCTGATGGAGAACCCGATTCCGATCGTCGTCCCATGCCACCGGGTGGTGACCAACAAGTCGGGCATCGGGAGCTGGATCGGCGGCAAGGAGAAGAAGCGCTGGCTCCTCTCGATGGAGCGCGAAACCCTCCGTCGCCGCGCGCGCGGCGACGGCGACGGAGAGGGTTCTTAGGACTCCTCGAGGGCGACGTCGAGGTCCAACTCGCCGCCCGGTTGGATCTCGAACTCGAGGGTGTGCGAGGCGTAGCCGGGGCGGACGACCGACAGCTCGTGGGTGCCGGGCTCGACCGCCAGGCCGCGGCGGCCGGACAGCTCGCCGCCGGTGCCGACGAACTCGCCGTCGAGGTAGACCGCGGCGTCGGCGGGACGCACGCCGAGGAACACCCAGCCGCCGTCGGCGGCGTCAGGAGCGCGTTCGAGCGCCTCCTCGCGGTCGGCGCGCACGCGCTGCCGCCACTCGGGCTCGCCGGCGGCGGCCCGCTGTTCGCGCTCGGCGCGTTCCCGGGCGTCGCGGCGCGGAGTCTCCGCGGGCGCCAGCTCGGTCGGATGGATCGCCTCGCCCGGTTCCAGGCGGTCCTCGACGTCGATCACCAGGCCGGGGTAGACCGTGTACTGGCGCGCCAGGGTCTGGAACCCCTCGAGGTAGAAGACCACGTCGTAGGTGCCCCGGGGCAGCCACAGGTAGCGCGGCCAGCCGTCGAACTGGTCGACGAAGCCGACGTACCGGCCGTCGATCCAGATCTGCGTCCGCGACGGCCAGACGTCGGTGTCGAGCGCGCCCATGCCCGGACCGGAGCTGTACGGGTAGCCACCGCGGTGGGGGTAGGAAGGGGGCGGGTAGCCGTAAGCGCCGTAGGCGCCATAGCCGTAGTAGCCGTAGTTGGGGTAGCCCCAGTAGGGATACGACCAGTTCCAGCCCAGCCACCACCCCCAGCCGTAGGGCCAGAAGAAGTCGATGTGGCGGTGACTGTGGAAGCCGCCGTGGAAGCCGCCGCGGAAGCTGCCGCCGCGGGAGCGCTCGGGCGGCCGGCGCTGGTCGATCACGGTCGGCGAACCCGACGAGCCGTCGGGCGGCCGGGTGCGCTGGACGCGGACCGGCGAGCCCGACGAGCCGCCCGAGGACGAGCCGGCCGACGAGCCGCCCCCCGAGGACGAGGACGACGAGCCGCCCCCGGAGGCGGACGAACCCGACGACGAGCCGCCTCCGGGCCGCGTGCGCGAAGCCTGCGCGTCGGCCGGGACGGCCTGGGCGAGCAACCACAGACCGCAGCCGGCGGCGGCGCTCCATGCCGCCAGCCGCCGCCTGCTCCGGGTCGATGTCCGGTGGATCATGGCCATGGCGATCGATCTCCTTTCGCGTCCCCTCCGCCTCCGTCCGGCGCGTCCGGACCGGAGCCGCCGACCAGCTCGCTCCATGCCCGGCGGAGACCCCGGATGTAATGGTAGCGGAGCACTTCCTCCCACAGAGCCGGGAGTCTGATCGGCATCTTCTGCAAGGCCCGGACCAGTGCCTGGCGGCGCCGCTGGCGGCCCTCGGGCGGCAGCGGCGGCGGCCCCCCCGGACCCACGCCGAGGAACGACCCCAGCTCCGGGTGGCGGGTCCAGAACACCACCGCCGAGTAGCCGGCGCGCTCCTGGCGCACGGCGAAGCGGGCGAGGTCGGTCGGGTGGTCGTGGGCGGCCCGGGCGCGCGGCTCGTAGACCAGCTTCAGGCCCCGGCGGCGGGTCAGCCGGTAGCTGGTTTCGATGTCCTCCCAGGCCGGATAGGGGAATCCGGTGTCGAACGGCTCGGCCTCGAGCAGCGCCCGCGGCAGCGAGAGGTTCGAGGTGTAGAAGAAGTTGAACGGCACGTCCTCGGGGTCGTCGATGATCGCGTAGCCGAACTGCAGGCCGTGGTCGTTGATGTAGTCGAGAAACGCCGTCCGCCGCTGCCGCGGGTGCCAGCCGGTGTAGCCGATGATCGCCAGCGCCGACGGGTCGCCGCGGCGGTCGTGGGCGGCGCGGTGGGCGGCCAGCCATCCCCGCTGCGGGACGGTGTCGTCCCCCAAAAAGGCCACCAGCCGGCCGCGCGCGGCGGCGACGCCGGCGTTGCGCGCCGCCGCCGGGCCGCGGTTGTCCTGCCGGATCACCCGCGCCGGAATCGTGAAGGCGCGGCCGGCGAGGAACGCGGCGGTGCCGTCGCCCGAGCCGTCGTCGACCACCACCAGCTCGAAGGCGCACGGCGCCTCCTGGGCCTCGATCGCCGCCAGCACCTCGGGCAGCACGTCCATGCGGTCGTGGGTCGGCACCACCACCGAGACCTCGATCGCCGCGCGGGTGTCCATGGCGCGCGCAGCCTACCGCGGCACGCGCGGCCTACCGCGGTCGGTGGCGGTGGAATATCCTCGGCCTCGCCGCGTACTGCAGGTTCGTGAACGGCGAGGTGGTCCTGATGCAGCCCATGGCGAGCCCCTCCGCGCCGCGCGCGACGCCGCCCGCCGAGCGTCCGGCCGGCGACCGCGAGCTGGTGCACCGCGCCCGCCGCGGCGATCCCGCCGCGCGCGAGGCGCTCGCCCGGCGCTGCCGGCGCGCCGCCTACCTGCTCGCGGTCCAGCTCCTGCGCGATCCCGACGCGGCCCAGGACCTGGCCCAGGACGCGGTGCTCTCGTTCTTCGCCAGCCTCGGCCGCTTCCGCGCCGGTCGCCCGATCGAGCCCTGGCTTTTCGCGATCGTGCGCAACCGCGCGCGCGACCTCGCCCGCCGCCGCCGCGCCCGCCCGACCGAGTCCCTCGAGCGCCCCGAGGACGAGCCGCCCCGGCGGGTGATCGACGCCGCCCCCGGCCCCGAGGCCGACACCGCGCGCCGCGAGCTGCAGGCGCTGCTGTGGCGGGCGCTCGGGACGCTCCCCGAGCCCCAGCGCGAGATCCTGGTGCTGCGCGACTACCAGGACCTGAGCTACGAAGAGATCGCCCGCGTGCTCGACGTCCCGCTCGGCACCGTGATGTCGCGCCTGCACCGCGCCCGCCGCGCCGCCCGCACCGCGGTCGAGCGCGAGCGCGGGCTGGCCGCCACCATCGCCCGGCTCGGCCTCGGCGCCGCGCTCGGCGAGGCGGCGCCCGGAGCGGACTGATGAGCGAGCGACTGCAAACCCCCGCGCCGGCCCCTTGCGGCCGCCGCTTCCCCGAGGAGCTGCTCTCCGGCTACCTCGACCGCGCGCTGACCCAGGGCGAGCGCCAGCGGGTGCGGGTCCATCTCGAAGACTGCGCCGCCTGCCGCGACCTGCTCGGCGAGCTGGCGGCGCTGAGGGAGACCGCGATGACCACCGAGTTCCTGATCCCCGCCGACGACCAGTGGGACGAGCGCCCGCGCGGCGGGCTGAGCCGGGTGCTGCGCGGCGGCGGCTGGCTGGTCGTGATCGGCTGGCTGGCCGCGATCTCCGGCTTCGCCGCCTGGCAGATCGCCACCGCACCCGAGAGCCTGTTCGAGAAGCTCCTGATCTTCGGCGGCGCCAGCGGCGGCGCGCTGCTGTTCCTCTCGGTCCTGGTCGACCGCCTGCGAGCGCTCCCCGGGGACCGCTACCGGAGGGTCGAAAAGTGATCGTCACCACCACCCCGGAGGTCGCCGGCAAACGGATCGCCCGCACCCTGGGCATGGTTCGAGGCAACACCGTCCGCGCCCGCCACCTCGGCCGCGACCTGATGGCCGCGCTGCGCAACTTGGTCGGCGGCGAGGTGCCCGAGTACACCAAGCTGATGGCCGAGGCGCGCGAGCAGGCGATCGACCGCCTGGTCGAGGACGCCGAGTCGCTGGGCGCCGACGCCGTGGTCGAGGTGCGCTTCTCGACCTCGATGGTCGCCACCGGCGCCGCCGAGCTGCTGGTCTACGGGACGGCGGTCACTCTGGAAGACGAGTAGGGCCGCGGCTCGGTTACCCGGGCGCCAGCTCGAGGAACCGGCTCAGGATCCGGTGGGTCAGCCCCCACACCTGGTAGTCGCGGTAGGTCAGCGCCGGGAAGACCACCCGCGTGCCCTCGACCGGCACCACCACCTCGCTCGCCGCCGCGCCGTCGCGCAGGGCGGCGAGGGGCACCCACAGCGCCGCGGCGACCTCGACCGGGTCGGGGGCGAGCGGCTGGTCCGGCTCGGCAGCGGCGACGAACGGGGTGATCACCAGCGGCGGCAGCCGGCGGCTCCCCGGCTGGACCTCGTCCAGCTCGCCGAGGAGCTGGGTCGCCGGATCGAGGTCGACGCCGACCTCCTCGCGGGTCTCGCGCAGCGCGGTCGCCAGAAGGTCGGGATCGCCGGGATCGCGGCGGCCGCCGGGCAGCGCCACGTGCCCCGCCCACGGGTCGTCGGCGCGGTGGGTGCGCTCGATCAGCAGCAGCTCGAGGTCGTCGGCGGCGCGCAGCACCAGGGTCACCGCCGCCTCGAGCAGTCCCGGCGCGCGCTCCTGGCGGCGCGGCGGATGGGCGGCGAGGGCGCAGGCGATCGCGTCGAGGCGGGGGTCGTCCACGGCGGTGCGAGTCTAGCCCGGACCTCCTCCCGATCCGCGGCCGGCGCGCCGGTGGCAATGGGCGCCACCATCTGAGAGAATCCGCCCCCTCGGCGCCGGCCGCCCGGGCCCGCTCACCGTTCCCCGGCGAACCCACCCCGACCCGCGCAGGCAGAGCACGAGGACACCGCCATGCTTCCGATCGCGGCCCGAGAGAGCTCCGGCAAGCGCGTGCTGGTCGCCGGCTCGCTCGCCTTCGACCAGATCATGACCTTCCCGGGCTACTTCAAGGACCACATCCTCCCGGACAAGATCCACATGATCAATCTGTCGTTCCTCGTCGACGACTTCCGCAAGCAGCGCGGCGGCTGCGCCGGCAACATCGCCTACACGATGGCGCTGCTCGGCGAGCGGCCGACCGCGGTGGCGACCGCCGGCAACGACTTCGACGAGTACCGCGAGTGGCTCGAGGGCGAGGGGGTGGAGACCGCCGAGATCCGCGCCCACGACGACGAGGTCACCGCCTCGTGCTTCATCACCACCGACAAGGCGGACAACCAGATCACCGGCTTCTTCGTCGGCGCGATGGCCAGAGCGCGAGAGATCTCGCTCGCCGAGGTCGCCGCGCGCGGCGGCGCGGCCTACGCGGTGGTCGCCCCCGACGACCCCGAGGCGATGGCGCGCCACTGCCGCGAGGCCAAGCAGGCCGGTTTGCCGCTGGTCTTCGACCCCTCGTTCCAGGTCATCGCGATGGACGGCGACACCCTGCGCGAGGCCGCCGACGGCGCCTACGCGGTGATCCTCAACGACTACGAGTTCGCGGTGCTCCAGGAGAAGACCGGGCTGTCCGAGAAGGCGCTGCGCAAGCTCGCCGAGCTGTGGGTGGTGACCTACGGCGAGAAGGGCAGCGACCTCCTGCGCGCGAGCGGCGAGCGGATCCCAGTGCCGGCCTGCCCGGTGAGCGAGGTGGTCGACCCGACCGGCGCCGGCGACGCCTTCCGCGGCGGCTTCGTCACCGGGCTGCTGCGCGGCGTCGAGCTGCCGGTGTGCGGTCGCATGGGCGCGGTCGCCGCCGCCTACGCGATCGAGCGCTACGGCACCCAGAGCCACCGCTACACCCGGGACGAGTTCTGGGCGCGCTACGAGCGGGTATTCGGCTGAGATGCCGCGCCTGGTCCTCGCGTCGGCCTCCCCCAGGCGCCGCGATCTGCTGGCCAGTCTCGGCCTCGACTTCGAGGTCCGCCCCGTCGACCTCGACGAGACCTCGCGCCCCGGCGAGGCGCCCGAGGTCTACGTCACTCGCCTCGCCCGCGAGAAGGCCGCCGCCGCCCTCCGCCCCGGCGAGCTGGTGCTCGCCGCCGACACCGTGGTCGTCCTCGACGGCGAGCTGCTCGGCAAGCCCGCCGACCCGGCCGAGGCGCGCGCGATGCTCCGCCGCCTCGCCGGCCGCGAGCACGTCGTCCACACCGGCGTCGAGCTGGCCGAGCACCGCCCGGCCGGCGTCCGCCGCGCCGGCGCGGTCGCCACCTCCCGGGTCGAGATCGCCCCCCTCGACGACGCCACCATTGCCTGGTACGTCGCCACCGGCGAGCCACTCGACAAGGCCGGCGCCTACGCCATCCAGGACCTCGGGGCGCTGTTCGTCGAGACCGTCGACGGCAACTACACCAACGTCGTCGGCCTGCCGCTGCCCGCGGTCTACCGGCTGTTCCGGGAGCTGGGCCTCGACCTGCTCGCCTTCCGTCCGAGCTGACCGCGCCGGCACCGCGCTTGCGCTCTCGAGGCGGATGTGACACGCTCCGCCGTCCGCCGCGATCCGGGTTTCCGGCCCGCGACGAGACGGACCGGGCCTCGCGGGCCCGGGCGGTGGCCTCTCCGGCTAGTCCCCCGTTCCCCTTCCACGACATACCCGCCGGACGTTCGCGTGTGCTCGGCCTCGCCGGCCCGCCGGTCGCCGTCCGCCCGCAGAAAGACAAGACCTCTGAGATGACCGTGATCGATTTCCGTTCCTTCGACCTCCACCCGAGCCTCACGCGCGGCGTCGCCGACCTCGGGTTCACCGTGCCGACGCCGATCCAGCGCGACGCCATCCCGCCCGGCCTCGCCGGCCGCGACGTGCTCGCCTGCGCGATGACCGGCAGCGGCAAGACCGCGGCGTTCCTGCTGCCGATCCTCAACCGCCTGATCGGCAAGCCCCGGGGCACCACCCGCGCCCTGGTCCTGGCGCCCACCCGCGAGCTGGCGGCGCAGATCGTCGAGCACTGCGACCGGCTCGCCCGGCACACGCCGCTCTCCGCCGCCGCGGTCTACGGCGGCGTCGCCATGGGCCCGCAGGAGCGCGCCTTCCGCCGCGGCGCCGACGTGCTGGTCGCCTGCCCGGGGCGCCTGCTCGACCACTTCCAGTACCCGTACGCACGCCTCGCCGGGCTCGAGGTGCTGGTGCTCGACGAGGCCGACCGGATGCTCGACATGGGCTTCCTGCCCGACATCCGGCGGGTGCTCCGGCACCTGCCGCGGGCCGAGCAGACGATGCTGTTGTCGGCGACCATCCCGCCGCCGATCGCCGAGCTGTCGCGCGAGCTGCTGCGCGACCCGGTGCGCCTCGACGTCGAGCGCCGGCCGGCGCCGGCGACCCTGGTGCGCCAGGCGGTCTACCCGGTGCGCCACGACCTGAAGTCCAAGCTCCTGCTCGAGCTGCTGCGGCGCGACGAGATCGGCAACGTCCTGGTCTTCACCCGCACCAAGCACCGCGCCAACCGCCTGGCCGACTTCCTCAGCCGGCACGGGATCTCCACCGACCGCATCCACGGCAACCGCAGCCAGGTGCAGCGGACCAAGGCGCTGGCCGGCTTCAAGAGCGGCGCCACCCGCGTGCTGGTGGCGACCGACATCGCCGCCCGCGGCATCGACGTCGAGGCGCTCTCGCACGTGGTCAACTTCGACGTGCCCAACGTCCCGGAGGACTACATCCACCGCGTCGGCCGCACCGCCCGCGCCGGCGCCGCCGGCGACGCCTTCACCCTGGTGTCGGCCCAGGAGCAGGGCGAGCTGCGGGCGATCGAGCGCGCGGTCGGCGAGCGCCTCCCCCGGCGCACCATGGCCGGCTTCGGCGACGACGCCCCGCGCGCCGAGCCGCTCGAGATCCCGATCGCCCAGCGCCTCGCCGCCCACCGCGAGCACAACGCGCGTGGCCGCGCCCGCGGCGAGCGCAGGACCCACCAACGACCGGCGGCCCCGACCGCGCCGCGCGCCGAGCCGCGGCAGCGCGCCGGTGCCGCCGCGGACGGCGGCCCGGACCGACGCACCGCCGGCGCGGGCCGAGGCGGCCGGCGCCCGAGCCGCCGCCGGTTTCGCTAGAAAAAGGAGCTGAATGCGATGAACCGAGGAGCCTCACGACGCCAGAGAGAACTCGACCGCCAGCGCAAGCAGCGGGAGAAGGTCGCCAAGCGCGAGCAGCGCAAGCTCGAGAAACAGGAGCGCATCGCGGCCGAGATCCCCTCGGAGATCGAGCGCAGCCTCGAGGAGATCGTCCCCGGCCCGCAGCCGCCTCCGGACGAGGAGGTCTGAGGCGGCGGCCGTCAGGCCGTCACCCCCCGACCTTGAGCGGCTCCCCCAGCTCCTCCAGCGAGAAGTTGGCCATGATCTGGTGGCCGTTGAAGTCGAGAACGCGGATGTCCTCCTCGCCCTCGAGGTCGCGGGAGACGCTGTCGTAGGCGTGGGCGTAGCGCTGGCGCACCGCGGCGAGGTCGACCTGGTAGGCGATGAACTTGCCGATCCCCTTGTAGCGGAGCTTCTCGACCAGCCGCGGATCGGTCAGCTCCTGGTAGGTCGAGAGCACCAGGATCGGGCCGGTCCCGGTGAAGATCAGGTAGGCGCGGGGGAGCGTTTCGGTGGTCATCTCGTCTGTCATCTCGTCGCAAGTCTCTCACGATCCCGCCGCCGCCGCCCCCGGTGCGCCGGCGAGCCGGTGATTGCCGGTGATAGACTCCGGCGCCGCCGGCCGCGGCGTACCGCCGCCCGCCGCTCATCCCCACCAGCCAGTGACCGTCCTACCGACCGACCCCGCCATGAAGACCACCCAGCAGCCGCGCCAGCTCGTCTTCGACACGACGCCCGAGATCTTCGCCACCGACAGCGGCGGCGGCTTCTCCTTCCCGCTCCAGATCGACGGCCAGGGCTTCCTCGACACCGCGCCCTTCGACGAGGTGCGCTTCGTGGTCTCGGTCTGGCACCCGTCGAGCCAGCGGTCGATCGACCTCGACCGCGCCTACGTCGAGATCCAGGCCTCGTTCGATCCCGAAGACGGCCACTGGACCAAGATCGCCGAGATCGAGCCGGTGGTGCCCGCTTACGGCGGCGGCGACGCGTTCGACGGCTGGATCGTGCTGCCGGTGCTCGGCACCGGCTGCTCGTTCGCCCTGGTCGGGAGCGGCTTCGAGCCGCGCTCCAGGCTCCAGATCCGCGCCAGCGCCTACTTCGTGCCCTGACCGCGGTGAAGCACTACGAGCTGCTGCGGCGGCTGGCCCGGCCGGCCGAGACCAAGATCGTGCTCCTGGTGCTCGACGGCGTCGGCGACCTGCGCACCGCCGAGCAGCCGCAAACCCCGCTCGCCCGCGCCGCCACCCCCAACCTCGACGCCCTGGCCGCCCGCTCGTCGCTCGGCCGCATCGTGCCGGTGGCGCCCGGGATCACCCCGGGCAGCGGCCCCGGCCACCTGGCGCTCTTCGGTTACGACCCGCTCGACCCCGAGGCCGACATCGGCCGCGGCGTGCTCGAGGCGCTGGGGGCGGACATGGAGGTGCGGCGCGGCGACGTGGTGGCGCGCGGCAACTACGCCACCGCCGACGACGGGGGCCGGCTCACCGACCGCCGCGCCGGCCGCATCCCGACCGCCGAGAGCGAGCGGCTGACCGGGGTGCTGCGCGAGGCGCTGGCCGAAGATCCGCCGCCGGGCGCCGAGGTGGTGCTGCGCCACGGCGAGGGGCACCGCTTCGTGCTGCTGCTGCGCGGCGAGGGGCTGGCCGCCGAGGTCGCCGACACCGACCCTCAGCGCGAGGGGGTGCCGCCGCTCCAGGCCGAGGCGACCGACCCCCGCGCCGAGACGACCGCCCGCGCGGTGCGCCACCTCGTCTCGGTCGCCGAGCGCGCGCTCGCCGCCGAGCCGCGGGCCAACCGGGTGCTGCTGCGCGGCTTCTCCAGCCTGCCCCACCTGCCCTCGATGACCGGCCTCTACGGCCTGCGCTGCGGCGCCTTCGCCGGCTACCCGCTCTATCGCGGGGTCGCCGCCGCCTGCGGCATGGAGCTGGTGCCGTGCGGCAAGCAGCCGGAGGAGACCTTCGCCGCCGCCGCCGGGCGCTGGCCGGACTTCGACTACCTCTTCCTCCACGTCAAGAAGGCCGACATGGCGGGCGAGGACGGCGACTTCGAGGCCAAGGTCGAGGCGATCGAGGCGGTCGACCGGGCGCTGCCGCGGCTGCTCGAGGCCGGGCCCGACGTGCTCGCGATCACCGGCGACCACTCGACGCCGGTGCCGATGCGGCTGCATAGCTGGCACCCGGTGCCGCTGCTGATCGCGGCCGCGACCGCCTACGCCGACCGCACGACCGCGTTCGACGAGGACCACGCGACCGCCGGCCACCTCGGCACCATCCCCTCCCACCACCTGATGGGCCTGCTGCTCGCCCACGCCGGCCGGCTGGCGAAATACGGCGCCTGACCCCAACCACCGGTGGGAGCAGGACTACGCGCGGCCTGAAAGCCGCGTGTGCGGGGCCGAAAGGCCCCGACTCGGGGGAGGGGCCCCGCGCGATTCACGCGCGCGGGGAGGGGGGTTTGGAACAACCCCCCTCGGAAACTACCTGAACCCGCGGCGCAGCTCGCGGCGGTAGGTCTGGAAGGCGTCGTTGTCGTAGAGCACGACCACCACGCGCTCGATCTTGGTGCCGCCCTGCAGGTAGCGGTGGATCTCGGTCAGGGTGATGCGGGCGGCGCGGTCCATCGGGAAGCCGAAGACGCCGGTCGAGATCGCCGGCAGGGCGATCGAGCGCAGGCCGTTGCGGTCGGCGAGCGCCAGCGCCGCGCGCACCGCCGAGGCGAGCTTGCGGTCCTCGTCGCCCTCGCCCATCCGCGGGCCGACGGCGTGGATCACCTGCTTGGCCTTGAGCCCGCCGGCGCCGGTCATCACCGCGGTGCCGACGGCGGTGTGGCCGATGCGGTCGCACTCCTCCTGGATCGACGGCCCCCCCTTTTCGCGGATCGCCCCCGACACCCCCGCACCGAGCTCGAGGTCCTCGTTGGCGGCGTTGACGATGGCGTCGATCTCGAGGTCGGTGATGTCGCCCTCGACGATCTCGAGCTGAGTGTCCTCGAGGTTGATGACGATGTGGTTCTTGCGCTCGGCCTTGCGCTCGGCCGCTTTCGTCTCGACCGGCTTCTCGATCGTCTTCTCGGCCATTGCAGCTCTCCCTCCGAAACCCCCTGATGATACCAGGGTTACGCCCGCCGGGCCGGTCCGGGGCCGGCGCGCGGGCGCCACGCGGGCGCCATAGTAGACTCGCGCGCCATGCTGAGCGCCCTCAAGCGCGAGCTGGCCGCGGGCCTGGCCGCGACGATCCGCGAACGCTGGGGCGTCGAGCACGACCCGATCGCCGAGCTGGCGCCGCGCCGCGAGCTGGGCGACCTCGCCTTCCCGGCGCCGCTGCAGCTCGCCCGCACGCTCAAGCAGGCGCCGCGCAAGACCGCCGAGGAGCTGCAGGCCGCCTGGTGCACTCCCCCGATCGTCGAGCGGGTCGAGATCGCCGGACCCGGCTACCTCAACGTCTTCCTCGACCGCCGCGAGCTGGCGGCGCGGGCGCTGTCGGAGCCGGTGCTGGCGCCGCCCGGAGAGCGCGCCGGCGGGCGGGACGGCCCGGCCGGCGGGACGCCCGGCAAGGTGGTCGTCGAGCACACCAACATCAACCCCAACAAGGCGGCGCACATCGGCCACCTGCGCAACGCGGTGCTCGGCGACGTGCTGGTGCGCGCGCTGCGCGCCCTCGGCCGCCCGGTCGAGGTCCAGAACTACATCGACGACACCGGCGTCCAGCTCGCCGACGTCGTGGTCGGCTGGCTCGACCTCGCCGGCAGCACGCCCGAACGGATCGCCGCCGAGCCCGAGCCGTTCGACTACCGCTGCTGGGACCTCTACGGCGAGGTCGGCCGCTGGTACGAGGCCGACCCGGCGCGCAAGGAGCTGCGCCGGCGGACGCTGCACGCGATGGAGAGCGCGGCGCTCGGCGAGGACGACGCTTCCGCCGCGCTCGACGAGGACGGCCGCCGCCGCGCCGAGGCCGGCCGGCTGGTGGCGCGCCGGATCGTCGTCCGTCACCTGGCGACGATGGCCCGGATCGGCGTCGGCTACGACCTGCTGACCCGCGAGAGCGAGGTGCTCGGCCGGCGCTTCTTCGAGCGCGCGTTCGCCGAGCTGAAGGCGAGCGGCGCGGTCCAGCTCGAAGCCGCGGGCAAGAACGCCGGCTGCTGGGTGATGCCGCTGGCCCAGAGCCAGGAGTTCGCCGGGCTCGAGGACCCGGACAAGGTGATCGTGCGCTCCGACGGCACGGTGACCTACGTCGGCAAGGACATCGCCTACCAGCTCTGGAAGTTCGGCCTGCTCGGGCGCGACTTCCGCTACCGCTTCTGGGACGAGGCCGGGGTCTGGGAGACCGCGCCCGACGGCGACGGCGAGCACCCGGAGTTCGGCCGCGCCGAGCGGGTGATCAACGTCATCGACGCGCGCCAGAGCTACCTCCAGAAGATCGTCCGCGCCGGCCTCGAGGCGCTCGGTCACCGCGAGCAGGCCGAGCGCTCGGTCCACTTCGCCTACGAGATGGTGGCGCTGTCGCCGGCGACCGCGCGGCTGCTCGGCTTCGCCGCCGAAGCCGACGCCGGCCGGGCGATGGAGATGTCCGGCCGCAAGGGGATCGGGGTCAAGGCCGACGACCTGCTCGACCAGCTCGTCGCCAAGGCGCGCGACGAGATCGCCAAGCGCAACCGCGACCTCGGCGCCGGGGAGCTGGACGCGCTGGCCCGCGACATCGCCACCGCCGCCCTGAGGTTCCTGATGGTCAAGGCGACGACCGGCCGGCTGATCGCCTTCGACCTCGACGAGGCGCTCGCCTTCGAGGGCGAGTCCGGGCCCTACCTCCAGTACTCCGGGGTGCGGGTGCGCAACATCCAGCGCCGGCTGGCCGAGGAGGGGCTGGCCGATTCGGTGAGCGCCGAACAGGCGCGCGAGCTACCCGCGGAGGCCTGGGACGACGACCTGTGGGACCTGGTGTTCGAGGTCGCCGGGATCGACGACCAGCTCGCCAAGGCCGGCGAGAGCCTCGAGCTGTCGCTGCTCGCCCGTCACGCCCTCGAGCTGGCGCAGAAGTTCAACGCCTTCTACCACCGCCATCCGATCCTCCAGGAGCGCGACGACACCCGGCGCACCGCTCGGCTGGCCGCGGCGCTGGTCTTCCGGCGCGGCCTCGAGGCGCTCGCCGGCCTGCTCGGCATCCCGCTGCCGGCGCGGATGTAGCCCATGCCCGCCGCCCCGCGCACGCCGACCACCTGGCTCGGCTGCGGCTGCGCCTCGGTCGTGGCGGTGGCGATGGCGTTCGTCGCCGCCACCAGCGTCGCCACCTGGCGCGCCGAACGCCGCTTCGAGCGCATGCGCGACGACCCCGAGGCCCGGAGCGCCGGGGTCGCCGCGGTGCTCCCCCACCAGGCGCCGCCGCCCGGCTACCGGCCGGTCGGGGCGCTGACCATGCCGCTCGGGATGCTCTCGATGGCGGTGCTCGCCGACGCGGTGCCCGGCGGCGGGCGCGACCACGTCGAGCGGGCGTTCTTCTTCGTCGACCTGCCCGACTGGCTGGGCCGCGAGCGGGCGCTCTCCGAGGTCTTCGAGGGCGCCGCCGAAGCGCCCGGCGGCATCCAGCAGGCCGAGGTCGAGTTCGCGCCGCGCGAGGAGCTGGGCCGCGGCGCGGTCGAAGCCGGCGGCGCCCGCGTCCTCTACCACGCCCGCCGCGGGACGCTGTCGATCGACGACTCCCGCTTCGGCCTCGCCGAGGAGGGCGCGCCGCGGCGCGAGTTCGAGGGGATCGCCACCATGCTGCTGTTCGACTGCCAGGGCGACCGCCGCCTCCGCCTCGGACTCTGGCTCGCGCCCGACCCGGCTCCCGGATCGCCGGCGGAGGTCGCCGACCTCACCGGCACGCCCGCCGACCCCGCGGCGCTGCGGACGTTCCTCGGCCACTTCCGGTTCTGCGACTGACCTTGCCGCACCTTCGTCTCATCTCTACAATGCCCTCTGAAAGGGGTCGACCGTGAAGAGAACGCTGCTGCTCGCGCTGGCCGCCACCACGATCCTCCTCACCGGGTTCGCCGACGCTCAGCGGGGCCGGCCGCAGGAGGGGCCGCTGTCGGAGCCCTCGCTCTCGGAACGGTCCGGCACGCCCACCCGGCCGCCGGGCGAGCGGCGGCCGGCGCCGCACGAGCCGCGGCGGATCTCTCTCGAGCTCGACTTCGAGCCGGCCGGCCGGCCGGTGGCCGCCGATCACGTGGTCGTCCGCTTCGCCAACGAGATGCCGGACTGGCAGCGGCGCCAGGTCGTCACCGCGGCGGGCGGCGCCGGCTTCCGGCCGGCCCGGCGCGACGTCTTCACGCGGGTCGACGTGGCGCCCGGCGACAGCGTCGACGGCCTGCTGGCGCGGCTGAGCGGCGTCGCCGGGGTGGTGTCCGCGGAGCCCGACCCCTTGTGCTGGGCGCCGGCCATCCGGGCGGTGACGTCGGTCGCTTCCGCCGCCGCCGCCGCCGACTTCACCGACCCGCTGTTTCCCCTCCAGTGGACGCTGCAGCGGATCCGCCTGCCCGAGGCGGTCGAGCGCAACGGCACCGGCGGCGGCGGCGTGATCGTCGCGGTGCTCGACACCGGCGTCGCCTTCGGCGGCGGCGGAGGGTTCCCCTCCCGCCGCGGCCTCGACCTCGAGGGGGCGAGCTTCCTGCCCGGGCTCGACCTGGTCGACGGCGGCCCGCCCTTCGACGATGGGTCGGGCTCGGAGAACCCCTCGTCGCCGCGCTTCGGCCACGGCACCTTCGTCGCCGCCCAGATCGTCGCCCAGGTCAACAACGGCATCTCCGGCGCCGGCGTCGCGCCGCGGGTGACCATCCTGCCGGTGCGGGTGCTCGGCACCGGCGGCTTCGGCACCTTCTCCGACGTCGCCGAGGGGATCGACTTCGCGGTCGCCCAGGGGGCGAAGGTGATCAACATGAGCCTCGGCGGCAGCGAGGGGGCGGGCTTCCTCCAGGCCGCGGTCCAGCGCGCCGCGGCGGCCGGCGTGGTGCTGGTCGCCTCCGCCGGCAACGAGGCCGACGAGCCCGAACCGCCGGACGACGTCGGCTTCCCGGCCCGCTACCAGCAGGTGATCGCCGTCGGCGCCTCGGGCTTCGACGACCAGCGGGTCGACTACTCGAACACCGGCCCCGGCCTCGAGATCATGGCGCCGGCCGGCGAGAACGCCGGCACCGAGGTCGGCAACGGTCTGCCGGACGGCGCGGTGGCGCCGAGCTTCGTCCACTTCCCGGCCAGCGGCGAGACCCTCTACTCGACGTTTGTCGCCAACGGCACCTCGTTCAGTGCGCCCCAGGTGGCCGGTGGCGCCGCGCTGCTGATCGCGCTCGGCGTCGAGGACCCGGAGGTCCTGCGCGACCTTCTCCAGGTCACCGTCCGCGACCTCGACGCCGCGGGCTTCGACGAGCAGACCGGCCATGGACTGCTCGACCTGCTCGAAGCCCACCGGGGCCTCGGCTTCAGCTTCTGAGGATTCCGATGACGACGACCACCAGGCTCATCGCCCTCGCCCTGCTCGCGCTCGCCCCGGCGGCGCCCGCCCTCGCCCAGACCGACGCGCCCGCCGACGACGAACCAGCGGCCGACGACAGACCGGCGGCCGGGCAGCCCGGACCGCGCCCGATCTGGCGGCTCGGCGTGCGGCTGGGCGCGTTCGACATGATCAACTCGTCCGACAGCTACGACGCCGTCTACGGCGACCCGATGCCCCAGCTCGGGGTCGCGCTCGAGGCGGAGATTCGCCGCTGGCTGATCGGGCTGACCTGGGATCACGGCGAGGTCGACGGTGAGCAGGTGCTGCCCGGTCGGCCGCCGCGGCCGACCGGCGCCGGCGAGACGCTCACCTACCGGCCGCTGTCGCTGACCGCCGCCTGGGTGGTCAACCCCGCCGCCCGCTGGCGCTGGCACCTGGGCGCCGGCGTCACCCTGCTCGACTGGGAGGACGAGGGCGTCACCCGCAGCGCCGACGGCAGCGACACCGGGGCCCATGCCGTGGCCGGGATCCGCCGCGACCGCCGGCGCTGGACGTTCGGCGGCGAGCTGCGCTGGTCGACCATCCCCGACGCGGTCGGCGAGGCGGGCATCACCCGCTTCTTCGGCGAGGACGACCTCGGCGGGATCGCCTTCCACGTCGTGGCCTTGTACAGGCTGCGTTGAGGGGACCCCTCAGCGTGGCGGCCGTAGGCGTCTGAGCTCGGACTGGAGACGACGGACCTCGCGCTGGAGGGCCTCGACGGTCGCCTCCAGCTCCCTCACCCGTCCGCCGAGCGCTTCGACGTCCACGGCCGCCTCCGCGAGGAAGCTCTTCTGCCGCGGTTCGCCGCCGGCGGCCGCGCCCTGCTCGACGAAGGGCATGCTCTCGAGGTTCTCGCGGCTCGCTTCGCGGGTGACGTCGAACTCCCATTCGACGATCGAGCGCTCCTCCGCGTCGCCCGGCAGCGGGCTGCCATAGCGGCTGCCGAGGACCGCGGCGGAAACGGACCGCCGCAATCCGTCACTTCGGAGGGGAGGGACGACCGATGCGCGCTCGCAGCAAGAACCAGGGGATCTCCGTCCATGCGATCGCGGGAAGCCGCGTCGTCTGTCTCGGGCTCGACGCCACGAAGAAGGCGGCCAAGGGCCTGCTCGGCTTCGCCATCCAGCGCCGCGAGGGGCGCAAGAAGCGCTGGCTCCAGGGCGTGCGCTACTTCGAGACCGCGCCGCCGAAGGACGCCACCCCCGGCGTGCCGGTGTTCTCCGACCAGGCGCCGATCCAGTCGTTCCTGTGGGGCGACTACACCGCCGAGCCCGGCACCCGCTACAGCTACGCCGTCCACCCGGTCTACGGCAAGCCCGGGGCGCTGAGGCTCGGCGACCCCGCCGAGGTCCAGGTCACCACCGAGCCGCTCGACGCGCCCGACCACGCGATCTTTTTCAACCGGGGCGCCGCCGGCAGCCAAGCCTACAGCCGCCGCTTCGGCGACCATCGCCGCTGGTACAGGGTCGACCGGTACGGCCGCGAGAGCTGGGTCGAGTTCCTCAAGCCCGGCGACGTCCCCGACCGCGCGGCCTACCGGTGGCTCTCGCGCGGTCTCGAGGAAGCGGTGCTCGGCTTCATCGCCCAGGCCGACGGCGAGGACTGGGGCCTGCGCGCCGCGGTCTACGAGTTCCAGTATCTGCCGGCGATCCAGGCCTTCGCCGAGGCGCTCGAGCGCGGCGCCGACGTCAAGATCGTCTACGACGCCAAGCAGTCGGGCAAGGACAAGACCGGCCCCTGGCGGGCGACGCTCGCGGCGCTCAAGAAGGTCGGGCTGCACCGGCGCGGATCGATCGAGCGCTTCGAGGCGATGACCATCCCGCGCACCATCACCACCATCTCGCACAACAAGTTCATCGTCCTGCTGCACAAGGGCGAGCCGGTGCAGCTGTGGACCGGTTCCGCGAACATGACCGGGGGCGGCATCTTCGGCCAGTCCAACGTCGGCCACATCGTGCGCGACCCGGCGGTGGCGAGGCGCTACTACGAGTACTGGCAGGAGCTGTCCACCGACCCCGCGACCAAAGACATCCGGCGCTGGAACGTCGAGACCCAGCCCGACCTCGAGGGGGCGCCGCCGCCCGACTCGATCACCCCGATCTTCAGCCCGCGCCCGACCCTCGGCATGCTCGAGTGGTACGCCGACCGGCTGGCCTCGGCGAAGTCGTCGGTCCACTTCACCGCCGCCTTCGGGGTCAGCCAGGAGCTGGCCGGCAAGCTGATGGAGAAGCGCCCGCTCGACGGCGACGACCCGTTCCTGCGCTACATCATGCTCGAGAGCAAGCCGAGCCCCCAGGCCTCGAAGAAGCGCAAGGACGGGGCGCGCGCCAAGGGCCGGCAGGCGCCGCTCGACTACTACGACTTCGCCCCGGTCGCCAACAACCGGATCGCCTGGGGCGCCCTGACCCGCAGTCGGCGCGACGAGCAGCACCTGCTCGAGGAGAGCCTCAGCGGACTCGACACCCACGTCGAGTACCTGCACACCAAGTACATGATCGTCGACCCGCTGACCGATGACCCGCTGGTGATCACCGGCTCGGCGAACTTCTCCGACGCCTCGACCCGCAGCAACGACGAGAACATGCTGGTGATCCGCGGCAACACCCGGGTCGCCGACATCTTCCTCGGCGAGTTCATGCGCACCTTCAACCACTTCCGGCTGCGCAACCTGGTCAACGAGATGAGCGACGAGGACGAGCGGGCCTCGTTCTACCTGTGCCCCGACGACTCCTGGGTCGAGCCCTATTACCGCGAGGGCTCGCCGGAGGGGGCGGAGCGGCTGCTGTTCCGGTAGCTACTCGGCGCCGCCGCAGACCGGCTGCCCGCGCGGCGTCCCCAGGGGGGTCCCTGACACACCGGCGTCGCGCTCCATCCTGGGAGGCCTCGGCGGCCAGCAGCAGGCCGAGCTGCGGCCGGTCGACGCTCGCCTCGCGCGCCTGTGCCACCAGCTCGCCGGCGCGCGCCAGCAGCGTCTGCCGCTCCGCCAGGTCGCGCTGCCCAGCTCCTCTCGCCGCTGACCCTGTACCTCGGAGTGTGCGGCGAGTCGGGCGCCGGGGTGGTCCACGTCCCCTGGGAGCAGTACAAGTTCGACCGCCGCCTGCTGCAGCTTCGCTACGAAGGAGGCATACAGGAGGACTCGCTGAGCGCCCCGTCCGACTCCGGGACCTACTCCTCGGTCGAACGGGGCAGCTTCCGGGCGGCTTGTTCCAGCGCCGCTGCGATCTCGTCGAGCCAGCCGGTGTCCTCGCCGCGCTCACGGCGGGCGTCGCGGATCCGGTACACAGTGCGCGCCGTCGACTCCGGTTCCCAGGACTCGCGCACCGCCGCCAGGGCGCCATCCAGAAACGCGGAGGCGCCCTCCTGGTCGCCGCCCAGGACGGCGAGCTCGAGCTGGGTGGCGTGATCCCAGTAGTCGGGCTCGCCGGAGGCGACGCGCCGCCGGACGGCATAGGCGACCGCGGGCAGCAGCTCCTCGCGGCGGAGGTCCGGGGGCTCGCGGAACTCCATCAGGTTGACCGCGTTGATCCCCGGGAAGGCATCCCGCCAGTCGGACTCGAATCCCGCAAGGTAGGTCTCGATGGCCTTCGCCAGCAGCTCCGAGGCCTCGAGGTCGCGGCCGGCGTCGCGGGCGGCCTGCCAGCGGTCTTTGTAGACCCGGCCGAGGATGCTGCAGGTCTCGCTGTTCGGCCCCCACCGGGCGAGCAGCTCGAGCAGCACGCGCTCCGCCCGCTCCCCCTCGCCGGCGCGGTTGAGGGCGAGGGCGTACTGCTCCTGAACCATCACCGACCGCGCCAGCGGCCCGGGCATCGCCGCGACCAGGTCGAGCATCTCCCGCCATGCCCCGACGGCGCGGAACGACAGCAGCAGGTCGACCACCACCGCGGCCTCGAGGTCGGCGAGCAACCCGAGCGCCTCGCGTACCTCGGACACCGCCTCGACCCCGCGTCCGCGGGCCTCGGCGAGCCGCTCCCGAACCGCCGCGGAGTACTCCACCTGGTCGCGGAAGATGTCGGTCTTGAGCCGCCTGATCTCGGCGACGCCGGCCTCGTCGACCAAATGAATCAAGCGGTTGCCGTCGTCCCGGCGCTCCTCCCGGGCACGGCGGAGGAGCCCGGTGAGCCGCCGGCGGTCCTCCTCCTCCGCCTCGGGGCCGCCGCCCGCCGCGACGCCGTAGGTCAGTCCGCGCCGCGGATCGAGCGCGAACGGCGGCCGGCTCCCCCGCGCGTGGACGTGCACGGTCCGCCGCGGGCGCAGCGCCTGGCGAGCGCCGAGCTGATAGCAGAGGCCGGCGTCGGCGGCGCTCAGATCGGCCACCGCGTACTCGGTGAGAAGGAACCGCTCGAGCGTTGGCTGGTCGACAGGGGCATCGGACCGCTCCTCGTCGGCGCGGATCGGGTCGAGGCCGGCGGCCTCGACCGCGGGCTTGATCAGCCGCGAGTAGACGGCGTCGAAGTCGATGCTCAGCCCGCTCGCCGGGTCGGCCTTGCGGCCGAAGGGCATGAGGACGAAGCAGAGCGGCCGGTGTGGTTCGCTCAAGGGCGGTCCCTTCCGGCGGCGCCGGCAGGGGCCGCCGGGCGCGATTCTATTCGCCGCTCTACTTCGGCGGCGCCGACAGCAGCGTCGAGCCGGTGACCGAGAAGTCGACCGGGAAGACCTCGAGCTTGACCTTCTGGTCGACGTGGGTGTTGATCACGAAGAAGCGCTTGTCGCGGTACTTGAGCTTGGCCTCGGTCATCGCCCGGACGATCAGGGCGACGTTGGCCGGGTCGTCGTCGGACATGCCGAAGCGCAGCTCGGCGTCGGCCCCGTACTCGGCGATCGCGTCCTCGACGATCCTGAGGATCGCCCGCTTCTTGAGCGCCGGCGTCGTCAGCTCGAGCTTGCCGTCGCCGAGCCTGCGGCGCACGGTCTCGTTGCTGACCGGGTAGATCGACTCGTAGTTCGGCTCCCTCGGGATCAGGCCGTTGTCGAGCAGGACCTGGACGCCGGCCTTCAGCGTCCTCGCGCTGTGGCCGCGCGCGGTGACGATCGAGACCGGCCGCTGGTTCAGGCAGGCGTAGACGAACACCGGCCAGGCCGGGCCCTGCCAGCCGTCGCCCTCCGCACTGACCGCCTTGGCGACGTCCTCGACGAAGTGCTGCCGGCGGCCGGCCTTGACCTCCTCGGGCGGCAGGTCGCGGAAGTTGCGGTAGCTGCCGTCGAAGATCGCGAAGTTCTCCCACTTCCCCGGCCGCCCGAGCTGGGGGTGGACGAGGGCGAAGTCGCCGGTCGAAAGCGCCACCTCCTCCTTGGTCACCGTGTTCCGGACGAAGATCGTCGTCGACAGGAACATGATGTTGTCGTCGAAGTCGAACAGGTAGAAGCTGGTACCGGTCGGGCTCTTCGCCATCTCGTCTCTCCCTCCCTCTAGGGCACCGCCACCGGCCGGCGCAGGTGCTGCTGTTGACTCTGCGGGAACATCGAGGTGAAGAACTCCGACCAGCCGCCCATCCGCACCCGCAGCAGGTCGTAGCGCTCGGGGCGCGCCGGGGCGTCCGCCAGGGTCTCGGGCGAGGCGCAGGTGACGGTGAGGATGTTCGAACCCTGCCCATCGGCGAACTGTTGCAGCACGTCGACGAGGTCGTCGAACGGGAAGTCCTCGGCGATGTTGAAGTCGGTCGGCGCGCCGTCCCAGATCTTGTCGGTGCCGGCGCCGGAGTAGCCGGCGAGCGCCTTCGAGAACGACGGCCGGGCGGGCGCCGGCGGCCGGTCCATCGGAGCCGGCGCGGCGCTGAGGTCCGAGGCGATCGCCTCGCCGAGCCGGCGGCCGTCGGCCGAGGCGCCGCTGCCCTCGCCGAAGGCGATGAAGTTCTCGAAGGTGCCGACCCCGGGGTGGACCTGGAAGCCGAACGGCTGCTCCGGGGTGCCGTACTTCTCGGCGTAGGCGATCATCTTCTCGGCGGTCGAGGCGGCCGGCTCGCGGAAGACCTTGACCGTCAGGTCGGCGATCCGCTCGAGGAACCGGTTGCCGAACTCGTCGATCTCGGCGTCGCCATGGCCGTAGCGCGGGTAGGCCAGGGCGATCTCGCGGAACCGCTTCCAGCGCTCGGCCTTGCCCTCGGTGCGGGTCGGGCCGATCAGCGAGCTGACGATCGGCTCGACCAGCTTGTGGCCCCAGTCGCAGATCAGGCAGTCGACCAGCTCGGGCAGCGAGGTCATCGCGCTCGTCCGGTCGAAGACCATCTTCTCGATGCAGTAGAGCGAGTTGATCGTCGAGCTGGCGGCGATGAAGCAGGGGGCGAAGATGTTGTAGCGCGCGCCGCCGCCGTAGAGGTCGAGACCCTTGGCCAGGCAGTCGTCGATCAGGGTCGACAGCAGCGGCGTCGGGCAGATCGAGACCAGCGCGTCGAACGACGAGAGCTGGCCGTCGAGCGCCCGGGCCACCAGCCAGTAGAAGTGCTTGGAGTACAGATCGAGCAGCTCGTCGAAGCTCTCGACGTCGCCCGGCGCCTTGGAGCGGAACGAGTGGTTCATGCCGCGCAGGTAGGCGGGACCGGCGCTGGCGTAGAGGCGGCCCTGGTTGAGCGCGCACTCGAGCGGATGGAGGGTGGTGAACCCTCCGAGGGTGAACCAGTTCTGGCCCACGAACATCGGCTCGTAGCAGCCGTCGCAGGCGTAGTTGCGCGCGCTCTCGAGCGATACCTCGCTGCGCCAGCGCTTTCCGGCGCGCGCCCGGACCGGCTCCCCGCCCATGCCGTCGCCCGAGGCCTTGAGCCCCGCGACGATCTTGTCGTCGTTGAGCAGCACCGGGTGGGCGCCGCCGCTGAGGATCGCCGCGGCGGCCTCCTCGAGGAACCTGCGCGGCGTCCCCTTGTGCACCCGCAGCGACAGGCACGGCGCGTTGAGCGGCAGCCGCGCCGCGGCCCTCAGGCACAGGCTGGTCACCTCGTTTTCGGCGGGCGTCGGCCGGTCGTTTTCGTCCGCGACCCAGCCGCCGACGGTGACCTGCTGGATCCACTGCCCGAGCGACGCCCCCTGGGGGTACGGCCCCGCCGCCCCGCCCATCGCCAGGTTGCCGTACGGCTGGTGGTCGTTGATGAAGGTCCGGTTGAGCAGGACCTTCTCGGAGAGCTTGATCCAGAAGGCGTCGACGATTTCCTGCGCCTCGTCCTCGTTCAGACGCCCGGCTTCGCGGTCGGCGCGGTAGAAGGGGTCCAGTACCTGGTCCAGCCGGCCGACCGCGCACGGCTCGCCGTTGAGCTGCAGGCACGAGTGCATGGTGAAGACGAGCTGGGCCGCCTCGAGCGTGGTCTCGGGCGGGTCGGTCGCGAGCTTGTCGAGGCGGCGGGCCATCTGCTCGAGGTTGTCGCGCTCGGCGGTCTGCCCCTCGGCCAGCCCGGCCGCCAGGCGGCGCGCCAGCTCGGCGTAGCGGCGGAGGTGGTCCTGGACCCCCTGGAGCGAGATCGCGCACGCCCGGTAGAACGACTGCTTCTCCGGGTCGCCGGTCCCATCGAGCCGCGACTGCACCTCCTCGAGCAGGCCGCCGAGCCCGATGTCGACCAGCTTCTGGTAGTCGGGGACGATGTGGCCGACGCCCGACGCCTCGGAGAGGCCGCGGAAGTACATCGGCATCTCCTCGTCTTCCTGCAGGTAGCGGATGACGAAGCGTCCCTGGGCGAGGCTGAGGTCGGGCAGGGCGCCGGCGATCAGCTCCCAGGGGTGGATGCGGTAGGTGTCGGCGCCCTCCTGGGCGGTCTTCCAGTCGTAGCCCCGGTAGCCGTACTCGTCGCCGGCGTAGAGCCGGCAGGTCATCCGGATCGCCCAAGCCTTGCGCTCCATGATCGGCAGCCCCATCACCTCCGCCGCCACCGCCTCGCCGAAGTCCGGGTCGCGGGCCAGGTAGCCGCACAGGTGGCCCATCGGCGGCTGGTTCTTGGGGAAGTACCAGGCGTCCTGCCAGCGGGTGAAGCAGTCGAGCAGCAGGCTGAGGATGCGGGTCGAGGGCGGCTTCATCGCCGCGGCGGCCGAGCCGCCGCCGCCGTCCTGGCCCGCTCCCGCCGACATCTCGTAGAGGTAGTTCTTGTGGTTGTAGAACATCCTGCCGTTCGGCGAGCGCTCCCGGAAGTGGCGGCTCAGGCGCTCCCAGCGCACGCCCGGAAACCGCTGCCAGTTCTTCTCGCCGCGGCCCTGCCAGGGTTCCGGGTCGAGGTCGAGGTCGGCGCGGCTGGGGACGTAGAAGAAGCCTCCGAGGTCGGCGCGGACGTGGGTGAAGAGCCGGTCGTTCATGAACCCCGGCCAGTCGCCGATCTGGCGGTTCATGATCGTCTCCAACACCCGCACGCTCCTGGCGAAGCCGGCGAAGTAGATCCCCCGCTCGTCGCGCAGGTTGCCGCCCTTGGCGAGGATGTACTTGCTCTCCTCGGCGCGCCCGAACGGCAGGCCGAGCCGCATCACGAACATCGAGTTGCCACCCTCGTCGCGCTGGCGGGCGGAGTTGATGTGGGTGCGGGTGTCCTTGGTCGGCAGGATGACGTCGCGGGTGGTGCGGCCGATCAGGTCCTCGATCTGCTCTTCGGTCATGTTGTGGAGCTGTTCCCAGTTGATCGTGAACCGCTGCGCCAGGACGTAGGAGGCGCCGGCGTGCTCGACGTCCTCGTAGCCGACCAGGGTGTGGTGGGCGAGGGTCACCGGGTCGGCGGGGTTGTTGAGGTTCTCGGAGAAGCGGCAGCCGAGGATCTTGCCGTCCTTGCTCTCCCCGGTCACCCGGCTGTCGCAGTCCTGGCAGACGTCGCGCTCGATCAGGTCCCCGGCCTCGGCGAGGACCGCCCGGTAGACGCCCTCGAGGTCGGCCTGCCGGTCGGACTTGATGTGGACCCAGAGGCTCGCGCCCGAGTCCTGGAAGACGCCGTTGGAGCGCTCGAAGACATCGGAGGTCTCGCCGTCCCCGGAGGCGGCGGGACGGAGGTAGCTCATCCCCGCCGGCACCGACCGGCCGTCCGCCTCGCACCAAGACCGGTAGAGGGGGAAGCTGACGCCGACGACCGCGGTGGTGCTGGCGTCTCCGAACCGGTCGTGGATCGTCGCCCGCACCTTCCTCACCACCTCGCCGACGAAGGCACGGGAGATCTCGGCGCCGGGCGTCGGCCACAGCGACACGAAGCGCGCGAACGGTGCCGGGTAGATCAGCCCCCGCTGCATGAGCTGGAACAGGTTGGCGAGCCGTTCGGCTCCGTGGTCTCCGGAGAGCTCCGAACCGGTATCGCCTTGGTAGTCGATCTTGCCGCCCTCGAGGAACGGCAGCTCGACGTGTCCGCCGGGCGTCGTCATATCATCCTCCCGTTCTCAGGACTTCAGCACCTGGCCGAGCACGATCGCGTTGCCGTCCGGGTCCGAGACGTGTAGAACGCGATCGCGCGGTCCATGTCCGACACGTAGACGGATGTAGTTCGACCGCTGATCATTCTCAACCTCCGATCTAGGTCGCCAACCTGAGACCACGATTCGATCAACCGAAGAGTGCCAAAAAATGCTGATCTGTTTCGCGCCCCCGGGAGGAGCGTCTCCGCGGCGTCGGGCCGGGGCCCGGTCGGGTGCCGGTCGAGAAGCGGGGGAGAGGAGTGCGCGGCGCTGCCGCCGCGGTCGTCAGTCGCCGGCCAGCGGCTCGGGCTCGCCGAGCAGGAAGCCCTGGGCGTAGTCGATCCCGATCTCGCGCAGGACCGCCAGCGCCGCCTCGCTCTCCACCCCCTCGGCGATGGTGCGGATGCGCATCACGCTGCCGACCTGGTGGATCGCCGCCACCAGCGCCCGCTCGACCTGACCGCAGGCCAGTCCGCCGATGAAGTCGCCGGCGATCTTGAGGTAGTCGACCTGGAGGTTCTTGAGGTAGGCGAACGACGACAGCCCGGAGCCGAAGTCGTCGAGCACGAAGCTCGCCCCCAGCCGCTTGACCGCGGCGATGAACCGCGTCGCGCGAGAGAGGTTGCCGACCGCCGCGGTCTCGGTGACCTCGAAGCAGATCCGCCCCGGGTCGGCACCGCTGGCCTTGAACCTCGAGAGCACGTGGTCGAGGAAGGTCTCGTCGTCCATCGACTGCCCGGAGACGTTGACGCAGAAGCGGGTGTCGGCCGGGTAGGCGCCGCCGAGGCGGCCGGCGAGCGCCGCCAGCGCCTCGGAGACCACCCAGCGGTCGATCGAGCGGATCAGGTCATAGCGCTCGGCGGCGGGGATGAACTCACCGGGCAGCGCCACGCCGCCGTTGCCGTCGCGCATGCGCAGCAGCAGCTCGACCATCGGCGGGCCGGCGGCGCCGGCGCCCAGCGGCACGATCGGCTGTCCGTAGAGACAGAAACGTTTCTCCTCGAAGGCCTCGTGGATGCGGTGGACCCACCGCCGGCGCTCGATCTCGTGCTCGCGCGCCTGGCGCGCCAGGCGGCGGTCGGTGACGTCGACCGCGGTGCCGAGCGAGACCAGCCGGCCGTCGAGCTGCACGGCGTCGGCGGAGGCCTCGACCCAGCACTCGCCGCGGTCGGTCAGGAGCTTGATCTCCCAGCGGCCGGCGGCCTCGGCGCCGCGCAGGCGGCGCGCCAGGCGGGCCGCGACCTCGGCGCGGAACTCCGGATGCACGAGGTCGAGCGGGCGGGTCAGCAGCAGCTCGTCGGTGCTCAGGCCGGTGAGCGACTCGGCCGCCCGGTTGACGTAGTAGAAGCGTTCCTGGTCGTAGACGAAGATCGCCGCGGTGGTCGAGTCCGCCAGCGTGCGGAACCACGCGTCCCCGATCCGGACCGCAGCCCGGCCCTCGCGCTCCGAGGTCAGAGCCATTTCCGAACTGTCCTCCCGGGCCGGCGATCGCCCGTCGATAGAACTTACGACATTACTTGGCTGAAGAGCCGGCACCATGTTACCTGGAAACCGCCCGGCGGCGAAACCGTGACCGGACGGCGGTGGGGCGCACGGATACGCCACTGTTGCGCCACTGTTACGCCACTTTGGAGGACGACGCCGAAACCTCCTGAAACCCGCCAACCCGTCCCGCCGCCGCTCGGCCTCGGCTATCCTCGCCCCCTCGGCGCGCATCGCGGGCGCCGGCACCGGAGACGCGTTGGAGGACCACGACGACAGCCGAGGCGCGGGAGGACGCGCGCGCCGCCGCTGGCTGCGCCCGCTGCTGCGCTGGGGGCTGCTGGCGCTGGCACTCGCCCTGGTCGCGCACCTGCTCGCCGGCGTCGAGTGGGTCGAGCTGGCGGCCCGTCTCGCCGCCGCCCAGCCGGCGTGGATCGCGGCCGCGGTCGTCCTGCTGCTCGCCCGCTTCCTGATCTGGACCTGGCGCTGGCGGCTCGCCGTAGGCCGCCTGGAAACCCCGCCGGGGTTGCTGCCGCTCCACTGGATGGTCATGGCCTCGGTGGTGATCAACCACATCACCCCGACGGCGCGGGTGATCGGCGGCGTGATGCGCGCCCGCTACCTGGCCCGGCGCACCGGCGGGACGGCGGGACGGGCGTTCGGCGGGGTGCTGTTCGACCAGCTCGTCCACCAGGCGACGATGACCGCGGTGACGGTGCTCGGCGTGATCGCCGCCGGGTTCGCGGTCGGCCGCCACCGGCTCGCCTGGTGGTCGCTGATCGGGCTCACCCTCGCGGCCGCGGTGGCGGCGGCGCTGTGGTTGCGCTGGCGCGCGCGCGAGGGTGGCGGGCTCGACCGGCTGGCCCGCTACCTCGCCGAGCGGGCCGGCGCCGACGGCCCGGCGCGGCGCGCCTTCGCCCACGGGCGGCACGCGATCGACGCCCTGTCGGTGCTGCTCGAGGACGGGCGGCTGATCGCCGCGGCGCTCGCCCTCGGCGGGTTCTATGCTCTGGTCAACGCCGCCTCCCAGTGGGCGGTCTTCCACGCCCTCGGCCAGCAGCCGGGCTTCCTGATCGTCCTGGCGGCGGTGTCGCTGGGGATGGCGGCGGGCGCGCTGGCCGGCACGCCGGGGGGCGTCGGGGCGACCGAGGCGGCGATGATCGGCGCCTTCGTGCTCTTCGGCGTCGACCGGGTCGACGCCACCGCCGCCTCGCTCCTCTACCGCGGCCTGCACTACGCGACCGTCCTCGCGGTCGGCAGCCCGGCCCTGGTCTGGCTCGAGTTGAAACGCCGTGCCACGCAGCCGGCGGCGGCGGATGACGCGCGTCTCGGGGGCGCGTCTGCGGAGCCGAAGGCCCCGGACTCGGGGGAGGGGCCCCCGCAGGACCGCCGTTCACCGGTTCCCGGCCACCGTTCACCGGCAGACCGGTGACACGGCGCCCCCCGGCGCGTAGGTTGGACGCGAAAGGAGGGAGCGTTCGATGAACGCGACGAAAGAACGACAACGTACCCACGGCGGGCGGCTGGTGGCGGGGGTGATCCTGATCGCCCTCGGCGTCTTCTTCCTGCTGTTCAACCTCGGGCTGGTCGAGATGGACCTGCCCTGGGAGTGGTGGCCGCTGATCCTGGTGGCGATCGGCGCCGGCAAGCTGATCGGCGCCGCCGATCACGACGAGCGGCGCGGCGGGCTGTGGATGATCCTGCTCGGCGCCTGGCTGCTGATCAACTTCCTCGGCCTGTTCGGCCTCGGCTGGCACAACTCCTGGCCGCTGCTGATCGTCGCCGCCGGCGGCATGATGGTCTGGAAGTCGATCGCCACCGACGAACCCGTGCGCAGGGGAGCCGGCGAGGCCGGCGGGGAGGATCGATGAACGCCGGTGAGATCCGTTCCGACGACGCCCGGCTCGACGGCCCGCCGCCGCTGCCGGTACCTCCGGAGCCGCCGCCGTCCGGGTCCCCCGCGGGCCGGCCGGCCGGGGACCGCCGCGGCACCGCCTGGACCGCCTGGCTGACGCCGCGTCTCGTGCTCGGACTGTTCGTCCTCGGCGTCGGCCTGGTGCTCTTCCTCGAGGAGTTCGGCATCTTCCTCGACCCGGTGCTGCGCTGGTGGCCGGCGCTGCTGATCCTGGTCGGCGCGGTCAAGCTCACCCAGAGCCGGGGGCGCGTCTTCGGGTTGCTCCTCACCGGGATCGGCACGCTGCTCCTGCTCGACAACCTTGAATGGGTCGAGTTCGACGACTGGGACAAGCTCTGGCCGCTCGCGGTGATCGCGGTCGGTGCGCTCCTGATCTGGGGCGGTTGGCGCCGGCCGCGCCGGCCGGACGGGCCGGCCGCGGTGAGCGTGGACGACTCCGCCACCCTCAACGCCCTAGCGGTGATGGGCGGCGTCCGCCGCCAGGTCACCAGCAAGGCGTTCGTCGGCGGCGAGGCGACCGCGGTGATGGGCGGGGTCGAGATCGACCTCAGCCGGGCCGAGATGGCCGGCGAGACCGCCGAGATCGAGATCTTCGCGATGTGGGGCGGGGTCGAGATCTCGGTGCCCGACCACTGGCAGATCGAGGTGCGCGGGATGCCGCTGCTCGGCGCCTTCGAGGACACCACCCGCCCGCGCACCGGCGACGCCAGCCGCCGCCTGATCATCCGCGGCATGGCGCTGATGGGCGGGGTCGAGATCAAGAGCGGCGAGTTGTCCAAGAGCTTCTAGAGGCGGTTCGATCGTGACCACCCGTCCGGCGGCCCGCGGTTGGCTCGGCCCGTACTTCGCGGCCTGGCTGCCGCCGGCCGCACTGCTGGTGGCGCTGCTCGCCGGCGCCACCAGCCTGTCGTGGGGAAGGGCGGCGGCGCTCGGGCTGCCGCTGGCGCTGCTGCTCGCCCAGCTCTGCCTGACCGCCGCCTACCTCACCCGCGCCTTCCCGTTGGCGCCGGCGGGCGGGCGGCTCGCCCGGAGCCTGGTGGCGGTGACCATGGCGGCGGTCGTCACCTGCGCGCTGTGGGTGGCGCTCGGCCGGCTGTGGGCCGGCGCGCTGGCGGCGCTCGCGGCCGGCTTCTACGACCTGCCGGCCCGCTACCTCGAGGCGGTGCCGCCGCTCTACGCCGCCGGCGTGCTGCTCTACCTGCTGGCCGCCGCCGGCCACTACCTCGCCGCCTCGCTCGCCGCCTCCCGGCAGGCCGAGCGGCGGGCGCTCGAGGCGCAGGTGCTGGCGCGCGAGGCCGAGCTGCGGGCGCTGCGCGCGCAGATCGACCCCCACTTCCTGTTCAACAGCCTCAACGCCCTGGCGGCGCTCGCCGGCGGCGACCCGCCGGCGGCGCGCCGGGTCGCGCTCCTGCTCGCCGGCTTCCTGCGCCGCAGCTTGCGCCTGGGCGAGCGTGCCGCGGTGCCGCTCGGCGAGGAGCTGGACGCCGCCCGCGCCTACCTGGCGATCGAGCAGGTGCGCTTCGGCGAGCGGCTGCGGGTCGAGGAGCGGATCGACCCGGAGGTCGAGGCGCTGGCGGTGCCACCGCTGATCCTCCAGCCGCTGGTCGAGAATGCGATCAAACACGGCATCGCCGGCCGGGTCGACGGCGGCACCGTGACCCTCGAGGCGGCCCGGGACGGCGGCGGCCTGCGCCTGGCGGTCATCAACGACCGCGATCCCGAGGCGCCGGCCGGCGGCGGCGAGGGGATCGGCCTGGCCAACGTCCGCCGCCGGCTCGACGCCGCCTACGGCCGCCGCGCCCGTCTCACCGCGGCGCCGTTCGACGGCGGCTTCCGCGCCGAGGTGGCGCTGCCGGCCGAGGAGGCGGCACCGGCGCCCGGCGCCGCTCAGGCGGGAGCCGGCGCCGCGGACCCCGCTCGCGGCCCGGCCGCCGACCGCTTCGGCCGCCGCCCGGCCGCCGGCGCCGGCGGCGGCTCCGGAGGCGGCCGGTGAGCGGCGGCCCCGCCCTCCTGCGGGTGCTGGTGGTCGACGACGAGGCGCCGGCGCGGGCGCTCGCCGCCGAGTACCTGGCCGCCGAGCCGGGCGTCGAGCTGGCGGGCGAGGCCGCCGATGGCTTCGCCGCGGTCAAAGCGGTCGCCGAGCTCGACCCCGACCTGCTGCTGCTCGACGTCCAGATGCCCCGGCTCGACGGTTTCGAGGTGCTCGAGCTGCTCGGCCCGCGGCCCGAGGGGCGGCCGGCGGTCGTCTTCGCGACCGCCTACGAGGAGCACGCGCTGCGCGCCTTCGAGGTCCACGCGGTCGACTACCTGCTCAAGCCGTTCGCCCCCGAGCGGCTGAGCGAGTCGCTCGGCCGCGCCCGCGAGCGGCTGGCCAGCGGCGAGCCCGGTCCCGAGGCCGGACTCGAAGTGGTGGACCTCGACCGCCCGGGGCACGGCCGCCCTGCCGACCGTATCCTCGTCCGCGATGGCTCGAAGGTCCACGTCGTCGCCGCCGCCGACCTCGACTACGCCGAGGCCCGCGGCGACGCCGTGCGGCTGGTCGCCGGCGGCCGCGATCTGGCCAAGCCGCAGACCCTCTCCGACCTCGAGGCGCGCCTCGACCCCGGCCGCTTCGTCCGCATCCACCGCTCGTTCCTGCTCAACGTCGACCGCCTCGCCCGGGTCGAGCTGTACGCCAAGGACAGCCGGGTGGCGATCCTCCGCGACGGCTCCAAGCTACCGCTCTCGCGCGCCGGCTGGACCCGCCTGCGCGAGCTGCTCTGACTGACCGACCACCGCAGGCTCGGGCGTATACTCGCGGTGCGCCCAAGGCGCGTTTTCACGATGGCACAACCCCCGGTCGCCCCGACCTACGACCCGGCCCTGCGCGGTCTGCTCGGCGCCGCCGCGGCGGTGATCGTGGTCGCCGGCCTCAAGCTGGCGAGCGCGGTGTTCGTGCCGGTGACCATCGCGCTGTTTCTGGCCATGATCAGCCTGCCGCTGCTGCTGTGGCTGGTCCGTCACCGGGTGCCGCGGGCGCTGGCGGTGTCCATCACGGTGCTCGCCGACGTGGCCGTGATCGTCTTCTTCGGCGCGCTGCTCGCGGTCGCGGTCCAAGACGTCACCGAGGAGTTCCCCCGCCTCGAGCCTGAGGTCGAGGCGATGTTCGACCGCGGCGTCGCCTGGCTCGAGGCGCGCGGCTTCCCGGCCTCGAACTGGATCTCGCCGGCGAGCTTCGATCCCGGGCCGCTGGTCGACCTTGCCGGCAGCACGTTCGTCGGCGTCGCCTCGTTCGTCACCGGGGTGGTGCTGGTCGTGCTGCTCGTCCTGTTCATGCTGCTCGAGTCGCTCGAGTTCGGCGACAAGCTGGCCACCGCCCTGCACACCGACCGGGGCGCGCTCACCCGCTACAGCCGGATCACCCGGGACCTCCAGCGCTACCTGCTGCTCAAGACCCTGATCAGCCTGGCCACCGGGCTCTCGATCGGCGTCTGGGTGGGGGTGCTCGGGCTCGCCTTCCCGGTGTTCTGGGGCTTCCTCGCCTTCCTGCTCAACTTCATCCCCAACGTCGGCTCGGTGCTCGCGGCACTGCCGGCGATCGCGTTCTCGGCGATCCAGCTCGGCACCCCGCGGACGCTCGCGATCGTGGCCGGCTACGCGGCGTTCAACCTGCTGTGGGGCAACATCGTCGAGCCCAACCTGATGGGCCGGCGGCTGCGGCTGTCGCCGCTGGTGGTCTTCGTCTCGCTGGTCTTCTGGGGCTGGGTGTGGGGAGCGGCGGGGATGGTGCTCTCGGTGCCGATCACGATGGCGTTCAAGATCGCGTTCGAGAACAGCCCCAACCTCAAGTGGCTGGCGTTGCTGCTGGAACAGGCGCCCCGGCGGCCGCCGCCCGCCGTCGCCGCCCCCGCGGCCGAGCCGGCGGCGGCGGACAAACCGGCCCCCTGAGGCCGGCTACTGATAATCCGCGAACCGCAGAGCGGGTCGCGTCTGGGCGTGGCGGAGGTAGCCGGCGACGCGGTCGATCAGGACCTTCGAGACCCGCTCCTGCTCGACCGCGCGGGTGAAGAAGGAGAGGGCGACGGCGGTCTCGCGCGGGATCTCCCGGGCAAAGAAAACCGGCATCATCTCCTCGGCGAGGCGGCGCAGCTCGGCGGTGCGGCCCTGGCGCTCGTAGAGCAGCGCCAGCTCGAGCGAGACGTAGGCGGCGTAGAGCGGCAGGCCGCCGTCGAGGTACTCGCGGCGCACCTCGTCGAGCAGCGCCTCGCCCTCCTCCTCGCGCCCGAGACCGGCGAGCACCTTGCCCTCGATCCAGCGCCGGCGGGTTCGGGTGTCGGCGTCGCGGTAGTGCCCCCACTCCGGCGCCAGCTCGGCCATCAACTCCGCCGCCTCCTGGTAGCGCTCCTGGTAGGCGAGGGCGGCGACCATGCTCTGGCGGACCGCCCACAGGGTGCGCGAGTCTTCGGTGGCGTCGATCCGCACCAGCGCCTCGGCGAGCGCCTGCTCGGCCTGCTCCAACTCGCCCATGTCGATCAGCACCGAGCCGAGTGTGGCGTACGCCCGGCCGGCCTTGGTCTCCTCGCCCTCGGCCTCGAACGCCTCGGCGGCGCGGTGGAGCAGGACGCCCGCCTCCTCGCCGCGGTTCTGCACCTTGAGCAGCGAGGCCCGGAGCTGGCACAGCGCCGCCCGCTCGATGCGGCAGGTCGAGCCCTCGAGCAGCTCGCCGGCGCGGCGGAAGCCCTGCTCGGCGGCGCCGAGATCGCCGACGATGCGGTGGGCGTTGGCGCGGAAGGCCCAGCCGCGGGCACGCAAGTCGTCGAGCAGCCGCCGGCCGTGGTAGTCGCGGTCGAGCAGGTCGATCATCGAGATCCCCAGCTCGATCAGCCGGCCGCCGGCGTGGGCGTCGTCGAAGCACCGCGCCCGGCCCTCCTCGAGCACCAGCTCGACCAGCGGCAGGGTCTGGAAGCGGCCGCAGTTGCGCACCACCAGCGGCCGCTGGCCCTCCGGCTGCGCCATCAGCTCGTCGAGCAGATCCTCGGCCCGGCCCAGCTCGGCGACGTCGGCGCGCGGGCGGCTCCACCAGACCCGCGGCGGCGGCGCCTCGGCGGGCGGGACGGTGCGGGGAGCGGCGGCGCGGCCGAACGCGAGCACCTTGCGCCCGCGCTCCGCCGCGCGCACCTCCCCAATCGCGCGGCCGGCCAGCCGCGCGCAGGCCGGGCAGCGGACGAGGTGCTCGAGCACGCCGTCACGCTGCTCCGGGCTGAGCGCGCGCACCAGGGCGAGGATCAGCGCGGGGTCGGGATGTCCGCTCATCGGCTGCTCGGAACGAGCAGCATACGCCCTCTCCCGAGGACGGACAAGCTCACACCACCCCGGCCCCGTGACGAACCGGCGGCGGCTCGCCGCCGGCTCGACGGTCCGCACGTCACTTGCCGTCGTCGGCCGCCGGCCGGCCCTCCCAATCCCGGACCCCGGGGCGGCGCTGCCAGTCCTAGCCCTCGGCCGGCGGCGTCTGGGCGCCGTTGGGGTCCTGGCTCCCCTGCACGCCGCCGGGGTCCTTGCTCTCCTGGCCTTCGCCGTCCAGCTCGCCGGCGGTTCCGCCGGACTCGCCGAAGGCATGAACCGGTCCGCCGGCGAGCGGCGGCCACAGCGCGGCGAGGACCAGCAGCAGAGCGAGAGTCGAGACCAGCCTGGGACGAAGCATCGATGAACTCCTTTGGTGGCCCCTCCCAACTCGTGTTGTTTCCGGCACGGGCCTGCGTCGGCCCGGGTCCGGCGGCCGGGTGAATTGGTACCTCAATCGTACGTAGGAATTTACTCTGAATTCTCTCCTATGTCTATTTGTACATTTCTGCATAAAACTAGAGACACCCCTTGACATCACCGCCCGGGCTGGCTACGATGCGGCGAATCCGTACCAAAACAGTACGGATTGATCGACGGCGGTCGGCTGTCGGGAATGAATGGAAGCGGACCGGGACGGTGTTCCCGGCGAGGCGGCCTTTCGGGATCACGAAACGCGCGATGATCAGGATCACCAAACAGACCGACTACGGGATCGTGCTCACCTCGCACATGGCGGGCGATCCGGAGCGCGTCTTCACCGCCCCGGACCTCGCCGAGGAGACTCAGCTCCCGCTGCCGATGGTGAGCAAGATCCTCAAGCACCTGGCCCGGCACCGGGTGCTGACCTCCTACCGCGGCGCCAACGGCGGCTACGCGCTGTCGCGGCCGGCGGCGGAGATCGCGATCTCGGAGGTGATCACCGCGCTCGAGGGCCCGATCGCGATCACCGAGTGCATCGACGACGGCCCCGGCGACTGCAACCACGAGCCGGTGTGCCCGATGCGCGGCAACTGGCACGTGATCAACCGGGCGATCCGCCGGGCGCTGGCCGACATCTCGCTGGCCGAGATGGCGCGCCCGCTGCCGCCGTCCGGAGACCGGCTGGTGACCCTCGGCGGCCGCGTCCCCGCCGCGACCACGGTGCCCGCGGAGACCTGAGCGAGAGAGGAACGAGGAATCGCGCCGGCGGCCCGAGGGCGCCGGACGGACGGATCCACGGAAGACGAGGAGACGATGACCGCACCCACCGCGACCAGCATGCTCGAGGAGTACGCCAGCCGGGACTACCAGTACGGCTGGAGCACCGACATCGAGCAGGAGACCGTGCCGCCGGGGCTCGACGAGGACGTGGTCCGGTTGATCTCGGCCAAGAAGAAGGAGCCCGAGTGGCTGACCGAGTGGCGCCTGCGCGCCTACCGGCACTGGCTGACGATGCGCGAACCGCGCTGGGCCAACCTCAGGTGGGACCCGATCGACTACCAGGGGATCTCCTACTACTCGGCACCGAAGTCCAAGGACGACCGGCCGAAGAGCCTCGACGAGGTCGACCCCGAGCTGCTCGCCACCTACGAGAAGCTGGGCATCCCGCTCAGGGAGCGGGAGATGCTCGCCGGGGTGGCGGTCGACGCGGTGTTCGACAGCGTCTCGGTGGCGACCACCTTCAAGGGCAAGCTCAAGGAGCTGGGGATCATCTTCTGCAGCTTCTCGGAAGCCGTGCAGGAGCACCCCGAGCTGGTCAAGAAGTACCTCGGCTCGGTGGTCCCCTACACCGACAACTTCTTCGCCAGCCTCAACTCGGCGGTCTTCTCCGACGGCTCGTTCGTCTACGTCCCCAAGGGCGTGCGCTGCCCGATGGAGCTGTCGACCTACTTCCGCATCAACGCCATGAACACCGGCCAGTTCGAGCGCACGCTGATCGTCGCCGAGCCGGGCGCCTACGTCTCCTATCTCGAGGGCTGCACGGCGCCGATGCGCGACGAGAACCAGCTCCACGCCGCGGTGGTCGAGCTGGTCGCCCTCGACGACGCCCAGATCAAGTACGCGACGGTGCAGAACTGGTACCCGGGCGACCCGGTGACCGGCAAGGGCGGGATCTTCAACTTCGTCACCAAGCGCGGCAAGGCCGCCGGGCGCAATTCCAAGATCTCGTGGACCCAGGTCGAGACCGGCTCGGCGATCACCTGGAAGTACCCGAGCGTGATCCTCCAGGGCGACGGCTCGGTCGGCGAGTTCTACTCGGTGGCGGTGACCAAGGGCCGCCAGCAGGCCGACACCGGCACCAAGATGATCCACATCGGCAAGAACACCAAGTCGACGATCGTCTCGAAGGGGATCTCGGCCGGCCACGGCCAGAACACCTACCGCGGAGCGGTGCGCATCCTGCGCGGCGCCGACGGCGCCCACAACTTCTCGCAGTGCGACTCGATGCTGATCGGGCAGGACTGCGGCGCCCACACCTTCCCCTACATCGACGTCCAGAATCCGACCGCACGGATGGAGCACGAGGCGACCACCTCGAAGATCGGCGAGGACCAGATCTTCTACTGCAACTCGCGCGGCATCGGCACCGAGGACGCGGTGTCGATGATCGTCAGCGGCTTCTGCAGGCAGGTCTTCCAGGAGCTGCCGATGGAGTTCGCGGTCGAGGCGCGCAAGCTCCTCGAGGTCAGCCTCGAGGGCAGCGTCGGCTGAGGCCATGGAATCAGTGGAGCGAGTGGAGCAAGAGGGAGAGAACGAGAAGATGACCGCGACCGACGCCATGCTGAAGATCGAGAACCTCCACGCCGGGGTCGACGGCCAGGAGATCCTCAAGGGCGTCGACCTCGAGGTCGGCGCCGGCGAGGTCCACGCGGTGATGGGCCCCAACGGCTCGGGCAAGTCGACCCTCGCCCAGGTGCTCGCCGGCCGCGAGGAGTACGAGGTCACCGAGGGCCGGGTCCTCTACCGGGGCCAGGACCTGCTCGAGCTGGACCCCGAGGAGCGCGCCCGCGAGGGGATGTTCCTCGCCTTCCAGTACCCGGTCGAGATCCCCGGGGTGTCGAACACCTACTTCCTCAAGGCGGCGCTCAACGCCATCCGCAAGCACCGTGGCGAGCCGGAGATCGACGCCGTCGACTTCCTCAAGCTGGCGCGAGAGAAGATGAGGCTGGTCGAGATGGACGAGGCGCTGCTCGGCCGGCCGGTCAACGAGGGCTTCTCGGGCGGCGAGAAGAAGCGCAACGAGATCTTCCACATGGCGGTGCTCGACCCGGCCCTGGCGATCCTCGACGAGACCGACTCCGGGCTCGACATCGACGCCCTCAGAATCGTCGCCGACGGCGTCGAGTCGATGCGCGGCCCCGAGCGGGCGTTCGTGGTCATCACCCACTACCAGCGGCTGCTCAACTACATCGTCCCGGACGTCGTCCACGTGATGATCGACGGCCGGATCGTGCGCTCGGGCGGCAAGGAGCTGGCGCTCGAGCTGGAAGAGAAGGGCTACGCCTCGTTCGCCGAGGCGGCGGCGCCCGAGCCGGTGACGGCGTGAGCGGAGGCGGCGACCCGATGACCACCCTGACCCGCACCGAGCCCCGCGGAGCCCGGGCCCCCGCCAAGACCGGCACCGACCCGCGCGCCGAGGCCGCGGCGCGGCTGGCCGCCGGCTTCGACGACTTCGCCGCCGGCCGCGACGAGCCGGAGGCGGTACGCCGCCTGCGCCGGCGCGCGATCGAGCGATTCGCCGAGGCCGGGATCCCGACCACCCGCCAGGAGGCCTGGCGCTTCACCGAGCTGCGGCCGCTCGCCGAGACCCGCTTCGAGCGCGCCGCCGGCGCCGCCGCGGTCGACTCCGCGGCGCTCGCACCTCACCTCTTCGACGCCGCGGCGCGGCTGGTCTTCGTCGATGGCTTCCTGGTCCCCACGCTCTCGGCGCTCGACGGCCTGCCGGGCGGCGCCTTCGCCGGCTCGCTGGCGGCGGCCCTCGACGGCGAGCCGCACCCGGCCGCCGAGCAGCTCGGCCGGCTCGCCGGCATCGACGACCACCCGTTCGCGGCGCTCAACACCGCGTTCTTCGCCGACGGCGCCCTGGTCGCGGTGCCCAAGGGCGTGGCGATCGAGGGGCCGATCCACCTGCTGTTCCTCTCGACCGCCGCCGCCGGAGGCGCGCCCGCGCCGTCGTCGTTCCCGCGCATCCTGCTGGTCGCCGGCGAGGCGAGCCAGGCGACGGTGGTCGAGACCTACGCCGGGCTCGGGCCGGGGGCCTACCTTTCCGCCTCGGTGACCGAGGTGGTCGTCGGGCCGGGCGCGGTGATCGACCACTGCAAGGTGCAGCGCGAGAGCCGCGAGGCGTTCCACCTGTCGGCGCTGGCGGTGCACCAGGAGCGCTCCTCGAACTTCTTCTCCCACGCGGTGTCGAGCGGCGGCGCGATCACCCGCAACGACGTCAACGGCGTGCTCGCCGGCGAGGGCGGCTCGTGCACACTCAACGGCCTCTACCTGGTCGACGGCGAGCAGCTCGTCGACAACCACATGCGGGTCGACCACGTCGCGCCCCACTGCTTCAGCTACGAGCTGTACAAGGGCGTGCTCGACGGCAACGCGCGCTCGGTGTTCAACGGCCTGATCCACGTCCACTCGGGGGCGCAGAAGACCGACGCCAAGCAGTCCAACCGCAACCTCCTGCTGTCGGCGGGGGCGATGGCCAACTCCAACCCGCAGCTCGAGATCTTCGCCGACGACGTCCGCTGCACCCACGGCTCGACGGTCGGCCAGCTCGACGACGACGCGGTCTTCTATCTGCGCTCGCGCGGCATCGGCGAGAAGGCGGCCAAGAGCCTGCTGACCTACGCCTTCGCCAGCGACATCGTCGGCCGGATCAAGGTCGACCCGGTGCGCCACGATCTCGAGGAGTTCCTGTTCGCGCGCCTGCCGCGCGGCGAGGTGGTGAGGCAGGCGGTATGAGCCCGGGCATCGGAGTCGCCGAGCGCGGGCAGGCCGCCGCGGCGCGGCCGGCGGCGGCGCCCGCGCGCGCGATGCCCGCCTTCGATCCCGAGGAGGCGCGCGCCGACTTCCCGATCTTCGCCCGCCACGAGGCCGAAACCGGCCGGCCGCTCATCTACCTCGACAGCGCCTCGAGCGCCCAGAAGCCGCAGGCGGTGATCGACGCCGTCGCCGGCCTCTACGCCGGCGGCTACGCCAACATCCACCGCGGCCTCTACGAGCTGGCGGCGCGCGCCGACGCCGCCTTCGAGGGCGCGCGTGAAACCGTCCGCCGCTTCCTCGGCGCCCCCCGGCAGGACGAGGTGGTGTTCACCCGCGGCACCACCGACGCGATCAACCTGGTCGCCAGGAGCCACCTCCGTCCGCTCCTCTCCGCGGGTGACGAGGTGGTCGTCACCGAGCTGGAGCACCACTCCAACATCGTCCCCTGGCAGATCGTCTGCGAGGAGGCCGGCGCGCGGGTCCGGGCGGCGCCCATCGACGGCCGCGGCGAGGTCGACCTCGACGCGTTCGCCGGGATGCTCGGCGAGCGCACCCGCATGGTCGCCGTCGCCCACGTCTCGAACGTCCTCGGCACCGTCGTGCCGGTGGCCGCGATCGCGCGCCTGGCCCACGAGCGCGGCGCCGCAGTGCTGGTCGACGGCGCCCAGGCGGCGCCCCACCTGCCGCTCGACGTCGGCGCCCTCGGCTGCGACTTCTACTGCTTCTCGAGCCACAAGCTCTACGGGCCGACCGGGATCGGCGTGCTGTGGGGCCGCCACGAGCTGCTCGCCGCGATGCCGCCGGCCCAGGGCGGCGGCGACATGATCCGCCGGGTCTCCTTCGCCGGCACCACCTTCGCCGACCCGCCGGCGCGCTTCGAGGCCGGCACCCCGCACATCGCCGGCGCCGCCGGCTTGGCGGCGGCGATCGACTACCTCGGGAGCCACGACCCCGCGGCGCGGGCGGCCCACGAGGAGGACCTCCTCGCCCACGCCCTCGAGCGCCTCTCCGAGGTTCCCGGCCTGACCGTCGTCGGCGCGCCGCGCGAGCGCGTGGGCGCGATCTCGTTTACCCTCGAGGGCGTCCATCCCCACGACGTCGCCCAGTCGCTCGCCGCCGAGGGGATCGCGGTGCGCGCCGGCCACCACTGCGCCCAGCCGCTGATGGAGCGCCTCGGGGTGCCCGCCACCACCCGCGCCTCCTTCGGCCTCTACAACACCCGCGCCGACGCCGACGCCCTGGCCGCCGCGCTCGGCCGCGTCCGCGCGCTGTTCGGGTGAGCGCCAGGATCGGGAAGCGATGAGCGAGCTGAACGACCTCTACCAGGACGTCATCCTCGACCACAACAAACGGCCGCGCAACTTTGGCCGGCTGGCGGCGCCCACCCGCACCGCCTCGGGGGACAACCCGCTGTGCGGCGACCGCCTCGACCTCGAGGTCGAGGTGCGCGACGGCCGGGTCGAGGACATCGCCTTCACCGGCGCCGGCTGCGCGATCTCCACCGCCTCCGCGTCGCTGATGACCGAGGCGGTCAAGGGCCGCCCGGTCGCCGAGGTCGAGGCGCTCTCCGAGCGCTTCCGCACCCTGATGAGGGGCGAGGGTCCCGCCGGCGAGGAGCTGGGCATGCTCGCGGCGCTCTCCGGCGTCCGCGCCTACCCGATGCGCGTCAAATGCGCCACCCTCGCCTGGCACACCCTCCGATCCGCCCTCGCCGCCGAGGCCGACACCGTGACCACGGAGACCGAGTGATGACCGACCCCACGACCGATCGCGAGACCCGCTCCGCCCCCGAATCGACCGACCGCCCCACCGCGGCGCGCGCACCGTCCGCCACCCCCGACGAGCTCGAAGCCGCGATCGTCGAGGCCCTCTCCACCGTCTACGACCCCGAGATCCCGGTCAACATCTACGAGCTGGGCCTGATCTACGACATCGACGTCCAGCCCGACGGCAAGGTCGCCGTCAAGATGACCCTCACCTCCCCCGCCTGTCCGGTCGCCGGCTCCCTCCCCGGCGAGGTCCAGGACAAGGTCCGCTCCGTCGACGGCGTCGCCGACGCCGACGTCGAGGTGGTCTGGGACCCGGTCTGGAACCCCTCGATGATGTCCGAGGCCGCGAAACTGCAACTGGGGATGTTTTAGGCATGACCCTCGCAGGGCGCCTGTTGTAGGCCACACACCGGCCCACGCCCGTATACCCGAATGAAGCCCCGACCATGTCCAGCAGACTCACCAGCACCCTCCTCCTCGCCACCCTCGCCGTCTTCGCGGCGACGTCCGCGATAGCCACCGAGCCGGTGAGCGAGGAGTTCCGGTACCGCTGGCGCCTCGGGAGCCTGCTCGGCGTGGTCGCCGGGCTGTTCCTGCCCAGCCACGGCGAGGGGGTGCTGCGGGTGACGCCGGCGGACAGCGGGAAGCTCACCACCGAGCTGCTGATCACCTCCGAGGACAGCCGCCGGGGCGAGTACTGGCGCTATGGCTCGGAGATGGATCCCGACACCGGCCGGGCCGTGCGTGCCTGGTCCTCCTACCGCTGGCGCGGCGAGGAGAAGGAAAAGCGCGCCGAGATCGAGGAAGACGGGGTGGTCGACATGGTGTCGGGGATCTGGGCGATCCGCCGGGACCCGCCGGAGCGCTCGCGGCCGATGGAGATCTGGTCCGACGGCAAGATCTACCCGGTGGTGGTCGTGCCCCGCGGGCGCGAGACGCGGACCATCGACGGCCGGAAGATCCCGACCCGGCACTTCACCGTCAAGGGCTACGACGTCGCCGGCAAGCGCCGGTGGAAGGGCTCGCTCGAGCTGTGGCTGGCCGAGGACGCCGCGGCGACGCCGGTCGAGATCCGCATCGAGCGCACTCTCGCCGACCTGCGGCTCGAGCTGCAGGACCCGCCCTGAGCCGCGGCTACTCCTCCGGCGGCCGGCGCCGCGGGTAGAGCGGTCGCAGCCGTTCCCACGCCCGCACCGCCGTGAAGGCGAGCACGCCGACCGCCGGCGCAACCACCGCCGCGAAGACCGGCGGCAGCTCCCGCACCCACAGCGCCCACGCCAGCGCCGCCGCCGCTGCCGCCAGCGACACCGCCGCCTTGACCCGCGCGCTCACGGTTTCCGCCTCCCTTCGACCGGCGCCGCCGGCACCCCTCGATCCCGTACGCTCACGGCCGCCGCCACTCCTCGACCGGGTTGACCAGCACGCCGAGACCGGGGATCTCGACCTCGATCACGTCGCCGGCGGCGAGCGGGCCGACGCCGGCGGGGGTGCCTGCGAGCACGACGTCGCCCGGCTCGAGCGTCATGCAGCACGAGACGTAGGCGACCAGCTCGGCGAGCGGCCAGGTCAGCTCGGCGGCGCGGCCGCGCTGGCGCTCCTCGGCGTTGACCCGAGTGATCACCTCGAGCGCGCCGAGGTCGGGCCCGGTCCAGACCGCGGGACCGAGCGGGCAGAAGGTGTCGAACGACTTGGCGCGGGCGAAGGTGGCGTCGCGGCGCTGGAGGTCGCGGGCGGTGACGTCGCAGGCGCAGGTGACCCCGAGCAGGCCCGCCGCCGCCGCCTCGGCGCCGGCGCGCGACAGCCGCTCGCGCACCACCACCGCGATCTCGCCCTCGAACTCGACCCGCCCGCTCTCCGGCGGCAGCACCACCGGTGCCCGCGGGCCGATCACCGCCGACGGCGCCTTGAGGAAGACCAGCGGCTCGCCCGGCGGCGGGTTGCCCAACTCGGCGGCGTGCTCGCGAAAGCTGCGGCCGATCCCGACCACCTTGCCCGGCACCACCGGCGCCAGCAAGGCCTCGCCGTCGAGGTCGACCGCGCGGCCGAACTCCCAGCCGCCCGGTAGGGTCTCGAACGGATCGGAGTAGAGGACGCGAACCTCGCCGCCCGGCTCGCCGGCGGCGAAGAAGCCCTCGGGGCCGATGCGGTAGAGGAGCACGCGCGGGGAACCGGACCGCCGGCCGCCGAACGGCGCGCGCCGCCGCCGGCCGGGCGCGGCCTACTCGGGGCTGATCGGCTGGCTGACGTCCGCGGGCGCCCCGACGCTCGGGGCGGGCGTCGGCGCCGGTCCCAGGCTGACGCCGCCTCCGGCGACGCCGCCGCCGGTGAGGGCACCCAGGTCGCCGAAGTAGGTGAAGTCCTCCTGCGCCCCGGCACCGTACGCCGGCAGCCCGCCGCCGCCGCGCCCGGCCTCGCCGGGATCGACGAACTGGTCGACCGTGTAGTCCTGCCCCTGCCGCTGCTCGAAGAGCTGCTGCAGCCGCTCGACGGCCGCGAACCGCGCCTCGTCCTCGGGCAGCGGCGCGTCGTTGGCGGCCCAGCCGAGCAGCACGGTGGTGGTGTCGATCACCCGGCCGAAGCCCTTGTTCTCGGTCTCGGTGGTGATGCCGGCGATCTCCGACTTGGGCACCGCGATCCAGTTGCCGGTGTCGGTGAGCAGCAGCACCAGGTTCGAGTCCCAGCTCGCCTCTTCGGGCTGGTAGCGGGTGTCGAAGACGTGGCCGTCGACTACCTCGACGTGGAAGATCTCTGCCCCGGCCGGCGAGGCGAACGCGCACAGTGCGACCGCGGCGGCGGCCGCGAGCCGGAATCCGGCGGGGCGGCGGGTGCGGTGGACAGCGATCGGCTCGCGCATGGTCTCGTCCTCCGGGTCGGGGGTGTTCGCGGATTCTAGCACGTCACGCCGGGTAAACCAGCAAGGCCAAAGGCGGAACGGCCGTCGGGGCAGCGCCGTCAGCAGGTGCGCAGCAGGAGGATCACCACCGCCACCGCCGCCAGCAGCGCCGCGATCAGCCATGGCCGGCGCTCGCGCGGCACCAGGTCGCTGGCCAGGTCGCGGGTCACGCCGGCGGCGAAGTCGGAGACCTTCGGCGCCGCCACCTCGGCCGCCGGAGCGCCGCTCTCGGCGGCCTCGGCGCGCGCCGCCACCTGCCGGCCGAGGCTCTCGATCGCCTGGCGGCTGAGGCTCTTGGCGGTGGTCTCGAGCAGGCGCTGGCCGACCCCGGCCAGCCGGCCGCCGACCTGGACCTCGAGGTCATAGCCGAGCAGCGTGCCGCCGCCCTCGGCGTCGGAGAGGGTGATCGCGCCGTGGCCGGCGACGAAGCCGGGAGCCCCCTTGCCGTCGAGCGCCATCCGGTAGCCGTTCGGCGGGGCGAGGTCGGAGAGCGTGACGTGACCGTCGAACTTGCCCTGCACCGGCCCGACCTTGATGTTCATCGAGGCCTCGAACCGGTCGCCGTCGGCGCGCTCGAGGCGGGTGATCCCGGGAAGCGTTTTGGCCAGCACCTCGGGATCGAGGAGCGCCTCCCAGACGACCTCCCGGGGGGCGTCGAGCGTGTGGGAGCCCTGGAGTTTCATCGCGGGTACGGAGTCTATAACGACGGCGTAGATGGCTCGTCGGCGTCTCGAGAGAGCCGCACCACGGCACCGGGCTCGGCGTCGTCCACCGCGGCTTGCAGGTCGGAAGCGAGAGGCAGCAGGTCTGCGATGTCGTTGGTGCGCGCGATCAGGATGACGATCGCCAGGCGCAGGCCGGACAGGTTCTGCTGGAACGGCAGCCGCCGGTCCATCGTCACGAAGACGTCGAACTGCGGCTCCGCCAGCCGCAGTAGCTCGCCGTTCTTCTCTCCGGCCCAGCCGGCCTCGGGAACCGTGCTGACCTCGTGCCCGGCGAGCACGCGCCGGAGCTGGCGCGGGAGCGACTCGTCAAGCAGTACGCGCATGGCTGAGGACGGCCTCGCCCGCCTCCTCCAGCGCCGCCACCGCCTGCTCGCGCGTCACGGTCGGAAAGTCGTCGAGGAACTCGGCCAAGGTATGGCCGCCTTCGAGGTAGTCGATCAGGGTGCGGAAGGGGACGCGAGTGCCGCGGAAGACCGGGGTCCCGCTGAGGATCTCGGGATCGCTGTGGATGACCGATGACATCGCGCTGCTCCTGGGCCCGGTCGATCCTACACTCCCGGCGCGGTGCCGGGCAGCTCGAACGCTAGGGCGACAGGACGCCCGGGCGGGTGAGATCCGGGCCGACCTCGGCCATAAAGCCGTCGATCAGGGGCAGCTTCATGAGCAGGTAGGGGCTCGCGGGGCGGCGCTGTTCCTTGAGGGCGCCGAGCTTCGTCAGCAGGTGGGCCTTCGTCTCCTCCCACATCGGACCAGCCGGCAGGTGATCGAGCACCTTGATGTCGTGGCGGACGTCGCGGAACAGGTCGAGCAGCAACAGCCGCTGCTGCCGGCGTTCCTCCTCGAGCTTCGAGCGGTTGAGCCCGAAGACGGCGATCGAGGAGTGGGCGCGCTGGTTGGCGCGTGTGCCAGCGGGCTGCTTCTCCCGCACCACCGCCTTGCCGTCCACCTCCACCACCTCGAGGTACTCGCCGGGATCGTCGGCGCAGGGGTCGAGCAGGAGCGGCTCCTCGTCGTTGCGGTCCGCCTGGTCGTGGCGGGTCCACATACGGTGACGACAGCGCCTCCGGCGTGGCCACGCTCTCTCGATCGACGAAGATCACGGTGCCTCCCTTTCGACGTGCTCGAAGACCCAGCCTAAGCGGTCGCGCGAAGAGTCGCCGCTCCCCGGCGTCCCCACCGACCGCGCCGTTACGGCGTGCGGCCGCTCCGGCAGCCCGACCGGGTTCGCGTCCTGCACTACCCCCGCCAGAGCCAGCGCCGCCGCCTCGGAGCGCGGGCGGGCGACGATCTGGAGGCCCACCGGGAGGCCTCGTGGGTCGAGGCCTGCGGGGACGGCGGCGACGGGGAGGCCGGTGAGGCTGAGGAGGAAGGTGGGGGCGATCCAATCGATGTAGGTCTTCATCGCGCGTCCGCCGATCGACTCCGGGTAGTTCTGCTCGACCGGGAACGGCGGCACCGCCATGCACGGGGTGAGCAGGTGGTCGAAGCGGGCGAAGTGCTCGCGGAAGCTCTCCCAGACGCGGTTGCGGGCGGCCTCGGCGGCGCCGAGGTCGGCGGGGTCGGCGGCGAGGCCGGCCTCGGTGTTGGTGCGGACGTTGGCGCCGAGCTGAGCCAGCCGGTCGAGCCGGCCGTGCATCTGGGCGACCATCCAGTACCCGCGCAGCGCCAGGTAGGGCTGCCAGGCCCAGGAGAGGTCGAGGTCGATCTCTTCGACGGTTGCGCCGGCGTCGCGCAGGGCGAACGCGGCGCGGCGGCAGACCGACTCGATCTCGGGGTCGACGCCGATGCCGGCGACGTCGGGGCAGTAGGCGATGCGCAGTCCCGAGGCGTCGGCGGCGTTCACCGCGGCGACCAGGTCGCGGCCGCCGAGGCCGTGGCCGATCGGCGACAGCTCGCTCGGGCCGGCGCAGGCCTGGAGGGCCATCGCCACGTCCTCGGCGGTGCGGGCCAAGAAGCCCGTCACCTGCAGCTCGTCCCACAGGTAGTCCGACGGCCAGGTCGGCACCAGCCCGGCGGTCGGGCGCAGGCCGACGACGCCGCAGAAGCTCGCCGGGATGCGCAGCGAGCCGCCGAGGTCGGTGCCCTCGGCGAGCGCGATCATCCCGGTGGCGAGCGCCGCCGCGCCGCCGCCGGTCGAGCCGCCGGGCGACAGCCGCGGGTCCCAGGGGTTCCTGGTTGGGCCGAAGACGTCGTTGAAGGTGTGGCCGCCGGCGGCGAACTCCGGGGTGTTGGTCTTGCCGATCACGATCGCGCCGGCGGCGCGCAGGCGCCGGACGACGAGGGCGTCGACCGCGGCGACGTGGTCGCCGTAGAGCGGCGAGCCGTAGGTGTGGCGGAGCCCGGCGACCGGGGTGACGTCCTTGATCCCGACCGGCACGCCGCAGAGCGGGCCCGGCTCGGCGCCGACCGCCAGCGCACGCTCGAGCCGCCGGGCGTCGTCGAGGGCACACGGCGAGCGGGTGACCACGGCGTTGAGCACCGGATCGAGCCGGTCGATCCGCGCCAGCGCCGCCTCGACCACCTCGACCGGCGAGACCTCGCGCGCCGCCACCCGGCGGCGGATCTCGGCCGCGGGGAGGACGGCGAGGTCGTCGCCCGCCGCCACGCTCAAGCCTCGAACTCGAACGCCACCACCCGGCAGAACGCCGCCTCGCCGCCGCGGAACTTCCACGGGAAGCAGCCGAGGGTCATCCGCCGGTTCTGCAGCTCGGGCCGCGAGATCTCGCCGCCGAGGTTCTCGATGTGCATGCAGTCGTGGGGGAAGAGCGCGTTGTGGGTGAGCTGGTAGGCGCTGTCGGGGAACAGCTCGGCCATCCCGGCGGCGCCGAACTTCTCCTCGCACTGCGCGTGCACGCGGTCGCAGTGGCCGTGCATCCCCTTGCCGAGGAAGCGGCCGACCGGCAGGTTCATCGGGTGGTCGGTCGAGATGCAGTCGACGCCCCAGACGTGGATCCTCTTCTCGAGCAGCCAGGGCACCATGTCGGGATGGGCACCGGGGTGGCGGTGGATGTACTTCTCCTCGTCCGGCTCGGCGCCGAACTGGGCGTGGCGCTCCCAGCCGGTGTGAAGGAGCAGCAGGTCGCCGTCCCGGATCTCGACCCGCGCCTCGATCATCTCCGGGGTGTAGACGTCCAGCTCGCCGAGCACGTCGGCGAGCCCGACGATCGCCCCCGAGCCGCACAGCCACTCGAGCGGGATCTGCTCGATCGTGCGGCCGCCGGTGACGAAGTGGCGCGGCGCGTCGAGGTGGGTGCCCATGTGGTTCGAGGTCTGGATGTATTGCGCGTTGACCCCGTGCTCGGCCTTGCGCTTGATGTACTTGACCTCGAACGGCGGGTAGTAGGGCCAGAACGAGACCTCCTGGTTGAGGTCCTGGGACAGGTCGTAGAGCTTCATCTCGCCTCCGGGTCGTCGCCGCTCGTGTCGTCGCCGCTGTTCTCGTCGCAAAGGGTCGATCGGCGATTGTAGCTCGGGCGCAAGGCCCGAACCGCGGAAACCGATACCCTAGGCGGCGATGGCCCCCGCCCCCATGGGACCGGCGCAGTGGAGCCGGCTGTCGGCGCTGTTCGCCGAGGCGCTCGAGCTGCCGGAGGACGAGCGCGCGGCGAAGCTGGCCGACACCGGGCTCGACGACGCCGACCGCCGGGCGCTCGCCGACCTGCTCGCCGCCCACTTCGGCGGCGCGCCGCTCGGCATCGAGCGCTGGCTGGCCGAGGCCGGCACCGAGGACCCGGCCCTGGACGCCGGCGAGCCCCCCGGCGGAGCCGCCGGCGAGCCGGGCGGGCGGGCGCTCATCGGCCCCTACCGGCTGCTCGAGCGGCTCGGCGAGGGCGGCATGGGCGAGGTCTGGCTGGCGACTCGCGACGAGCCCGGCCTCGAGCGGCCGGTGGCGCTCAAGCGGCTGCGCGCCGGCCTCTCCAGCGAGGAGCACCGGCGCCGCTTCGCGGTCGAGCGCGCGGCCCTCGGCCGGCTCTCGCACCGCGGCATCGCGCTCCTGCTCGACGGCGGCTTCGACGCCGAGGGGCTCCCCTACCTGGTGCTCGAGTACGTCCGCGGGCTGCCGATCACCGAAGCGTGCGACGCCCGCCGGCTGCCGGTGGCCGAGCGACTCGAGCTCTTCGGCGAGGTCTGCGACGCGGTGCGCTACGCCCACGCCCAGCTCATCGTCCACCGCGACCTCAAGCCCTCGAACATCCTGGTCACCGGCGAGAGCGAGATCCGGCTGCTCGACTTCGGCATCGCCAAGCTCCTCGACCCGGACTCCGAGCTCGGCGCCACCCGCACCGCGCTACGGCTGGCGACCCCGGAGTACGCCAGCCCGGAGCAGCTCGAGGGCGCTGCGGTGTCGACCGCCACCGACGTCTACGCCCTCGGCGTCCTGCTCTGCGAGCTGATCGCCGGCCGCCGGCCGTTCGCCGACCGCGAGGGCTCGGCGCGAGAGCTCGACGAGGCGACCCGCGCCCTCGAGCCGCCACGGCCGAGCGAGCTGGTCGCCCGCGACCCGCAGGCCGCCCGGGCGGCCGCCGCCCGCGGCACCTCCGCCGAGAGCCTCGCCGCCGCCCTGCGCGGCGACCTCGACACCATCGTCCTCAAGGCGCTCCACAAGGAGCCCGGCCGCCGCTACGGCTCGGTCGAGCAGCTCGCCGACGACATCCGCCGCTACCTCGGCGGCATGCCGATCCTCGCCCGCCCCGACACCGCCGGCTACCGGCTGCGCAAGTTCGTCGGCCGCCATCGCGCGGCAACAGCCGCCGCCGCCGCGGCCGTCGTCCTGCTCCTGGCCTTCGCCGCCTATGCCTTCCACCAGTCGGGGGTGGTCGCCCGCGAGCGCGACCTCGCCCGTGCCGAGCGCGACAAGGCGCGCGAGGTCTCCGCCTTCCTGGTCGACCTGTTCGGCGCCGACCCCTACGCCTACGACGGGCTGCGCGACTCGACCACGCTCGGCGAGTTCCTCGAGCGCAGCGAGGTCGCGGTGCGCCACGAGCTGGCCGGGAGGCCGGCTCTGCGCGCGGTGCTCCTGGCCCGGCTGGCCCGGCTGCACGGCAACCTCGGCCGGCTCGAGCGCGCGCGGGCGCTCGCCGAGGAGGCGGTGGCGATCGAGCGCGCGCAGGCGGTCGGCGACAGGGCCGGCGCCGGCGCCGAGCTCGCCGAGAGTCTGACCACGCTCGCCACCGTGCTCCAGGAGCAGGGGGAGTACGCCGGCGCCGAGACGCTGTTCGCCGAGGCGCTGGCCCGGCGTGAGGCGCTCCACGGCGACCGCCACCCCGAGGTCGCCGAGAGCGTCCACAACCTCGCGGTGCTGCTGGCGATGGTCGGCGACCCGGAGCACAGCGACGAGCTCGAGCGCCTCGCCCGCCGCGGCCTCGCCCTGCGCCGGGAGCTCTTCGGCGACCGCGATCCGGTGACCGCCGACAGCCTCAACGTGGTCGGCTTCCTGCTGCTCGGCCGGGGCGGCTCGGACGACCTCGAGGAGGCCGAGCGGCTGTTCATCGAGGTGCTCGAGATCCGGCGCCGCGAGCTCGGCCCCGAGCACCCGGCGGTCGCCACCGCCCTGAACAACCTCGCCAACCTGCTCGACGACGCCGGCCGCGAGAGCGAGGCGGTGCCGCGCTTTCGCGAGGCGATCCGGATCTGGTCGGCGCGCCTGGGGCCCGACCACCCGCGGGTCGCGATCGGCCTCTACGGTCTCGCCGAGGCGCTCGCCGACGCCGGCGACCCGGCGGCGGCGGAGGAGGCGCTCCGTGCCTCGCTGGCGATCGACGAGCGCGCGCTGCCGCCCGGCCACCCCTACCTGGCCGGCAGCTACCTGATGCTCGGCCGGCTGCTGGTGGCTCGCGAGGGGTTCGAGGAGGCCGAACCCGAGCTGCGGCGCGCCTGGGAGAGCCTGCGCGCCGCCGGCGGAGATGGCGACCCCACCGCAGCGCGGGCGCGCTCGGAGCTCGGCGACTGCCTGCTGCGCCTGGATCGCGCCGAAGAGGCCGGCGAGCACCTGCTCGCCGCCCACCGCGCGCTCGAAGCCGCCGATCCTCCGGAGCCCGAGGCGCTGGCGGCGAGCCGCGAGCGCCTCGGCCGCTGGCGCGCGGCGACCGGCCGCGAGCTCCCGGCCGAGGCGGCCGTCGGCGGCGCCGGCCCCGAGGCCGCGACGGAACGGCGCATGAGCGGCGAGGTCACGACCTGGCTCGCGCGCATGCGCGAGGGCGACGGCGATGCGCTCGACCGGCTGGTCGCGCTGCTCTACGACGAGCTGCGAACGGTCGCCCGGCGGCTGATGCGCGGCGAGCGCCGCGGCCGCACCCTGGCGACCACCGCGCTGGTCCACGAGACCTACCTGCGGCTGCTCGACGCCCGCCGGCTCTCCCCCGACGACCGTGGCCAGTTCCTCGCCGCCGCGGCGGTGACCATGCGCCGCATCCTGGTTGACCGCGCCCGTCGGCGCCTGGCGGCCAAGCGCGGCGCCGGCACCGAGCAGGTCGAGGTCGACGCGCTCGCCGAGGCGATCGCCGCTCCCTTCGACGACGCCGAGCTGGTGGCGCTCGACGACGCCCTCGAACGGCTCGGCGAGTCCAGCCCGCGCGCCCGCCAGGTGGTCGAGCTGCGCTTCTTCACTGGGCTCACGCTCGAGGAGACCGCCCAGGCGCTCGATCTCTCGAAGCGCACCGTTCAGCGCGACTGGCTGACCGCCCGCGCCTGGCTGCGCGCCACCCTCGCTCCGCCGCCCCCGGCTTGAGCGCTCGATCCTTCCCCGTGTCCGGTTCGGTGGGTGGATTGCGCCAACAGGGAGGAGGAGGATCACCATGCACCGTGGAGCCCTGTCTGCCCGCGTCTTCGTCGCCGTCTCGACAGCAGCAAGCCTCGCCCTCGCCGGCCCCGCCGCGGCCGCCGTCATCACCGTCGACACCACCGCCGACAACGAGGCCGCCGACGGCTTCTGCTCGCTGCGCGAGGCGCTGATCGCCGCCAACACCGACACCCCCCACGTCGAGTGTCCCGGGGGCGACGGCGCCGACCGCATCGTTTTCGACCTCGCCACGCCGGCCTCGATCCTGCTGGTCGCCGACCTGCCGCCGATCACCGACTCGGTGAGGATCTCCGGTCCGGGGCCGAGCCAGCTCGCCATCGTCGGCCTCGGCGTCTTCCGCCTGATCGACTTCGACACCGCGGCCGGGGGCTTTCTCGCCGTCGACGAGCTGGCCCTGATCGACGGCCGCTCGCCCGGGGGCGCTTCGGGCGGCAACGGCGGCGGCGCCTCGATCGGCCTCGGCGAGACTGCGTGGTTCGAGCGCGTCCACTTCTTCGAGAACCTGTCGCTCGGCGGCGGCGGCGCCCTGGCGGCCGACAGCAGCACGGCGGCGCCCAGCTCGGTGACGGTCCGCGAGTGCTACTTCGAGAGCAACGTCGCGATGGGAGTGACCGGTGGCGGCGGCGTGCTGATGACCGGCACCGGCGGCGTGCTGACGGTGACCCGGTCGACCTTCTTCGACAACGACGCAGTGGACTCCGGCGGCTCCGGCGGCGCCATCGCCGCGTCGCGCGGGACGTTCGTGCTCGACTCGACGACGATCAGCGGCAACAGCGCCAACGGCAGCGGCGGCGGCGTGTTCTTCCAGGTCTCGAGCGCGACGCCGGTGACCGGCTCGCTGACCGTGATCGACTCGACGATCACCGGCAACGTCGGCAACGCCGACGCCGCCGGCAGCGGCATCGCCGGCGGCATCGAAGCGGCGGTCGGCTCCAACCAGACCGGGACCCTCGAGCTGGTCAACAGCGTGGTCGCCGCCAACCTCGACGCCGGCGTCGCCGCGCGGCACGACCTCGACTGCACGAGCACCGTCCAGCTCCTGGCCAGCGGCGCAAGCTTCATCGGCTCGAACGAGGGCTGCTCGACGCTCTTCCCCGCCGGCTCGCCGAACGCCGGCGGCAACTGGGTGGGCACCAATGCCGCACCGCTCGACCCCGACCTCGAGCCGCTGGCCGACAACGGCGGGCCGGTGCCGACCCACCATCCGTCGGCGACGCCGCTGACCGCGCTCGGCGTCTCGCCGCTGATCGACCAGGGGAGCTGCCCGGGCGGGCGCACCGACCAGCGCGGCCATGGCAACCCGCTCAACGGCTTCCGGCGCGTCGACCTGCCGGCGGTGCCGAACCCGGCGGGCGGCGACGGCTGCGACGTCGGAGCGGTCGAGGTCGACGCCGCTCCGATCGAGCAGCCGACGATCTTCGCCGACGGTTTCGAGAGCGGCACCACCCTGCTCTGGTCGAGCGAGCTCTAGTCGTAGCGCCGGCCGATGTCCAGCGGCTCCGCAAGCGCGCCGACACGGCATGACCAAGACACCGCCCGCGGACACGTCGAGAGGTTCCTCGACTCGGCCGTGGACCACCACACCCTCGGATTGGTGTACGGCCGGCGGCGGATCGGGAAGTCGAGTTGCTCGACGAGCTGACCGCGGATCGCGGGGGCTTCTACTGGGAGGCCACGCGGGGGGAGTCCGCCGTGCACCTGGCACGGCTGGGCGACGCCCTCGGCCACCATCTCGGCACCGGCCGTCTGGCCTTCGACACCTGGGAGGAGGCGGTGTCCCGGCTCCTTCGCCTCGGCGAGAACGGGCCGCTGCCCGTCGTGCTCGATGAGGCCGGCTACCTCCTGGAGTCCGAGCCGGCTCTGGACTCGGTCCTTGCCGCCGCTCTCGGCCCGGCGGGCCGTCGTCGCGCGCCCGGACGGGCCCGTCTGATCGTGTGCGGCTCGGCCATCGCCCTGATGCGAGCCCTCACCACCGGGGAGGCGCCGCTGCGGGGTCGGGCGGGCATGGAGCTCGTGATGCAGCCCTTCGGCTACAGGGCCGCCGCCAGGCAGCTCGGCGCCCGGGCTCCCCTCGAGCTCGCGGCCCGCGTCTACGCCGTGATCGGCGGCGTGATCGGCTACTCCACCGACATGGTGGACCACGACCTGCCGGAGGGTCCGGCCGACTTCGAC
>Ga0256864_1000025_pt1 | contig 77044 bp, 61 predicted proteins | sample RVTome_11_FD_187336 | JGI IMG/M metagenome (GOLD analysis project Ga0256864, IMG submission 187336) | Soil microbial communities from uranium-contaminated site in the Upper Colorado River Basin, Wyoming, United States - RVT147D111 HiSeq ... | reverse complement strand
CCGCGAGATGGCAGAGCTGTGTCTGGCACCAGCCTCTTGCGGCCCAGACGCGGTCCGGTTGTCCCTGCCGGGGCGTCGGGGGGATCAGCACGACCGCATCAGCCGCCGAGACCGCGGCTGGGCCGGGCGAAATCGACCGGTTCATGGACAGGAACTAGCTCAGCTCGCCGATCCCTCACCGAAGTCCGTCAGGTGGACCGTGAAGGCGCCCTGGGGCCGGGCGACGGTCCAGCTCACCGGCGTCAGGAGGCCGTCGATCTCCCGGTACTCGCCGAGGTCGACCCGGGTCGCCAGGCGCCCGAACGGCGTCTCCACCCAGGCGAGCACCCGGTGCAGCAGGCCGTCCTCGAGGTCGAACGACAGCTCGACCGGGTGGCCCTCGATGCGGGCCTCGACGACGACCGCCTCCCGGCCGTCGAGGGTGCGGCGCCCGGCGACCCGCGGGGCGGCGAGCACCTCCTCCGGGCGCGCGACCCATTCGAAGTCGTTGGCGAGGCGGGCGACGGCGACCTCGGCGCCGTTCATCGGCCGCGGCGGACGGCCGGGGGCCTCGACCACGCCCGCCGGGCCGTCGAGGGCCGAGACCAGCGCGCCGCCGGCCAGCTCGAGGACCATCGAGTACCGGCCCGGCGCGCGCTGGCGGATCTCGACCGGCAGCTCGCGGCCGCCGTAGAGCGTCGCGGTGCCGCGGGCGACGCGGCCGGTGACGGCGCGGGCGGCCTCGGCACCGCCGACCGCCTCGAGGTGGCGCGCGAGAACCTCCGCCGCGCTCACCCCGGGCGCCTCCTCGAGCTCCGGCCCGACGGGCTCGGCGGCCGGGGGCGCCGGCGGCCCCTCGTCGCCAGGCGCCGGCGCGGGCTCGGTCGCCGGCCGCAGCGCGCCGCGGTGGCACGACCAGCAGGTGACCGCCCGCCGGCCCTCGAACTCGTCGCGTTCGAGCGCCCGCACCATCCGCATCATCTCGCGCGCGGTGGCCTTGGCCGGCTTGTCGTCGGACTCGAAGGCCGGCGCCACGTGGCAGTGCTCGCAGGAGACGCCGAGCGAGGCGGAGATCAGCTCCATCGCGGGCAGGATCTGCTCCGCGGGGACGCCGCGGAGGACCTGGAGGTTGGAGTAGACCTGCTCGGCGACGGGCCCGGCGGCGGCTCCGGCGGCGGCGTGATCGTCCGCCGGCGCGGCCGGACCCAGGCGATCCGGCGGGGCGGCGGAAGCGAGTGAGGCGGCGGCCAGAGCGGCGAGCGCCCACCCCGCCGGCGATGAGCGCACTGCGCAGCCGTGCATGGCGCCGGGCATGATACAAGGCGGTCCAGTGGTTCCGAGGCCGTGCCGACTCGTAGTCCCGCCCGCGCTCGCCCTGGCGCTGGCGCTGCTCCCCGCTCCCGCGCCGCCGGGCGCGGCGCAGGAGCTGGCCGCGGTCGACGGCCAGACGACGACCGCCGAGCGCCTGCGCAGCGAGCCCTGGTGGCCGCGCAAGAGCTTCGACTCCGCCGCCGGCCACGCCGGCTCCGCGGCCTGCGCCGAGTGTCACGGAGCGACCCACGTCGCCCAGGCGGCGACCCCGATGGCCCGGACGCTCGCCCGCGCCGCACCCGCGCACCTGGGGGAGGTGGAGGCCGGGGCCGGCGCCGGCGAGATCGAGCTGGGCGGCTACCGCTACCGGCTCGAGCGCACCGCGGACGGGCTCGGCTTCACGGTCGGCGACGGCGAGCTGTCGCTGGCGGCGCCGGTCGAGTGGGTGTTCGGCGCCGGCGAGACCGGCTACACCTACGTCTGGGAGCGCGACGGGGTCTTCTACGAGAGCCGCTTCAGCTATTTCCCCGGCCTCGGCCGGTTCGCCGCCACTCCCGGCCGGCTGCTCGGCCCGCCGGCCTCGCTCGAGATGGCGCTCGGCCACGCGCTGCCCGGGCCCGAGGCGCACGGCTGCTTCTCCTGCCACTCGACCGCGATGGCCGCGGGCGACCGGCTCGATCCCCGGCGCCTGACGCCGGGGGTGACCTGCGAGGGGTGCCACGGCCCCGGCGCCGACCACGTCGCGCTCGCCAAGTCCGGCCTCGGTGCCGGCGCGATCTTCGATCCCGGCGGCCTCGGGCCGGACGGGGTAGTCGACTTCTGCGGCGCCTGCCATCACACCTTCTGGGACGTCGCGGTCGGCACCACGCGGGGAATCGCCACCGCCCGCTCGCCGAGCTACCGGCTGGTCAGGAGCCGCTGCTGGGGCGAGGGCGACCCCCGCCTCACCTGCATCTCCTGCCACGACGCGCACCGCGAGCTGGAGCGCGACGCCGCCGCCTACGACGGCGCCTGCCGCACCTGCCACGGCGCGTCCGCGGAACACGCAGCGCCCGCGGTGCAGACCGAGCCGTCGGCCCGGGCCGAGCCCGCGGCGCACGGCGAGATCGGGGGAGACGCCGGGGCCGCCGCGCACCGCGAGGCCGAGGTCCACGCGAAGCCCGCCGCGCACGCCGAGGCCGCCGGCGGGCCGCCGCCGTGCCCGGTTGGCACCGAGCGGTGCGTCGACTGCCACATGGCGAAGGTCGAGCTGCCGGAGGTGCACGTCGAGTCGACCGACCACTGGATCCGGGTGGTCCGCCCGGGCGAGCCGTTCCCGGAGTGACCGAGCCGGTGGCGACTCCGCCGCACGGAGCACGGCGAACGGGTTCGGGAGGGCGCCCGGTCCGCGGGCCGGGCGCGGCCGCCGCCCGGGCGCTCGTCCTCGGGCTGCTCGCTCTCCCGCTCGCAGCCGCCGCCGCGGCCGCACAGGAGGCGCCGGCTGCCGACCCCGAGGCGGTGGTCGTGGCGAGCCGGGCGCGCGCCGCCGGGCTGCTGCTCCAGATCGCCGGCCTCCAGCAGGCGGAAGCGCTCCTGCCCGAGGCCGAGGAGTCGCTGCGCCGGGCGCTCGCGCTCGAGCCCGAGCCGGAGGCGGCGTTCGCCCTCGGCCGGCTGCTGCTGCGGCGCGGGGCGGACGACGAGGCGGGCGCGGTCTTCGCCAGCCTCCTCGACTGGTCCGGCGGGCGGGCCGAGCTGCGGGTGCTCGTCGGCGGCGCCTACGCCGACGCCGGCCGCCCGGGCGAGGCGATCCGCGAGTTCGAGGCGGCGATCGCGGCCGACCCCGGCCTGGCGCGCGCCCACGCCAGCCTCGGCGTCGCCTACCTGGCGCTGACCGCCGGCCAGAGCAACCCCGAGGCCGAGCGGGCGCTACGCCGGGCGCTGGCGCTCGACCCGGACTCCTACGAGGCCAACTACTCCCTCGGCCAGCTCGAGCTGCTCGACGGCCGCCGCCGGAAGGCCTCGGAGCACCTGCTCGCGGCCGCCGCCGCCCGGCCGCGCTCGCCCGACCCTTGGCTCCAGCTCGGGCTCGACGCCTTCACCCGGGGCGAGACCGGGGAGGCGGAGACGACCCTGAGCAAGGGCCTCGCGCTGGCGGACCGCGAGCCGGGCGGCAGCGCCGACCTGCTCCGCCGGGCCTGCGCCGCGCTGACCCGGCTGGCACTCGAACGCGGCGACCGCGCGGCCGCCGCGCGGTGGTTCGAGCGCTACCGCTCGCTCGACGAGCCCGATCCGTCCCCGGGTCCCGGGACGTCTCCCGCCGCCGAAACGGCCCCGGCCGGCCGGCGGCGGGCGCTCGCCGAGCGGCTGGCCGGCGTCTACAACGACTGGGGCACCGCCGAGGCGCGGCGCGGCGACTACGCCGAGGCGCTCGCCCGCTACCGGGAGGCCGAGCGCTGGCACCCCGACGCACCGGGGCTCGCGCGCAACCTCGGGCTCGCGGCCTTCCAGAGCCGCGACTACGCGGAGAGCGCCCGGGCGCTGGCGCGGACGGTCGAGGCCGAGCCCGGGGATCGGGCGGCGCGGGCGCTGCTCGCGATCTCGCTCGCCTCGAGCGAACGCTGGGCCGAGGCCGCCGAGGTCTTCGCCGCGATCGGCGACGCCGCCTTTGCCGATCCGCGGCTGGCCTTCCTGTGGGCGCGCTCGCTCGCCCGCGCCGGGCGGCCGGAGGAGGCGCGCCGGGTGCTCGCCCGGATGCGCGAGCTGCCGCTGCCGCCCGAGGCGCTGGCGCAGATCGCGGCCCTCTACCAGGAGATCGGCGACCGCGAGACCGCGGCCGAGCTGGAGGCGGAGGCGGCCCGCGGTCCGGCCGGTCCGTGACCGCTGTCACCCACCTGATCTGTCAGCTTGTGGAGAGCCTCCACGGCCCTTGTCGGAGTGCCTCCGAAGTGGCCGGGGGAGGCGCAACGACGTTTTCCCCGGCTGTGACCGGTTGCTATCCATCCTCGAACGCGGCATCGTCGCACCATGAAGCCGCCGGCCGCCGCCCTCACCCTCGCCCTGCTGCTCGCGGCGCCCGCGGCCCGGGCCCAGAAGTTCGAGGGCCTCGCCCCGACCCCGCCGATGGGCTGGAACAGTTGGAACCGCTTCGGCTGCGACGTCGACGAGGAGCTGATCCGCGAGACCGCCGACGCCATGGTCGCGAGCGGCATGCGCGACGCCGGCTACGAGTACGTGGTGATCGACGACTGCTGGCACGGCGAGCGTGACGAGCAGGGCTTCCTGCGGCCCGACCCCGAGCGCTTCCCCTCCGGGATGAAGGCGCTCGCCGACTCCGTCCACGCCCGCGGCCTGAAGCTCGGCATCTACTCCGACGCCGGCTGGAAGACCTGCGGCGGCCGGCCGGGCAGCCGCGGCCGCGAGTACCAGGACGCCGCGACCTTCGCCGGGTGGGGCGTCGACTACCTCAAGTACGACTGGTGCGACACCGAGGGCCTCGCCGCCCGCGGCGCCTACCTGACCATGCGCGAGGCGCTGCGCGCCGCCGGCCGGCCCGTGGTCTTTTCGATCTGCGAGTGGGGCGACAACCGGCCGTGGGAGTGGGCGCCCGAGATCGGCCACCTGTGGCGCACCACGGGCGACATCACCGCCTGCTTCGACTGCGTGGTCGACCACGGCACCTGGAAGTCGTGGGGCGTGCTCCAGATCCTCGACAAGCAGGACGGCCTGCGCGCCCACGCCGGCCCCGACCGCTGGAACGACCCCGACATGCTCGAGGTCGGCAACGGCATGACGGTCGCCGAGGACCGCGCCCACTTCTCGCTGTGGGCGATGCTCGCCGCGCCGCTGATCGCCGGCAACGACCTGTGCGACATGACGCCGGAGACCGCCGCGATCCTGGCCCACCGCGACGTCATCGCGGTCGACCAGGACCCGCTCGGCGTCCAGGGCTTCCGCCACCGCAAGAGCGGCGAGCTCGAGGTCTGGGCGCGCCCGCTCGCCGGCGGCGACTGGGCGGTGGTCTTCCTCAACCGCGGCACGGCGCCGCTGGCGGTGCGCTTCGACTGGCAGGCCGAGGCGATCGAGGACACCCGCTCCCAGCGCCGGCTCGACGCCGCGGCGGCCACCTACGCGATCCGCGACCTGTGGGCGGGTGCCGGGCGCGGCGACACCGGCGCGCCCTTCGAGGCCGAGGTCCCGCCCCACGACGTGATCATGCTTCGGTTGACCCGCCCCGCACAGACCTGACCTCCGTGCCGGTGCGGCCGCCGTCACGGGCGGCCCCGGGCGAGCTGTTGGACGAGGCGGATGCCGGCGAGCAGAAAAGACGCGGGCACGCCCCCGTGGGAGCGCGCCCGGGATCGTCGAAGGCTCCCTCGGCGGCGGCCGAGGGAGCTGCCGCCCTCTAGGTGCGGGCGGGACGGCGCCGCAGCATGTACACCGCCGCCAGACCCAGAGCCAGGAGCAGGATCAGCAACCCCTGCCAGCCGAGCGTGGGAATCTCGAGTACGCTGCCCGGCGGGATGCCGATGGTCGACTCGCTTCCCACGGGATCTCCTGCGCCCGTGACCGTCGCGGTATTGACGGTGTCGTCCTCGTCGAGGATGGTCACCTCGATACTGCAAACCACAGAGGCGCCGTTGGCCAGGGCACCGATGTTCCAGGTGAAGGTCGGCGCCACGAAGGCGCCGCCGCAATCGTCGCTGAGATACGCGACGCCCGCCGGCAGGTCGTCCGTCACGACGGCCGCCGGCTCGTCGTCCGGACCGTTGTTGGTGACCGTCAGGGTGTAGGTGCCCGTGCCGTCGCCGTTGTTCGTCGCGGTCTTGACGATGTCCAGGTCGGTGATTGCGCCCACGCAGACGTTACACAAGCCTCCGACCACCGGGTTGGTGATCAGCTCCCAGTCGACGATCGTGCCCAAGTCCCCCAGCGCGTTGTCGCTGACGAACAGGGTCCAGGTGCCCGCCGAGGACTCGCCGTTGAAGTCCGACAGGCTACCCACCGGGTTGGCGGGGCCTACCAACCACGGGTTGGTGGCCGCGCAGTGGTTCTCCGGGTCGAAGCCGGAGGCGTCGTCGAAGGTGACGTTCATGTTGTCGTCGGCGCAGCCGAACATCGTCGCCGGTACGCCCGGCTGGTCCAGCAGGACCACCTCGGTATTGGCCGGGCTGCGCAGGCTCACGAACACGTCGCCCACCCAGGTGTGGGTGATCTCGACCCGCACGTCGACGTCCGCGAGGATGACGTCGTCGCCCACCATCACGGTGCTGGTCGTGCCGGCGGCGTTGTTGTCCGGGATGGCCACCGGCACGACGGGGGCGAGCGGTGTCCCCACCATCTCGGAGATGGTGGTCATGACCGGAGCTCCCTCGTTGGAGGTGATGGTGACGTCCAGGTCCACCTGGCCGAAGCAGGCGATCCCTTCGTCGAGCTGCACCGTGAACGGCGTGTCGCCGAAGGACGATTCGCCGTCCATCAGGTCGGGATACGTGCTCATGCCGTTGAGCACGGTCACCCCCGGTGTGAGGCTGCTCAGAGTGCCGGAGATGCCGGTGAAGGAGCCGCCGGCCGCGCTCACCTCGACGTCCACGGTGATCGTCTCACCGGGCTCGAAGACGCCGTTCTCGTTGTTGGGATCCGAGGCGCAGCCGTCGGCCGTCTGGACGTCCGTGATACTCAGAATCGGACCGCCCAGGGCGCACAGGACCAAGGCGTTGTCCGAAACCGGATTTCCGGTCAACCAGGTGACCCCGGGGGCCGCCTGGGCGAAGGCATTGTTGAGACGACCGTTGACCGGGTCGAGGTCGCCCACCTCCCAAAAGAGCTGGTCGGCGTTGCCGACCGAGTTGGCGAAGATCTCCACCCAGAAGGTGCCCGCGGGAAGCGCCACCGGGGTGATGTCCAGCACGTACATGACCTCGCTGACGCCGAACAGCACCACACCGGTCAGGGTGGCGCTCGTGGGGACGAGGTTCTGAGTGTCGATGGCGACTCCGGGAAGGTTGGCGGCCTCCTGATGGAAGATGACCGTGAAGGGGTCCGCGGGCATCGGGATCAGGTTCCCGGGGAAGTAGCCGCCCCAGAAGACGATCTGCGCCACGGTCGCGGGAGCAGCGAGGATGAAGTCATCTGCAATGGACTGCTGGCCCGATGCACACAGAGCGCAATCCGCGTCGGCGAAGATCCCGTTGGACTGGTTCGGCGGCTGGTCGAGCAGCACCGGTCCCCCGTTGGGACAGCTAAAGCCTCCCTCCGGAGCCGACGGCGCGGCGTCGGCCGGCGAGACCCTGGCCGCCTCCGGCGCGGGCGGTTTCTGAGCCTGTGCGCCGACGAACGCTGGGAAGACCAGCAACGTGGCCACGGCGACGGACGAGAGCAGAATTCTGTTTCTCACGAGCCAACCTCCCTCGGCGACACCTCTGCGTCGCTCCTGAAGACATCCACCTTCCCGGAACCCCTGAACGCCACGGGGAGCCCAGAGGCCCGGCCGGTGATCGGAAGCCGCAGGGGCGACCCCGATTCCGTGTTCACCGCCAGGTTCTCCGCATTGCAGTCGAGCCAAGGTACACGCCAGCCCTCGCCCTGTCAAGGTCCCCGCGGAGTGCCGGCCGGAGGAGGTGGCTGGGTCCCAAAGACGAGGTCATGCTGTGACACGCGCTCTACGCCGCTGCGGCCCGCTTCATCTCGGCGAGCAGCTCCTGGAGCATCTCCTTGGCGTCGCCGAAGAGCATCATGGTGTTCTCGTACTCGAACAGCTCGTTCTTGATGCCGGCGAAGCCGGGGGAGAGGCTGCGCTTGATCAGCATCACCGTGCCGGCCTCCCAGACCTGGAGCACCGGCATGCCGTAGACCGGGCTGCCCGGGACCTTCTCGGCCGCCGGGTTGACGACGTCGTTGGCGCCCACGACGATCACCACGTCGGTCTGCTTGAACTCGGGGTTGACCTTGTCCATCTCGAGGAGCTGCTCGTAGGGGACGTCGGCCTCGGCGAGCAGCACGTTCATGTGGCCGGGCATGCGGCCGGCGACCGGGTGGATGCCGTAGGTCACCTTGCAGCCGCGCTTGGCGAGCAGGTCCGCCAGTTCGCGCACCACGTGCTGGGCCTGGGCCACCGCCAGGCCGTAGCCGGGGACGAAGACCACCGTCTCGGCCGACTCGAGCACCAGCGCGGCGTCCTCGGCGCCGTAGGAGCGCACCGGGCCGTAGTCGCTGCCGGCGCCGCCGGGGGCCTCCGCCTGGACTCCGAAGCCGCCGAACAGCACGTTGGCGAGGGTGCGGTTCATGGCCACGCACATGATCTGGGTGAGGATCAGCCCCGAGGCGCCGACCAGGGCGCCGGAGATGATCAGCAGGTTGTTGTTGAGCACGAACCCGGTCGCCGCCGCCGCCAGCCCGGAATAGGAGTTGAGCAGAGAGATCACCACCGGCATGTCGGCGCCGCCGATCGGGATCACCAGCATGATCCCGAGGACCAGGCTGGCGAGGGCGACCGCCGCCGCCAGGCCGCCGATCAGTGCGTGGCCCTGGGCGAAGAAGGCGGCCCAGACGCCGAGCCCGAGCGCGCCGGCGAGGAGCAGCGCGTTGACCGCGTGGCGGCCGGGGAGCAGGATCGGCTGGCCGGAGATCTTGCCCTGGAGCTTTAGGTAGGCGACCACGCTGCCCGAGAGGGTCACCGCGCCGATCAGGATCGAGAGCATGGTCGAGAGCGCCGAGTCCGGCCCGAGCGCGCCCGCCACGGTCCCCGCGACGAGCAGCGGGTCGAGCTCGAGCACCTCGAGCCAGAGCACCGCCAGCGCCACCAGCATCGAGGCGCCGCCGCCGGCGCCGTTGAACAGCGCCACCATCTCGGGCATCGCGGTCATCTCGACCTTGACCGCCGCCACGGCGCCGACCGCGCCGCCGATCACCAGCCCGGCGAGGATCCAGCGGTAGTCGACCAGCCCGAGGTCGAGCAGCGTCGTGACCACCGCGAGCAGCATCGCGCCGGCGGCGAGCAGGTTGCCGCGGCGGGCGGTGCGCACCCGGGTCAGCCCCTTGATGCCGAAGATGAAGAGCACCGCCGAGACCAGGTAGAGCACCGGCACGACGACGGCGCTCAGGGCGCCGGGGTCGACTGCCGCGGGGGCGTTCATCGCTTCTTCTTCCCGAACATCTTGAGCATCCGGTCGGTGACCAGAAAGCCGCCGACGACGTTGATCGAGGCGAGCACGATCGCCAGGCAGCCGAGGAGGTTCGAGACCGTCACCTCGCCGGTCTGGGCGGCGTAGAGCGATCCGACCAGGGTGATGCCGGAGATCGCGTTGGCGCCCGACATCAGCGGAGTGTGGAGCGTCGGCGGCACCTTGGTGATGACCTCGAAGCCGACGAAGATCGCCAGCACGAAGACGTAGATCGAGATCAAGAGCGGCCCCATCATGCGACGGCCTCCCGCAGGCTCTCGGCGGTCGGGGCGTGACGCACCTCGCCGCCGTGGGTCAGGAGCGCGCCGGCGACCACCTCGCTCGCCTCCGGGTCGAGCTTGAGCGCCCCGTCGGCGAGCACCTCGTGGACCAGGGCGAGGACGTTGCGCGCGTAGAGCGTCGACGCGTCGTGGGGCATCGACGCGGCGAGGTTGGTCGGGCCGAGGATCGTCACCCCGCCGTGCTCGACCTCCTCGTCCGGCCGCGTCAGCTCGCAGTTGCCACCCTCGCCGGCGGCGAGGTCGACGATCACCGCCCCCGGCCGCATCGCCTCGACCATCGAGCGCGGGACCAGGAGCGGCGCCCGCTTGCCGGGCACCAGGGCGGTCGCGATCACCACGTCGGCGCGCGCCACCCGCTGGTGGACGATCTCGCGCTGGCGGCGCAGGAAGTCCTCGCCCATCTCGCGCGCGTAGCCGCCGGCGCCCTCGCCGCTTTCGGCCATCGGCAGCTCGATGAACTTGCCGCCCAGCGACTCGACCTGCTCCTTGACCGCCGGGCGGACGTCGGAGACCTCGACCACCGCGCCGAGCCGGCGGGCGGTGGCGACCGCCTGGAGCCCGGCCACCCCGGCGCCCATCACTACCACCCGCGACGGCGGGATGGTGCCGGCGGCGGTCATCAGCAGCGGGAAGTAGCGGTCGAGCCGCGCCGCGGCGACCAGCACCGCCTTGTAGCCGGCGATCGAGGCCTGCGAGGACAGCGCGTCCATCGGCTGGGCGCGTGTGATCCGCGGGAGCAGCTCCATCGCCAGCGCGCTGACGCCGCGATCGGCGAGCGCGCGCACCGCCTCGAGGTTCTGGTGCGGGGCGAGGAAGCCGATCAGGGCAGCACCCGAGGGCAGGCGCGAGGCCTCCTCCGGCGTCGGCGGCGCCACCTTGAGCACCAGGGCGGCGCCGCCCCAGCCATCGCCGCCGCCGAGCGCGGCGCCCGCCTCGCGGTAGGCGTCGTCGGTGAAGTGGGCGGCCACGCCGGCTCCGGCCTCGACTGTCACCGCCAACCCGGCGGCGGTGAGTTTCTTGACCGTCTCCGGCGTCGCGGCGACCCGCGATTCACCGGCGCGGCGCTCCTTGGGGACGAAGACCTTCATGGATTGCCCTGTCGGGGTGGTGCGGTGACGGATCGGGATGGGGCGGCGACCGCGGGATGCTACCCGCGCCGCGCGCTTCGCGCAACCGCCGATCTCGATGGAGTCGACCCCTGGATCTCAGCCCGGCGGCAGCTCCCCCGGGTGCTCGAACGGCGGCTCGGGCGGCTCGGGCAGCGCGTCGGGCGGCGGCGGCCAGAGCAGCGAAGCGACGATCGAGCCGCCGAGGATCGCCACCACCACCCCGAGCGAGACCTGGACCGGCAGGTGGACGAGGTCGGCGGCGAGCATCTTGAGCCCGATGAACGCGAGCACCAGCCCGAGCCCGAACTTCAGGTAGATGAACTTGAGCAGGATGCCGGCGAGCAGGAAGTAGAGCGAGCGCAGGCCGAGGATGGCGCAGATGTTCGAGGTGAAGACGATGAACGGGTCGCGGGTGATGCCGAAGATCGCCGGGATCGAGTCGACCGCGAACACCACGTCGGTGGCCTCGACCACCGCCAGCACCAGCAGCAGCGGCGTCGCCATCAGCCGCCCGCCCTCGCGGACGAAGAAGCGCTTCTCGTGGTAGCGGTTGGTGAGCGGCACCAGGCGCCGGAACAGGTTGACCACCGGGTTGCGCTCGGGATGCACCTCGGTCTCGCGCTGGACGAGGATCTTGATCCCGGTGAAGACCAGGAAGGCGCCGAAGATGTAGAGCACCCAGTCGAACCGGCTGATCAGCGCCGCGCCGAGGGCGATGAAGACGCCGCGCATCACCAGCGCCCCGAGGATGCCCCAGAACAGCACCCGGTGCTGGTACTTCGCCGGCACCGCGAAATAACTGAAGACGACGATGAAGACGAAGATGTTGTCGACCGAGAGCGCGTACTCGATCAGGTAGCCGGTGAAGAACTCGAGCCCGACCTGCGACCCGAACCGCCACCAGACCCAGGTCCCGAACGCCAGCGAGAGGCCGACCCAGGTGCCGGTCCACGCCGCCGCCTCGCGGGTGCCGATGACGTGCTCTTTGCGGTGGAAGACCCCGAGGTCGAGCGCCAGGATCAAGAGCAGGACGCTGAGGAAGACGCCCCACAGGAGGGGTGATCCAATGCTGGCGGTGGTGGTGGCGGCGAGCACGGATGGGGTGCGGAGGAGCGATGCCCGACGGACGCGACGCGCTGGGTCCCCGGGGAGGCGCGATCATACAATGCCGTCCCCCTCAGGCACCCGGAGTGGACCGACCGAGGAGCGCTTCATGGACCGTCCCTGGGCGGCGCCGCTGCCGGGAATCCGGTCGGCGGAAAAGAGGGGGTAGCGCCCGACCGCGGGTGCTATCGTGACCGGCCGATGTCCGGCGATCTCACGCGCGGCCGCTTCGTCACCTTCGAGGGCCTCGATGGCAGCGGCAAGACCTCGCACCTGAGGCGCGTGGCCGACGGTCTGGGCGCGCTCGGAATCCACCACGGGGTCACCCACGAGCCGGGGGGGACGCCCTTCGGCGACGCCCTGCGCGAGGTCTTTCTGTCGCCGCGGCACAAGGCGGTCGACGGCGTCGTCGAGGTGCTGGTGGTGTTCGCCAGCCGGCGCCAGCACCTCGCCGAGCGCATCGAGCCGGCGCTCGCCGCCGGCCGCCACGTTCTGTGCGACCGCTTCACCGACTCGACGATCGCCTATCAGGGCTACGGCCGCGGCGTGGCGCTCGACGTCATCGACGCGGTCGACCGGGTCGCCACCGGCCGCCGCCGCCCCGACCGCACGCTGCTCTTCGACCTGCCGGCCGAGGCCGCCCGCGAGCGCGGCCACCATCGCCGGCGCGACCGCAGCGGCGGCAGCGACCGCCTCGACGCCGAGGACCTCGACTTCTACCGGCGGGTGCGCGCCGGCTTTCTGGAGCTGGCTGCGGCGGAGCGGGAGCGGTTCCGGGTGATCGACTCCTCGGGCGAGGTCGAGGCCACCTGCTGCCAGGTGCGTGCGGCGCTCGCCGACCTGTTCGGCGAGCTGCCGGCGGCGGCGCGGGAGGCGCGGTGAGCGCGGCCGGCGCCTCGTCGGCGGGCCGCGGCGCCGACGGCGGCGCGGGCGGCGCCGAGGCCGGCCCGGCTCCGGCGTTCGACGCCGCGCTCGACGCCGCCCGTCGCGGCCGCCTCTACCCGGCGGTGATCCTCCACGGCGGCGACTCCGGGCGGCGGCGCGCCGCCGCGCTCGCCCTCGCCCGCGCCCTGCTCTGCGAGGCGGCGCCGGAGGAGCGGCCGTGCGGCGTCTGCCGGCACTGCCGGCGGATCGCCTGGCCGGGCGAGTCCGAGGCCTTCCACCCCGACTTCCAGGCGCTCGAGCGCGACCTCAAGACCGCGACCTCGGTCGAGGCCGCGCGCGCGCTGGTGCGCACGGTCCAGCTCGCGCCGTTCGAGGCCCGCGGCCAGGCGTTCGCGATCGCCAGCGCCGAGACCCTGACCGACGAGGCCGCCAACGCCCTGCTCAAGGCGCTCGAGGAGCCGCCGTCGAGATCGCCGCGCCACTTCCTGCTGCTCGCGCCGTCCCAGTTCGACCTGCTGCCGACGCTGCGCAGTCGCTCGCTGGCGGTCTATCTCGGCGGCGCTTCCGGCGACGACGATCCCGAGGCGGCGGCCGAGACGGCCGAGGCGTTCACCGATGCGGTCGCGCGCTGGGGCGCGAGCGGTTCGGCGGCCTGGCTGCTCGCCGCTGCGGCGGCCCTCCGCCGCGCCGGCGACCTCCCCGAAGCCGGCTGGGACGACCCGCGCAGCGGCCGCCCATGGTCGCTCGCAGCAGCCGCCGTGCTCGCCGCCGCCGGCGCCGATCGGCTCGCGCGCCTCCGGCGGCCGCTGCTGGCCCTCGCCGAGGCGCTACTGGCGGAGCCGGAGCTGCGCCTGCGCGGCATCCAGCCCGACCGCATCCTCGAAGGGCTGGTGGCGCGCCACCTGGCGCCGGATTTGCTTGACCACCGCGGCCGAAGCTAGAATCCCGCCTTTCAGCGCGGGCGCGAAAATCTCGTGAAGTTCACGCTTTCCGCCGTTCCGAGCACCTTTTCCCCAAAGGAGCAGATGACATGAGCCGTACGATCCGAGACCGTCTCTTCGGCGCCCGAGGTGCGATCCTGGCACTCGCGACCGCCGCCATCGTGTCCGGCGGCTGGATGGTTGCCGCGTGCGCCGCCCAGCCCGAGGGCGCCACCCAGGAGCCCGCCGGCGGCGACGTGGTCGCCGAGGTGATGGGCGAGAAGATCACCCGCGCCGACCTCGAGGAAAAGGCCTCCGAGCACCTCCAGCAGGTCGAGGCCCAGCTCCAGCAGTGCCAGAAGCAGGCCGAGCAGAACCGCTACCAGGCCCTCGAGGCCAACCTCCACCAGCTCGTCGAGGAGAAGATGCTCGACGCCGAGGCCGAGGCCCGCGGGATGACCCGCGACGAGCTGGTGACGGCCGAGATCGGTGGCAAGATCGCCGAGGTCACCGACGCCGACGTCGACACCTGGTACGCCCAGAACCAGGCGCGCGTGGGCAACCGGCCGAAAGAGCAGATCGCGCCCCAGGTCAAGCAGTTCCTTTCCCAGCAACGGCAGCAGGAAGCTCACGACGGCTACATCAGCGCCCTCGAGGAGAAGTACTCCTCGCGCCTGCTGCTCGAGCCGCCGCGGACCGAGGTGGCGGCCACCGGGCCTTCGAAGGGGCCCGACGAGGCGCCGATCACCATCGTCGAGTTCTCCGACTTCGAGTGCCCGTTCTGCTCGCGCATCAACCCGACCCTGGCGCAGGTGCGCGAGACCTACGGCGACAAGGTGCGGATCGTCTTCCGCCAGTTCCCGCTGGCGATGCACCCGAACGCCCAAAAGGCCGCCGAGGCGTCGCTGTGCGCTCACGATCAGGGCAAGTTCTGGGAGATGCACGACCTGATGTTCCAGGAGCAGCAGCAGCTCGGCGTCGACCAGCTCAAGGCCAAGGCCTCGCAGCTCGGGCTCGACATCGAGGACTTCAACCAGTGCCTCGACTCCGGCGAGTACGCCGACCAGGTCCGGGCCGACATGACCGCCGGCACCGCCGCCGGCGTCTCCGGCACCCCGGCGATGTTCATCAACGGCATCCCGATCTCGGGCGCCGTCCCCTACGATCAGATGTCGAGCGTGATCGACGAGGAGCTGGCGCGCAAGGGCGTCGCTCGGTAGCGGTTTCGGTTTCCCTCGCCCCGGCATGGCCGGCTAGACTCGCCGCCCATGCCGGGGCTCGACTCCCGACTCCTCTACACCCTGCTCGTGCTGCTGGTCGCCGGCGAGCGGCTGGCCGAGCTGGCGGTCTCGCGCCGCAACGAGCGCCGGCTGCGGGCGCGCGGCGCGGTCGAAGCGGGCGCCGGGCACTTCCCGGCGATGGCCGCCCTCCACGCCGCCTGGCTCGCCGCCTGCCCGCTCGAGGTCTGGCTGCTCGACCGGCCGTTCCTGCCGCCGCTCGCGGCCGCCGCCGCCCTCGCCCTCGTCCTGACCATGGCGCTGCGCTACTGGGTGATCGCCACCCTCGGCGACCGCTGGTGCACGCGCGTCCTGGTGCCCCCCGGCGAGCCGCCGATCGCCGCCGGCCCTTACCGCTGGCTGCGCCACCCCAACTACCTGGCGGTCGCGGTCGAGGTCTTCGCCCTGCCGCTGATCCACACCGCCTGGCTCACCGCCGCCGTCCTCGGCAGCGCCAACCTGGCGATCCTCGCAGTCCGGATCCGCGCCGAGGACCGGGCGCTGGCGGGGGCGGGGACCACCTCGGCACCCCGCCCCTGATCGCAACGACACCGAACGGTTGAAGTCGACCCGACCCCCTGCAGCCGTCACAGGTCGCCCAGACGAGCACGCCGTCTCGAGAGACCCCGCCTCATCCCCCGTCCTTCTCGACCACCACCTTCCGATTCGCCCGCACGTCCCGCCGCACCGTCGTCGTTCCGTCCGGCCAGCGGACCTCGATCGTGTCGACCTTGGCCGCCGCGCCGAGGCCGAAGTGCTGGCGGGGGTCGTCCTGGGAGAGGTAGCCGGTGCCGCTGCGGACGAGGCGGCGCTGGGTCAGCTCGCCGGTCTTGACGGTGACGACGGCGCCGATCGCGGAGCGGTTCTTGCCGTCGCCGCGCAGCTCGACGAGGAGCCAGTTGCCGGGGTCGGGGTGGACGTTGTGGAGCACCTGGGCCTTGCCATCGAGGTCGTTGATCACGACGTCGAGGCGGCCGTCGTCGTCGAGGTCGCCGACCGCCAGGCCGCGGCTGACGCGCTCTTCGGTGAGCGGGGCGCCGGCGGCGGCCGCGACCTCTTCGAAGGTGCCGTCGCCGCGGTTGCGGTAGAGCAGCCGGCGCTGGCGGTAGGAGGCCGAGGCACCGAGCTTGGCGTTGGCGAGCTGGGGGTAGACGTGGCCGTTGACCGCGATCAGGTCGAGCCAGCCGTCGTTGTCGTAGTCGAAGAACGCCGTGCCCCAGCCGACGTAGGGGAGGCTGGTGGCGGCGCTGCCGGAGCGGAACGAGACGTCGGTGAAGTAGTCGCCGTCGTCCTGGTAGAGAGCGTTGTACTCCTCGGAGAAGTTGGTGACGAAGAGGTCGAAGCGGCCGCGGTTGCGCGGGTCGCCGACCGCCACGCCCATGCACCCCTGCTCGCCGCCGTCCTCGCTGACCGCCACTCCGAGCGCGAACGCGGAGTCCTTGAAGGTGCCGTCCTTCTGGTTGACGTAGAGATAGTTGGGGCCGGCGTCGTTGGCGACGAAGAGATCCGGCCAGCCGTCGTCGTCGACGTCGAGCCAGGCCAGGCCGAGGCCGAAGTGCTCGCCGGGATCGGCGACGCCGGCCGCCTTTCCGACCTCGGTGAAGGTACCGTCGCCGTCGTTGCGGAACAGCAGGTCGCCGGTGCCGGGCAGGCCGCGCGGGCCGCACTGGACCGCGACGCCGCGGTACTGGCAGGTGTGGTCCTTGCCGAACTCCGGCAGCCGTTGGAGGTCGATGGAGACGTAGCGGCTGACGAACAGGTCGAGGTCGCCGTCGCGGTCGTAGTCGGCGAAGGCGCAGCCGGTCGACCAGCCGCCCGCCGCCACCCCGGCCTTGGCGGCGATCTCGGTGAAGGTGCCGTCGCCGTCGTTGCGGTAGAGGCGGTTGCCGCCGACCGCGGTGACGTAGAGGTCATCGCGGCCGTCGCCGTCGACGTCGGCGACGCACGCCCCCATGCCCCACCCCGGGTAGGCGACGCCGGCCGACACCGCGACGTCCTCGAAGCGCATGCCGCCGAGGTTGCGGTAGAGCGCGCTCGGCGCCGTCTTCGGGTCGTCCGCGGTGTCGACGGTCAGCGAGTTGACGAGGTAGACGTCGAGCTTGCCGTCGCCGTCGTAGTCGAACAGCGCCACGCCGCCGCTCATCGACTCGAGGATGTACTTCTTCTCGGGGGCGGAGCGGTGCTCGAAGCGCACGCCGGTCGACTCGGTGACGTCGCGGAAGACCGCGGCGTTCGAGGCGGCCTTCGAGGCGGAAGCCGTCGGAGCGGCCGGAGCCGCCTGCGCAGCGACCGCCGCCGCGAACGTCGTGACCATCGCCAGCTCGGCCGCGCGGCCCGCCGTCCGCCGGGTCCGCGCCCTCGTCTCGCTCGTCGTCATCCGCCGTCTCCTCTCCGGGCCGCCTCCTCGAACGCCTCGGCCTGCTGCGCCACCTCGTCGAGGGCCTGCCGGTAGCGCTCGAGGTGCTCCTCGGAACGCGCACGATCGTCGAGCCGCGCGTAGGCGAGGCTCAACTGGTAGTGGACCTTGGGCGAGCCGGGATCGCCCGCGGCCGCCGTCTCGAGCAGTTCCCGCGCCTCCCCGTGGCGGCCCTGCTTCATCCGCACCATCCCGAGGGCGAGGGCGGCGCGCGGGTTGGCCGGCGCTCGCTCGAGGGCGCGGAGGGCGTGGCGCTCGGCCTCGTCGAGCCGCGCCAGGCCCTCGAGCGCCTCGGCCATCGCCGCCTCGGCCTCGACGTTGTCGGGCGCCAGCAGCAGCGCCTCCTCGAGGGCTTCTTCGGCCTCGGCGTAGCGCTTCTGGCCGTTGAGCGCCAGGCCGAGCCCGATGCTGGTCAGCGCCCGCGGCGGCTCGAGGTCGCGCGCCCGCTGGAGCGCCTCGACCGCGACCGCGGAGTCGCCGACCTGGAGCCAGGCGACGCCGGTCAGGTAGTGGTACTCGGCAACCTCGGGATGGATGCGCGCCAGCGGCTCGAGGGCGAGGATGGCGGCCACCGGGTTGCCGGCGTCGAAGGCGGTGCGCGCGATCTGGCGCAGCACCTCCTCGGAGTTCGGGGCGATCGCGCGCGCCCGGTCGAGGGCGTCGAGCGCGCCCGCCGGGTCGCCCTGCTCGTCGCGGATCCGCGCCAGGTGGAGCTGCGCCTGCACGGAGTCGAAGCGCTCGGCGAGCGAGCGGAGCTGCGACTCGGCGGCGGCCGGCCGGCCGGCGGCCATCTCGAGCACCGCGAGCTTGAGCGCCAGGTCGCGCGCGAGCGGGCCGAGGGCGGCGGCGGCGCGGAGCTGGCCGAGCGCCTCGCCGTCGCGGCCCGAGAGCAGCTGGAGGCGGGCGAGGTGCTGGCGCGCGTCGAGCAGGTCGGGGTCGAGCGCCAGGGCGCGCGCGAACTGCTGCTCGGCCTCCGCGAGCCGGCCGCGGCGGACGAGCACGACCCCGAGCAGGTCGCGCAGCAGGGGATCGTCGGCCGCACCGAGCAGCGCCCGCAGACGCGCTTCGGCCTCCTCCAGACGGCCGCCCTCGATCAGCGCCACGACGGCGGCGACGGCCTCGGTGGCAGCTTCGACGGCGGCGGCCGGGGCCGGGGCGGCCGCCTGGAGCGCGGCCGGGGCCGGGACTGCCGCCGTCGACGGAACGGCCGCCGCGCACGGGACGGCCGCCGGCCACGCCGCCACCAGTGCGGCGACGACGGTGTGGCGCCCGAGAGCCCTCACGGCCGTCCCTCCTCCTGCCGCTTGAGGTCGCGATAGAGGGCGAGCTGCTCCTCGGCCAGCTCTTGCCGCCCCGAGCGCCCGTAGGCCTGGGCGAGCTGGTAGCGGATGTTGGCGTCCTCGGGAGCCAGCGCCGCGGCCGCCTCGAGTTGGGTGCTCGCCTCCTCGGGGTCGCCCTGGGCGAGGCGGATCTTGCCCAGCAGGTAGCGGGCGTCGGCGTGCTCCGGGCGGGCGCGCAGCACCGCCTCCAGCTCGCCCACCGCTTCCTCCGGCCGGCCGTCGAGGTCGAGCACCACCGCCAGCCGGTGGCGCGCTCCGTCATCGCCCGGCCGGTGCTCCAGCTCGGCGCGGAACGCCCGCTCGGCCTCCTCCAGCCGCCCCTGGCGCAGGAAGATGTCGCCGAGCGTCGAGCTGGCCTCCGGCGTGCCGGGCGCCAGCTCGAGGGCGCGGCCGAGCGCGGCGACCGCGGCCTCGAAGTCGCCCTGCTGGGCGTGCGCCTGGCCGAGCACGACGTGCAGCTCGGCCCAGTCGGCGTGCGCGGCGAGCAGGCGGCCGAACGCCGCCTCGGCCTCCGCCGCCCGGCCGGAGCGGACCAGCGCCAGGCCGTAGGCGAACTCGAGCGCGCGGTCGCCGGGGCGGCCGGGGTCATCTTCGAGCAGCTCCGCGGCGCGCGCCGGCCCGCCGCCGGAGAGCCACGCCAGCGCGAGCATCCGGCGCAGCTCGAGGTCGTCCGGTTCGGCGGCGCGGGCGCGCTCGAGCGCCGCGGCGGCGACGACGAAGCGCTGCTCGTTGAAGCGCGCCGCGCCGAGCGAGCGCTGGAGCCCGGGGAAGTCCGGCCGCAGCGCCTCGGCGGCCTCGAGCGGCGTGATCGCGCGGCCGAACCGCCGGGCGCGCAGGTGGAGGACGCCGAGGTTGAAGTAGGCCCGGGTCAGCGCGGCCTCGACCGCCACGCGCAGCTCGTCGCGCCGCGCCGGCGCCACCATCTCGAGCGACGGCACCGCCAGCGGCGGCGCCAGCGGCTCGGCCTCGTCGAGCACGAGCTGGCCGGTAATCAGCAGCGCCAGCTCCTCGCGCTCGTCGGCGACCACCTCGGTCAGCCGGTCTTCGGCGGCGGCGAGGTGCCCGGCGGCCTCCTCCTCCCGCCCGAGCCGCCGCAGCGCGGTGCCGAGCTGGTAGTGGATGCCCTCGACCTGGCGCGCCCGGGCCGCGCCGCCGGAGTCCTCGGCCAGCGCGAGCGCCTTCTCGAGCGTGGCGACCGCGTCGTCGAGCCGCTCGAGCCCGAGCAGCGAGTAGCCGAGGTAGCGCAGGGCGTCGAGGCGGATCGGCTCCCAGCCGGCGGCGATCTCGAGGTGCCGCTCCGCCTCCTCGAAGCGGCGCTGCTTCGACAGCACCAGCCCCAGGTAGAAGTGGGCGACCGGGTCGTCGGGCGCGATCCGGAGCTCCGCCGCGAACCGCTCGGCCGCCTCCGTGTAGCGGGAGACGCCGTGGGCGAGCAGCTCGATCGTGCCGAGGTAGAAGTGGGCGCGGCGGGCGCGGGGATCGATCCCGAGGGCGGTCTCGAGCGCGGCGCGGGCGCGCTCCCAGCGCTGGGAGTCGCGGTAGGTGCGGCCGATCAGCACCCAGGTCTCGGGCGCCGGCCGGCCGCGGGCGATCTCCTCGAGCAGCGTCTCCGCCCGCTCGAGCCGGCCGTGGCGGAGGTGGCCGGTGGCGAGCGAGAACGCGGTCTCGGGATCGCCGGCCGCCGCGTACAGCTCCTCGAGCTCCTGGATCGCCTCCTCCGGCTGCCCGGCGGCGATCAGCGCCTGGGCGAGGAGCCTGTGCACCGTGCCGTCGGCGGGGTGAACCGAGACCAGCCCCCGCAGCTCCTCGACCGCCGCCGCCGCCTCGCCCCGGCGCAGGTGGACCGCCGCCAGCGAGACCGACGGCCGCCGGGTCTCGACCGCCGAGGAGGCGGCGCGGCGGAATGCCGCCGCGGCGTCCTCGAGCCGGCCGTCGGCGACGTCGAGGGCGCCGCGCACCAGCCACCCCTCGAGCAGCGCGGTGCGGAAGCGGCTCTCGGCGATCTGGGTCTCGCCGTCGCGCAGCGCCGCCTCCGCCCGGTCGATCGCCCGCGCCAGCTCGGCGGCCGGCGGCTTGGATGCGGACGCCGACGCGGGAGCGGCGGGGCCGGCCGGCGGCGGCGGCGCCGCCGCCGCGGCGGCGAGCGGGGCGAGGGTGACGGCCGGCGCGGTCGCCACGGCGGCGGCGACCGCACCGGCGATGAAGGAGCGCCGCGCCCGCGGTCCTGCGCTCCGGGACCGCCGTCCGAGGCAGGGGAACGCCTGCATGGCCTGGAGACCCGGGAGACTCAGAGCGCCCTGAGCGCCGCCGTCTCGACCGGCGCCTCCGCGGCGTCCGGCCGCTCGGCCGCCACCGGGCCGGTCGACTCGCGGATGACCAGGGTCGGCTCGACGGTGACGAAGTCGGGATAGGAGGTGCCGTGGTGGAGGCGGTCGAGCAGGATGCGCACCGCCGTCTCGCCCATCTCGCGCAGCGGCTGGTGCACCGTGGTCAGCCCGGGGCTGTGGAAGCCGGCGCTCAGGATGTCGTCGAAGCCGACCACCGAGATGTCGCGCGGCACCCGCTTGCCGGCGTCGAAGAAGGCGCGCATGGCGCCGATCGCCGAGACGTCGTTGAACGCGAAGAGCGCCGTGAACGGCCGGCCGCGTGCCAGCATCTCGCGGCCGTGTTGGTAGCCGGCGCGGTAGGTCTCCTCGGTTCGCGAGCTGTGCCCGGACGGATCCTCTTCGAGCTGGAAGACCAGGCGGTCGTCGATCTCCAGCCCCAGCTCCCCGGCGGTGGCGACGATGCTCTGCCAGCGGTAGTCGGTGTCGGCGCTGCGGGGGTGCCCCTTGAACAGGGCGATCCGCCGGTGGCCCAGCTCGGCGAGGTGAGCGAGCGCCAGGCGCGCGGCGCGGTCGTGGTCGAGCACGACGTTGGTCACCCCCTCGAGCCGGGTGTGTCCCGAGACCACCACGGTCGGCAGCCCGGGCGCCCGCTCGAGCGCGGTGGCGAGCAGGATCAGCCCCTCGACGCGGCGGTTCTCGAGCAGCTCGACGTACTCCTCGATCAGGTACGGCTGGCCCTGGTGGCTGGCGACCAGCGAGAAGTAGCCGGCCTCGAGCACGTGGCTGTCGAGGCCGCTCATCACGCCGGCGGCATAGGGCTCGGCCAGCTCGGGCACCAGCACGCCGAGGGTGTGGGTGCGCCGGCTGCGCAGCGAGCGGGCCAGGTGGTTGGGGCGGTAGCGCAGCTCCTCGGCCGCCGCGAACACCAGATCCTGCGTCCGCTGCGGGATCGAGTCGGCGACCGGAGCGCGGTTGAGGACCACCGAGACGGTGGTCGGGGAGAGGCCGACGTGCTCGGCCAACTCCTTGAGCGTGACCGGCTTGGCGGGATCCTCGCGGCCCCGTTTTGGACGTGCCATGGCCCTAGTGTTCCACGGCTCGGGCCACCGCTTCAAGCTCGCCGGAGCCGCCGCGGCCGGCTGCCGCGATCGCTCCCCGGGCGCGCCGGCGCCTGCCCGGCGCGCCCGGGGAGTTTCCGCTAGGGGCAGACGACGCCGAAGTTCTCGGCGAAGTACTCGCAGTTGTCGGCGTTCTTCGTCGCCGCCTCGGGATCGTCCGTGGCGAGGTCTTGGCAGTCCTCGCATCCGTAGTCGATGTCGTCGGTACCGAACCAGTGCGACAGCTCGTGGACCACCGTGCCGGCCTGCGAGTCCTCCCCCAGGGCCGGTGCCGTCCAGAATGCGTCGCAGAGCCAGATCGTCCTCCCGGCGCCGCCGGCGCAGGTGAACGCGAAGTCGCCTGGATCGCAGGATTCGGGCCTGCCTGCGCACTCGCCGCTCTCGGTGCAGTCGAACGTGAGGCTCCGGCCCGCCGCGGCGTCGATCTGGCCGTAGCGGCCGCTCACGCGGTCGTATCGGGTCGCGGCATACGAGCCGAACCAGGCGGTGTAGCGAGCATCGGTCGGCCGTCGGTCGACGGGAACACCCTGGAGATAAGCCCGCGCGGCGGTTGCCAACCTGCGGCCCGCCGGCAGCGCCTCGTTGAGGGTGCGCTGCCGGGCGTCGTTGCAGCCCACGAAGCCCGTGGCCTCCGCCCTGATCACCCCCGACGGCGCCTCCCGAGCACCGGTTCCACCCCCCAGGACGAAGGACACGGCGTCGCTCCTGAGACGCACCGCGTGGAGGGACCGCCGCGACGCGGCCGGGACCTGCTCCGCCGCCAGGGCGTCGACCAGGCGTCCTCGCCAGCGGACCGTGCACCTGCCGCTGCTCGGTAGCGGGTACGCCCGCGCCAGATCGACGACCACGGCGCGGGCGGTGCCCGGCGGCAGGGCGAAGTAGTCCCAGGCGTTCGGCCGGGAGCGCTTGACCGTCGACCCCCGGTAGGGCACTTCCACACCGTCGCAGAGCACTTCGAGGATGTTCGCCCGGAGGCCTTCGAACGGGGTCAACCAGTCGGTGACCTGCCAGGTTCGACTCCCCTCGTTGGCGAGGGTGAAGCGCACCTTCGCCGCGCTGCCGTCGGCGGGGGTATGGACCTGATCGAGCCGAGCCACCAGGCCCGGTGCCGCGGCGCAGGCGGCCAACGATGGCCACGAGAGAACCAGCATCAGTGCAACGAAGGGCCCGAAGCGAGCCCGGATCCTCGCAACTTTCATGATTCACCTCATCCGTTGTGCACGAGTGTTTCGTGATCGAAGGAACGGAGAACGGCCGTGCCGTCCCGCCGGGCTCCGCCGCGGGCCGGCGACGGCCGCTCTCGGCTGCGCCCCGGCTAGGCGGCCTGCTTGTTGAAGGCCTCGATCGTGGTGATCCGCGCCTCGACCTCGTCCATGCTGAAGCTGCTGCCCTGGCTGTACGCCACCTTCAACCTGATGCTGCTGCCGTCGAGGTAGGCGGTGAGGGTGGCCATGTTCAGGCCGGAGGGGAACTTGAGGGTCTCCGGCCCCACCGCGACGTTGTGGGAGATGACCTCCCCGACGACCACGTTGTTGAACAGGCCCGCGTAGTAGGTGGGGGTGACCTCGAACTGGGCCTGGGAGCCCGACAGGACGTTCTCCTTGAAGACCGACGCCTGTCCCGACATGCCCATGCCGGGCATCGCGACCTCGCCCGAGGCGTTGAAGACGACGATCTGCCCCGGCTCGGCGCCGCCGACCTCCTCGAGCTGCTGCACGCCGTCCTTGTAGACGATGTTCCACTTCTTGCCGAGAGCGGTGGGCAGGGTCTGCGACGCCTTGTAGACCCCCTTGCCTCCCGTCTGCTTGAGGTCGCCGAGGACGACGTTGTAGTCCACCTCCCACTCAACCCCGCTCTCTCCCTGCTTGGGCACGGTGGTCTGCTTCCACGACACGCTCTTGAGGCCGATGGAGCCGGGGACGGTCTGGTAGACCGACATCGTCCAGGTGCGGTCGGTCTGGTTGGCGAAGTCGACGTAATACGTGGGCATGGAAAGGTCTCCTTTCGGTTGTGTGTCTCACGAAGTCGAGCCGCCGCCGGGACACGAGGCCCGGCGCTGCGTAGTGTCTCGGGTCCTCGTCGCGATAGTCCCCTCCTTTCTATTCATGAACGCCGCGATCCTCTGATCGAATCGAGATCCGAGGAGGCCGTGCTCCGGCCAGGTGCCTCGCCAGGAGGACGCCTTCGGGAGCGGAAACGTGAAGGTTTTTCGGCCGCGCCGTACGCGCTTCAGGCGGCAGTGGGAAAGGCCACCCGCAGCTCGATGCGGCCGGTCTCGTCGACCGCGGCGATGAAGGAGACCCGCCGGCAGCCGGGGGGGAACTCCACCCGCACCGGACCCACCACCACGTTGCTCTCGACCACCTCGCCGTGCACCACGTCGGCGACGAGGGCGGCCCAAAAGTGGGGGGCGACGTGAAACTGCGCCGCCGCCCCGGACGGCACGTCGCGAGGGCCGACCGGCCTCGCTCCGGGAAGGCGCAGGGTCGGGTGCGCCAGCCCTCCGGAGACGTTGTGGATCACGACGTGGTCGTCGCGCGGCGCCGCGCCCGCGGGCTCCAGCCTCCGGCCTTCCTCCCCGGCGACGACCTTCCAGGCACTGCCGGCCCGCAGCAGGCGGCCGCCGGATCCGCCGCGCCAGCGCTCCCTTCCTGCCTCCCGGACGCCGCCGAGCCAGGACTCGAAGGCCGGCTCCCAGGTCAGCCGTGCCGACAGACCGGCCGGCGCGGAGGCCTGTCCCCAGACCACGCCGCGGAGCCCGATCGAGCCGGGGAGCTGCTGGTAGACGGCGAGCGTCCAGCCCCGGGGGCTGGCGTTGACGAACAGGGATTCGAACCTCGCCATCGTTGCCTCATCCCCTGCGCCGCATCGCCTCGACGACCGGTGGCTTGCCATAGGCCGTCTCGAGGGCGATGTAGCCGTCGCCGAGGGTCGCCGTGACGGTTGCAGCGAAGACGTTGCCCGGGAAGGAGAGCTGCACCGGACCGACGAAGGTGGTGAGGCGGGAGGCCATCGCACTGCCCGACGGCTGACGATCCGTGATCAGCCGGCCGGGCTCGATGGCGTCGAAGAGAGCGACCCACGAGGTGGTAGGGGGGGAGAACTGGACGCCGGCTCCCGACGGCAGATCGGGGCGGTAGATCGCACCGGCGCCGCTCATGCCGAGACCGGCGGTAACGACCGTGCCGGAGACGTTGCGGATGACGAGCGTGTCCTTGGTCAGCGCCTGGCCGTCCGCCTGGAGCTGCAGAGCACCGTTTGCGAACACGACCTTCCACGCTGTCCCGACGGCCGCCGACAGGATCTGGCGCAGCGAGTAGACGGTGGCGCCGGCGCTCCGCTGGTAGACCGCCAGAGCCACGTCGTAGGTCGCCTCCCAGGAGATGACGTTGCGGCCGTTCCGCGGGGCGGCTGCCTGCATCCACGACACGCTGGCGAGGCCGACCGAACCCGGCTGGGTCTGGAACGCGGCCATTGTCCACGTGCTCTCGGTGTCGTTGACGAAGGTCACCTGGAAGGCGGGCATGGGTGGGTCTCCGCGCCGCGGGCGGTCCCGCTCGCTCCGGTGCGCGGTACGAGACCGGTGTCTGCGCTCACCTCCAGGACGCTTCGGAGGGCAGGAACGTGAGGGCTCTTCGCTCTTCGACGGCGGCGAGACCCAGCGGCTCCGGGGCCCGTCGGAAGAGCCGGTTCTCGCCCGCCGGGCGGCCGCCGGCGCCGGGCGCCGCCATCGCCCACCCGCTCCACAGGCGCGCGAGGAGCGGATCCGACCCCTCGCAGGCCCCCGCGGCGTCGAGGCAGCGCCGGACCCAGGCGCGCCGCTCCCGGCTCTCGCCGAGCGACCCGTGAAGGCGTGCCAGCAGCAACGCGGCCCGCGCGGCGAGGTCGAACCCGTCGCCTTCCGGCAGCAGCCGCCAGCCGGCCCGCAGGGCCTCCACCGCCTCCCGGGGCCGTCCGCCCCGGGCCAGCATGAAGCCGTGGTCCACCCACGCCGCCGGCAGCCGGGGCTGGCGCTCCAGGCCCCGCGAGGCCAGCTCCAGCGCTCGCTCCGACTCCGAACCCGTCAGGAGGAGGGCCCAGGCCGCCGTGGACGCCACGTCCCAGGCGTCTCCGTAACGCGCGAGCAGGGCGTCGACCGCCCGTCGGACCTCGGCGGCTCGCCCCGCGCGGGCGAGGACGCGGCAGGCCTGGAGGTCCAGTGAGCGGTCTCGGGGCCGCAGCTCGAGGGCCCTGGCAACGGCCTCCGCCGCCTCCACCGCCCTGCCCCGCCAGTCCAGGAAAGACCCCAGCCGCGCCCATCCGGCCGGCGACAGCGGCCGCTCCCTGCATGCGCCGGCCAGCTCCGCTTCCGCGGCGTCGAGGTCGCCCCGGCAGGTCGACCAGCAGGCGAGGCCGGTCCGCTCGACGACCCCCGGCGCCACCGCGCTCCTCAGCCGGCGGAGGTGGCGGGCCTCGGTGCTGCCGTCGGCGAACGCCCCTCCGGTAGCCCGACACCGCATCTCGAACCAGCGGGCCCGGGCGAGGTCGTTGCCGGGGTCGAGCTCGAGCGCCCGCTCGATCCGGCGTATCGCCGCACCGGACCTTCCGGTCAGGCGCAGCGCCCGCCGGCCGGCGGTCAACGCGGCCACGTCGGCCGGGTCGGCGGCCACCGCGGCGTCAGCGGCGGCCGCGGCCTCGCAGTACCGGCCATCGCCCTCTCCGAGCGCGGTCAAGGCGACCAGGGGCGTGGCGACCGCCGGCATCTCGTCGGCGGCCCGCTGCAGCAGACGCTCGGCGGTGGCGTGCCGCCCCTCCGCCGCCGCGGCCAGTCCCGCCGAAAGGGAGCTCCCGGGGCCCTCGCCCAACGTCTCCGCGGCCCGGGCGTAGACGGCCGCCGCGGCCTGGGCTCCGCCGAAGAGCCTCTCCGCCGCCGCCAGCTCGATCCACGCCGCCAGATGCCGGGGCCGCCGGGCAACCACCTGCGCGAGGAGTCCGCGTGCGCTCTCGAGGTCGCCGGAGAGCAGGGCGTGGCGGGCCAGGGCGAGGTGCTTCTTCCAGCCTCGCGGGTGGGCGCGGCAGTAGCGCTCCAGCGCGGCGCGGCCGGCCGCGGTCAGGTCCGGCGGCAGGCCGTGTAGCGCGACGATCTCCTCTTCCTCCGAACGTCGGCGCGCCACGACGCGACGTTGGGCGACGACTCTTTGGGACGGCACCGGCCGAGGCCGGTGATCCGCCGGCGCCCCGGCCGACACCGGCGACGGACCCCCGCCCTTGAGGTAGTCCTCGAGCCGTCCCCGCAGGAGCTTGCGCGCCTCCTGCATGCGCTTGCGGGCGTTGACCTCGCTGATCGCCAGACGGCGGGCGACCTCCCGGTAGCTCGCCAGGGAGAGGTAGCCGACGACGGTCTCGCGCAGGCGCTCCGGCAGGCCGGCGATCGAGCGTCTCAGCGCCTGGTGGAGCTCGTTCTCCAGGTAGCGCATCTCCGGATCCGAGCTCGAAGCGACGCCGAGGCGAGCCCCCTCCACGTCGTCCGGGATCGCCTCCGGCGGCAAAGCCTCCTCGCGGCGGCGCCGGATCTCGCGGTGCAGGTCCATGCAGACGTTGAAGGTCACCCGCAGCAGCCAGGCGCGCACCTCCGCCTCGCCCGCGGGGGCGGCGCTGCCCAGCTTGTCGTAGATCCGCAGACCGGCGCGGCTGAACGCCTCCTCCGCGTCACCGACGTGCCCCCCCATCCACACCCGGCAGCGAGCGTGAAGCTCCGGAGAAAATCGCTTCCAGAGGTCGGTGAAGCGTCCCTCGTCTCCTCCCGGGCACGGTGCCTCGGCCTCCCCGCACCCAGCCGCCGCCCCGTCCAGAGCTTCGCGGCACCCTCGATGCAAGTGCTCTCTCCCCCCGGCGCCGCCCAACGGAGGACCGGCATTTCCTCGCAGCGCGAAACCTCGCCTCGGCCTGCCGACCCGAACGGTTCCGCCGGCCGGTTGCGAGAGGCGCCGTCGTCTCGGCGCGCAGCCCCGGTTGGCGATCGCGAGCACCGCGAACCAGGGAGCGCGGGCCGCACGCACGGCGGCGGCCCACCTGAGGACGCCCCAGGAGTCGCCGGCGTGAAAAGTCTTTAATTTTTCTTAATGTGTATGTAAATACACGAAGTATTTCGCCGGAGCGCCGCGGAGCGCGGAGAGAGCGCCTCGTCCCCGGCTCACCACACACGCCGGGGACTTGACATCGTGACGAAAATGTGGCGGAGTAGGCGACCAGCGGGTTAAACGATTTAGGGCGGCCGTTCCTCCCCCGTTCTGTGTCGGGAACGGCAGCTAAAACGATTCAGCCGCCGGAGGGACGATCGTCGCGTCCACGTGAGCTAAATCGATTCACTCCACACGCCGGAGGAGGCGGAGCCCATGAGCAAGAAGGTGGTACTCGCACTCGTCGCGGTGACCTTCAGTCTGTCGCCGTTGGCCGAAGCCCAGCGCTTCACCGCAAGCGTCCGGGGCAAGGTCACCGCCGCGGGCACGGACACCGTGATCGCGGCGGCCAAGGTCACCGCCCAGAACCCCGACACCGGCCTGACGCGCTCGGTGGTCTCCAGCGCGGGGGGCAACTACAGCTTCGGCGACCTACCCGTGGGCACCTACGAGATCACGGTGGTGGCGCCCGAGTTCCGGACCTACGTGGTCGAGAACGTGGTGCTCAACGTCGCCGACGTGCGCGAGATCGACATCCCGCTCGAATCGGGCACGATCGAGGACGAGATCACGGTCACCTCGCCCACGATCCTGGTCGAGACCATCGGCGGCGAGGTGGCGAGCGTGATCACCGGCGAGGAGATCCGCGAGCTGCCGCTCAACGGCCGCAACTTCACCCAGCTCACCCAGCTCATGCCCGGCGTCTCGACCCCCGACAACCTGCGCTACACCAACAAGGGCCTGCTCTCCGGCGTCGACACCTCGGTCTCCGGCAGCTCGGCGACCGGCAACCTGTGGGCGGTCGACGGCGCCGACAACAACGACCACGGCTCCAACCGGACGATCCTGGTCTACCCCTCGATCGAGGCGATCGAGGAGTTCAAGATCCACCGCAACAGCTACGGGCCGGAGTTCGGCGGCGCCGGCGGTGCGCAGATCAACCTGGTGACCAAGAGCGGCACCAACCAGTACCACGGCAGCGCGTTCGCCTTCCTCCGCGACGACTCGTTCAACGAGAAGAACTACTTCCTCGACCAGTCGGGCGGCGACAAGGAGGTGCTCGAGCGCACCGACTTCGGCGCCGCCCTCGGCGGTCCGATCCTCCAGGACCGGGTGCACTTCTTCGTCTCCGGCGAGATCAACGACGAGACCCGCGGCGTGGTGAAGACGGCCACCGTGCCGACCGCGGCCGAGCGCGCCGGCGACTTCAGTCAGACCGGCGCCTGCGGCGGCGCGGTGCCGATCGACCCGCTCACCGGTAATCCGTTCCCGGGCAACGTCATCCCGCCCGACCGGCTGAGCCCCGGAGGCCTCGGCCTGCTCGACCTCCACCCGGCGGCTACCGGCGCTTGCGGCGAGTGGGTCCAGGCGGTGCCGACCGACATCGACTGGGCGCAGGCCAACGCCCGCGTCGACTGGTCGGTGACCGACGACAGCCGGGTGCTGCTGCGCTACACCCGCGACGACTGGGAGAATCCGGGGCCCAACGCCGGCTCGGCCAACGGCCTGTGGGGCGACGACCCGTTCCCGGCGGTCGACTCGGGGTGGACGCAGCCCGGCGAGTCGCTGGTCTTCCAGCTCAACCAGGTGTTCGGCTCTTCGGTCGTCAACACCTTCACCTACTCGATGTCGGGCAACGAGATCGTCATCGAGCGCGGCGACGCCGGCGGCCTCAACGCCGAGCTGAACAACCTCATCCCGACCTTCTTCCCGGAGAGCGGCAAGCTCACCCCCGGCGACGAGCGCGCCCACCCGGTCTACTGGGGCGGCGCCACCGGCACCGACCTGTGGACGATCGCGCCGTGGCAGAACAAGCAGGACCTGATGGCGTTCAAGGACGACTACCAGCAGGTGTTCGGCGACCACTGGGTCAAGGCCGGCGTCGTCTACAGCGACAACGAGAAGGCCGAGAACTGCTGCGGCGCGTCCGCCCACGAGGCGCCGCACTTCTGGGGCGCCGCCGGCGTCGGCGGCTGGGGCGCCACCACCGGCAGCCGGATCTCCGACATCCTGCTCGAGGGCATGTACCACGGCTACGACGAGTTCGAGTTCGAGCCCTCCCCGGTGGTGCAGTGGGAGGACATCGAGGTCTACGTCGGCGACTCGTGGAAGGTCGCCTCGAACCTGACCGTCGACTACGGCGTCCGCTACTCGCTGCTCAAGGAGGTGGTCGCCCGCGACGACAACCTGGTCGCCTTCTACCCCGAGCTGTTCGATCCGGCGCTCGGCAACGCGCCGTGCAACGGCATCGCCCAGGTGCCGGGCACCGATCCCTGCGGCGAGGCCGGGCTGGCCGGCGGCGGGCAGGCGGTCAGCCGCTCGCTGGTCAACGAGGACGACGACAACTTCGCCCCCCGGCTCGGGCTCGCCTGGGACGTCTTCGGCACCGGCGACAGCGTGCTGCGCGCCGGCTTCGGCCAGTTCTACCAGCGCGAGCGGGTGGGCATCCAGCTCGACATGGGCGCCCAGCCGCCGTTCTCCCGCAACACCTCGGGCATCCGGCCGCTCGACGTCGCCGACCCGCGCCTGCTGGGCAGCGGCTTCGGCGTGCCGGTGCGCGGCATCGACCCCGACAACGAGACCCCCTACAACCTCCAGTTCAACCTGACCTGGGAGCAGCGTCTCGGCGCCAACAACAGCATCGAGGTCAGCTACGTCGGCAACCGCGGGCGCCACCTGGTCAACAAGTACGACATCAACCAGGTGCCGGCCGGCGACACCGACGGAAACGGCGTCCCCGACCGGCTGGAGTTCGCCCGCTTCGGCGGCGACGGCGACGGCTCGTTGCGGCCGTTCTTCACCGGCGGCGCCAACCGCATCCTCTACTGGGACTACAACGGCAAGTCCGAGTACGACGCGCTCCAGACCCAGCTCCAGACCCGCTGGGGACGCGCCTCGCAGGCCCAGGTCTCCTACACCTGGTCGAGCTTCAAGGCCAACACCTCGGTGCTCTCGAGCAGCGCCGGCGAGGAGGCGGTGCAGGCGACCGACATCTCGAACTTCGACCTCGACTGGGGTGACGCCGACCTCCACCGCGACCACATCTTCAACGCCTCGGCGATCTGGAACCTGCCGACCCTCGAGGGCCGCGGCGGCCTGGTCGAGCACCTGCTCGGCGACTGGACGATTGCCGGTGTGGTCGGCTACTCGACCGGGGTGCCGGTCACCCTCTACGTCGGCGGCCTCCCGGGGCTGGGCGGCGGCGGCTTCGCCGGCACCGGCTACAGCGGCAACAACCGGCCGCTGCGCACCGGCGCGCCGTGCAGCGGCCGCGGTCAGCAGGTCATCAACGCCGGCGCCTTCACGCTCGACGGCGCGAGGCTCGGCGACACCTCGCAGATGTCCGAACGCGGCGCCTGCGAGGGGCCGGACTTCTTCCAGCTCGACCTCTCGTTCTACAAGCGGATCCCGCTCGGCAACCGGCTCGAGGGCCAGTTCCGGTTCGAGATCTTCAACGTGACCAACGAGGTCAACTTCGTCTCCAACAGCATCGCGACCAACACGACGCCGTTCAACGTCGTGTATGGCAACGACGCCGGCCAGGTCGTGCCGGTCAACGAGGCGACCCAGATCCTCAGCGCCGACTTCGCCGACAACTGGGGCGAGGCGACCGCGGTCCGGGATCCGCGCCAGGTCCAGCTCGGCTTCAAGCTGTCGTTCTGATCCGTCCGTCACACCGCCGGCGCCGTGGATCGCCACGGCACCGGCGGCCGGCTTCGCGCCCGGTGCGCCCCGGGAGAGCTGCCGTGAACGCCGCCCGTACGGCGCGCTCCACCGCCGGCGGGCGGCTTGGCGTTGATCGACCAGGAGATCCTGATGAGCCCGATGAGACAGTCACTGCTCCTCGCCGCCGTTGTCCTGCCGCTCTCCGCCTGCGCGCCCGCGGCCGACGAACCGGCGGCCCCGGAGTCCGCCGAGTCCGCCCCGGCCGCGCCGTCGCTCGTCCGCTTCGACCCCGAGGTCGACGCCCTGCTGGCGAAGATGACGCTCCAGGAGAAGGTCGGGCAGATGACCCAGGCCGACATCAGCTACCTGGTCGACGAGGCCGACATCGCCGACTACTTCCTCGGCTCGCTGCTGTCCGGCGGCAGTTCGGACCCGAAGACCGGCAACGCCTTCGAAGACTGGCGCGACATGGTCGAGCGCTACCAGCGGCGGGCGGTCACCACCCGGCTGGGCATCCCGATCGTCTACGGCATCGACGCCGTCCACGGCCACGGCAACGTCATCGGGGCGACGGTCTTCCCGCACAACATCGGCCTCGGCGCCACCCGCGACCCCGGCCTGGTCGAGCAGGTCTACCGCGCCACCGCGGCCGAGGTGCGGGCGACCGGCATCCACTGGAGCTTCGCGCCCTGCGTGGCGGTGCCGCGCGACATCCGCTGGGGCCGCACCTACGAGGGCTTCGCCGAGGACCCGGCGCTGGTCGCCGAGCTGGGGGTGGCGGCGGTGCGCGGCTTCCAGGGCGGCGGGCTCGACGGCGGCGGGCTCGACGACCCCGAGTCGGTGCTGGCGTGCGCCAAGCACTACGTCGCCGACGGCGGCACCGCGTACGGCACCGGCGCGCCGACGGAGTCGATGCCCGAGTCGGTGTTCGTCGAGAGCGGCGCGCCGCCGCCGACCACCGACCGCTTCCCGTTCGACCGCGGCGACGTCCAGGTCGACGAGGCGACTCTGCGGGCGATCCACCTGCCGCCCTACGAGGCAGCGATCGCGGCCGGGGCCGGCTCGATCATGGCCTCCTACAGCGGCTGGAACGGCGTCCGGATGTCCGGCCACCGCCACCTGCTGACCGACGTGCTCAAGGGCGAGCTGGGTTTCGAGGGCTTCATCGTCTCCGACTGGGCCTCGATCGACGACCTGCCGGGCGACTACGCGAGCGACGTCGTCGAGTCGATCAACGCCGGCCTCGACATGGTCATGGTGCCGGACAAGTACCGCGAGTTCTACGGCCACCTGGTCGAGGCGGCCGAGGCCGGCCAAGTGCCGATGGAGCGGATCGACGACGCGGTGCGGCGCATCCTGCGCGTCAAGCACGCGCTCGGCCTGTTCGACGAGGCCTTCTCGCCGGCGGCCGACCCGGCGCTCGCCGAGCGCTTCGGCGGCGCGGCGCACCGCGAGCTGGCGCGCGAGGCGGTCCGCCGCTCGCTGGTGCTGCTGAAGAACGACCCGGCCGCCTTGCCGCTGTCCAAGCAGGCGGGGCGGATCCACGTCGTCGGCAAGAACGCCGACGACCTCGGCAACCAGTGCGGCGGCTGGACCATCAAGTGGCAGGGCGAGAGCGGTGAGATCACCGAGGGGACGACCGTGCTCGAGGCGATCCGCGAGACCGTCGCCGAGGGCACCGCGGTCACCCACGCCGCGGACGGCTCGGGCGCCGCGGGCGCCGACGTCGTCGTCGCGGTGATCGGCGAGCGGCCGTACGCCGAGATGCTCGGCGACCGCGAGGACCTCCGCCTCGACGACGCCGACGTCGCCGCGGTGCGGCGGGCGGCCGAGGCCGGAGCGCCGGTGGTGACGGTGGTGATCTCGGGCCGGCCGATGATCCTCGGCGAGGTGCTCGACGCCAGCGCCGCGGTCGTCGCCGCCTGGCTGCCGGGCAGCGAAGGCCGGGGGGTGGCCGACGTCCTGTTCGGCGATCACGCGCCGGACGGCAAGCTCCCGTTCGGCTGGCCGGGCTCGATGGAGCAGGTCGGCGTCCACCCGGACGACGAGGGCTACGACCCTCTCTTCCCCTACGGCTTCGGAATGAGCTACTGAGGGCCACAGTGGAGGCGATCCCGGGGTGACGATCCTGGTCGGAGACGTCGGCGGCACCAACGCCCGCTTCGCCGTGGTCTCGGCCCACGACGGGGCGCTCGAGCTGATCGCCGAGGAGACCCTGCCGAGCGGCAAGTTCCCGGGCCTGGAGGACGCGCTGGCGGTCTTCATCGAGCGCTGCCCGGCCGCCCGCGCCGTCGAGCGCGCCTGCTTCGGCCTCGCCGGGCCGATCCGCGGCGACCGCTGCGAGACCACCAACCTGCCGTGGGTGGTCGAGGGCGCCGAGCTGGCGCGCACCCTCGGCCTCGACGGCCTCGGGGCGCACGGCGGGGCCGGCGCCGTCGAGCTGCTCAACGACGTCGAGGCCGCGGCCTGGGGGCTGGTGGTGATCGGCCCCAACGGCGTCCGCCCGCTCGCCGAGGGACGGCCGCGGGCGGGCGGCAACCGCGCCCTGGTCGCCCCGGGCACCGGCCTCGGCGCGGCGGTGCTGTTCCGGCAGGGCGGCCGCTACCACCCGTTCGCCACCGAGGGCGGCCACACCGACTTCGCTCCCGCCGACGAGCTGCAGGTCGAGCTGTGGCGCTACCTCCACCGCCGCCACGGCCACGTGAGCTGGGAGCGGGTAGTCTCCGGCCCCGGTCTGGTCGCGATCTACCGCTTCTTCCTCGAGCGCGCCGGCGAGCGGACGCCCGCCTGGCTGGCGCACGAGGAGGCCGAGGGCGACGCCGCGGCCGCGATCACCGCCCAGGCGCACGGGGAGGACGGCGCCTGCGAGCTGTGCGCGCGCACCCTCGAGCTGTTCTTCCGCCTGCTCGGCGCCGAGGCGGGCAACCTGGCGCTGTCGATGCTCGCGACCGGCGGCGTGTACCTCGCCGGCGGGATCGTCGCCAAGCTCCTGCCCGAGCTGGCCGGCTCCGGGTTCCTCGACGCCTTCAACGCCAAGGGACGCCTCCGGCCCCTGCTCGAGGAGATCCCGGTGCGCGTGGTGGTCGACGACCGGCTGGCGCTCTGGGGCGCCGCGGCGCACGCGGCCGGGGTGTGCGATCCTCGGCGCGTGCAGTGCATAGAGATCGTATCGCCCCCGCCGCTCGCCCTCGTCCCGGACCAGGGCGCATGAACGGCGCGCGCGGTCGCCGCGCGTCCGGCTTGCTCGCGGCACTGCTGATTCCGTCGATCGCCGCCGCCCAGCCGGAGGAGGGGGTCGTCTTCCCCGACCGCATCGAGGTCGAGGTGGTCAACCTCCAGGTCTGGGTGACCGACCCCGAGGGGCGGCCGGTGGTGGCCCTCCAGACGGAAGACTTCGAGCTGCTGATCGACGGCGAGCCGGAGCCGATCACCCACTTCTCGGAGATCCGCTCCGAACGCACCGGCGGGCCGTTCGCACCCGCCCGCCCCCGAGAGCCTCCCGCTCCCCCGCCCGCGCCGCCCACCGAGGACGCGGAGCCCGGTGAGCCCCCGCCGCCGGCGCCGAGGGCACTCGAGGTTGGGAGCCTGATCGTCTACTTCGACGAGCTGCACCTCGGCCGGCTCGAGCGCAAGCAGGTGGTCGCGGACCTGCGCGCGATGATCGAGGCGCACGAGGTCGAGCCGCAGCGGGTGATGATCCTGCGCCAGGGGACGCGGCTGACCGCCGAGGCCTCGTTCGGCTCGACGCGCGACCACCTCGACCGGGTGCTCGACCGGCTCGCCAGGCCGCCGGCCGGGCAGGCCGCGCCGGCGGACAAGCGGTGGGTCGTCCAGCAGCTCTGGGACCTCTGGGAGTCGGCGCGCCAGCGCACCAACGACCGCGACCCCTGCGCGTTCTTCGTGCGCGAGGGCGCGGCAAAGATCACCGCCTGGGCGCGCGACGCGGCGTGGCGCAGCCGGCTGACCGCCGGCCAGCTCACCGACGTCGCCGAGCTGCTCGGCGGCATCCCGGGGACCAAGACCGTCCTCTACCTCGGCGACGCGCTCGACCTGACCCCGGGCGCCGACCTGTTCGAGATGGTCCGCGGGCTGTGCCCGTACGACGCATCCGGACTGCCGTCCCAGATCGGCGCCGAAGAGCTGACCGGCCGCTTCGAACGGGTCGCCTCAGCCGCCAACGCCGGGCGGGTGACCATCCACACGCTCCAGGCCGGCGGCCTGCGAACGGGAGCGCTCGGCGGTCCGGATCAGCGCTCCACCGACCCGCGGGCCCCCGGCCTCAAGAGCTCGTTCGAGGCGGCGATGCGGGCCGGCGACCGCAGCGGCCTGGAGGTGCTCGCCGCGCGCACCGGCGGCTCAGCGGTGGTCAACCGCAACCGCTTCGACCGCGAGCTGAGCGCGATCGCCCGCGACGTCGGCTCCTACTACTCGCTCGGCTTCTCCCCCGGCAGGCGGTTCGACCGGGGCGAGCACCGGGTCGAGGTGCGGACCCGGCACCGCGGCCTCGAGGTCCGCCACCGCCCGGAGCTGCGGCTGAAGAGCCCGCGCGAGCGGCTCGACGAGCTGGTGCTGACCTCGATCTACCTCGGGGTGGCCCCCAACACGCTCGACCTCCGGCTGGCCCACGGCGACCTGCGGGTCGCCGGCGGCGAGGTGCTGCTGCCGGTCCGCGTCCTGGTGCCGGTCGACCGCATCGCCTACCTGCCGCTCGGCGGCGGCCCGCCCTCGGCCAGCCTCGAGATCGCCGTCCACGGCCGCAGCCCCGACCAGGCCGAAGGCCCCGCCGTCCGCCGCACCTTCCGCTTCGAGAAACCGGCCGAGACCTCCGGCCGCGCCGAGCTTGAGGTCGAGATCCCCCTCGGCCCGGGCCTCCACGTGGTCGGCGTCGGCGTCCGCGACCAGATCACCGGCGAGACCTCGGCGGTCGCGACCACCATCGGCCTCCAACCGCCGCCGGAACAGCGCTCGGAATGAACCTCGCCGCCCGCCCCCCGGACCCAGGGAACGGGCGGCATCGGAAACGGTGCTGGCTCGGCTCCTGCAGGCCGGGTCCCTTCCTCGCCGCGACTCGGCGCAGAGGCTGCGGCGAGGAAGGCTAGACTCCGCTGCGATGTCCGCCCCCACTCCCGCCCCGTCCCCCGCCTCGCCGCCGCCTCCAAGGGCGATCCTCGACGGCATCGCCGAGGTCGCGCGCCGCCACCTCGACTGGCAGGGCGAGCTGGCGCCCGGGATGCGCCTGGTCGAGGACCTGCGGCTCGACTCGCTCCGCCTGCTGACTCTGGCGATCGAGGTCGAGGATCGCTTCCGGGTCGCCCTCGACGAGGAGGACGAGGCGGCGATCGAGACCGTCGGCGACCTGGTCGCGCTGGTCGGGCGCAAGCTCGCCGCGCGCGAGGCGGAGGGCGGATGATCGCCGCGACCGCGCCCCCGGCCGCCGCCGCCGCCACCCTCAACCAAGCCCTCGACCGCGCCGCCGCGCTCGCCGGCGGCGGCCTACGCCTGGTCGATCGCGACGAGTGCGAACGCTTCCTCCCCTGGGCCGAGCTGCGCCGGCGCGCGCTCGCCGTCGGCGGCCGGCTGGCCGCCCTCGGGATCGGCCGTGGCGAGCGGGTGGCGCTGGTCTTCCCGACCGGCGAGGGGTTCTTCGGCGCCTTCTTCGGGGTCCTGGCCGCCGGCGCGGTGCCGGTGCCGCTCTACCCGCCGGTCCGCCTCGGCCGGCTCGGCGAGTACCACCGCCGCACCGCCGCCCAGATCGCCGCCGCCGGCGCCCGGCTGGTGCTCGCCGATCGCCGGGTGCGGCGCCTGCTCGGCGAGACCGCGGCGCTTGCGCGGCCGGCGCTCGGCTGCCGCACGCTCGACTCCCTGCCGCCGGCCGAGCCGCTCGCCGCGCCGGCCGAGGTCGCCGCCGGCGAGCTGGCGCTGGTCCAGTTCTCCTCCGGCACCACCGTCGAGCCCAAGCCGGTGGCGCTGACCCACCGCGCGGCGATGGCCCAGGCGGCGATCCTCAACGGCTTCTGGCCCGACCGCGACGGCGTGCGTGCGAGCGGCGTCTCGTGGCTGCCGCTCTACCACGACATGGGCCTCTTGGGCTGCGTCTTCCCGGCGCTCGAGCTGCCCACCGTACTGACGCTGCTGCCGCCGGAGGCGTTCATCGCCCGGCCGGCGCTCTGGCTGCGCGCGATCTCCCGCTACCGCGCGGTGGTCTCGCCGGCGCCCAACTTCGCCTACGCGCTGTGCACCGCGCGGGTGCGCGACGAGGAGCTGGAGGGGGTCGACCTCTCGTCGTGGCGGGTGGCCCTCAACGGCGCCGAGGCGGTGGCGCCGCGGGCGCTGCGCGCGTTCGGCGACCGCTTCGCCCGCTGGGGGCTGCGCGCCGAGGCGCTGACCCCGGTCTACGGCCTCTCCGAGGCGGCGCTGGCGGTGACCTTCTCGGATCTCGATCGGCCGTTTTCGACCGGCCGCTTCGACCGCGCCGCGCTCGCCGCCGGCGGCGCCGCGCACCCCGACCCGGAGGGGATCGAGCTGCCCTCCCTCGGCCGGCCGCTGCCCGGCTTCGCGGTGGCGGTGCTGCCGGAGGAGGACGGCGAGGCGACGGGCGAGGCGCCGCCCGCGATCGCTTCCACCCCGCCGCGCCCCGCCGACGGCATCGCGCCCGAGCCGCGGGGCGAGCCGCCGGCGCCGCCGCTGCCCGAGGGACGGGTCGGCCGGGTCTGGGTCGCCGGGCCGTCGCTGATGGCCGGCTACCTGGGCCTTCCCAACGCCAGCGCCGAGGTGCTGCGCGACGGTTGGCTCGATACCGGCGACCTCGGCTTCCTGCTCGGCGGCGAGCTGTACCTGACCGGGCGCGCCAAGGACGTGATCGTCCTGCGCGGCCGCAACCACGCGCCGGAGGAACTCGAGCACGCCGTGGCCGGCATTCCCGGGGCGCGGCCGGGCTGCGCGGTGGCGGCGAGCTGGCTGCCCGAGGGCGAGGACGCCGAGCGGCTGCTGCTGTTCGTCGAGGCCGCGCGCGGCGCCGCCGAGTCCGAGCGGGCGGCGCTCCCGGACGCCTGCCACGAGGCGGTCCTCGCCGCCACCGGCCTCGAGCCCGACGGCGTGATCGTGCTCGCGCCCGGCACCCTGCCGCGCACCTCCTCCGGCAAGCTGCGCCGCCGCGAGACCCTGCGCCGTCACCTCGCGGGCGAGCTGATTCCGCCCGACCCGGTTAACCCGGTTCGGCTGGCCGGAGCGCTCGCCCGCTCGCAGCTCGCCTTTGCCCGGGCGCGGTTGCGGCCGGCGGAGCCCGGCGAGGAGAAGGCGTGAGTCCGGCGCCGCCGGGTTCGGAAGACGGAAGGCCGCGGCTCCCTCGCCCCCGGAGTCGCCGCGCCGGCGCGGAGGCCGGGCGGTGACCGACGTCCTGGTCGTCGGCGGCGGCCCTGCGGGCCTGGCGCTGGCGATCGGCACCCGCCGCGCCGGCCTGGCGGTGACCGTGCTCGACCGCTCGCGGCCGCCGATCGACAAGCCGTGCGGCGAGGGGCTGATGCCCGACGGCGTGGCGGCGCTGGCCGCGCTCGGGATCGACCCGGCGCGGCTCGGCGGCCGGCCGTTCCATGGCATCCGCTACCTCGACGCCGGCACCGATTCCCCGGCCGGGCCGGGTCGCGACAGGACTGGAGAGGATCCCGGGATCGGCGCGGACGGCGACTTCGGCGCCGGTCCGGATTCCGCCGCCGACGCTCCGCGCCGCCGGGGCCGCGGCCGCGATGCCAGCGCGGTCGCCGAGGCGCGCTTCCCGGGCCCGCCCGGGCTCGGCGTCCGCCGCACCCGGCTCCACGCCGCGCTCGCCGAGGCCGCCGACGCCGCCGGCGCCGAGCTGCGCTGGGGCGTGCCGGCACGCGGGCTCGAACGCCGCGGCGACCGCTTCGAGGTGATCACCGCCGACGGCGCGCTCGCCGCGCGCTGGATCGTCGCCGCCGACGGTCTCGCCTCACGGCTGCGGGGCTGGGCCGGGCTCGACGGCGGCCTTCCCCGCCGCCCGCGCTTCGGCGTCCGCCGCCACTTTCGGGTCGCGCCCTGGACCTCGCTGGTCGAGGTCTGGTGGGCCGACGGCTGCGAGGCCTACGTGACCCCGGTCGGCGCCGAGGAGGTCGGGATCGCTATGCTCTGGAACGGCGGGCCCGGCGGCCTCGGGAAGGCGAGCTTCGACGAGCTGCTCACCCGGTTTCCCGCCCTCGCCGCCCGCGTCGCGGAAGCGCCGCGGACCTCCCGTGACCGCGGCGCCGGGCCGCTGGCGCGCCGCCCGCGTGCGCTCCGCCGCGCCAACCTGGTGCTCCTCGGTGACGCCGCCGGCTACCTCGACGCGATCACCGGCGAGGGCCTCTCGCTCGCCTTCCACCAGGCCGCCGCGCTCGCCCCGGCGCTCGCCGCCGGCGACCTCGCCGCCTACGAGCGCGCCCACCGCCGCACCGCCCGCCTGCCCGAGGCGCTGATCCGGCTGCTGCTGGCGGTCGAGCGCCGCTCCCGTCTGCGCCGCCGCCTGATCCGCGCCCTCGCCGCCGACCCGGCGCTGTTCGCGCGCCTGCTCGCGGTCCACACTCGCTCGCTGCCGCTCTCCGGCTTCGGCCTCCTCGGCGCGCTTCGTTTGTTGAGGGGGGTTGTTCCAACCCCCCTCCCCGCGCGAGTGAATCGCGCGGGGGCCCCTCCCCCGAGTCGGCGGCGCGGAGCGCCGCCGCACACGCGCCCTTAAGGCGCGCGTCATCCTGCTCCCACCGGGCTGCCCGTAGGACCGCGGCACCGCTCTTGCTCCCCTGAACCGGTCGCGGCGCCGGCGCCGGGTACACTCACCCTCGATGTCCGCCGGTCACCCGGTGCCGGCACCGCCACCGATCGGAGGGCCTATGCCGCTCAACGTCACCCAGAAGCTGATCCGCTCCCACCTGGTCGATGGCGAGGCGGAGCCGGGCACCGAGATCGGCCTGCGCATCGACCAGACCCTGACCCAGGACGCCACCGGCACCCTGGTGATGCTCGAGCTGGAGGCGATGGGGCTCGACCGGGTGCGCACCGAGCTGTCGGCCCAGTACGTCGACCACAACCTGATCCAGGAGGACTCCAAGAACCCCGACGACCACCTCTTCCTGCGCAGCGCCTGCCGGCGGTTCGGGGTCTGGTACTCGAGCGCCGGCAACGGGGTCAGCCACCCGGTGCACCAGGAGCGTTTCGGCAAGCCGGGCAAGACCCTGGTCGGCTCCGACAGCCACACCCCGGCGGCCGGCGCGATCGGCATGCTGGCGATCGGCGCCGGCGGCCTCGAGGTGGCGCTGGCGATGTCCGGCGAGCCGCTCTACCTGCGCTGCCCCGAGGTCTGGGGGGTCGAGCTGACCGGCGAGCTGCCCGACTGGGTGAGCGCCAAGGACGTCATCCTCGAGATGCTGCGCCGCCACGACGTCGACGGCGGGGTCGGCCGGGTGGTCGAGTACTTCGGCCCGGGTCTCGCGTCGCTGTCGGCCATGGACCGCCACGTCATCGCCAACATGGGCACCGAGCTGGGCGCCACCTCGACGGTGTTCCCGTCCGACGGCGAGGTGCGCCGCTTCCTCGCCTCCCAGGGGCGCGAGGAGGACTGGGCCGAGCTGCTCGCCGACGACGGCGCCGGCTACGACCACCACGAGACGATCGACCTGTCGAAGCTCGAGCCGCTGATCGCGCTGCCGTCGTCGCCCGGCAAGGTGGTGCCGGTGCGCGAGGTCGCCGGCCAGGAGATCTACCAGTGCTACGTCGGCTCCTCGGCCAACCCCGGCTACCGCGACTTCGCGGTCGCCGCCGAGATGGTCAAGGGGCGCAAGGTCCACCCGCGGGTGTCGTTCGATGTCAACCCGACCTCGCGCCAGATCCTGGTCAACCTCACCCGCGACGGCCACCTGGCGTCGCTGATCCTCGCCGGCGCGCGCCTCCACCAGGCCGGCTGCAACGGCTGCATCGGCATGGGCCAGGCGCCGGCCACCGACGAGATCAGCCTGCGCACGGTGCCGCGCAACTTTCCCGGGCGCTCGGGCACGCGCGAGGACAAGGTCCACCTGGTCAGCCCGGAGACCGCCGCCGCCTCGCCGCTCGCCGGCGAGATCGCCGACCCGCGCGACCTCGCGGAGAAGCTCGGCCTGACCTACCCGCGGATCGCCGAGCCGGAGCACCCGGTGCTGATCACCGACGCCATCGAGCCGCCTCCTCCTCCTGGAAGCCCGGCCGCAGCCGACCCGATCGAGCTGCGCAAGGGCCCGAACATCGCCAGCCTGCCCGAGTTCGAGCCGCTCCCCGACGCGCTGCGGCTGCCGGTGCTGCTCATGGTCGGCGACGACCTGTCGACCGACGAGATCATGCCCGCCGGCGCGCGGGTGCTGCCGTTCCGCAGCAACATCCCCAAGATCAGCGAGTTCTGCTTCGACATCGTCGACCCGAGCTACCACGACCGGGCGCTCGCGGTGCGCGGCGGCGGCGGCCACGCGGTGGTCGGCGGCGACAACTACGGCCAGGGCTCCTCGCGCGAGCACGCCGCGATCGCCCCGCGCTACCTCGGGCTGCGGGTGGTGATCGCGCGCTCGTTCGCCCGCATCCACTGGCAGAACCTGGTCAACTTCGGAGTCCTGCCGCTGACCTTCGCCGGCGGCGACGGCTACCCGGAGATCGAGCAGGGCGACGAGCTGGAGCTGCGGGGCCTGCGCGAGGCGCTCGCCGCCGGGCCGGAGATCACGGTCGAGAACCGCACCCGGGGCGTCGAGATCGCCGCCCGCCACGAGCTGTCGGAGCGCCAGGTCGAGGTGCTCCTCGCCGGCGGCCTGATCAACTGGATGAGACAGCGCCTGGGGGACCGGCCGTGAAGGCCAGGCGGGTGCGCGCCGCGCCCGCCGAGGCCTGGGCGCTGGTCTTCGAGCCCGGCGACGAGGCGGTCTCGGCGCTGAGCGAGTTCGCCGCCGAACACGACCTCGCCGCGGCCTCGTTCACCGCGATCGGCGCCTTCTCCTCGGCCCGGGTCGCCTGGTTCAACCTCGACACCCGCGAGTACGAGGAGACCGCGGTCGGCGAGCAGGTCGAGGCGCTGTCGCTGGTCGGCGACCTGGCGCTCAGGGACGGCCGCCCGTTCGTCCACGCCCACGCCGTCCTCGGCCGCCGCGACGGCTCGCTGGTCGGCGGCCACCTGGTCGCCGCCACCGTCCGCCCCACCCTCGAGCTGTTCCTCCACGTCTACCCCGAGCCGCTGCAGAGGGTGCGGGACGAGGCGTCCGGCTTGGCGTTGATCGACCCGCGGGCCTGAAGGACTCAATCGCTCTCGCGCCGCCGCCGGCGGCCGAAGGCGCTCTGGATCAGCCCGCCGGCGACCGCCAGCACCAGCACCAGGGCGAGGCCGAAGGGGCCATGGGCGCCGACGGCGCCGGCGACCAGGAAGGCGCCGATCAGGGCCGAGACGACGATCAGGGCGAGCTCGAAGAGGGCTCCGGCGACGATCGCGGCGAGGATGCCGGCGACCAGGAAGGCGATGAAGGCGGCCGGACCCTCGGCGCCGCCGAGCTGGATCCACAGCGCCAGCCCGGCCCAGCCGCCGACCAGGAACCCCGCCACCGCCACCGCCACCCGCTGCAGCAGCACCGCGAGGATCGCCCCGACCGCGCCGGCGAGGAACGACAGGCCGAGCAACAGCCAGAGCGGCTCCGGGTCGAGCCAGCGCAGCGCCAGCACCAGGGCAAGGACGAACCCAGCCACCCCGACCGCGAGCCAGAACAGCCGCCGGCCCGCGACCAGCAGCACGATCCCGACCGCCAGCGCCGCGAGCGGCGTGAACGTCCCCTCGAGGGGGCCGAGCTGGAGCGTCATCGGCATCGAGCGAGAAGCGTATCCGATCGGCGGGCGCTCAGCGCCCGCGCTCTTGCCCGTTCCCGCCCTTCGGCGCCGGCAGCTCTCGTACCCAGACGTCGCGCTGGGGGAACGGGATCTCGATCCCCTCGGCCTGGAAGCGCTTGTAGATCGCGGTCAGGAGCGCGTCGAGGACACGGCCGCGCAGCACCGGCTCGTCGATCCAGCACAGCAGCTCGAAGTCGAGCCCGGAGTCGCCGAAGGCGCGGAAGCGCACCCGCGGCGCCGGTTCGTCGCACACGTCCTCGCGGCCCTCGACCACCGCGAGCAGGGCCGCGCGCACCCGGTCGACGTCGCTGCCGTAGGCCACCTGCACCGGCACCCGCACCCGCTCCTTGGCCCACGGGCCGCCGCTCTCGTTGACGATCTTGGCGTTGCCGATCACCGCGTTGGGGATGGTGACCTCGACGTCGTCGCGGGTCAGCAGCCGGGTCGAGCGGATCCCGACCTGGGTCACCTGCCCCCGCTCGCCGGTGTCGAGGACGATGAAGTCGCCGACCTTGTAGGGCGCGTCGGCGGAGATGAAGATCCCGGCGAAGAAGTTGGCCAGGGTGTCCTTGGCGGCGAAGCCGACCGCGATGCCGATGATCCCTGCCGAGGCGAGCCAGCCGGTGACGTCGATCTCCCACGACAGCAGAACGAAGTAGATCGCGCCGGCCGCGATCGCGATGCGGGCGAGGTTGTTGAACAGCGGCAGCGTGCGGGCGTCGACCATCCGGTAGCGGTCGGCGCGCGCCGAGAGCGCCCCGAGCACCAGACCGGCGAGCTTGAGGCCGAAGCCCAGCCAGAGCAGCACCGCCAGGGTCTTGAGGATCGCGAACAGCCACCACTGCCCCCGCTCGGGGAGTCCGGCGACGACGGTCGCCAGCGCCACCCCGATCAGCACCACCGAGTTGCGCACCGGGCCGTGGAGGGAGGCGACGAGGTGGTCGTCGAAGTCGCTCTTCGTGCGGGCGGCCCAGCGCCGCACCAGGCGGGTGAGGAGGGCGTCGGTGAGCCACGCGGCGGCGAGCGACGCGGCGAGCAGCGCCGCCACCAGCGCCACCCGGATCCAGGGGTCGGCGCCGGCGCCGGCACCGGCACCGAGCAGCTCGCGCACCGCGTCGACCGCCCACTGCCCCGGCAAGGACTCGAGCGCGGCCGGCGGGGACGGGGCGGTGGTGGACGCGCTCACGATGAATCCGTTATACGATCCCAGTCGGAAGGTAGAAATCGTAGCAGCGCGCGCCGGCGGCGGCCAGCCGGGTCACGCGGTGAACCGCCGGCTCGAACGCAGGTACTCACCGACGGCCCGCCGCAAGGGTGCCGCGGAGGGAGCCGTCCATGATGCCTGTTCGACCGCTTCGTGTGCCCGTCTGGGCGCTCGCGCTCTTCGCCGTCTTCGCCGGGAGCGGTCCCGCCGCCGCCGAGGAGCGGGTCCTGGTGCTCGACCCCGAGGAGAGCAGGATCACCTTCACTCTCGGCGCCTTTCTGCACACGGTCGAGGGGAGCTTCGACGTCGCCTCCGGCGAGATCCGCTACGACCCCGAGACCGGGCAAGCCTCGGGCGAGATCGTGATCGACACCGCCAGCGGCACGACCAACAACCGCCGCCGCGACCGCCGGATGCACTCCGAGGTGCTGCTCAGCGAGCGCTACCCACGGTTCGTGTTCGTCCCCGAGCATTTCGAGGGCGGGGTCGGTCCCGCGGGCGGCGGGGTGATGCTGTCCGGCGAACTGGAGTTCTTCGGCTCCCGCCACCGTCTCGAGATCCCGGCCTGGGTGGAGCCGTCCACCGACGGCCGCGTGCGGGCCTCCGGCGGCTTCGCCATTCCCTACCACGAGTGGGGGATGAAGGACGTCAGCGGCTTCCTGCTCCGGGTCGCGGAGGAGGTCGAGGTCCAGATCCAGGCGGTCGGCGACCTCACCACCCCGACCCCGACCGATCCCGACCCGCAGGCGCCCCAGTCCCCGCAGTAGCGTTGCGCCGCCGGCGACGCTAGCGCGAGGCCATCGCCTTGTCGACCGAGGCGGCACCGCCGCCGGTGACCAGCAGGGCGAGCGCGATGCCGATCGCCAGCAGGTGGAACTCGTAGCCCTGTCCCACCCCCTCCTGGCCGTACCAGTTCATGAAGAAGCCGTTCGGGAGGTGGACCATGAAGATGGCGCCGAGCATCACCGCGCCGATGCCGAGCGCGCAGATCCGGGTCAGAAAGCCGAACAGCAGCCCGAGCGAGCCGAGGAACTCGGCGGCGATCACCAGCACGGCGATCGCCGCCGGGATGCCGAGCTGGCTCGAGAAGAAGTCGACGGTGCCCGAGAAGCCGCCGCCGCCGAACCAGCCGAGCGCCTTCTGGGCGCCGTGGGGGAAGATCACGATCGCGAGCGTCAGCCGCAGGATCAGACCCGCGGCGCCGCCGTCGGTGCGCATCAGTCGCTTCATCTCCCGTCCCTCCTTTGAGCCTGATTATCCCCGCGATCCCCGCTCGACCCGGATCCGGGCGTCGACCGCCTTGGCGGAGGCGCGGTCGGAGGCGGCGAGGAAGGGGTTGAGGTCGAGCTCCTTGATCGCCGGATGGCGCTGGGCGAGCTGGGCCAGGCGCAGGAGGACATCGACCAAGAGATCGAGATCCGCGGCGGGCTCGCCGCGCACCCCTTCGAGGAGCTTGAAGCCGCGGATGCCGCGCACCATCTCGCGCGCCTCGTGGGAGACCAGCGGGGTGACGCCGAAGCGGACGTCCTGGAAGACCTCGACGTACTTGCCGCCGAGCCCGAACATCAAGAGCGGCCCGAAGCGCGGGTCGGTCGAGATGCCGAAGATCACCTCGTGGCCGCCACGCACCATCTCCTGGACCAGGAAGCCCTCGATCTCGGGGCCGGCGCGCGCCATCGACGCCGCCATGCCGTCGAGCGCCTGGGCCAGCTCGCCCTCGTCGCGCAGGCCGATCGCCACCGCGCCCGCCTCGCTCTTGTGGATCAGGTCCGGCGCCACCGCCTTGACCGCCACCGGGTAGCCGATCTCGCCGGCCGCCGCGAGCGCCTCCTCGGCGGTGTCCACCCGGCGCCAGGACGCCAGCGGCACGCCGTAGAGGTCGAGCACCCGCAGGGCGTCCTCGGGCGGCAGGTAGCCGTCGCCGGTGGCGGCGAGGATCCCGGCCACCGCCTGGTCGTCGGTTGGAAACTCCGGCACCGGCTCGTCGAACGGCCGGCGGCGCCAGTCGGCGTAGCGGGCGAGCATCTGCATCGCCCGCGCCGCCGACTCCGGGAAGCGGTAGACCGGCGGGTGGTCGCGGCGGTGCTTCATCCGCTCGTAGAACTCCTCGGTCGCCATCATCACCGCGAGCACGGGCTTGGTCCGCCCGCCCGCGCGCGCCGCCGAGGCCACCTTCTCGACCACGTCGCCGGGGTCGGTCAGAAGCGGCGTGACGTTGATCACCATCGCCATGTCGACGCCGTCGTCGGCGAGCACCGCGGCCAGGCTCTCGCCGTACTGCACGTCGTCGGCCGAGGCGATCATGTCGACCGGGTTGCCGACGCTCGCCTCGGCGGGGAGGAACGAGCGCAGCCGCGCGCGGGTCGCCGGCGACAGCTCGGCCATCACCAGCCCGAGGTTGACCACGGCGTCGGTGGCCATGATCGCCGGGCCGCCGGCGTTGGTCACGATCGCCACGCGGCGGCCGGCGGGCAGCGGGCAGCGGTCGAGCGCGCGGGCGACGTCGAACAGCTCCTCGATCGTGTTGGCGCGCAGCACCCCGCACTGCTCGAGAAACGCCGAGACCGTGACGTCGGCGCCGGCGATCGCCCCGGTGTGGCTGGAGGCGGCGCGTGCGCCCTCGCTGGTGCGCCCGGACTTGACCACCAGGATCGGCTTCTTCCGCCCGACGCGCTTGGCGATCTCGGTGAAGCGGCGCGGGTTGCCGAACGACTCGAGATACATCGCGATCACCCGCGTCGCCGGGTCGTCCTCCCAGAACTCGAGCAGGTCGTTGCCCGAGACGTCGGCCTTGTTGCCCATCGAGACGAACTGGGTCAGCCCGATCCCGAGGTCGGCGGCAACGTTGAGGATCGCCACCCCGAGCGCGCCCGACTGGCTGACGAAGCCGATCGTGCCGGCCTGCGCCGGCGTCGGCGCGAACGTCGCATTGAGCGACACGTCGGGCGCGGTGTTGATCACCCCCATGCAGTTGGGCCCGACCATGCGCACGCCGGCGGCGCGCACCGTCGCGCGCAGCGTGCGCTCGAGCGAGGCGCCCTCCTCGCCGGTCTCCGAGTACCCGGCCGTGATCACCACCAGCCCGCGCACCCCGTGCGCGAGGCACTCCTCGACCACCCCCTGGACCAGTGGCCGCGGCACCGCGATCACCGCCAGCTCGACCGGCTCGGGGATCGCCGACACCGACGGATACGCCCTGAGCGAGTGGATCGCCTCGGCGTTCGGATTGACCGGATAGACCGCCCCCTCGAACTCCGCCGCCAGCAGGTTGTGCACCAGCGAGTACCCGATCGACCCGCGGTGGCGCGACGCGCCGATGACGGCCACCGACCGCGGGCTGAACACCGGGTCCAGTCCGGCGTGGCGAGGGGCGGGTATGTCGGTTGCCACGGTCACTGGTCAGCGAGACCGCCGGGCACGCAGCCAGCGAACATCGTCGCGGCGGCGGCGCACCAGAGGCGTCGAGGTGACGTTTTCGACGTAGATTGCCGTCTCCCCGTAGCGTCGATGGTCACCACGCCAGGCGCCGAAGCCGCGCCGGTCCAGCGACGCGCTACGGGCGCAGACACCCTCTGCGCCGGCCGCGTGCCATCGTTCAGCGGCAGCTCGGGTCGCGGCACGGTCCACCGCGTGGGGATACGCGGGCGTGAAGCCGGCGGCGACCACCCCGCGTTCGGTCACCATGTCGACGACGTCGCCTCGCCACTCGATCTCGGCGAGCTGTGGGTGGACGTCGGGTTGGAGATCTTCGAGCTCGAGACCGGCGATGCGGTGGATGTCGAGCGCGACAGCGCGTGCCACGCCCGTGCTGCAGCAACAGTAAAGCGCGGGGAATGCCTCTGTGTTCCACCGGCGGTCCGCGTTGCGCTGGCTGTAGGTCGCGTCGAGCGGATCACGGTAGCCCGCCTTCACCACGCGGTAGAGCGGCGCGTGCCGGTGACTGACAACCGCTCTGTCATGCCTGGTAGAGAAGCGCCGCCTCGTAGCGGTCGGCAACATCGGCGATTCGCCCGCGGAGAATCCACGCCAGAGCTGTCTCGCCGTTGAACAGCTCGGCCGGACGACGGATGACGGTCGGCAGCCGCTCGGGAAGGAACAGCTCCTGAAGCCGTCGCAGGCCAGCCTCCGCGGCGAGGATCTCGGCCCGGCGCTCGGCCGGGATACCGATCGCGCCGCGCTCCCAGCGGCGGATCGTCTCGCCGGAAACGCCGACCATTCGGCCGAGGTCGTCCTGGCTCAGCTCGAGGCGCCCCAGCAGGCTCCGGAGCGCTACCCGTGCCTGGTCGCCCCCTAGCTCAGGGACAATGATCTGCTCGACGGCTTGGTGGAAGAGGACCCGCCACTCGGCGTGGTCAGGAGACCGAGACAGCGCGCGGAGCGCCCCTTTGATGCTGCTGCCCGGAACCACCGGACTGCCCGGGCGGCCCAGCGCGGCGTGTCTCGTGGCCGCCGGCAAGTCCTCCGCTATACCGGCGCCGTGACCGAGGAAATGAATGAGGTGCGCGTGCTCTGCTTCCGGCTCGGCGCCCTCAGGCCGCGGCGTGGTGGCCACCTCGCAGGAATCAAGGAGCCTGTACCCTGCTTCTTGTCCCCGCCGGAGCTCAGCCAGCGTCTTGACCCAAATCGTGAGCAGAACGAAGATCGTCCGGCCCGACTCGCCGGCCCGAAAGGCGACGAAGGCATCGAAGCTTCTGTACAGCGCTTCGAGATCGATGGCGCGGGCCAGAGCCTTTTCGAGGTTGACCTGAGCCGAGAGGGACTGAAAGCACTCGTGAAAGACGGCTACGGATTCCCGTGCGCCGGCGAGGTTGGGACGATCAAGCCGCGCAGGTAGGTCCGGTACGAGATCCAGCTGCCGCCGAATCGCCCTCGTAAGCGAGGGTACGAGCGTCGAAGCCTGGGCAGTGACCATCGGTGGATCCAGTTGTGCCAACAGTGTGGCACGCGCTTGCCTCAACCGCAACCCTGTGCGCGGAGATTCCCTCTCCTGGTCAACCCGGCACTAGGACCGGCAGCCGCCCTGGGACGACGCGGATCGTAACCGGCAGCGGCTCCTGGCAGAGGTCGCCGTCGACTTGCAGGCGCAGTGCTTCCGGCCCGTCGAGGACGATCTCGCGGGCGGTGAGCGCGGCGACGTCGGGGCGCTGGAGGTGGCGGCTGCGGGCGAGCGCAAGGTCGAAGGCGAGGGCGGACCAGCGGTCGCCTCCCCGCTGGACGACCAGGTCGAGGCGGCCGTCGTCCCAGCGCGCTCCGGGCGCGATCGCGAAGCGGCCGGCGTAGTGCGGGATGTTGCAGGCGATCGCGTAGGTGGCCGGCGGGATCAGCTCGCCGTCGACGGTCAGCGCGATCGGTGGGAAGCGGTAGCTCCACCAGCGGCGCACGCCGGTGAGCCCGACGCCGAGCTTGCCCAGGCGCCGCTTGAGCCGCGGGTCGACGTGCTCGACGGCGTGGGCGTCGAGGCCGGCCGAGACCATCAGCAGGAACGGCGTCCGGCCGCAGAAGCCGACGTCGAACGGGCGGCGGACGGCGCCGGCATGGGCGCGGGCGGCGGCGATCGGGTCGGCCGGCCAGCCGAGCGAGTAGGCGAGGACGTTGGTCGTGCCGCCCGGGAGGACGCCGAGCGCGGGACCGGCCGGCGGCGCGGCGTCCTCCGCCGCTCGCGCTCGGGGCTCCGACGATGGCGGCGGCGAGCCAGACGGCGCTCCGGCCCCGGACGGTGCCGGAGGCTGGTCCGACGGCGCTCCGGGCTCCGATGGCGCCGGCGGCGGCTCAGCCGCTGCTCCGGCCTCGGACGGCGCCGGCCCCGAGCCCGCCGCCAGCAGCCCGGCCGCCGCCTCGCGCACCGTGCCGTCGCCGGCGAACACAAAGACGGCAGCGGCGCCGGCGGCGGCCGCCTCGGCGGCGATCCGGGTCGCCTCGCCGGCGGCCGCGGTCACGCGCTCTTCGACCCGCCAACCGGCCTCCTCGAGCGCGCGAACGACCGCCGCGGCGCGCCGGCGGCGGCGCCGGCGGCCGGCGGCCGGGTTGCGGATCAGGACGGCGGCGCCGCCCTCCGAGCCGCCCGCAGCGCCGGCGGGGGAACGCGCCGGGGAGGCCATCCGCCGGTCAGTCGAACAGCGACCGTGCCAGCCCGGCCGGCGGCGGGTAGCCGAGGTGCTGGTAGGCGCGGCGGGTCGCCACCCGGCCGCGCGGGGTGCGCTGGAGGAAGCCCTCCTGGATCAGGAACGGCTCGTAGAGGTCCTCGAGCGTCCCGTAGTCCTCGCCGACCGCGACCGCCAGCGCCTTGAGCCCGACCGGGCCGCCGCCGTAGTGCTCGATCAGGGTGCCGAGGATCCGGCGGTCGAGGTCGTCGAAGCCGTAGTCGTCGACCTCGAGCTGGGCGAGCGCGGCGCGTGCGGTGTCGAGGTCGATTGTCCCCTCGGCCCGCACCTGTGCGAAGTCGCGCACCCGGCGCAGCAGGCGGTTGGCGATGCGCGGCGTGCCGCGGCTGCGGCGGGCGATCTCGGCGGCGCCGGCGCCCTCGATCGGCACCCCGAGGATGCCGGCGGAGCGGCGGACGATCGTCTCCAGCTCGTCGTGACCGTAGAAGCCGAGCCGGTGGACGATGCCGAAGCGAGCCCTGAGCGGCGAGGAGATCAGCGACGCCCGGGTGGTCGCGCCGACCAGGGTGAAGTGCTTCAGCTCCTCGCGATGGATCGACGCCGCCGGGCCCTGGCCGACCACCAGGTCGATCACGAAGTCCTCGAGCGCCGGGTAGAGGACCTCCTCGACGGTCGGCCCGAGCCGGTGGATCTCGTCGATGAACAGTACGTCGCCCGGCTCGAGGTTGATCAGCACCGCCGCCAGGTCGCCGGCCTTCTCGAGCACCGGCCCCGAGGTCACCCGGAAGTTGGTCCCCATCTCCTCGGCGATGATGTGGGCGAGCGTGGTCTTGCCCAGCCCGGGCGGCCCGAACAGCAGCACGTGGTCGAGCGGCTCGCCGCGGCCGAGCGCCGCGGCCATGAAGATGCGGAGGTTCTCGACCACCTTCTGCTGGCCGACGTACTCGTCGAGCACGCGCGGCCGCAGCGCCACCTCGGCCGACAGATCCTCCGGCTCGGGCCGCGCGGACAGCACTTCACGGGCGGCGGTCACACCCGGCATTGTATCCGCGGCGCCGGGCGCTAGACCGGCGGCTCGAGACAGACGCCCGGCACGGTCACCGAGTACCGGCCTTCCGCGCCGTGGCGGACGGTCAGGTGGCCGCCGCCCTGGGTGCCGTCGATCACCAGCTCGACGGTGCCGAAGAGCTGATCGCCGGCGAACAGCAGGCCGGCGTCGAGGTCGAGCGTCCAGGCGTCGGTCCAGACCGAGAACGGGGGCAGGGCCTCGCCGGACTCGCGATAGGGGGTGCCGGTGATGGTCGGCGGATCGTTGACGGTGTCGGCGCCCTGCGGGCCGTTGATGAAGAAGCTCAGGGTCGTGCCGCCGGTGAACGGGCCGCCGACCAGGATCCGCCCCCTCCAGCTCGCGCACTCCTCGACCGACAGGTCGATCGCCAGGCCGCCGGTCGCGAAGTCCTCGCCCGGGACGACGCGGAAGGTGTCGACGCTGATGAGCTGGCCCGGTTCGGCGGTCACCCGCACCAGGCCGGTGGTCAGGCCGATCTGCGGCGGCAGGTTCGGCTGGTCGCGCAGGTTGAACGACTGGAGCTGATCGGGCTCGAGGACCAGCGCCACCTCGTGGAACTCCGCCAGCGAGTCGTCGAGGAACTCGACCAGGACGTTGGCGTCGCCCACCGGCGCGTCGTTGCGCACCGAGAGCAGGGTGGTGGTGCCGCTCAGGTTGCCGGGATCGACCACGAACGGCACCAGCCACGGGCCGGCGCTGGGGGCGAGGACCATCGCGCCGCGCGGCCGGAGGCCGGCGGCGGCCCGTTCGGCGCCGAGGTCGCGACCCGGCTCGCCGACGATCACGGTAGTCCCCTCGGGCTGTGCCGCGGCGGGGAGCGGGGCGGCGGCCAGGGCGGCGGCCAGGGCGAAAACGGCGGCGGAGCGGATCGGGGTACGAGACATCGCAGGGCCTCCTCTCGGTTTGGGCGCCCGGCCACGAGGCTCGGGCCGGCGCGCGCGTTGAACCCGCTGCAAATCCCTTACCGGCCGCCGCTTCACGCCCGCGACAGCCGCTTGAGGCTGGCGCGCAGCAGGTCGGAGAAGTCGGCCTCGGGGGCGGCGCGGCGGGCCTCGATGACGGCGCGCTCGGCCGGCGGACGCTTGTAGCCGAGGTTGACCAGGGCCGAGACCAGGTCCTCGTCGCCTGGGCCGGCGGCGACCGGCTCGGCGGGGGCGGCGATCTCGCGCACCTTGTCGCGCAGCTCGAGGACCATCCGCTCGGCGGTCTTCTTGCCCACCCCCGGGATCCCCGACAACCGCACCAGGTCGCCGCCGGCGATCGCCCGGATCAGCTCCGCCGGCGGCATCCCCGAGAGGATCACCCGCGCCAGCCGCGGCCCGATCCCCGAGACCCCGATCAGCCGCTCGAACAGGCGCTTCTCGGTCTCGGTCCAGAAGCCGTAGAGGCTGATCGCGTCCTCGCGCAGGTGGGTGTGGACGTGGAGCGCGGCGCAGGCGCCGTCGCCGAGCCGATCCAGCTCGTAGTAGGTCGACACCGGGATGTGGACCTCGTAGCCCACCCCGCCGACATCGAGCAGCACTCGCTCCGGGCTCTTGGCGAGCACGGTGCCCTTGAGATGGCCGATCATCCAGGCGGGATTGTAGCCGCGGCGCGTCGCCCGCCTACGTCCGTTCGCGGTGGATCTTCCAGCGGCCGACGACTTCTTCGCCGCGCACCACCCAGCAAGCCTCGAAGCAGGGGACGGCGAGGCAGGAGTGGTTGGGCAGCACCCGCACCCGGGCGCCGACCGGCAGCGGCGCGGAGACCGAAGCGTGCTCCTGGGAGAGCCCGGAGAGGTGCAGCCGCTCGCTCGGCCGCCCGGCGCGGTAGGCCCCCTCGTCCTCGAACACCGCGCCCATCCCCGAGCGCCAGGCGTCGCCGAGGTGGAGCGGCCCGGGGTCCTTCGACAGCGCCAGCGCGCCGGCGTCGATCACCGCGTGGCCGGAGCGGCGCGAGACCACGCTCGCGAGCACGGTGAGCGCGCAGTCGGCGGCGGTGCAGGTGCCGAGCGCGACCTGGCTGCCGTCGTAGAGCGCGTAGTTGCCGGGACGCGCCTCGGTGACGCCGTCGAGCCGCTCGACCGCCGCCATCGCCGGGGTCGAGCCGGCCGAGACCTCGGGCACGTCGATCCCGTCGGCGCGCAAGGCCTCGGCGAAGCCGACCACCGCCCGCCGCTCCTGCTCGGCCACCCGCCGCGCCCCGTCACGGTCGCGCACGTGGTAGGCGTGGCCGGAGTGGGTGAGCAGGCCGGCGAAGTCGAGCCGCGGCGAGGCGGCGAGCCGGCGGGCGAGCGCCGTGGCTTCGGGCGTTTCGGGATCGACCCCGGCGCGGCCGTAGCCGCAGTCGACCTTGAGGAAGACCCGGAACCGCGGCCCCTCGCGCTCGAGCGCGGCCGCCGCCGCCTCGGAGTCGACCACCACACCGAGGCGCACCCGCTCGGCGAGCCGCCGCACCTCGCCGAGCCGGCCGAGGATCACCGGAAAGGCCCAGGTCAGGTCGTCGAAGCCGGCGGCCGCGAAGGCGCGCGCCTCCTCGAGCGTCGACACCGTCAGCCCGGCGGCGCCCAGCTCGCGCTGCCGGCGGGCGACCTCGATGCACTTGTGGGTCTTGATGTGTGGCCGCAGCGCGACGCCGAGCGCCGCGGCGCGTCCGGCCATCGACGCGAGGTTGGCCTCCAGGCGGTCGAGGTCGAGCAGCAGCGCCGGGGTCGGCAGCTCGTCGGGCGAACGCGGCAGCGGGCGGCGGGCGGAGCCGGCGGTCACGGACGCCGATTGTAGCCGCGGCTCGCTCCGTCGCAAACGAGCGGGCGGACCCGGTAGCCCCGAGCCGACGCGACGACGGCGGCCGATGGTCTAGACTCGCGACGGCTCCTCTCGCCGCTCGCCGCGATGCCGACCTACCTCGACCTCGAGCGCTGGAACCGGCGCGCCCACTTCGAGCTGTTCCGCGGCTACGACCACCCGTTCTTCAACCTCTGCGCGCCGCTCGAGGTGACCGCGCTGCGCGCCGCCACCGGCGGCGACACCGGGCGCTCGTTCTTTCTCGCCGCGCTCTGGCTCTCGCTGGTCGCCGCCAACGAGGTCGAGCCGTTCCGCTACCGGCTGCGCGGCGAGCGGGTGCTCGTCCACGAGGTCCTCCACGGCAGCGGCACGATCCTGCGTCCCGACGGCACCTTCGGGTTCGCCTACTTCGACTTCGACCCCGACTTCCGCCGCTTCCACGAGCGCGCCGGGCGGGAGGTCGAGCGGGTGCGCGCGGGGCGGGAGGTCGAGCCGGCCGCCGGGCGCGACGACCTGATCCACTACTCGGTGATCCCGTGGGTGGCGTTCACCAGCTTCGCCCACGCCCGCCACCTCGGCGGCAGCGACTCGGTGCCCAAGATCGTCTTCGGCAAGGTCTTCCGGGACGGCGCCGGCGAGCGCATGCCGGTGTCGGTCGAGCTCCACCACGCGCTCGCCGACGGCCGCGACGCCGGCCGCTTCTTCGAGCAGCTCGCCGCTCGCTTCACCGCCCCCGTCCTGGTCTGACCGTCGTCCTACCGCCAGTCGCCGTCGAGGCGGAAGGCCGCCCAGTGGAACGGGTGGGTGAAGTCCTCCGGCGGCGGCTCGGGGGCGAGGCCGAAGCGCCGGGCGAGACCGCCGAAGAGGCCTGCCGGGGGCGGCGCCGGGGGCGCGACCGGGCCGGCAGCCAGCTCGGCCTGGGCCGCGGCGAGCGCCTCGGCGGCGGGGAGACCGGCGCGCAGGCGGGCGTAGAAACGGCTCATCAGCGCCGCGGTCGAGCGGTCGGAGACCCGCCACAGCGACGCGGCCACGGCGCGCGCCCCGGCGTGCTGGAAGGCGCGGGTGAGGCCGAGCAGGCCCTCGCCGGCGACCTCGCGGCCGAGCGCGGTCTCGCAGCCGGAGAGCACGACCAGGTCGGCGTCGGTGCGCACCGATTCGAGGATCTCCCAGGCCTGGAGCAGGCCGTTGCCACCGTCCTCGCCGCCCACAGGGTCGCGCGCCAGCAGCAGTCCGGACGACAGCGGGAAGCGCTCGTCGAGAACGCCGTGGACCGCGAAGTGGAGATGACTGCGCTCGGCGGCGGCGGCGCGTGCCCGCGCCTCGGTGGCCGCGGCGCCGAGGTAGACGGCGCCGGCGCGGCCGTAGCCCTCCGCGACCGCGACCGCCTCGGCGCGGCTGCCCGGTAGCGGCGGCAGCGCCCCGGCACCGGAGGCGAGCGAACGCAGCACCGGCTCGGTGGGCGGCGCCACGCCCGCCGCGGAGCCGCCCGCCGGAGCGCCGGAGCCGTTCGCCGAGGCGGCGGCGTGCGCCTCCGCAACGCCCGGCGCGGCCGCCGTCCCGGCGAGCGGCGGCGCCGGGTCGCCGAATGCGGCTAGCGCCGGCGGTCGCTCGCGCCGCCGCTCGCGTAGCTCGGCCCAGGCGGTGAGCGAGGCGGCGGTGTGGACCGGCAGCGCCGCCGCCAGGGGCGGCGCGGAGCCGCTGCCGGGCCCGGGCAGCGGCAGGACCGCGAACGGCAGCGGCAGGAGCGCGCCCTCGGACAGGACGAGGAGCCGTTCGGCGCGCGCCAACTCGGCCGCCGCCGGCGCCAGCAGCAGCGCCGCCAACTCGCCGGCCTGGCGCTCGATCGCCGCCCGCTCCTCGGGCGCGGCGCCGCCGCCGGCCGCCGGCGAGCCGGCCTCGATCAGCAGCCGCAGGCGCTCGACCCGCCGCCGCAGCTCGGCCTCGCCGGCGGCAACCGCCGCGACCCGGAAGCCGCGGCCGGGACCGAGCACGAAGGCGCGGCCGCCGTCCGGCCCCAGGCTGTAGGCGAGCGCGACCGTGCCCGGGTCGAGGGCGGCGAGCGCCGCGCGGAGGCCGAGCGGCCGCGGCGCGGTCAACGCCGCCAGCCGCGGCGAGGCGGCGCGCACCCGGGCCGCCACCTCCTGCTGGTGCTCGCGGGCGCTGCGCAAGCGGGCGTCCAGCTCCGCGACCTCCTCGCGGCCGGCCGCCGCCGAGGCCTCGATCCGCGCCTGGTGCGCGCGCTCGGCCGCGGCCGCGGCGCGCCGGCGCTCGGCGTCGAGCGGCGCCGGCAGGTCGGCGGCGAACTCCAGGTCGCGCTCGGCGAGCAGGGCGAGGAAGACCCGGGCGCGCGACCGCTCGAGGACCTCGAACGCCGCCGCCGGCCGGCCGATCTCGAGCAGCAGCTCGAGGTGCTCGCGGTAGAGATCGTCGTAGCGGGCGCGGAAGCCGGCGCGGCCCTCCTCGCCGCCGCCGACCCGGCCCTGCTGCGCCTCGAGCACCGCCTCGGCCCGCGCAAAGGCCTGCACCGCCTCGGCCGCCCGCCCGGCGCCGCGCAGCGCCCGCGCCAGCCCCCACAGCGCCTGCGCCTCGGCGGCGCTACCCGGCGCCACCGCCGCGATCGCCGCCGCCGCCTCGCGGTAGCGCTCCCCGGCCGCCGCCCACCGCCCGCGGTCGAGGGCGAGGTCGCCGCGGCTGCGCACGGCGAGGGCGAGCTGGAAGCTCCCCGGCGCCCGGCGGAGGAGGATCGCCTCGGCGCGGTCGAGCCGGCGCTCGGCGGCGTCGAGGCGGCCGCGCGCCCGCTCGGCGCGGGCGAGGTCGGCCTCGGTGCCGGCGACCTCGACGCCGTCCGGCGCCAGCCGCTCGCGGATCGCCAGCGCCTCCTCCAGCCGCTCGACCGCGCGCGCCGGCTCGCCCCTGTCGAGAGCGACATGGGCCAGGCCGGTCAGCGGGTAGGCGACCTCGACAGTGCCGGAGACGATCCGGCGGCGGATCGCCAGTGCGCGCTCGTAGCGCTCCTCGGCTGCGTCGAGGTCGCCCCTGGCGCGCGCCACGCCGGCGAGGGAGTTGAGGAAGTTGGCGACCTCGAGGCTCTCGGCGCCGGCGGTCTCGGCGGCGAGGTCGCGCGAGCGCAGGAAGTACGCCTCGGCCGCCGCCAGGTCGCCGCGCCACTCGGCGAGGACGCCGAGGTTGTGCAGCGCGGTGGCGGCGTGGCGTCCACGGCGGTCGAGCGCCTCGAACCGCGCCAGGGCGCGCGCGAACGCCTGCTCGGCGGCGGCCAGGTCACCGCGTCCGGTCCGCGCCACCCCGAGGCTGTTGAAGCTGTGGGCGACGTCGATGCCCTCGGGGTCGAGCCTCTCGCGGATCGCGGCGGCGCGGCCGAACCGCTCCTCGGCCGCCTCGAGGTCGCCGCGGGTGGCCTCCAGGCGGCCGAGGGTGTTGAGCGTGCGCGCCACCTCGAGGCTGCCGGGGGCGGCACCTTCCTGGAGCGCGAGCGCGCGGCCGAGCAGCTCCGCCGCCGCCGCGGGGTCGCCGCGCCGCAGCTCTGCGATGGCGATGCTGTGGAGAGCCGCCGCGCGGCGGAGGACGGCGCGATCGCCCCCGAGCAGCTCCGCCGCCGCCGCCCACGCCGCCCGCGCGCCCTCGAAGTCGCCGCGCTCGAAGCGCGCGGAAGCGCTCTCGGAGCGGACCAGGCTCTCGGCCCACGCGTCGCCGGCCGCCCGTGCCAGCTCCAGGGCCTCGTCCCGGGCGGCGTCAGCGGCGTCGGCGCGGCCCGCAGCGCCGTGCCGGCGGGCGGCCTGGAGGTGGAGCCAGGCGGCGAACAGCGGGCGCTCGGCCGCCAGCTCGCCGGCGAGCGCCCCGAGCGCCGCGGCGCCCTCGCCCTCGCGCGCCTCGGAGGCGCGCCGGTAACGCTCCTCGCGCGGCGGGTCGAGCGGCGGCCGGGCGACGATCCCGGCGCGCCCGGGCGGCAGGACCGCCGCGAGCGGCGCGCCGCCGCGCTCGCCGAACAGGGTCACCGGGCCGCGGTGGATCGCCTCCAGCTCGACCGCGTCGAGGTCGAACGGCGTGACCAGCGGCCCTTCCGCCGGCTCGGAGTCGGCCGGCGGCGCCGGCTCGCGGCGCCAGGAGGTGAGGCTGTCGCCCGGGAGCAGTCCGGCGCGCGCACCGGCCGAGCCTGGGGGCACCTCCTCGACGACCAAACCCTCGCCGGGAGTCACGGTCGCGACCGCCGCCGGTGCCGGCGCCGCGGACGGTGCATCGCCGGACCGCCGGGCGCAGCCGGGAAACACGAGGGCGATCAGGAGCAGGGCGACGCCGCGTCGGCGGTTCATGGCACCGGCGCCTCCGCGACCCGGAAGCGGTAGGGGCCGAGCCGGCGGCGCAGCACCGGCCCGTCGACCTCGACCACCCAGAGATAGGTGCCCGCGCCCGCGAGGGATTCCGCCGGCGGCTCCGCCGCCGCTTCCCCGGCGACCGCGCTCGACCATAGCTCCCCGCCCTCGGTGTCGAGCAGCCGCACCCGGTAGCCCGAGGCGCCGGGCTGCGCCGGCCAGGCGAGCCGCCGCGGCGGCGCGGCGAGCACGGCGCCCGGGGAAGGCTCGATCCCGGCGGCGGCCGTACCCTCGCCGCCGCGCACCGCGCCGGCGCCGTCCCGGGGCGCGGGAGCCGCGCCGCGCCACAGCGCGAGACCGCCGACCACCACCGCCGCCAGCGCCGCGGCGAGCAGCGCGGCGGTCGTGCGGCCGGCGAACCGGCGGCGCTCCCCGATCGCTCTCACCGGCCGCGCGCCGGCGGCCGCCGGCGCGGCGTCGCCGTCGCCGTGGACGACCGCGCGCGCCAGGCGCAGCTCGAGGGCACAGTCGGAGCAGCCGGCGACATGCGCCGCCAGCGCAGAGCGCCGGGCGGCGTCGATGCCGCCGACCGCCAGCGCCGCCAGCTCCTCGGGCAGCGGGCAGCGCGCCGGCTCCGGCGCCACGGTCGAGGCACGCCAGGCCCGCCGCAGCTCGTCGGTGCCGATCGGCCGGTCGCTCGTCATGTGCTGATCTCCTCGCCTTCCCCGGGGTAGCGGTAACCCGCCGCCGCCAGCTCCCGGCGCAGCGTCCCGAGGCCGCGGTAGAGCAGGTTGCGCGCCTTGGGCTCGGTCCAGCCGGCGATCTCGGCGACCTCGACGCTCGAGAAGCCCTGGAGGTAGAGCCGCACCGCCAGGCGCCGGTTGTCGGGCAGGCGGCCGAGCGCGCCGGCGGCCGCCGCGAGCAGCCGCGAGCGTGCCGCCGCGCCCTCGGGCGAGGGGCCGGGGCTCACGGGCTCGCGCGCCTCGCCGTCCTCGCCCGGGGCATCGATCGGCGCCGCCTCGCGCCGCCTGCGCTGCCGCCGCACGGCGTCGACCACCGCGGTCGCCGCCACCCTCTGGAGATAAGACGCAGGATGGGCGATCTCGCTCTCGCGACCGAGCGCCCGCCAGAGCCGCAGCGAGATCTCCTGCATCACGTCGTCGACGTCGACGCCGCCCGGGCACAGCCGCGCCACCGTCCGGCGCAGCCGCCCGCCGTACTCGGCGAGCAGCCGCTCCAGGCGCCGCTCGACGCCGGCGTCCCCGGGCGCGGAGAGAGAGACGTCCTCCATGGATCGGAGTCGGAGACTACCCCGAGCCGGCCGCTCTCGGCCGGCAGCGATCTGCGGATGGCAGGACGGGGCTTATGCCGGCGCCGCCGGGCCGGCGAGCCCGAGATCCTCGACCAGCGCGGCGTCGTAGTTGACCCCCAGCTCGAGCTTGCGCTGCTCGATCAGGGCGCTCAGGAGCCGACCCAGGCGCTCCTGCTCGAGCCGCTCGCGGGTGGCGGCGCGCTCGGCGGCGAACTCTTCGGGGTCCCAGGCGGTGCGCGAGGTGACCTGGAACAGCACCGCGCCCTGGGCGGTGCCGTAGGGACCGCCGATCTCGCCCTCCGCGAGCGCCATCGCCGCGTCGGCGATCGCCGTCTGCTGGCCGAGGCCGGGGATGGCGCCGCCGCGGCCGAACTCGCCGCTCTCCTGGATCTCGAGGCCGAGCTGCGCGGCGACCTCGTCGAAAGTCGCCTTGCCCTCGGCGACGTCGGCTGCGGCGTTGCCCAGCCGCTCCATCGCAAGCTGCTGGCGGCGCTCCTGCTCGAGCGACCGGCGCACCTCGGCCTCGACCTCCTCGAGCGCCGGGGCGCGCGGCTCGAGCACCTCCTCGACCACCGCCAGCGCGAACCCGCGCGGCACCCGCACCGGCTCGGACAGCCGGCCCGGGTCGAGACCGAAGACCGCGGCCACGAACTCGGCCGAGCGGCCGATGCCGGGGATCAGGTCGTCGCGGCCGAACGGCTCGACCTGCTGGTACAGCAGCGCCTCGTCGCCCTCGGCGGTCGAGCGCAGGGTCGCCGGGCTGACCTGGTCGCCTTCGACGCGCAGGCGCTGCGACAGCTCCTGCGCCTTCTGCTCCGCGGCCTCGAGCACGCGCTCGCCGAGCATTCGAGCGCGGATCCGCGGCGCCGCCTCCTCGAACGGCTGAAGGCCGGCCTCGCGGCGCCCGGTGACCTCGAGCAGGTGGACGCCGAACGGCGTCTCGATCGGCCCGACCAGCTCGCCCCGCGGCGCGTCGAACGCCGCCTGCTCGAACTCCGGGGTCATCCGGTTGCGGCCGAAGTACCCGAGACTGCCGCCGCGCGCCGCGCTGCCCGGGTCCTCGGAGACCTCGGTCGCGACCTCGGCGAACGACTCGCCGCCCTCGATGCGGGCGCGGATCGCCGCCAGCTCCGCGCGCGCCCGCTGGCGCCGGACGTCGCGCGCCTCGAGATCGCCGGGCTCCGTGCTGTCCTGGCCCACCCGCAGGAGGATGTGGCGCGCCTCGACCTGCTCCTCCTGGGTGAACTCGTCCGGGTGCTCGTCGTAGTAGGCGCGCACCTCCGCCTCGGCGATCTCGACCTGGCCGCGCACGCGGGCGGTGTCGACCAGCAGGTAGGAGACCCGGCGCTGCTCGGGGAGACGGAAGTCCTCGACGTTCGTTTCGAGATGAGCGGCCAGCTCCTCGCGGCTCGGCTGGTAGCCCTCGGCGAGACCCGCCGCCGGCTGCTGGACGTAGCGGATGGCGGCGCGCTCGACCCCCTCGCGGTAGGCGCGCTCGACCTCGGAGTCGGTGACGTAGACGCTCTCGGCGAGGATGCGGTTGAGCTTCTCGAGCAGCATCTCCTGCCGCATCGCCTGCTCGAACCCCTCGGGCGTGTAGCCGATCCGGCGCAGCCGGTTGCGGTACTCCTCGGTGCCGACGAAGCGCCCCTGCTCGTCCTGCAGCCAGGGGATGTCGAGCAGCTCCTCGCGGACCTCGTCGTCGCCGATCTCGAGCCCGAGCCGGCGCGCCTCGCCGAGCAGCACCACCTGGTCGACCGCCTGCTCGAGCGCCTGACGCCGCAGGCCGAACTGCTCCGCCACCTCGGGGGTGAACGCCTCGCCGAAGGTCCGGCGGTAGTAGTCCTCGAGGTTGCGGTAGTGACGCTGGAGGTCCTCGTAGCTGACCGCCTCGCCGCCGACGGTGGCCGCGGCGCCCGCCCCGCCGCCGCTCAGGCCGCCGGTGACGCCGCCGAAGTCGACGAACACGAAGAGCACGAAGACCGCGATCACCACCCACAGCACCCACGAGAGGTACTTGAGGTTGTCGCGGAAAACCTTGAGCATCGGGGACGGTCCTTTCTTCTCGGCCTTATCTTCTCGACGCGGCGAGAGCCCGGGCGGCGGGCGCACGGGCCGGGCGCGGAAGGGAGGAACTCTACCAGGGCGCCGGCCCGCCCGGCAAGCAACTCACAGCGACTCTGCTATATTTCTTCCCCTTCTCCCCATCGCCCGGAGGTCGGCGCCCGTGACGTCCCGCCCCAGCTTCGCCCCGTTTCGCACGCGCCGGGGCTGGTACACGCTGTCGGTGGACGCCCTGCGCGGCTGGCTGATCTTCGGGACGCTGGTGGCGCTCGCCGGCGCCGGCTACTTCGGATACCGGATCCTCGAGGAGTACAACCTGCGCGGCGAGGCCGAGGGGCGGATCGCCGAGGCGCGGCAGCTCGCCTCCCGGGTGCAGCAGACCCGCGGCGCCTCGCGGTTCCGCAGCGAGTACGAGACCGGCTGGCGCTATCTGCAGAGCGCCCGCCGCGCCTTCGACGCCGACGACTACCGCGTCGCGGCGCGCGAGGGGTCGCTGTCGCGCAACGTGCTGCTGGCGATCCTCGACTCGCTCGACCACCGCGGCGGCGCCGGCGACGCCAGCTTCATCGCGGTCGCCGGCCGGGTCGAGTACCGCCGCGGCGGCGCCGGCGACTGGCAGCCGGCGCGCACCCGGGTGGCGCTCGCCCAGGGCGACTACGTGCGCACCGCCGGCAACGGCTCCGCCGAGATCATGTTCGCCGACGGCACCCTCTACACCGTGCGCCCGAACACCAGCTTCGTGGTCTCGGCGACCGGCAACGGCGCCGACCGCGAGCGCGCAATCGCGATGGACTACGGATGGGTCAACCTCAACACCGCGAGCCGGCCGGCCCGGGTCACCACGCCGACGGCCGAGGCGCGGGTGCGCGAGGACTCGGAAGGGTACGTCGCCTACGACGCCGAGGCCGAGCGCGCCCGCTTCGGCGCGTTCCGCGGCTCGGTCGAGGTCGCCGTCGGCGAGGAGAGCGTCACCGTCGCCGAGCTCGAGGAGGCGCAGCAGGTGCGCGGCCGGCTGACCCCGGTGCGGCCGCTGCCGGCCCGGCCGCAGGCGGCCGAGCCGCCCGACAACTTCGAGGTCGACGCCGGGGCGGAGCGCGAGCTGGTGCTGGCGTGGCGGCCGGTCGAGGGCGCCGCCCGCTACGCGCTCCAGGTCTCTCGCCAGCCGCTGTTCGCCGACAACGTGATCGACGTCGACAACCGAGGCTCCAGCCGCGCGACTCTCGGGCTGCGCGGCGAAGGGAGCTTCCTGTGGCGGGTGGCGGCGCTCGACCGCGCCGGCGCCCGCGGGCCGTGGAGCACCGCGCGGAGGTTCCGGGTGGCGCTGCCGGTCGGCGACGGCGACGGCGGATCCCCGGATACCGCCGGCGGCGACCACGAGGACGGTGCCGACCGCCAGCCGCCGGCGCTCGATCTCGAAGAGGTCACCCCGTACGGTAATATCTTCATCGTCCGGGGCAGCACCGAAGCGGGTGCGACGGTCGAGATCGCCGGCGAGCCCGCGAACGTGGCCGCAGACGGCTCGTTCACCAAGACGATCCAGCTCAACCAGGAAGGCTGGAGCTTCATCGAGGTCCGGGCGCGCGACGCCTGGGGCAACCAGGTCGCGAGGCGCCAGCGCGTCTACGTGGAAGTGCCCTGACCCCGACCCCGGCTGCCCCGGGGCGAACAGAAAGGAGCTCCATTGCCGCTCGCCTCGCTGCTGCGCCATTTCTCGAAAGACCTCGCCATCGACCTCGGCACCGCGAACACACTGGTGTTCGCGCGCAGCCAGGGCATCGTCGTGCGCGAGCCCTCGGTGGTGGTGATCAACAAGCTGACCAACCGCATCGAGGCGGTCGGCGCCGAGGCCAAGGAGATGCTCGGGCGCACCCCGGGCAACATCGAGTCGATCCGGCCGATGAAGGACGGCGTGATCGCCGACTTCGAGGTCACCGAGCGGATGCTAGAGTACTTCATCAAAAAGGCGCACGGGCGCAAGATGTACGTCCACCCGCGGATCGTCATCGGCGTCCCCTCGGAGATCACCCAGGTCGAGAAGCGCGCGGTCAAGGACTCGGCGATGCGCGCCGGCGCGTCGGAGGTGTACCTCGTCGAGCAGGCGATGATGGCGGCGATCGGCGCCGGCCTGCCGATCACCGAGCCCTCGGGCAACATGATCGTCGACATCGGCGGCGGCACCACCGACGTCGCCGTGATCTCGCTCGCCGGCACCGTCTACAGCCGCTCGGTGCGGATCGCCGGCAACGAGATGGACGAGGCGATCATCCAGTACCTCAAGCGCAAGTACAACCTGCTGATCGGCGAGCGCACCGCCGAGCAGATCAAGTGGGAGATCGGCTCGGCGCACCCGCTCAAGGACGAGATCCGGATGGACATCAAGGGGCGCGACCTGGTCGAGGGGGTGCCCAAGACGCTGTCGATCACCGACGAGGAGATCCGCCAGGCGCTCGCCGAGCCGGTGGCGACCATCGTCGACGCGGTGCGCATGGCGCTCGAGCGCACGCCGCCGGAGCTGTCGGCCGACATCATGGACAAGGGGATCGTGCTCTCCGGCGGCGGCGCTCTGCTGCGCAACCTCGACCAGCGGCTGCGCGAGGAGACCGGCCTGCCGGTAGTGCTCGCCGAGGACCCGCTGGCGTCGGTGGTGCTCGGCACCGGCCGCCTGCTCTCCGACTTCGACCTGCTGCGAAAGGTCTCGATCCGCTAACGCCATGCCTCCCCATCGAGCCCCGGCAGCACCCCGGCGGCAGGCCTACGCGCGCCTCGAGGGCGCGTCTGCGGGGCCGAAGGTCCCGGACTCGGGGGAGGGGTCCCCGCAGAACCGCGCTTCTGCGGGGCCGGGGGCTGGAACAGCCCCCCTGAAAAGGCCGTGAGCGAGCGCCGCAGCGGCTGGCTGCTGGTGGCGGTGCTGTTCGCCCAGTTGATCGTGCTGTCGCTGCAGGCGCCGGCTGAAGGGGTCGGCAACAACCTGCTCGAGAGCGCGGTGCTGCGCCTGGTGATGCCGCTGGCTCGCGGGGTCGACGCCGCCGCCGGCGGCGCCTCCGGGCTCGCCGAGGGCTTCCAGCGCCAGCGCCGGCTGGTCGCCGAGAACCGCGATCTGAGCGCCGAGGTCGAACGGCTGAGGCTCGAGGTGATGCGGCTGTCGCGCTACGAGTCCGACCTCGGCCGGCTGGCCGAGGCGGCGGGCTACCCGGTGCCGCCGGGCTACACCGTGCGGCCGGCCGACGTCGCCTACGTCGACTACGCCTCGTGGCTGCGCACCCTGGTGGTCTACACCGGGGAGCTGCCGGTCGAGGTCAACCAGCCGGTGGTCGCCTCGTCCGGGCTGGTCGGGCGGGTGATCTCGGCGGCGGCGCCGTGGGCGCGGGTGCAGCTCATCACCGACCGCTCGGCGGCGGTCGGGGCGATGCTCGCGAGCACCCGCCGCCAGGGAGTGGTGCGCAGCGGCCCGGAGGGGCTGGCGTTCGACTTCCTGCCGCTGGCGGCGGTCGTCGAGGTCGGCGACCGGGTGGTGACCTCGGGCATCGACGGCATCTACCCGCGCGGCATCCCGGTCGGCACGGTGGCGGCGGTCGAGCCCGGCGACGAGCTGTTCTACGCGGTCCGGCTCGAGCCGTCGATCGACTTCGGACGGCTCGACCAGGTCTACCTGCTGTCGCGCACGGCGCTGCCCGCGGCCGACGAGGAGACGCCGCCGCCACCTGGGCCGCCGCCCTCGGAAGGCCGGGGCTAGCCCCGTGCGCGCCGGCCGCTTCGCCCTCGCGCTCGCCCTGGCGGTGGTCGCCCACGCCGCCGGCGTGCGTCTCCACCCGGGGTTCGCGCAGGCGGTCGATCTCTTCCTGGTGCTGGTCGTCCTCCACGCCCTCGACGGCGACTCGCGGGCCGGCCTGCTCGGCGGCCTGGCGGCCGGCTCGGTGCACGACGCACTCGCCGGCGGGCTGTTCGGGCTCTTCGGGTTCGCTGATACGATCGTCGGCTACGGGGTCGCCCGGCTCAGCCAGCGGCTGGTCATCGAGCGCCCGAGCGGGGTGCTGCCGGTGGCGGCGGTCGCCGCGGTCGTCCAGCAGGCGGTAGCGGTCGGCCTGGCAGTGGTACTGCTGCCCGACCCGCGCCTGCCCGACCCGGTGTGGTTGGCGGTGCGCGCCGGCACCAGCGGCGTGCTCGGCACGCTGCTGTTCGCGCTCGGACGATGGTGGCGGGGGGGCGCCGACCGCCGGCGGCGGCGCAAGCGGGAGCGCCTCCAGCTCGGTTGATTCTCTTGAGGGAGGCTGTTCCAGCCCCCCTCCGCCGTCGGCGGCCTGACGGCCGCCGCCACACGCGGCTTTAGGCCGCGCGTCGTCCGCTTGCGTTACGCTGAAGGCTCTGGAGGCACGATGTTCTCGACCACCACCGGCCCGCTCAAGGCGGTGCGCGCCCACCGCCAGGAGCTGGTCGGGCGGGTGCGCGTGCTCGGCGTCGCGATCGCCGCGGTGCTCGGGCTGATCGCCGGCGGCTTCTGGTACGTCCAGGTGGTGCGCGGTGGCCACTACGCCGAGCTGGCCGAAAACAACCGCCTGCGCCAGCTCACGGTGCGGGCACCGCGCGGCCTGGTCTACGACCGCCACGGCAGCACCCTGGTCGAGAACGTCCCGAGCTACACCCTGCTGCTCGACCGCTCGCGCAGCGCCGACCTCGACGCCAGCCTGGCGTTCGCCGCCGCGGTCCTCGAGCGGCCGGCCGAGCGGCTGGCCGAGGAGGTGGGGCGGGCGCACGCCGTGCCCTCGTTCGAGCCGATCCCGGTGGCGCGCAACCTGACCCTTGCCCAGGTCGCGCGGCTGTCGGCCGCCGGCTGGGAGCACCCGGAGCTCGAGATCGAGGTGAGCCCGCTGCGCTTCTACCGCCACGGCCGGCAGACCGCGCACCTGCTCGGCTACATCGGCGAGGTCGGCGAGACCGCCCTGGCCGCGGCCGACGGCCGGCTGCGCCCCGGCGACCGGGTGGGCAAAGACGGCGTCGAGCGCACCTACGACCCGGCGCTGCGCGGGGTCGACGGCGAGCGGGTGGTGGTGGTCGACAGCCGCGGCCGCACTCTCGAGGAACACCGCCGGGTGCCGGCGCAGCCCGGGCGGCGGCTCGAGCTGACCCTCGACTTGCCGCTCCAGCAGACGGCCGAACGGCTCCTGCGCGACCGGGTAGGGGCGGTGGTGGCGCTCGATCCCGCCGACGGCGCGGTGCGGGCGCTGGTCTCCTCGCCCGCCTACGACCCCAACGCCTTCGCCCGCGGCCTCGAGCCCGAGCAGTGGCAGGAACTGCTCGCCGACCCCGGCGACCCGCTCCAGAACCGCGCGCTCGCCAACGCCTACTCCCCCGGCTCGGTGTTCAAGATCGTGATGGCGACCGCCGGGCTGGCCGAGGGGGTGATCGACGCCGACCGCCGGGTCTACTGCTCCGGCGCCACCACCATCTACGGCCGCAGCTTCGCCTGCGGGCGCCGCGGCGGGCACGGCCGGGTCGACCTCCGCCAGGCGATCGAGCGCTCGTGCAACGTCTACTTCTACCACCTCGGCCAGACCCTCGGCATCGAGCGGATCGCCCGCTGGGCGCGCGCCTTCGGCCTCGGCGAACCGACCGGCATCGACCTCGCCGGCGAACGCCCCGGCCTGGTCCCCGACCCGGCCTGGAGCCGCGCCGCCCGCGGCCACCCCTGGTACCCGGGCGAGACGATCTCGGTGGCGATCGGCCAGGGGCCGGTCCTGGTCACCCCGATCCAGCTCGCGCGGCTGACCGCGGCGGTGGCCAACGGCGGCCGCCTGGTCACCCCACACCTGGTCGACGATCCCGGCCGCGCCGCCCCCGCTCGCGAACTGCCGCTGGCGCCGGGGCTGCTGGCGCCCGTGCACGCCGGACTGACCGACGTGGTCAACGGCGGCCAGGGCACCGCGCAGTGGAGCGCCAAGAGCGACCTGGTGAGGATCGCCGGCAAGACCGGCACCGTCCAGGTGGTCGGGCGCGCCGGCGCCGACGGCCGCGAGCGGTCCGAGGAGCTGGAGAACCACGCCTGGTTCGTCTCCTTCGCCCCGGCCGAGGCCCCCGAGCTGGTGGTGGTGGTTTTCGTCGAGCACGGCGGCGGCGGCTCGCGCAGCGCCGCCCCGATCGCCCGCGCCCTCTATGAAGAGTACTTCTCGCGCCATCCCGATCCCGCCGTCGCTGGCTGAGGAGCGGCGGCCGCTGTCGGGGCTGTCGCGCCTCGACTGGGGGCTGCTCGCCGCCACCCTGCTGCTCGCCCTGGTCGGGCTGGCGACCGTCCACAGCGCCAGCGCCGAGCTGCCGATCGACTACCTGCCGCGCCAGGCGCTGTGGGTGGCGGCGGGTCTGGTGCTGATGTCGGTCCTGGTCGCCGTCGACTACCACACCCTGATCGAGACCTCGCTGCCGATCTACCTGGGCGCGCTGGCGCTGCTGGTGCTGGTGCTGTTCGTGGGCGTCGGCCCGGGGGGCACCCGGAGCTGGCTCGGGATCGGCGGCTTCCGGCTCGGCCAGCCGGCGGAGCTGGCCAAGCTCGCCACCGCGCTGGTTCTCGCGCGCTACCTGGCCACCGCCGACCGGCGCCACCTCAGCCCGCGCCAGCTCGCCGCCGCGATCGCGCTGGCGGCGCTGCCGGTGGCGCTGATCGTCGCCCAGCCCGACCTCGGCAGCGCCGCGATGTTCGCGCCGCTGGTCGCCGGCATGCTGCTGGTGGCAGGGCTCCGGCTGCGCCACCTGGCGATCGCGCTCGCCGCCTGCCTGGCGCTCGGCGCCGCCTCCTGGACCCTGGCGATGAAGCCCTACCAGCGGCAGCGGGTGATCACCTTCCTGGCGCCCGAGAGCGATCCCCAGGGCGCCGGCTACCAGGTGCGCCAGAGCAAGATCGCGGTCGGCTCCGGCGAGCTGACCGGCAAGGGCTACATGCAGGGCACCCAGAGCCAGCTCCGCTTCCTCCCGGCGCGTCACACCGACTTCGTGTTCGCGGTGCTGGCCGAGGAGTGGGGTTTCCTCGGCGCCGCGGCGGTGCTCGGCCTCTACGCCGCCTGGATCCTCTCGGCGTTGAAGATCGCAATGCGCTCGCGCGACCGCGAAGGGATCCTGCTGGTGGTCGGGCTGGTGTCCGTCTTCAGCGTCCACGTCGCCTACAACACCGCGATGGTCGTCGGCTTCGTACCGATCACCGGCATCCCGCTGCCGTTCCTCTCCTACGGCGGCTCGTTCACCCTGATGAACTTCGCCGCCGCCGGGCTGATCCTCAGCGTCGACCTGCGGCGCTACGTGAACCGGTGAGCGGAGGATCGAGGACGCGATGAGGCCGAGGCTGAACCTGCGCCGCAGAACCGTTCCGATCCTCCTGGCGCTCGCGCTCGCGCTCCTCACCGCCGCACCGGCGGCGGCGGTCGACGCCCCGCCGGCCAAGCCGCGCGCGCGCGACCTGGGCATCCCCTTCGACGGCACCCCCGGCCCACTCAACGCGATCGCCGACGTCCCCGGCGTCCTGGTCGGCCACTCGACGGTGATCGCCGGCGAGGGGGCGCGCGCGGTGCGTACCGGGGTCACCGCGGTCAAGGCCAACGCCGGCATCCGCGGCGTCTGGGCGGCGGTGCACAGCCACAACGGCGACGGCGAGCTGACCGGCAGCCACTTCATCGCCGAGAAGGGCTGGCTGATCTCGCCGGTGCTGATCACCAACACCCTGAGCGTCGGCACCGTGCACGAGGCGACGATCCGCTGGTCGCTGGCGACCGAGGGCATCGAGCCGGTCGCGCTGCCGGTGGTCGGCGAGACCTGGGACGGCGACCTCAACGACATCTACGGCCTCCACGTCGAGGAGCGCCACGTCTTCGAGGCGCTCGACGGCGCCGCCGGCGGGCCGGTCGCCGAGGGCAACGTCGGCGGCGGCACCGGCATGATCTGTCACGGCTTCAAGGGCGGCATCGGCACCGCCTCGCGGGTGCTGCCGGAGGCGGCGGGAGGCTTCGCCGTCGGCGTCCTGGTCCAGGCCAACTACGGTTCGCGGGGCGAGCTGCGGATCGCCGGAATCCCGGTCGGCCGCGAGATCGCCGGCCTCGAGCCCGCGATCCACGAGCCCGAGGGCGCGATCGGCTACCCGCCGTCGGGCGACGGCTCGATCATCGTCGTCGTCGCCACCGACGCCCCGCTCCTGCCCCACCAGCTCCAGCGGGTGCTGCGCCGGGTGCCGATGGGGCTGGCGCGCGCCGGCAGCTACGCCTCGACCTGGTCGGGGGACATCTTCGTGGCGTTCTCGACCGTCGAGGCACGCGACCGCACCGAGATCGAGGCCGAGGCGCGCTACCTGCGCGACCCGCGGCTCGACGCGGTCTTCCTCGCCACCGTCCAGGCGGTCGAGGAGGCGATCGTCAACGCGCTCGTCGCCGCCGAGACGATGACCGGAATCCACGGCAACACCGTCCACGCCCTCCCCCACGACCAGGTGCGTGAGATCCTCCGCCGGCACGGGCGGCTGGTCGGGGAGTGAACGACGATGGATCCGACCGCGACCGCCGAGGCCGTCACGGAACAGCTCCGCGAGGCGCTCCTCCGTGCCCTTTCGGGCGAGGGCGCCCACGTCGAGGCCGGCAAGGTCCTCGACGGGCTCGACTGGGAGCGCGCCGGCGCCCGCCCGGAGGACTCGCCGCACAGCGCCTTCCAGATCGTCAACCACCTCGTCTTCTGGCAGGACCATGCACTCGCCTGGCTCGCCGGCGAAAAGCCGCCGACGCCGGCTCACGATGCCGAGAGCTGGCCCGGGCCGGAGCGTCCGGCCGATCCGGCCGCGTGGGAGGATGCCCCGGCACGCTTCGCCGCAGACCTCGAGCGGCTCCGCCGCCACGCCGCCGAGGACGACCTCGCGGCCCGCCGCGGACCAAAGACCGTGCTCTACATCCTCCAGATCGTGGCCGCCCACAACAGCTACCACTTCGGCCAGGTCGTACTGCTGCGCCAGCAGCTCGGCGCCTGGCCACCGCCGGGCGGCGGCTTCACCTGGTGAGGGGAACGGATCCCATGTCCCACCAGATGCTCGTCGAGTCCGACCCGCACCAGACCCGGGTGGCGGTGCTCGAGGACGACCGGCTGACCGAGATCTTCGTCGAGCGGCACCGCAACCGGGGACTGGTCGGCAACGTCTTCAAGGGGCGGGTGACCCGGGTGCTGCCCGGGATGCAGGCCGCGTTCGTCGAGATCGGGCTCGAGCGCGACGCCTTCCTCTACGTCTCCGACGTCGTCGACAACGTCGACGCGGTCGAGGACCTCGACTTCCCGCGCGCCGAGCGGACCGACTCCGCGCCGCAGCCGGCCGAGGGCGGGCCGGCCGAGGGGCACCCCTCGATCGACGACCTGCTCAAGCCGGGGCAGGAGATCATCGTCCAGGTGGCCAAGGACCCGCTGCCCGGCAAGGGGGCGCGGATCTCGACCCACGTCACCCTCCCGGGCCGCTACCTGGTGCTGCTGCCGACGGTGCGCCACTTCGGGGTGTCGCGGCGGATCGACGACGAGGCCGAGCGCGCCCGTCTGCTCGAGGTGGTCGCAGGACTCCCGGCGCCGTCGGGCGGCCTGATCGTGCGCACCGTCGGCGAGGGCAAGGGGACCCAGGAGTTCGCCGCCGACCTCGAGGTCCTCGAGGGGCTGTGGTCGGACCTCCGCCAGCGCGCCGCCCGCGCCTCGGCGCCGGCGCTGCTGCACCGCGACCACGACCTCGCCCTGCGCGTGGTGCGCGACATCGTCACGCCGGAGTTCTCGGTGCTCTGGGTCGACGGCGAGGAGACCTACGAGAGGCTGGTCGAGTTCCTCGACCGGGTGCAGCCGGCGCTGGTCGGCCGGCTCAAGCTGTATCGCCAAGACGAGCCGCTGTTCGAGCGCTTCGGCATCGAGCCGCAGATCGAGGCCGCGCTGCGCCCCAAGGTGTGGCTGAAGTCGGGCGGCTACCTGGTGATCAACCCGACCGAGGCGCTGGTGGCGATCGACGTCAACACCGGCCGCTTCGTCGGCCAGGTCAACCTCGAGCAGACCGTGCTCCAGACCAACCTCGAGGCGGTGCGCGAGATCGTGCGCCAGATCCGCCTGCGCGACCTCGGCGGCATCCTGGTGATCGACCTGATCGACATGACCGAGCAGGAGCACCGCGACCAGGTCTTCGCCCGCCTCGAAGAAGAGCTGAAGAAGGACCGCGCCAAGAGCAAGGTGCTGTCGATCTCGGAGTTCGGGCTGGTCGAGATCACCCGCAAGCGCAGCCGCGCCAACCTCGAGCGGCTGCTCACCCGGCCGTGCCCGCACTGCGGCGGCGCCGGCCGCATCCAGGCGCTGACCACCATCTGCCTCAAGCTCCGCCGCGAGGTATTGCGCCGCGCCGCCCGCGGCGCCCCGGCCGAGCTGCTGGTGCGCGTCCACCCCGACGTCGCCGCCGCGCTCAAGGGCGAGGAGCGCGCGGTGCTCGCCGAGCTGGAGCAGACGCTCGGGCGGACACTCCAGCTCCTCAGCGACCCCGGCCTCCATCCCGAGCGATTCGACGTCACGGAGGTGTAGCCGGTGACCCCTCCCCCGAGTCCGCGCTCCGCGCGCCCGCCCACCCATGCTCCTGAGGACCTGCTGAGCACCTGGACCAGCAGGTTGCTGTAGTGGGCGAGGTCGAGAGCTTCGCCTGCGGCGGCTTCCGCGGCGAGGTGGCGGCGCGCTGGCGGCCGGCCGACCTCGCCGGCGAGCTGGCGCGGCTGACCGATCCGGCCTCGGCGCTCGAGACGCTGCACTGGGGCCGCAACTACATCTACCGCGCGCGCCTGGCCACCCCCGAGGGGCCGCTCGAGGTGGCGGTCAAGCAGTTCCGGCACGACGGCCGCGGCGAGCGGCTGCGCCGGCGGCTCGGCGACGGCAAGGCGGCGAGGAGCTGGGCCGCCGCCCGGGCGATCGCGGCGGCCGGCGTGCCGACCCCCGAGCCGGTACTGCTCGCCGAATCCGAGCGGCTCGACCGACCGTCCTTCTTCGTCAGCCGCCACCTCGGGGGGACGTTCGAGGCGCGCTACCTGCTGCGCGCGGTCGCCGCCGGCCGCGCCGCCGAGGAGTTCCCCGAGGTCGATCCGGGGCTTTTCCTCGAGGCGATCGGCCGCGCCCTGCGCCGGCTCCACGACGCCGGCTTCTTCCACCGCGACGTCTCGAGCGGCAACGTCCTGCTGCGCGCCGCCGGCGCCGGCCGGCCGCCCGAGCTGTGGCTGATCGACCTCAACCGCGTTCGGCGGGTGCGGCGGATGGGCATGGTCCGGCGCAGCCGCGACCTCTGCCGGCTGATGGTCTTCAGCCGCCAAGACCGCGAGCGGCTGCTGACCGCCTACTGGGGCGGGCCGCCGGAACCGCTGCGCCGCGGCCTCCACCGCCTGCTCGCAGACGGCTTCCTGGTCAGGAACGACCTCAAGCGACGGATCCGGGCGGCCTCGCGCGGACTGGTCCGGTGGCTGCGCGACCTGGTGCTGCCGCGCACGTCGCACCCCCACATCCCGCCGCCGGCGGAGGGCGCGGCGGGGCGCGAGCGGGTGGTGTGGGACCCGCTCTCCGACCAGCCGTATCACCACGCCGGCAAGCTCGAGAAGCTGCGCCTGCGGCTCGCCGACGCGCCCCGGCACGTCTCGGCGCTCGCCGCCGCGGCCGTCGCCGCACCGCGCATCCGCCGCCGCTACCGCGAGCTGGAGGCCGTGCTCTATCGCGAGCCGGTGCAGTTCGGCGGCCTCGGCGTCGGCCTACGCCCCGCGCCGCCTGGAACCGATCCCGAAGCGCTGCTCGCCGCGGTCGCGGGCCTCGACGTGCGCCACCTGCTGCTCCGCCTCCACCCCTGGCAGGACGACCACGCCGCCGAGGAGGAGCTGGCGCGCGAGCTGGCGGCGCGCGGCTACGACCTCGCCTTCGCGCTGCCGCAGAGCCGCGAGCTGGTGCGCGACCCCGCACGCTGGCGGGCCGCGGTCGAGGAGCTGGGCGAGCGGTTCGTCCCCTACGGCCGCGCCTTCCAGGTCGGCCAGGCGATCAACCGCAGCAAGTGGGGGGTGTGGTCGGTCGCCGAGTACCTCGACCTCGCCGCCACCGCCGGCGAGGCGCTGCGCCGCCACCCCGGCGTCGAGCTGCTCGGCCCGGCGGTGATCGACTTCGAGTTCCACGCCACCGCCGCCGCGGTCAACCTGGGCCGCGAGGGGGTCTTCTTCGACGCCCTGGCGAGCCTCCTCTACGTCGACCGCCGCGGCGCTCCCGAGAACCGCCAGGCCGGCCTCGACACCGCCGGCAAGGTGACCCTGCTCAAGGCGATCGCCGACACCGCCCGCCACTGCGCGGGCCGCTCCTGGATCACCGAGGTCAACTGGCCGCTGCGCGAGGGCCCGCACGCCCCGGCGGGGAGGGCGGTGGCGGTCGACGAGCAAACCCAGGCCGACTACCTGGTCCGCTACTACCTGCTCGCCCTCGGCACCGGCCTGGTCGAGCGCGTCTACTGGTGGCAGCTCTGCGCCCGCGGCTACGGGCTCGCCGCGCCCGACGAGCGGGGAGGGCTGCGCCTGCGGCCGGCCTACCGGGCGCTGGCGACCGTCCAGAGGATGCTCGACGGCGCGACCTTCCTCGGCCCCGTCGACGCGGCTGGCCAGCCGCTGACCGGCCTCGACGCCGCGGCCGCCGACCCGGTCCGCCGCTACCGATTCCGCACCGCCGACGGCGTCGATCGCGTCGTCGCCTGGTCGACCGCCGGCCGGGGCGAGACCGATGTGCCCCGGCGCGCCTGCCGCACGGTCTCCCGCGACGGCGCGGAGCTGCCGGCGCCCGCCTCCGCCCGAATCGCCGTCACCGGCTCGCCGAGCTACCTCGATCTCGAAGCCGAATCGTCCCCGCGACACCGGAGTCGGCAGTAGGATCGCCGCACCATGCTCCCTCTCTCCCGCCCGACCGCCGACGACGCCGCCTCCTACTACTTCACCTACATCGACCAGGTCCCCGAAGGGGACGTCCTCGCCATCCTCGAGAACGGCGTCGCCGAAACTCGGCGGCTGCTCGCCGGGCTCGAGCGGGAGAAGGAGCACCACCGTTACGCGCCGGACAAGTGGACGATCCGCGAGGTGCTCGGCCACGTGATCGACGCCGAGCGGGTCTTCGGCTACCGCGCCCTCCACTTCGCCCGCGCCCAGACCGCGCCGCTGCCGTCGATGGAACAGGAGGAGTTCGCCGCCCTCGCGGGGGCCGACCGGCGGCCGGTGGCGGAGCTGCTCGACGAGCTGGACCTGCTGCGCCGGAGCCACCTGGCGCTCTTCCGCAGCTTCGACGCCGAGGCCTGGGAGCGCACCGGCATCGCCTCGGGCGTGACCTTCCGCGTCCGCGCGATCCCGTTCATCCTCGCCGGCCACGAGATCCATCACCGGCGCGGACTCGCCGAGCGGTACCTGGGCCGCTGAGCGGCGCCGGCCTGCTACCGTTCCGGGCATGGCGCTCCCCTTCAGCCAGACCGAGTTCTTCGGCGTCTTCGCCGCCTACAACGAGGCCGTCTGGCCGGCTCAGCTCGTCCTCTATGCGCTGGCGGTCGGCGCGGTGGTGGCGGCGGCGCGGCCGGGACGGCGGCGGGGAGTGGCCGTCTCGGGCATCCTCGCTTTCTTCTGGACGTGGATGGCGGTCGTCTACCACTGGCTGCACTTCAGCGACGTCAACCCGGCGGCGCGGGTCTTCGGCGGCTTCTTCCTGATCCAGGCGGCGCTGTTCGTCTGGACGGGCGTGGCGCGGGCTCGGCTGGCCTTCGAACGGCCGGGCGGCTGGCGGGGCGTCGTCGGCGCCCTGCTCATCGCCTACGCCCTGGCGGTCTATCCGCTGATCGGCCTGACGGTCGGGCATCCCGCGCGCGAGCTGCCGGCGATGGGCGTGCCCTGTCCGACGACCATCCTGACCCTGGGGCTGCTGTTCTGGGCTCGCCGGCCCTTCCCCCGCTCCCTGCTCGCGATCCCGGTCGTCTGGTCGGCGATCGGCGGCACCGCGGCGTTCGCCCTCGGCGTCCCTCAGGACCTCGGTCTGCTTGCCGCGGGGTTGCTGGCGCTGACCCTGCTGCGGCGAGGTCGCGGGACGAACGCGCTGGAGAACGGCTGATGCGCGGTGCCGGCCGCCACACCTTCGGCAGCTCGATCCCCTCGCCCGGAAACCTGCGATCGAAGGCCACGGCTCCGCGGCCCAGCGTGGACCGGACCTCTCAAGCCTGGGACTAGGCCGTCGCATCGCCGGAGATCACGACATCCGCTCCAGCAGCCAGGCGCGGGC
>Ga0256864_1000024_pt1 | contig 78008 bp, 72 predicted proteins | sample RVTome_11_FD_187336 | JGI IMG/M metagenome (GOLD analysis project Ga0256864, IMG submission 187336) | Soil microbial communities from uranium-contaminated site in the Upper Colorado River Basin, Wyoming, United States - RVT147D111 HiSeq ... | reverse complement strand
CCGCCAGCACCTCATGGTCGGGAGGGTCGAATCGCGCGACCACTGCGTCCGGTACGACCTCGAGCACGTCCTGGCGCCAGCGAGGTTCGAGCACCAGCTCCTCGCCCGACGCCAGGCGGTCGTGGACGGGGCATCGGGACGACTAGGACTAGGTGACGGTGGACCGACAGGGACTCTGCCCCAACCCTACCGGTGACCGGTGACCGGTGACCGTTGACCGGTCAACGCACCCGCCGAAACAACCGCCAGCCGATCAATCCCGGCACCACGGCCCACGCCAGCAGCGAGACTCCGGCGAGGGCCACCGTGCCGCCGCTTCCCAGTGATTGCACGATGTCCGCTCCCACCGGTCCGAGCAGCGAGAGGTCCGGGTCGATGGCACACACCACGCCGATGCGGAAGGCCTCGATGGGGTTCACGAAGCTCCACACGATCAGGACCGACGCGGGCAGCCCCCACCGTACGAACGCCACCATCACACCGAGCGTGCCGAGCGCGACGAGGACTAGCCACGTGAGGATGCCCATGGTCGTGGCGCGGGCCCGGGAGTGGGCGATGGTGGAGAAGCACAAGCCGAGCGACACGAAGCCCATTGCCAATAGCAGGACGAACAGGTAGAGCAGCGCCACGAGGCCAGGGGGTACGCCGCGCAACACGGCCACGCCGCCTGCGGCGCCGAAGCCCACCGTGAGCGCGAGCACGACGGCGACGCCGACGCCGCCCCATTTCCCCGCGTACACCTCGCCGAACGTGACCGGCTGCGCGAGCACGTACTCTAGGGCCCCGCTCTCGCGATCCTCGGCGATGGCGGCCGTGGCCGGAAACAGCGCCATGAGCGGCACGAACAGCAGCGCCAGGTGCACGAGGCCCGCGAACGCCTTGGCGAAACCGCGATAGCCGTGAATGGCGCTATCGGCCAGGCCGAATGTGGTGAGGAGCACGCCGGCGAGCAGGAAGATGGCGGCGTAGGCCAGAAACCAGCGCGCGCGGAGCGATCCCGCGAGCTCGCGTTGCACGAAGAGGCTGGTGCGCCCACTCATGCTCCCTCCGGCGGCCGCATCGCGTTCTCCAGGAGATCGTGGAGCGAGGGCGTTTCCGTCCAGAAGTCCTCGACCGTGAAGCCGGCGCCGCGCAGCTCCACCAGGACGTCGGCGCGGGCGTGGTGCTCGACCTTGACGCCGAGCGCCGCCCCGTTGCCGCGCAGGGCGGTCAGGCGGCAACGCTCCTCCAGGTAGCGCCGCGCCGCGTCGCGGTCGCCCGTGGGGAGCTTGACCCAGAGGGTCTGGGCGGCGCCCACGCGGCGCCACAGGTCGGTGAGGCTGCCGTCGAACGCAATGGCGCCGCCGTGGAGTACGAGCAGACGGTCGGCCACGGCCGCGACGTCGGTCAGCCGGTGCGAGGCCAGCAAGACCGTAGTGTCCGCTCCCACCTGCTTGAGGGCGCGGAGGAACTCGAGGCGGGCCCTGGGATCGAGGTTCGCGGTGGGCTCGTCGAGCAACAGGAGCGGCACGTCCGCCCCGAGCGCCAGGGCGAGCAAGACCTTCTGGAGCATCCCGCCCGAGAGCGTTCGCACCGGCTTGCGGCCGTGCTCGGCGAGGTCGAGGCCCAACGACGCGAGCCCCCCGGCGACGGCGGCCGGGTCCGCGCCGCGCAGCCGGGCGAAGAAGTCGACGATCTCCTCGAGCGTGCCGTCGAAATGGGGCGCGCGTTGCGGCACGTAGCCGAGCCGCGAGCGGACCTCGCGCCCGCGCGTACGCACGTCGAGGCCCGCGACGGCCAGCCCACCGTCGAACGGGATCAGGCCGAGGAGGCACCGCATCAACGTCGTCTTGCCGGCGCCGTTCAGGCCGAGCAGGGCGACGCGCTCGCCCTGGCGCACGGTGAGATCGACGCCGTCGAGGACGCGGGCGTCGCCGAACCGCTTGGAGAGTCCAGTCGCGCGGATCATCGCCGCCCGCCGAACGCGCGCCGCCGGCGGTAGGCCACGGCGGACGCGGCCAGGGCGGCGGCGAGGAAGATCGCGGCGGCCGGCTTCCCATCGGCCGTCCGGCCCGTGGGGATCGGCGGCGCCGTCACGCGTGGGGCGGAGTCCACCACGACCGCCTCGGGCTGGAGCAGGGGCAGCACGCGGCTCAGCGTGTTGAGCGCGGCGACCGCGAGTCCCAGCTCGAGCACCTGGAGGCCGTCGTGCGCGGCGAGGATGTCGTCCGAGAGCCGGTCGAAGCGAAACGGCGTGTCGCCGAACCCGTCGCCGTCGCGGTCGAAGCCCGCGTACTCGCTCCAGTAGTTTCCCACCCAGCGGTTGGCGAGGGCGGTCCCACCGCCGGACACGGACACCGGCCGCACGTTCGACACGAGCGCGTTGCCGCGAAACACGTTGTCGTGCACGGAGGGAAGCAGCGCCACGCCCACGTCGTTGTACGCCACCACGTTGTCGCGGAACTCGTTGGTCACCCCGACGCTGTGGGGAGAGTTGTCGATGGAGATGCCGACCGCGTTCTTGACCATCACGTTGCCCACGGCGGTGATGCGGTCGGCGTCCTTGAACCCGAGCCCGCGCCCGGTGGTGCCGCGCGCGTCGGCGAACAGGTTGCCGCGGAACGTGATGTCGTTGGAATACATGATGAACGCGCCGACGTGATTCCGCACGAACTCGTTGTCCTCGAAACGATTCCGATCGCTGTACATGTAGTGGAGGCCGTAACGGCTGTCGAACACGTGGTTGCGGCGCACCGCCGTGCCGTTGCAGAACCAGATGACCACGTCGCGGCTGCGCCGGACCACGTTGTCCTCGATCACCCCCTCGTGGCTGTACCACAATCGGATGCCGTCGCCGCGCAGGGAGACCTCGAGGTCCTTCCCTTCGATCTCGTTGTGCCGCACGACGGCGCTGTCACTCTGCTTGAGGTAGATGCCGAACAGCACATTCTCGAACCGGTTGTGTTCCACGACGAGGCCCGCGGCGCGTTCGGCGAGCAGACCGGCATGCTCGCGCGACTGGTCGCCGCCGGAGTTGCGGATGGTCAGGCCGCGGATGACGGCCGGCGCGCGGACGTAAATGACGATGCCCCGGCCGTCGCCGTCGATCACCGCACCCGGCTCACCCACCAGCACCACCGGCCGGTCGAGGCGGGGATGCTCGTGGTACACGCCCGCGGCGACCCGTACGGTATCCCACGGCCCCGCCGCGGCGAGCCCCGCAGCGATCGTCGGGTGGCCGCCGGTCCCCACGGACACGACGGCCTGGAGCGCGGCCGCGAGCAGCGACGCCACGCTCACCCGGCCGCCTTCCTTCCGCGCCACCACTCATAGACGACGATCACGGGGCCGATGAATCCCGCTACGCCCATGAGGATGGCGCCGATCGCCGGCCAGCTGGTGACGGTGAACTGCCCCACGCTGGTGCCGCCGATCACGGCCGGCGTAAACGGTTGGATGCCCAACGGAGCGTCGGGGGAGAGGTTGTGCCCGTACTCGTAGAGCCAGTGCTGCATCGTGTACAACATGACCACGCCGAACAACACGAAATCCATCCAGCCGAGCGCCGCGATCGGCATCCGGCCGATCAGCGCCGTGAGCAGCGCGAACCCGAAGAAGCGCAGAATGAAGAACGGGATGAATCGAAACTCCGGGAACTCGTCGGCGTCGATCTCCTGCATGCCGATGTAGTGGTTGAGCAGGTTCACCTCGTCCACGTCCCCCGCCACGGTGTTGGGGTAAATCGTCATCTCCAGGCCATCCGGGTACTGCGGCGCGTGGAGTGTGATGCGCCAGGTCGGCAGGAAAATGCCGGGCAGGATGGCGAGCGTCGCGGCGACGATCAGGATCCGGCTCGCGCCCGAGAGATGGCCTTGGAAGAAGGATGTGAGTTTGTCCATAGGTAGTTCCGAATGAGTAGTTCTGCCGCTCCTGCCGCTCCTGCGGCCTCTGCCGCCTACTTGGGGGCAGGAGCGCAGAGGCGTCAGGAGCGGCAGCAGACCGCTAGTTCGTCGGCTCGACGAGCAAGTACCCCGTCATCTCGAGATGCAGCGCGGAGCAGAACTCGGTGCAGTAGTACGGAAATACGCCGGCCTGATCCGCCACGAACGAAACCGTCTGCGACTCGCCCGGCTCCAGGCTGAGGTTGACGTTGTGCTTGGAGATGCCGAACCCATGGGTCGCGTCCTTGGCCCGCTCGATGTTGGTGATGTGGATCGTGACCCGGTCCCCCTGACGAACCCGGATATACTCGGGGTTGAAATGCGAGCGGATCGCGGTCATGCGGACGGTGACCTCGTTGCCGCGCCGCTCGATCCCCTCCTGGCCGCCGAGAACCGCGTTGCGTGCCGGGCCCATCGTGCCGGGGTCGTAGCCGATCTGGGGGTACACCGTGAACGGCTGCAGCTTGTCGGCCTTGATGATCTGTGCATAGTGCGGCTCCCCGACGCCGATAGGCATGTCGTAGAGGAGCTGCATCTCCTCACCGGAGATGTCGATGAGCTGGAAGTTTTGAGGCAGCAACGGGCCGACGTCGTTGAACCGGTCGATCGACCACTTGTTCATGGCGACGAGATACTTCCCGTCCGGCGACTTGGTATCCCCCTCGGCCGACGCGACGTGGCCCACGTTGTAGTGGACGTCGATCTGGTGAATGACCTGGAGCGGATCGATGCTCCATTTGGTCACCTTCGTGTCCAGGAAGATACTCGTGTAGGCGTTGCCGTCGGCGTCGAACTGCGTGTGGAGCGGGCCGAGGCCCACCTCGAGCTGGCCGTCGATCACGGACTCGAAGTCGAGGATCGGCACGCCGTAGGGGTCGCGCTCGGCGAAGTTCCCGGCCTCGATGGCCTGCTGCATTTTCTCCCACGAATAGACGGTCACGTGGGGGTCGAGCTTGCCGGAGATCACGAGATGCCGGCCGTCCGGCGTGACGTCTACGCCGTGGGGGCTCTTGGGCTCCGGCACGAAGAACAGAATCCCCTCATCGATCGCCGTCTGGAGCGGGATGACCCGCTGGCCACGGGCGATCCGCGTATTCCCCGGCTGCGCCGCCACCTGCTCGGCGCGCTGCCAGTTGATGATGTGGAGGTAGTCCATGTCGTTGCGGCTGGCCCCTGCCTCGAACGGCGGATTGCCGTCTTCGATCCCGCCGGTGGCCATCTCGGTGTTGAACGTGTTCAGGAACGCCCACCCGAACGACGGTCCCTTCCCGGCGTCCGACAGGTCGTGCCAGTACGGCGGCAGCTCGATCGAGAAGGAGCGGCTCTCGTCGAGCCGCCCGCGCTCGCGGTCGAACTTCCACAACGTCACGAGGCCGCGATAATCCTCCTGGTACGTGTCGACGTCCGCGTAATCCTTCCACAGCGGCACCGCGTACTGCGCGCCCTCGATGACATATTCGGTGTTGGGCGTGACGAACGCCCCGCCGTGGTTCGTGCCCATGTTGTGGTTGACGACCATCTGCTTCGTCTCGAAGTCCCGCAGGTCGATCACGGCGATGCGCGGGTTGGCCTTGTCGTTGATGAACAGATAGCCGCCGTCGTAATCGGCGTCGGTCTCGGAAAGGGCGGGATGATGGGTGTCGCCCCACGTGATGTCGCGCCCGGCCATGCGGCCGCTCTCGAACAGGGCGCGGTGCTCCTCGGAGCCGTAGCCGAATCCCTGCCACGGCTCGGGCGTGAAGACGGCGATCACCTTGAGCAGGCGCATCGAGGGCACGCCGATGACGACGACCTGCCCCGAGTGTCCGCCCGACCCGAACAGGATGTACTCGTCCATCTTGCCCGTGGGCTGGTACGTTTTCACCGCCGCCATGATGTCGGCGTCGGTGAGGCCGCGCTCCCGGGCGATGGCGCCCACGTCGGCCGTGCCGCTCGGACCGGCGCAGGACTGCACACCGATCACGCCGAGCACGGTGGCGGCCGCTCCGGCTACGGCAATGCGAATCATGCTGTTCGATCGCATACTCGGGCTCCTCTGCAAGCGATGAGTTCTCTCAGGCCGATCCGACCGGCCCTTTCGTTTCAGGGGACCGGGCGTTAATATAGGATATCGTCATGAAGTTATCGTGAATAGTGCTAAACCAATTTGCTCGTTGACTTTAACTCATGCTGTCCGCGAGCGCTGAATACGCGCTTCGGGCGTTGGTCCACCTGGCCCGCGAGGGGCGGGACGGATCCGTGCGGGCCGACGACCTCGCCCGAGCCACCCAGGTGCCGCGGAACTACCTGGGCAAGATCCTCCACGAGCTGACCCGTGCCGGCGTCCTCCAGTCCACCCGTGGGCGTCAGGGCGGCTTTCGCCTCGCGGTGCCGCCCGAGCAGCTCTCGCTCATCCAGGTCGTGTCGCGCTTCGACGACATAGGCTCGCGGCGGCGCTGTTTGATGGGACGCCCCGAGTGCAGCGACCTCGAGCCGTGCCCCGTTCACCATCGCTGGAAGCAGGTTGCCGAGCAGATCGCACGGTTCTTTCGCGACACGACGCTCGCCGATCTGCTCGACTGATCTCACCCGCCCGGTGCGGTCTCTTCGCTCCGGCTGCGCAGATACTCGTAGAGCGCGCGCGCCTCGTCCCGCGTCACCCCCATATTCATCATCGGCGTCATGTACTCGGCGAACAGCTGGCGGGCCGTGGCGTCCACCCGCAGCATGGAATCCGGGTTGGTCACCATCGCCATGATCCAGTCGTACTCCCGTCGCTCGACGACGCCCTGGAGGTCGGGTCCGGTGAGGCGGCCCTCGCCGAACGTGTGGCAGCCGATGCAACCCTTGGTCTGAAAGAGGGTCTCGCCCTGGGCCGCGAGGCTCTGGTCGATCGGGCCGCTAGGCACCGCCCCGGAGGGCGGCGATGGGGTTTGAGGGGCGGGCGGCGGGCTATCGCCTTGACCCGCGGCGTCGGCCGCCCCGCCCTCGCCCCCGGAGCAAGCCATGAGCGCGCAGAGGGCGGCGGCGGCGAACGGTCGGATGTGCATCTGTGGCTCGACTCCGCGAAGTGACAACGATCCCCACCAGGCCAATCGTCGGGCTAACGAAAACAACAGCAACGACGATGAAGTTAGGACGGCCCGAAAGTGAAGAAAGCCCCAGAAGCGGGGAATCGGGGAATCCCCGATCACGTGATCGGAGATTCCCTGAGCCCGTCTAGAAGTGGAGATACGACTGGACCTTGAGGGACCACTCGGTGTCGCCGATCTGCGGGATCCAGAGATCCACGTTGGCGGCGAGCTTGTTCCGCCCCACGAGATGGAGCACCAGGCCTCCGGTAGCGAGGATCGCTTCGTCGTCCGCGAGGTCGGTATCCGGGTCTGCCCAGCTCACGCGCGCCACGGGCTCGACCGCCGAGAGGAAACAACGGGTGTTCGCCTCCGGCCGGCAAGCTGCGGGGGACACCGGGATTTTGTACGTGAGGATCCCCTGGGCGGCGAGGAAGGTTGCGGGGGTGCCGGCCACCAGCGTTCTCCAGTCGTCCCCCGTGATCACGCCGCCCTGGAAGTGAATGCCCCGCTCGAAGTTCCCGACCTCCACGTCGCCGCCGAAGGCGAACGCGTACTCGTTCTCGGCGAGGTCCGGGGCAATCGGCTCGAGGTAATCGTGCACACCGACGTTGCCGGCCAACGTGACGTTGGCCACGGGCGTGACCGCGACGCGGCCGCTGTAGGACTTGCTGCCGTTCTCGTCCTCCGCGTTATCGCCTGTGCCGTTGGTGACCGCGAGCATGTAACGGAACACACCGCCGCTGAGGCCGTTCCCGTTGACGCGGACGTTGTTCCCGACCGCGCCGTCGAACATGACGCCGATGTCGCGAGTAGAGTAGTGCAACTCGCCACTCAGCCTGCTGAACGAGCAGGTGCCTCCCACCGATCCGCAGGCGTCGATGCCCCGCACCGCCCCGTCCCGCTCGATGACCAGGATCAAGGTGGAGGAAGTCAACTCGAACAGGTCGAACGGGCGCTTGAACTGTCCGACAGTGGTCCGAAAGGCCGGGTTGAAGTTGAGGCGGACATAGGCATCCTGAACGGAAGCCTCGCCCCGATCGAAGGAGGGTTGGATGAAGCCCGTGACAAAGTCGTTGACGTTCACGAGAAGCCCGAGGCGGGCCCGGCGAATCAGGAAGTCCGCCTCCCGCTCGCCCTCGACGGAGGTGGTATTGAGCTGGGCGTGTACGTAGCCCGTGATGCCCAGCTCGATGGCGCTGGCGTCGATCTTGACCTGGGCTTGGGCCACGGTGAGCGGAACCGCGCAGGCTCCGGCAAGCAGCAGGACGGACCGGAGCACGCGCCCGACGCCACCGCCGCCGGCCGCCCGAGTGGCGGTCGGTGACATGATTGGTTTCCCCCTGGGTTGAATCGCGCCCCGGCACGGCCGGGGCGGTCGAGCGCGTCGTCGTGCTTCAGGAGCCGCGACTCAGGCTCCACACGTAGGCCGCCACCGCCTTGAGCTGGTCCTCGGAGAGATTGCTCCCCCCCTTCGGCGGCATCGCCGCTCCGGTCGAGGACTTGCTGGGGTCGACCCCCTGCGTGATGGTCTCCAGAATCTTGTCGTACGAGCCGTCGCCATGCCGCCAGGCGGCGTCGGTGAGGTCGGCGCCGAGGTTCGGGATGCCCTTTCCCTGCGGACCGTGGCACGCCTGGCAGATGCCCTGGCCGGTGAACAGCTTCGCGCCGTCGGCGATCATGGCGGCGGTGACTCCAAGCGGCAACGAGTCGGGCGCTTCTTGAGCGGACGCCGGCGCCGCGAGCCCGAGGCCCGTACCGACCACCGCCACCGCTCCGATCCACATTCTGTGCACGACACCTCCATTCGATGGGTCGGGCCGGAGGCAAACGCAGGACGTCAGCCAGCCGGCCGTGACGGCAGGGAAATTAGGGTGTATGCGCCGGCGCGCGCCACCCGGGGTGGCGCGCGTGTGACCTGGATCACGTTTTCCGGCGCCGAGCGGTCCGACGGCCAGCCGGCTAGTGGTGCTGCAGCTTCGAGCGGTGCGTATCGATGCCGAATGCGCGATACAGTGGGCAGTGGCCCGTCAACGCGGTGCCCATCAAGACGATCCCCACGGCCGCCGCGACGAGCGACAGGGCCGGTACCTCGTTGAAGGCCGCCGCCAGTACGAGGCAGCCGATGGCGAGTCCCGCTCGAACCCACGAATCGAGGGATCCGACGTTCTTGGGCACGTTGTCCTCCCTGGTGTGTGCCGCATCCAACTTGGCCGGACAGGGCTGAAGCGACCCGGAACGATGTGTGAAGGGCTATTGTGCCTATTGAGAGCGAGGCAGCCGCAGGTCGACGCGGAGGCCGCCCCGGTCGCTGCGGCGCGCTTCGATGGCGCCGCCGTGGGCCTGCACGATTGCGGCGGCGACGGATAGACCGAGCCCCGCGCCGCCCAGGCGTGTGCGAGCGACGTCGTCACGGTAGAAACGTTCAAAGAGGTGCGGCAACGCGTCGGGGGCGATGCCGGGACCGTCGTCGTCGACGGCGATGCGGAGCCAATCATGGTCCGCCTTCAACTCGACGATCACCCGGGTGCGGGGTGGCGTGTGCTTCACGGTGTTGTCGAGCAGCTGCTCGAGCACTACCTGGAGGAGGCGAGGGTCCACCGTAGCGTCGACGTGTTCGTCGGGCGCCGCAATGGTGAGCATCCATCCGTCGGCGCGACCGTCCGGGCGCTCGCCGAGGGCGCGCACGAGGCCCGCGACGTCGGTTGGTACGCGGTGGGGCTCGAGCGTGCCGGCCTCCACGCGTGCGAGGAGGATGAGGGAGTCGCTGATCGTGCCGAGGTGCTCGACCTCCTCGAGGACGCTGCGCAGGACAGCCTGGTAGTCGTTGGTGTCACGGGGGGTCCGGAGGGCGACCTCGATCTCGCCGCGCATGGCGGTGATGGGGGTGCGCAGGTCGTGGCCGGCGTCGGCGATCATGCGGCGCTGCGCGTCGAGCGTGCGATCGATCCGCTCCAGCATGGCGTTCAAGACCTTGACGAGACCGTGGAACTCCTCCACGTCGCCGTGAACCGTGATACGCTGCCCGCCCGACGGCGGGATCGCCTCCGCCCGGGATGTGATCTCCCGGACGGGGGCGAGGGACGACCGGGCGAGCCACGTGGCGCCCATCGCGGTAGCGAGGCTGCCCAGGAGGACCGTGCCGGCGATCAGAAAGAGGATCTCCCGATTGGCCGCCTCGAGAGGCGCCAGCGAGGCGGAAACCTGGAGGACCGATCCGGTGGGAGTCGAACCGTAGAGCGAGCGGAGATGGGTGCCGCGCCACGAATCGGTGGTCCACACGCGCTCACGCTCCCGCACGGCCGCGAGCGCGTCCTGCCGGACGGGCAGATGACGGGCGAGCCGCGTATTCGCATCGAGGATGGCGCCGTCGTGGTCGCGAACGGCAACGTACCGGTTGATCGTGCCGACGAACGTGGCGTGGTCCGGCGTGTCGAGTTGGAGCTGCAGCTCGGCGCCGGACGCGAGCACGGCGTGCTCGAGCTCGAAGGCGGCCTGCAGGCCGCTATCGAGCTCCTTACGGAGGACTCGCTGGGCGCCGAGGTACGCCCAGAATCCGATGAGGATGAGTGCGACGAGGACGGTCGCACAAAACCGCACGGCGAGCGTGTGACCGAGGGAGCGCATCAATCCTGCTCGTCGGTCGTCACCTTCAGGGTAAACCCCACGCCCCGCACGGTTTGGATGAGGTGGTCGGCTTCCGCTTCCCGGAGCTTCCTCCGGAGATTGCCGACGTGGACGTCGACGACGTTGCTTTCCGGATCGAAGTGCATGTCCCAGACCTTCTCCAGCAGCTCGGTGCGGCGCACGACGTGCTCCGGATACAGCATGAAGTGCTGCAGCAGCTGGAACTCCTTTGGGGTCAGGTCGAGGGACCGCCCACCGGCGTACGCCTTGTGTTTCAGGCGATCCAGCTCGAGCGGGCCGTAGCTGAGGCGCTCGAGCCTCGCGGCGCCGCCTCGCCGGACCAGCGCGCGCAGCCGTGCCAGCAGCTCGTCGAACTTGAACGGTTTCGTCAGGTAGTCGTCGGCGCCGGCGTCCAGCCCCCGCACCACGTCCTCCGTGGCGTCACGCGCCGTGAGCATGAGGATGGGAACCCGCTTGCCCTCGCGGCGCAGCTCGGCGGTCACCTCGAGCCCGTTCTTCTTCGGCAACATCAAGTCGAGCAGGACGGCGTCGTAATCGTTCACGTGCGCGAGGGTCGTAGCCTCGTCGCCGTCCCTGGCGATGTCCACGGCGTAGCCCTCTTCCCGCAGACCCATCTCGATAAACCCGGCGACCTTGCGGTCGTCTTCCACAACGAGGATTCGCATGGGGATAGGCTATTGAGGAGGCGGTAACTGCTCGCTGAAGCGACTATGAAGAATACTTCATCTTCTCGCGAAGTCCTTGGGAACCTCGAGCATGAAGCGCGATCCGGCGCCGGGCGCGCTCTCGACGATGAGCGTGCCGCCGAGCAGCTGCGCCAGCTTGCGGGAGAGCGCCAGGCCCAGACCGGTGCCGCGCTCGTCGTCGATACCGGCGCGCTCGAACGCTTCGAAGATCGCGGCCTGCTGCGCGAACGGGATACCAGGTCCGCGGTCCACGACGGTGTAGCGGATCCGTTCGTCGGAAGCCCCGAGCTCGGTGACCACCGTGGCGCCTTCGGGACTGTATTTGATCGCGTTGCTGAGGAGGTTCACGAGGATCTGGCGCACCCGACTGGGGTCCGAGCGGAACGGGACGGCTCCGGTGGGGCCGGTGGTTTCCAGCTGCACGCTGCGCCGCTCGGCGAACGGCTCCATGGCGCGCACGGCCTCGAGGAGCGTCTCCCACGCGTCGGCCGCCCGGATCCTGGGATCGAGCCTCTCCGCGTCCAGGCGGCTCAGGTCGAGCATGTCCTCGAGCAGCGTCACGGCCCGCTCGGCGGATTCCGCCACCTCGTGCGCTGCCATGGGGGCGTCGGGTCCCGCCTTACGGAGCCACAGCTCCGTCCACCCATGGACCGCCGTGAGGGCGTTCCGCAGCTCATGGTTGATCATCGCGAAAAACCGATCGCGTGAGGTTTGCATGCGGCGGAGATTGGCCAGCAGCGCCTCGGATTCCTCGTAGAGCCGCGCGTTCTCCACGGCCACGGCGGCGTGGGCCGCGAGCATGACGGCGAGGGCTTCGTCCTCCCTGGTGAACTCTGGCGGACCCATCTTCTCCGTCACGTAGAGATTGCCGATGGGCCCGTTCCGGCCGACGATCGGAACGCCCAGGAAGCTCTCCATGGGAGGATGATTGGGCGGGAACCCCGATGACTTCGGGTGGTCGGCGAGGCGTCGGAGTCGTAGGGGCTTCCGTTTGCGGATCAGCACGCCGAGGATCCCCTTCCCGGTGGGCAGATCGCCGATGCGCGCGAACTCTTCGTCGGACACGCCGCTCACGACGAATTGCGACAGCGCGTCGCCCTCGACGTTGAGCACGCCGATCGCCGCGTAGCGGGCGCCGATCACGTCGCGCGCCGAGTCGGCGATCTCCTGCAGGACCTTCGCCAGCTCATGCTCGGCGGTGATACGGATCACCGCGATGGAGAGCTGCTCGATCCGTTCCCAGAGACCGGTGTCCGTGACGGCGCGGGACGTCATGATCGCGGAAACTACGGACGAGACCGACCCCGGGCCAGGGCGATCCGCTGGCGCTCCACGACGCGCATGCGATATTCCCGCCATCCGGTGCCACCACCGATGGATCCGATAGTCACCGTTCTCCTGTATTCCGGCGCCGCGGCCGCCACGGCCGGGTTCGGCGTGTTGCCGGCGGCAATGCGGCGGCGCTTGCCTTCGACGTGGATCGGCTGGGCCAACGCGCTCGCGGCCGGCCTCATGCTCGGTGCCGCGTACACGTTGATGGTCCCCGGGCTGGATCGCGGCGCCCTGCAAGGCGCCGCCGGCGCCGCGCTCGGTATCGGTTTCGTCTACCTGTCGCATGCCGCCCTGCGCATCGAGGATCTCGAGCTCAATCGGCTGGACAACCCCGCCCCGGAGTACGGTTACCAGGTGCTGCTGATCAACACGCTGCACTCCGCCGCGGAGGGGGTTGCCATCGGCGTCGCGATGGTCCTGAGCGTGCGGTTCGGCGGATTCGTGGCGGCCGCCATCGCCGTGCACAACGTTGCGGAGGGCGCGGTGTTGGCGACGATCCTGGCGAGCCGCGGCGCCCGGATTCCCGAGGCGGCGATGCTGTCGATGGCCGCCAAGGTGAGCCAGGTGCTCCTGGCCATCGCGACGTTCGCGGTTGTATCCGCCGCGCCGGCGCTGCTTCCGTGGACCCTGGGGTTCGCGGTCGGCGCCCTCTTCTACCTCGTCATGGTCGAACTCTTGCCGGAGTCGTACCGTGAGGCCGGGCACACGACGATCGCCCTCGTGACGGTGACGGCCATGGGAATCGTGGTGTTGTTGGGTGGAGGACCGCGGTGAACCTTCACCCGGCCGCCCTCGTCTTCATCTACGGCCTGATTACCGCGCTCGCGACGGGATTGGGCGCGCTGCCGTTCGCATTCGTTCGAACGGTGTCGCCGCGGTTCGTCGCGTGGGCCAACGCGGTCGCGTCGGGGCTCATGCTCGGCGCGAGCTTTGGGCTCGTAGCGCAGGGAACGCGGTATGGGAGCTGGCAGACGCTGGTGGGCGCCACGGCGGGCGTGGGCTTCATCCTGCTCACCCAGTACGTGCTCGGGCGCTACGACATTCAGTTCGGGCGCGCGCGCGGCGCCGGCGCCCGGCAGATGGTCCTCATGGTCGTGGTGATGACGGCCCATTCGTTCTCGGAGGGCGTGGCGGTGGGTGTCGCGTTTGGGGGTGGCGTGACGCTCGCGGTGGTGATCACGGCCGCGATCGCCGTCCACAACATCCCCGAAGGCCTCGCGATCAGCGCGGTTCTCCGCCCGAGGGGCGTGTCGGTGTGGGGCTGCGTGGGGTGGAGCGTCGTGTCTTCCCTTCCCCAACCCGTCATGGCGGTGCCCGCGTTTCTCTTCGTCGAGGCCGTCCGCCAGGCCCTGCCCTACGGCATCGGCTTCGCGGCCGGGGCGATGGTGTTCATGGTCCTGGTGGAGCTGCTGCCCGGAGCATACGAGGAAGCGCGCCGGCCAGCCGTCGCGCTCCTCGTGAGCTTCACGTTGGTTGGGATGATCCTGTTCCAGCAGTATCTGTAGCGTGTGCAGCGCTGAGGCGAGCGTCCCCCATCGACCTGAAGAAACGTTCATGAAGTCCCGCGCCCGGCCTTCATGATCCGTGCATAGACTCCCGACCATTCCGCTTGACAGCACGGTCCCGGTACAACACCGTCGGACACATCCTTGTCCCAGGGCCCGCCATGCTCGGACGTCCTTCCAGCACCGGCCATCTGATCGGCGCCATCGCCATCCTCGTGATCATCGGATTCCCGATGGTCTACGTGCTGTGGGATGCCGTGAACCTCCTGCTCGCGGGCGACCTCGCCGCCATCCGGTACGCCATCGTGGTCCCAGTTCTCGCGCTGTTCGTGGCGCTCCTGGTCGTGGTGGCGAAGCTCGTCCGGAGCTGGGAGCAGGGGACGTGAGCCGGAAACGGCGGACCGGAGGTTGTTGCGAGCCATGACCGATGAACGCCGTTCCGCCGATCCTCATCCTCCCGACGACGACGAGCCCCGTCCCGTGGGCGCCGTCTTCCTGATGCTCGTCTTCCTCATGGCCCTCGCCGGCATGTGGATGCTGATGTACCTCGAACTCCTGCATCGGTGACGCCATGAGGGTGCACGCCTACGAGAAGGCGTTCCTCTGGGTGGGGGGCGCCATGCTGGTTGCGTTCATGGCGGTGCTGGCGTACACGTCGATCGCCATGGGCATCCACCTGCCGGGGCGCGAGGCGCTGGTCAATCCCGAGACCGTGCGCTCGCTGCCGCCGTTCGACACGCCCGGCGTCCGCGAGGTGGCGCCGGGTCGATACGAGGTCGTGATGATCGCCCAGGCCTGGAGCTTCATACCGGCCGAGATCCGCGTGCCGGCCGGCGCCGAGGTGACGTTCATCGCGACGTCGGTGGACGTGCTCCACGGCATCCACGTGGAGCGTACCCGGGTGAACATGATGCTCATTCCCGGGCAGGTTGCCCGGAACACGTACACGTTTCGCGAGCCCGGCGAGTACCTCATGGTCTGCCACGAGTACTGCGGCGCCGGCCACCACTTCATGTTCGGGAAGGTGATCGTCGAATGAGCGCCGTCGTGTACGATCCGAGCGGCTTCACGCTGCCGGTGGGCCATTGCCGCATGCTGCGGTGGACGATCTACATCGGGTTCGCGGCGCTCGTGGCGGGCGTGGCGCACGGTCTCGCCCAGGCGCTGTCGTATGCCGGAATCAACATCCTGCAATACTTCCCGCGGCTGCACAGCTATTACCAGGGGCTCACCGTGCACGGCGTGGCGAACGCGCTCATCCTCACCTTTGCGTTCGCCAACGGATTTCTTCCGCTGCTGACGTCGCGCGCGCTGAGCCGAACGCTGCACACCGCGCTCGTGCACGCCACGTTCTGGCTGATGCTCACGGGTGTGGCGCTGGCGGGGTACGCGCTCGTCACCGATCAAGCGAGCGTGCTGTACACGTCGTACGCGCCGCTGCAGGCTCACTGGACGTATTACCTCGGTCTCGTCCTCGTGGTGGTGAGCACATGGGCCGCCGCGGCCAACATGTTCCTCGCGCTGCGCGGATGGCGGCGCGAGCACGCCGGCGAGCGGATCCCCCTCCTGGCGTTCATCGCCGTCCTCTCCTACGGGATGTGGGTGCTGGCGTCCTGCGGCATCGCGGTGTCGTTCCTCGGGTTCCTGCTGCCATGGTCGCTCGGTTGGCTGGAGCGGATCGATCCATTGCTCAATCGGACGCTGTTCTGGCTCACGGGCCACGCCATCGTGTATGCGTGGCTGCTCCCGGCCTACGTGTCGTGGTACGCGTTGATTCCCCGGCAGGTGGGCGGCAAGGTGATCAGCGATTCCATGACGCGGTCGGTCTTCATCCTCTTCCTGCTCTTATCCATTCCCACCGGGTTCCATCATCAGTACACGGATCCCGGGATCGATACCAAAATGAAGGCGTTCCATGCCTTCCTCACGTTCGGCGTGTTCTTCCCGAGCCTCGCGACCGCGTTCGCGGTGGCCGCGGGTCTGGAGATGGGCGGGCGTCGGCGCGGTGGAAAGGGGTTGCTGGGATGGGTTCCAAAGCTGCCCTGGGGCGATCCCTCGGTGGCCGCGCAGGTCCTGGCCATGTTCACCTTCGTGTTCGGCGGCATCACGGGGTTGATCAACGCCAGCTACACCGTCAACCAGGTGGTGCACAACACCGCGTGGGTGCCGGGGCATTTTCACATGACGGTGGGCAGCGCGGTGACGCTCACCTTCATCGGCATCGCGTACTGGTTGATTCCCTATCTCAGCGGGCGTGGGTTGTGGGGCCGGAGGGTAGCGGTGGCCCAGGCGTGGCTGTACACCGTCGGCGTCCTCGTGATGGCGCGGGGCCTCATCTCCGGCGGGCTGCGCGGCATGCCGCGGCGATCGTTCGTGGCCGAGGCGGGCTACACCGCCGAGGGATGGGGTCTGGCCGGCGCGCTCACAGCGATCGGCGGCTCGCTGATGGTGCTCAGCGTGCTGATGTTCTTCTTCGTGATCGCGATGACCTTGCTGGTCGGAGCGCGGGGCGACGGGCCACGGGACATTCCCGTGTCGGAGTCACTCACGGCGCCCGCGCGGACCGGGTGGGAGACCAGGCTCGACGCCGTCGGGTTGTGGATGGTCGTGGCGATCGTCCTGGTCCTCATCGCCTACGGGCCGTTCTTCATCGCCTACCTGCCGCCGAACATGGTGTCGACGGGGTTCAGGTTGTGGTAGGGGAGGTCGGGAGGTCTTACGTCTCAGGGAATAGGTCCTAGGTCCTAGGTCTTAGGGCTTTCTGGAGTCACGTCTCGCGCCGTCAAACGAGAGCGATGTCCACCTCTTCCCTTTCAACCTAAGACCCAAAACCTAAGACCCACGACCTCTCCCTGCCGTTCAAATCCTCGCCGTCGCCACCCCTCGCACGATGTCGCTCTGCGAGATCACGCCCACAAGTTCCCCGTCGAAGACGACGAAGAGGCGGTGAACGTCGAGGTAGAGCATTTGCTGCGCCACCTCCCGCACGTCGTCGTCCGGGCCAACCGTCTTGGGTTGCGACGTCATGAGGTCGCGAACGATGCCGTTCTCGAACAGCCGCTCGCGCTCCCCGGGGCTCCCGCACTCTGCTTCGGCCTGCAACACGTCGCTCGTGGAGAGCACCCCCACAAAACGGCGTTCGCCATCGAGGACCGGTAGGGCGGACACGTGGCTATCGGCCAGTAGCCCGATTGCATCGGCCACCGACTGGTCCGCGCGCACGGTCTCGAGTTCGGTTACCATCAATTCAGCGACTCGCATCGTTCCCCCTTCATGGAACTGCGGGTTGTGCCGTCGTGCGGGGTTGCCCCGCACGAGCGCGGGGCGCCGCGCCGGCGAGACGGAGCACGGTGCTCTCGCCAGGCGCCGGGTGCACCGGTACGACGAGCAGCGATGTTGGCAGACGGTTGATCAAACGCTCGGTCGTGCTTCCGCTCAGGACACGGTCGACCCATCCCTTGCCGTGCGAGCCGACGACCACCAGGTCGGCGTTCGTGGCGGCGCTCACCTCGGCGATCTCGGAGGCCGGGGAGCCGTGGCGCACCAGCCGTTCGACGTGGGTGTCGCCGAGGGCGGCCACTACCGTTTCCTCGAAGCGCTCCGCGGCGTGACGCTCGTGTGCCGTGTCGTCCATGTGAATGGGCAGCTCCTCGATGAGTGGGAGCGGCTCGACTACATGCACCGCCCATAGCTCGGCGGCGAACAACTCGGCGTAGCGCGCGCCGGTGTGGAGTGCAGGTGTGGCGGCGTAAGACGAATCCACGGCCACCAGGATACGGCGGATTGCCTGCCGCGGCGCCCACGTGACGAGCACGGGGACGTCGATGAAACGCACCGCGTGCTGCGCGGTGCTGCCACCCAGCCAGCGCGCGGGTGGGCTATGGTGCTTTCCGCCGACGATCAGCAGCTCGGCGTCGTGCTCCCGGACCGCGTGCGCGAGCGCCCAAACACCCCTGCCGAGCCGCACGTCGAGCGTGTCGAGCGCCTGCGGCGGCACGCTCCCCTGGAGCGCCTCGTCGAGTCTGCGGCGAGCCCGCGCGGTGAGCTGCTGTCCCAAGCGCCCGGCATCGACGCGCAGGAGTTGCGAAATGGGTATGGCCGTCACCTCATGGGTGCCGTGCACGAGATGACAGGTCGTGCCCGCGCTCTGCGCCATGCGCCAGCCCATTACAGCCGCCCAGGCGCTCTCGGGCGACCTGTCCACTCCCACGACGATCGGCTTCCAGTCGGACATCGGTGGACTCCGCGTGAAGGTGAGGGGACGAGCCGCTGCGCCGAACGTACCGTAGCGGGAAGGCGGTAAGCGAGTATTGAAGGGATAGTGAATGCAGCTTTACAGCGCGTGGCCGACCGGCTTCAACCCTGGTTCAGCATCGCTTCACGGCGCGGACCGTAGGATACGGTCACCGCACATCAACCAGGAGGTGGGTATGAAACTCACCAAAGCGACACCACAGGTCCCGCGCCTCCGTCAGGAGTTCGACCGGCTCTTCGAGCGGTTCTTCGAGCCCCCGATCGGGCGCTTCGAGATGCCCCTCATGGAGACCGAGTGGGCCCCCGCCCTCGACTATTCCGAGACCGAGAAGGAGTTCGTGGTCCGGCTCGAGGCTCCCGGCGTGCACAAGGAGAACCTGGACGTGACGCTGGAACAGAACGTCCTATCGATCTCCGGCAAACGGGAGTCTCGCAAGGAAGAGGAGGGCGAGGACTTCATCTGGAAGGAGCGGGATGAAGGAAAGTTCGTCCGCTCGCTCAGGCTGCCCAAGCCGGTCGACCCGGAGAACGTGACCGCGGTGTATCAGGACGGGATCCTGACCCTGCGGCTCCCGAAGGCGGAGCCGGCAATGAAGAACCGGATTACCATCCGGTAGGCGTAGGCTCCGGTGGCGCATGGCGTAGGGCATATGGCGTATGGCACGTAGCGCATGGTCCCAGCTCGAGCCACGTGGCAGATGCCCTAGGCCATACGCCATACGCCATACGCCATACGCCAACTCAGTCGTCTACCTCGAACTCCACCGTGCGCGCGGTGATCGTGCGCGGATCGGTGGTCTCGACCGTACCGCGACCCTCGGCCCGCACGTCGAGCCCGGCCAACACCGCGTCCGCCGCGGCCGCCAGGGAGAGGAGGTCGCCGCCGTCGTCGATCACCGTGGCGTCGGTGAGCCGGACGACCGTCCCGCCCCTCAGCGTGAACGTTCCTGCCTCGACGTTCACGGTCTGCACGGTGCCCTCGAACTCGGCCCCTCCAGGCACGTCGTCGAGGTCGTCCTCGATCTCGAACTCGACCTCGACCGCGATGACCACCCGGGGCGTGGTGGTTTCGATGACGCCCTTGCCGTCGGCCTCGACGAAAACGCCGGCGGCGATCGCGTCCGCCACCTCGCGGAGCGAGCCGAGCTCATCCTCGTGGTCGGCGTCGAAATCGATTTCCGTGCCGGCCACCAGCCGCACGACGGTGCCGTCGCCGAGCGTGAAGGCGTTGCCCTCTAGGTCCACCGCGGTGACGAAGCCCTCGAAGTCGGTTTCGCCCCGATCGTCGTCGTTCTCTTCTTCCAGCTCGGTGATCCCCTCGCCGGCACGGATCTCGATCATGAGACCGAGAACGGCGATCCACGCGTCCGGCGGCGGGGCGTCATTCACCACGAGATTGTCGCTGTCCACGTTGATCTCGATCTCCGCCTCGTCGGCTTCGTCGTCCAGCTCCAGCTCGCGCGCTACGAAGGAGGCGTCGTCCGGCGCCTGCGGTTCGGCCGGCGGCCGGCGCTTGACCTCGACGGGCGGCTCCCGGCCGTCCGCCAGGGCGGCTTCGACGCGCGCCACGAACTCTGCACGCGTGAGCGTGGTTCGGTCCTCGGCGCGGAACTGCGTGGTCGCGTCGAAATGGATCACCAGGGCCCCTAGCTGCAATACGATCGTCCCCGCGTCGCCATCGATGCCCACGGCGCGGCTCTCGATCTTCTCGTCGTCGGAGCGGTCCTCGTCCTCCTCGATCTCGACTTCGCGCGCCACGAGTCCATCGCGCTGGAGCTTGATCTCGACGCGCCTGGCGCCTTCTCCGAGGGCCTCGCCGAGGCGCCGCAGCGTGATCTCTCGGGAGAACTGCACGTCTCCCGGGGCGCTCTCGCTGCCCGGCTCATTCGGCCCGTCGGTGCATGCCGCCAGCAAGCCCAGCATGGCCCCGCCGACGGCCCAGGCGGTTCTCCTTCCCATTGTTCGCATGACTCACCTCCAGATTGACTGCTCGAGGGGCGGCGCGGGCGCGCCGCGTACCGATGGGAAAGGCAAGGACCAGGCCCACCCGGCGGGGCATCATAAGTTGTTGTGCAACTGATCATTGGATGATCCCGCGCGGTTCGTCGGACTGCGCTGATCCGAGGCGGTTGGCACGGGACGGGACAGCCAACCGCCAACCCCCTCCGCGGACGCGGAGGGGGTTGGCGCGTGGTGCATGCGGGATCAGTCGTCGACCTCGAACTTCACTGTTTGCGCGACGAACGTGAGCGGGTCATTGCCCTCCACCGTACCGCGCCCTTCGGCCCGTACCGGCCGACCTTGCGCCACGGCGTCGGCCGCCGCTGCCAGCGAGAACAGGTCGCCGTCCTGCTCGATCACCGTGTCGTCGGCCAGCCGGACCACGGTGCCGCCGCTCAGGGTGAACGTGCCGGCGGTCACGTCGACCGACTGGACCGAGCCCTCGAATTCGTCGGCCGGCTGTCCCGGAACGTCGTCGCCGTCCTCCTGGATCTCGGTGACGCCGCCCGATACGCGCAACTCGATGCGGATACCGAGGATCGCGAGGAACGCGTCGGGCGGTGGTGCGTCGTTGGGGATCACGTTGTCGCCGTCGACGTTGATCTCGATCTTGGGTTCGTCGACTTTGTCGCGGATCCGGAGCACGGTCGCGAAGAACGTCGCGTCCTCGGGCGCCTGCGGCTCGGCCGCCGGCCGGCGCTTGGCTTCGACAGCAAGCTCGCGGCCGTCGGCGAGCGCGCCCTCAACCAGCGCCACGAACTCGTGGAACGTCAGGTCGTCGCGGCCGTCCATCCGGAGGCGCGTCGCCGGGTCGAAGCCGATTCGTAGCGCGCCCAACCGCAGCGTGACCGTGGCGACGGCGCCCTTCGCGTCGATCCCGGCGATGTGGCTCTTGATGTCTTCCTCGTCGCTGAGGGTGGCATCGGACTGAATCTCGACCTCGCGGGCCACCAGTCCGCCGGGCAGGAGCGAAACCTCGATCCGCGTGGGACCGGTTGCCGCGCGCTCCTCGAGGCGCGTAACCGGGACGTTCTGGGCCGCCAGCTCCGAACCGCTCGGTGCCGGCGCGAGTGGCGAGTCGCTGCACGCCGCGAGGAGAGCCAGGGCAGTCAGCGCCACGCCGCGCGCGGTGATGATCGTCGTCATTGCCACCTCCACTGGGGGTATCCAGGTCTGCTGGTTGTTTGCGGTGTCGTTGGACAGCGGGCATCCGCCGCGTCCACTCGGTACCGGGAGAGGCAAGGTCCGGTCCGGCCGGTCGAGATAGCATAAGTCGTTGTGTGAAGAGCTGTTGTACTACTCACATCGGTAGACGGTTCGTGCGGCGCGTCGAGGCAGCTGGTACGAAACGGTGCAGCCGAACCGGCGGGCGCGTGGCCTATCGCCGCGAGGGCGCTGTCTGGGTTCGCCCTTTGGACCAATACACGCACCGACTACGCGATCTCGACTTTTTGCCCGTGCTGTGCGAGGTGCACTTCCCAACCGAGACGCCTGGTCACCGTCTCTTGGAATGCGTTCGCGGCGGATGGCTCGCCGTGCACCAAGTAGGTCGCCCGTGGCGGGCGCTCGAAGCCTCCGAGCCAGCGCAGCAGCTCGTCCCGGTCGGCATGGGCCGACAGCCCATCGAGCGTCTCGACGCGGGCGTGCACCGGGATCTCCCTGCCGAACATGCGAAGCCGCTCGGTGCCGTCCTGGAGCGCCCGCCCGCGCGTGCCCATGGCCTGGAAGCCCACCAGCACGATGGTATTGCGCTCCTCGGCAGGTAACCTACGTGGTCGATATGCGCGTGGCTGATGACGATGGCGTCGAGCGCCGCGGGGTCGAAGCCCGGCTCGGCCCAGTTGCGCAGGCGCAACTGCTTCTGGCCCTGGAACAGACCGCAGTCGAGCAGGATCGCCGCACCGCGGTGCCGCACCAGTTGCTTGGAGCCGGTGACGGTGCCGGCGGCGCCGAGGAACTGGACGGTGGAGTGGCTCATGCGTGGGGAGCAGAGCGCGCGGCTGCATCATCGACTCGACCACCGCGGTGGCAAGCTGGCAGCCCGGCGCCCCGTGCCCGGCGCTACCCTAACGCGCCGCTTCGACCCTCGCTCCCCAATCCGTCGGCACCCGCACCCCAAGGGCCCGGACGAGGAACGACCAGCGGTCGGCCTGCTCCTCGATGATCTTCGTGGTGGGCTTGCCGGCCCCGTGGCCCGCGCGCGTCTCGATGCGGATCAGGATGGGCGCGGATCCGCCCTGCGCGGCCTGGAGCGCCGCGGCGTACTTGAACGAGTGTCCCGGCACGACGCGGTCGTCGTGGTCGGCGGTGGTGATCAGCGTGGGGGGATAGCTGGCACCCGGCCGGACGTTGTGCAGCGGCGAGTACTCGTACAGGTACGGGAATTGGTGGACGCTGTCGGCCGAGCCGTACTCGGTGACCCACGCCCAGCCGATCGTGAACTTGTGGAACCGGAGCATGTCCATCACGCCAACGGCGGGGATCGCCGCGCCGAACAGCTCCGGCCGCTGGTTGAGCACGGCTCCGACGAGGAGGCCGCCGTTGGACCCCCCTCCGATGGCGAGCTTGGGCGTCGAGGTATACCCCTCCGCGATCAGGTATTCGGCGGCCGCGATGAAGTCGTCGAACACGTTCTGCTTGCTCTCGAGCATGCCCGCCCGGTGCCAGTCTTCGCCGTACTCGCCGCCGCCCCGAAGGTTCGCCACCGCGTACACCCCGCCAAGCTCGAGCCACACGAGGTTACTCACCGAGAAGCCCGGCGTCACGCTGATGTTGAACCCACCATAGCCGTACAGGTACGTGGGGTTCGACCCGTCCAACGCCATCCCCTTCTTGTGCGTGACGAACATCGGCACGCGCGTTCCGTCGTTGCTGGTGTAGAACACCTGTTTGGTCTCGTAGCCGCTGGGATCGAAGGCGACCTCGGGCGCCTTGAACATCTCGGTTCGGTCGGTGGTGAAGTCGTAGCGGAAGATCGTGGTGGGATACAGGAACGATGTGAAGGCGTAGAACATCTCGTCGTCGTCGCGTTCGCCGCTCACGCCGCCCACCGAGCCGATGCCGGGCAGCTCCAGGTCCCGGATCGAGGTGCCGTCCAACCCGACGAACGCGATGCGGGTGTGGGCGTCGTGCAGGTAGTCCGCCACGAAGGTGTCGTGCACGATCTGCACGGACTCCAGCTTGTCGCCGCGCTCGGGGATCACGTCCCGCCAGCCCGCATGATCCGGTGCCCTCGTGTCGACCGCGACCACCCGTCCGCGAGGGGCGTCGCGGTCGGTGAGAAACCAGAACACCGGGCCGTCGTTACCCACGAAAGTGTAGCCGGCGTCGAATGCGTCCAGCAGCTGGACCATCTCGCCGTCGAGGACCGGCGCCGCGGCGTCCTGGAGGTCCCGGTAGTAGACGCGATTCCGGCGATCGGTGCCGAGCCAGACGTGCACCACCAGGTAGCGCCCGTCGTCGGTGACGGATGCGGAAAAGCCCCAATCCGGCTGATCGGGGCGCTCGTACACGAGCACGTCTTCGTCCTGCGGCGTGCCGACCCGGTGGTAGTAGAGCGCTTGGTTGCGGTTGACCGAGCTGAGGGTGTCCTCGCCGGTGGGCGCGGGATACCGGCTGTAGAAGAAGCCTCGTCCATCGTGGGTCCAGGACGCGCCCGAGAACTTGATCCAGCGGAGGTGATCGCCAAGGTCGGCGCCGTTCTCGACGTCGCGCACGTGGAACTCCCGCCAGTCCGATCCCGCGGCCGCCTTCCCGTATACGAACCGCCGGCCGTCCTCGGAAAACGCCAGCGTGGCCAGCGCGACAGTACCGTCTTCCGAGAACCCGTTCGGGTCGAGCAAGACCTCGGGCTCGGCGTCGAGCGACTCCTGCCGGTACAGCACCGACTGATTCTGGAGCCCATCGTTCTTGAAGAAGAAGTAGCGCCCGCCCCGCTCGAACGGCGTGCCGTACCGCGGGTAGTCCCAGAGCGTGGTCAAGCGCTGCCGCACGCGGTCCCGCTCCGGGACGGACGAGAGGTACTCGAACGTCGCACAGTTTTGCAGGGTGACCCAGGCCTTGGTCGCCGTGGCGTCGACATCCTCGAGCCAGCGGTATGGGTCGGGTACCTCCACTCCGTGATAGTCGTCCACACGATCCACGGTGGGCGTCTCCGGCGTGCACGTGTCCTGGGCGGCGAGCGGGGCGGTGGCGGCACCGGCGAATCCGAGGGCGCCGACGAAGGCGAGGATGAGGGTCTTGACCATGACGGGCTCTCCCAAAGCGATGGCAGATTGGCGCGCCGGACGGCCGTCGCGGGTCTCGATCACCCTCGGCAAACCCAATCTGCAATCTCCAATCTGCAATCTCCAATCTGCAATCGGTAGTATTCATCAGGGGCGGCCAACAGAGGAGGTCTCCATGAGATGGTCATGGAAGCTCGGCCGGGTGGCCGGGATCACCATCCAGGTGCATTGGACGTTCGTGATTCTGATCGTCTGGGTGATTCTGCTGCACGTGATGAGGGGCGCGGGCCCCGCGGGCGCGGCAGGGGGGGTGGCGCTGGTGCTCGCGGTGTTCGCCTGCGTGGTGCTGCACGAGCTGGGTCACGCGCTCACGGCCAAGCGGTTCGGCATTCCGACCAAGGACATCACGCTGCTGCCGATCGGCGGGGTCGCGCGGCTCCAGCGTATGCCGGAGGAGCCCGGTCAGGAGCTGCTGGTAGCGGCGGCGGGCCCGGCGGTCAACGTCGTGATCGCCGGCGTGTTGTGGGGGTTCCTGGTGCTGGCGCAGGCGACCGAACCGTTGTCGGAGTTCTCCATTGTGAGCGGCAACGTGCCGGCGCAGCTGATGTGGATCAACGTGATGCTCGTGGCCTTCAACCTGCTTCCCGCGTTTCCAATGGATGGGGGGCGGATGTTGCGCGCGCTGCTTGCGTACCGCATCGACTACGTCCGGGCCACGCAGATCGCCGCGAGCATCGGTCAGGGCATGGCCATCCTGTTCGGGTTCGCCGGGCTGTTCGGAAACCCGATACTCCTCCTGATCGCGATCTTCGTATACCTCGGCGCACAGGCGGAGGCCCAGCAGGTGCAGGTCCGCGCGGCGCTCGTCGGCGTGACCGTCGGCGACGCGATGATGACGCGGTATCGCACCCTACCCGATGCGGCGACGCTCGACGACGCGGTGGAGGAGTTGCTGGCGGGCTCGCAGCAGGATTTTCCGGTGCTCGCGGGCGACCGCGTCGCCGGCATGCTGCTGCGCGACGACCTCGTCAAGGCGCTGAAGGAGCGCGGCCGCTCCGCCACGGTCGGGAGCGTCGCGCGGGCGGACTGCCGGCCCGTAGAGGAAGATGACCCGCTGGACCAGGCGCTGACACAGATGCGGGAAGGGCGGTGCAGCGCCCTCCCGGTAGTGCGGGGGGGCCAGGTCGTCGGCCTCCTCAGCCTCGAGAACGTGGGGGAGTTGCTCATGGTGCATTCGGCGTTGCGGGTCGGTCCCGTGCCGGCCCGTCCCGCGGAGGCCCTCGTCGCGGACTGACGGCCGGTTCTTGCCGCTGCGTCCGGCGAAGCGTACTGTGACGGTAGCTGCCTCTCCCTCGGGGCCGATGCCATGAAGGACCGCTGGAAAACCAAGCGACAGCTGCTCGCGGAGTTGTGCGCGTTGCGGGAGAAGGTCGATGGCCTCGACGGCGCGCGCGCCGCCTGGCTGTCGCACGTCGAACGGGGCCTCCGGGTCAGCGAGCAGCGGTTCCGGCGCGTGTTTGAAGGCGGCCCGCTCGGGTTGGCGCTCGTCGATCGGGAGTTCCGGTTCCTGCAGGTGAATCCCGCCCTTTGCCGCATCCTCGGTTATACCGAAGGCGAGCTGCTGCACCTCGGATTCGCCGATGTCATCCACCCGGAGGATCTCGCCACCGACCGCGAGCCGGTGCGCCAGGTGCTCGAGGGCGCGCTCCCGTCGTATCGGCGGCATGAGGAGCGCTACCTCACCAAGGATGGACGCGTGGTCTGGGCGCGGCTCTACGTGTGGGGCGTACGGGACGACGCGGGGAGCAACCTCTATAACCTCGCCATGGTCGAGGATATCACGCAGGCGCGCCAGGCGGAGGAGGCCCTGCGCACCTCCGAGGAGAAGTTCGCGCGCGCATTCCGCTCGAGCCCACACGCGGTCATGATGACGCGCTTGGCGGACGGCGTGATCGTGGACGTCAACGACGCGTTCGAGCGGACCTTCGGGTTCCGGCGGGCCGAGGTCATCGGCCGGCCGGCCAGGGAGATCGGTGCCTGGCAGCAACGGGACGATCGGGTCCGGTTCAACGAGCTGCTCGAGCGCGAAGGTCGCGTCCGGAACTTCGAGACCCGGATCCAGGTCAGGTCCGGCCAGGTGCGCTGGTTCGAAATCTCGGCCGAGGTGATCCAGCTGGGTGGAGCGCGGCACGTGATCTCGACGTCCGCGGACGTGACGGCCCGCGAGCGCACACTTCGCGCCCTGCGGGAGAGCGAGCGTCGCTACCGGCTGGTGTCCCGGGCGGTCTTCGCCGCGATCTGGGAATGGGACCTGCGGACGGACCTGCTCCGCTGGAGCGACGGGATCCGCACGGAATTCGGGTACGACCCGTCGTTCGTGCAACCGACGCTGGGGTGGTGGAGTGACCGGGTGCACCCCGAGGATTGGGAACAGGTGGAAGCGAGCCTCGCCGCGGTGGTGGGCGGCGGCGCGACGGTGTGGGAGGCCGAGTATCGCTTCCAACGGCAAGACGGCAGCTATGCATGGGTGGTGGATCGCGGATACATCGAGCGCGACGACGAGGGGCGCGGCATCCGCATGGTCGGGGCCATGATGGACGCCACGCGACGGAAGCAGTCGGAGGAAGCGCTGCGGCGCGAGCACGCGTTCGTGCGTCTGCTCCAGATCGTCGCGGCGACCGCGAACGAGACGCCGTCGGTGGGCGCCGCGCTGCGCACGTGCCTCGATCTCGTGTGCTCGCACACCGGCTGGCCGGTGGGACACGCGTTCATCACGGATGCCGCGGACCCCGATGTGCTGCTGCCGAGCGGTCCGTGGCGGGTGCAGAACGCCTGCCCGCACGATCGGTTCCGGATCGCCACCAAGCGCCGGAAGTTCCGGCGCGGCGTGGGGCTGCCCGGCCACGTGCTGGACACGGGCGAGCCGGCGTGGGTGGTGGACGTTCGATCCGAAAAGACGTTCCTGCGCGGCGCCGCCGCGGAAGACGCGGACCTCCGGGCGGTGTTTGCCATGCCGGTGCTGGTTGGGGACCGGGTGGTGGCGGTGCTGGAGTTCCTCCGGGCGGAGCCGGCGGCGCCCGACGCGGAGCTGCTCGAGATCGCACGGTACGTCGGCACGCAGCTGGGCCGGATGATCGAGCGCCGGCGCGCCGAGGAGGCGCTCCAGGCCAGCCGCGGCCAGCAGCGCGCGCTGTCGCGCCGGCTGCTGGAGATCCAGGAAACGGAGCGGAGTGCCATCGCGCGAGAGTTGCACGACCAGATCGGACAGGCGTTGACGGCCGTGAAGCTCAATCTGGAGGCCGCTTCGCGCGGCGGCGCGGATCGATTCCCCGATATCGGCGAGACCCTCGCGGCGATCGACAACGCCATCGATCAGGTGCGCACGCTTTCCTTCGAGCTCCGCCCCGCGCTCCTCGACGACCTCGGCCTGGCGGTGGCCGTGTCGTCCTACGCCAAGCAACAGGCGTCGAAGGCGGGCCTGGATCTGCGGCTGGCGGTGGACGGCATCGCCGCGCGGAAGGACGTCGAGACGGCGTGCTTCCGTATCCTCCAGGAAGCGATCACCAACGTCGTCCGCCACGCGAAGGCCCGGCGCGTCGATGTCGTGTTGCGCGAGGAGGGCGGGGCGCTCGAGCTGCGGGTGCGTGACGACGGTGTCGGGTTCGGCGCCCCAGGCGGGGGTGCCGTGCCCTCCGACGTCAAGCGCCTGGGATTGCTCGGGATGACCGAGCGCGCCCAGTTCGTGGGTGGGGAGCTGCACATCGCATCGGGCGGCGGTGGGGGAACGCTCGTCACCGCCCGGTTCCCGATGGCGGCGGAGCCGGCCGCCCGCGTGCACGCCCACGCCTCGTGAGACACACCCGCGTGCTCCTGGCGGAGGATCACGCCCTCGTGCGCTCCGGGATCCGCGCGCTCCTGGAGGACCTGTCGGGAATCGACGTCGTGGGGGAGGTGGCGAACGGCCGCGAGGCGCTCGAGTTCGTGGCGACGCACCGGCCCGACGTGGTCCTGATGGACTTGACGATGCCGGAGCTCAACGGCCTGGACGCCACGGCCCGCATCCGGCGCGAGTTCTCCGAGGTCCGGATCCTCATTCTGTCCATGCACGGCGACGACGAGTACGTGACGCAGTCGCTCCGCGCCGGCGCAAACGGGTATCTGCTGAAGAACGCCGGCCGCGCCGAGTTGGAGATCGCCCTCCGGGCCGTCGCACGCGGTGACCACTATCTGAGTCCGGCCGTGTCTCGCACGGTGGTCGCCGAGTTCGTGCACGGAGGTGGCGAACGACGCACGCCGCTGGAACGTTTGACCCCCCGCCAGCGGGAAGTCCTTCAACTCATCGCCGAGGGGAACTCGACCAAGGAGATCGCCGCAAAGCTCAACCTCTCCATCAAGACGGTCGAGAGCCACCGCGCGCAGCTGATGCATCGGCTGGGCATCCACGACGTCCCCGGGTTGGTCCGGTACGCCATCCGGGCGGGAGTCGTGTCGCTGGACGCCTGACCCCCTCCAATCGGGGAAGTCCCTGGCACGGTTTCAGGGATTCCCCGATACCTCCCCACTCATGGCCCCCGTACTCTGACAACAGAGGAATGGCCGGGGTCCCCATCGCGGCCACGCTTACCTCCCGGAAGACGCCCCCCAGCGCCGGAGGCTGGACGCGATGTTGACCCGAGGCCAGGCGGCACAGCTCAGGGTTCTGCTCGTCGACGACAGCCCGGAATTCGTGCGGTCCGCGCTCAGGACGCTGGCTCTGGACGCGGAGGTGGTGGTGGTGGGTTGTGCCACCTCGGGCCGCCAGGCGTTGGAGATGGTGCCGGACCTCGAGCCCGACGTGGTCCTCATGGACCTCGCGATGCCCGAGATGAACGGCCTGGAGGCCACGAAGCGGATCAAGACGCTGGCGGATCCGCCGCGCGTGGTGATCCTGACCCTGTACGACGATCCCGCGTACCGGGAGGCGGCGCAGGCTGCCGGCGCCGACGCTTTCGTGGCCAAGGCGGATTGGAGCCGGCGTATGCCCTCCACCATCCACGCGTTCGAGCATCGCGGGTGGTCCGGTGCGGATGCGCCGGATCCGCCCGCCTAGGTGATGATGACGACGGTCGCGTTTATCCACGGCGCGGTGCAGAGCGCCTATCACCCCCACGGGTTCTGTTACCTGTGGCGGCCCGACCTCGTGTGGCTCCACGTCGCCGCGGACGGTGTGATCGCGGCCGCCTACTACGCTATCCCGTTCGGGCTCGTGTGGCTCGTGCGCCGGAGACGGGACGTGCCGTTCGACTGGATGTTCGGGATGTTCGCGCTGTTCATCCTGGCGTGCGGCACGACCCACCTGATGAACATTTGGACGCTGTGGAATCCGGACTACTGGGCGTCGGGGTTCGTGAAGGTCGTCACGGCGGGCGCCTCCATCGGGACGGCGATCATGCTGGTGCCGCTCCTGCCCCGTGCGATCGCGCTCCCCAGCCCGCGCGCTCTCGAGCAGAGCAATCGCGCGCTCGAGCGCGAAGTGGCGGAGCGCCGGCGGGCGGAGGAGGCGAGCCGGCGGCTCGCGGTGATCGTCGAGCAGTCGGAGGACGCGATCGTCGGCACGTCCCCGGACGGCGTCGTCGAGACGTGGAACGCCGGCGCCGAGCGGTTGTTCGGGTATCGCGAGGAGGAGATGCTGGGCCGTCCGGTGACGCACGTCGCGGTGGCGGAGGACGCCGACGGGCTCCGCGCCGCGCTGGCGCGCGCAATAGCCGGGCAGCGTGTGGAGCACGTCGAGGCGGAGGGCGTCTGCGAGGACGGGAAGCGTCTCGACCTTGCCGTGACGGTCTCGCCGATCGTGAACCCGGCCGGAAGGGTGGTGGCGGCCTCGACGGTGGCGCGCGACATCACGCGTCGCAAGCGGGACGAGGCGGAGATTCGGCGGCTCAACACCGCGCTCGCGAATCGTGTCGAACAGCTCGAGACCGTGAATCGCGAGCTCGAGTCGTTCTCCTACACGGTATCGCACGACCTCCGGGCGCCGCTCCGAGCCGTGCAAGGGTTCAGCGAGGCGCTGCTGGAGGAATTCGGCGTCTCGCTGGACGAGACGGGGCGGGGATTCGTGCACCGCACGGTGGAGGCCGCCTCACGGATGGATCGCCTCATCCGCGACCTGTTGGAATACAGCCGTCTGGCGCGGGTGGAGCTGGCGCTCGAGCCCGTGGATCTGGCGGTCGCCACGGCGGACGCCGCGGCCCAGCTCGATCGCGAGCTCGCCGAGCGGCACGCCCGCCTCGAGATCATCGGCGACCTTCCCACGGTGCGCGGACACAGCCGCACGGTGACCCAGGCCGTCGCGAACCTGTTGTCGAACGCGGTCAAGTTCGTGACCGCCGGCACAACGCCGCACGTGCGTCTGTGGGCCGAAGAGCGCGACCGCAGCGTGCGGTTGTGGGTGGAGGACAACGGCATCGGGATCGCCGAGGAACACCAACAGCGGATCTTCCAGGTCTTCGAGCGGCTCCACGCCCAAGAGGTCTACCCCGGAACCGGGGCCGGCCTCGCGATCGTCCGGCGTGCGGCCGAACGGATGGGGGGGACGGCGGGCGTCCAGTCGCGGCCGGGAGCGGGGAGCAGGTTCTGGATCGAACTGGCCACCCACGACGGCGTGGCCGGTGGAAGGGCGAGCGTATCGTGACGCACGCGCCGCGCGGTCACACGCGCGATCCCGGCGGGACCGGCCTCCGGACGTTGTGCGACGGGCTGCCGGTCGCGGTGTATCGTCGGGCGCCGGACGGCAGATTGCGATACGGCAACGCGGCGCTCCTCGAGCTGCTCCGGTACCCGCCCGGAACGGCGGCCGCGGACATCAACCTCGAGGAGGCATACTTCGACGACCGTGACCGGGAGCGCTGGCGGTCCGGCATGGAATCGGCGGGCGGCGTGCGGGACCTGAGCGCGCGGCTGCGCCGGCAGGACGGAACGGTCGTCTGGGTCGAGGACACCGGGAGAGCCGTCCGCGACCAGGCCGGGCGCACGCGGCACTACGAGGGCGTCCTCACCGACGTCACCGACCGCCGGCACGCGGACGAGTGGCGCCGCCGGCTCGCCGCCATCCTCGAGGCCACACCGGATCTCGTGGCGACGTTCGACGCCGGCGCGCGGCTGCTATGGCTGAATCTCGCGGGACGCCAGATCCTGGGCGTGCCGGACAGCGAGGACCTGCTCGGCGCACCTGTCGCACGGCTCCACCCCAAGTGGGCCCAGGAAGTCGTGTCGCGCGAGGGGTTTCCGGAGGCCGCCGCCCGCGGCTCGTGGAGCGGCGAGACGGCGCTCCAGCAACGGCACGGTCGGGAGGTCGCGGTCTCGCAAGTGATCGTGGCGCACCGGTCGCCCGACGGCGACGTGGAGTTCTACTCGACCATGGCGCGAGACATCAGCGAGCGCAAGCGCGCGGAGAACGGCGTCCGGCGGCACGCGGTGCTCCTGGAGCTGCTGCAATCCGTCACGGCACAGGCGGCGGACGCGTCCCGTTTGGAAGACGCGCTGGCGCTGGCGGTTCGCGAGGTATGCCACCGGACGGGATGGCCCGTTGGGCACGCCTGCGTCCGGGGCGCACGCGCGGTGCTCGCGCCGACCGCCATGTGGCACATCGCTGACGCCCGGTTCGCCCCGTTCCGCCGGGCCGCCGAGCACGAGCGGTTCCCGCCCGCCCGCGACTTGCCGGGGCGGGCGGCGGCGTCCGGCCAGGTCGAATGGATCGCCGATCTCCGTATCGAGGGTGACGGCTCCCCGAGCGCGGCGGGGCCGATCGTCGCCGGATACGCGGTGCCCGTCCGCCTCGACGGAGAGGCCGTGGCGGTGCTCGAATTCTACCATGACCGGGTGATCGAGCCGGACCGGACGCTCGCGTCCATCGTCTCCCAGATCGGCGACCAGCTGGCCCGCGTGGCGGCGCGCGAGCGGGTAGCGCTGCAGCCGCGGGAGATCGAGGCGGCCGAGGGAGCTCCGGAATGACCGTCACCGATGCTGATCGCATGACCTACGACGTCGAGCCGCTGCCGCGGCGCAGGCGCGTGCTCGTGGTGGACGACGACGACGCGGCGCGGCGCGCGCTGGCCAAGACCCTCATTGCGTTCGGCCACGACGTCGACGAGGCGGAGAACGGCGCGGAAGCGCTGGCGCGCCTGTCGCCGTCCCTCGATCTCGTGATCCTGGACGCCAGGATGCCCGGCATGAACGGCTTCGAGGTGGCCCTGCAAATCCGCCAGGACCCCGAATACCTGAACCTGCCGATCGTGATGGTCACCGGCTTCGACAGCCGGGAGGACCGCCTGCACGCCGTGGAAGCGGGGGTCAACGACTTCCTCTCCAAGCCGTTCGACATCACCGAGCTGCGCCTTCGCTCGCAATGGCTGCTTCGCATGAAGGAGGCCACGGACACCATCAAGCGTCATCGTGCCGAACTGGAGCTGGCGGTGGAGCGGCGTACGGCGCAGCTGAGTATGGCGCTGGACGAGACCGCGGAGGCCAAGCTCCGGACCGAGGAAGCTCACCTGGACACCATCCGGCGGCTCGTGCTGGCCGCCGAGTTCAAGGATCGGGCAACGGCGGACCACATCGAGCGCATTGGCCGCTACTGCGCGCTGCTCGCCACCGGTCTGGGGCTTCCCCCCCGCGACGCCGACATTTTGCGCCATGCGAGCCCGATGCATGATGTCGGCAAGATCGGCATCCCGGACGCGATCCTCACCAAACCGGGCAAGCTGGACGCCGGTGAATGGGACATCATGAAGCAGCACACGACGATCGGGGCCAAGATGCTCCGTGGCTCGCCGTCGGAGCTGTTGCAGGTGGGCGAGGTCATCGCGCTCACCCACCACGAACGGTGGAACGGCGGCGGCTACCCCGAAGGCACGTCCGGAAGCGCGATTCCCCTTCCCGGGCGGATTTGCTCGGTCGCCGACGTGTTCGACGCCCTCACCAACGAGCGGCAATACCGCGGTGCCCTCCCAAACGAAACGGTGTACCGCATGATGCGGGAGGAATCGGGCAAGCACTTCGATCCGAACGTCCTCGAAGTCTTCTTCGACCATCTGCGGGAAGTCGAAACGATCCAGCAGGAGCTTCGGATCTGATCGTGCGCGACGGCCGCGCGATCGGGCTACCCCCCGCGGCCCGGCCCCGGTGACCCGCCGCCTCTGGCGATGCGGTCGCTCCCGCCGTAACGTCTCACGGACCAACACGTCGCGGCCCCCGGCGGGCGGGGCGCGGCGCACCATCGCCGGAATACCATGGCCAAGATCCTGGTAGTGGACGACGACGCGACGCTGCGCGCCCTGCTCGCCGGCACGTTGAAACGCGCCGGGTACGACGTGGAGCAGGCGGCGGACGGGCGGCAAGCCGTACGAGCCTACCGCGCCTCCCCCGCCGACCTCGTCCTGACCGACATGTTCATGCCGGAGATGGACGGGATGGAAGCGATCATGATGCTGCGGCGGGAGTTTCCCGACGTGCGGATCGTGGTGATGTCGGGCGGCGCGTATTTCGGGACGTCGGATATCCTCGAGATGGCGGAGCAGCTGGGTGCCGCCCGGACGCTCGCCAAGCCGATCGAGAGCGAGGACCTCCTGCGCGCCGTGGAGGCGGTCCTACGAGAGGAGGGCTAGAGCACGGAGCCGGCGGCTGTATCCATATCTTATTGTGTCGTAGTATCTTACCGAGCACCCCGCTGGCCAAATCTCGGGCCGGGCCCTCAGCCGCCGGCCGGACTCAAGCGGCGACCGCCTCCCTCCGATAAAGAAAGCGGGCCAGCCGGTCTCGGGGGCCCCCATGTCGTTTCCAGCATGAACGTCTCGAATCGGAGCTCGGGCGGTCCATCACATGACGGATCCAACAGGCCGAGAGGGGATGACCGTCGCCGCGGAGGGCGCTGCGCCGGCCGCCGGCGCGAGCGCGTCCGAACCGCGCCGCCTGATAGGGGAGCTCGACGGCGCGCTGTTACGGCGCTCGCTCGCCGAGAATCCGACGGCTGCGATCGCGCAGATCATCGTGCTCCTTCCGGTGATCGTCATGCTGTGGGGAGAGGTGCCTCTGGGCGCGCTCGGCCTCTGGACTGGCGCGCTCCTCGGGGCCGCCGCGGCCCGCATGTGGGTGCCGCGCGTGGCGACCGAGCGTGCCAGGTTGCTGCAGCGGGCGACCGCGACGGCCGGGGCTCTCTTGTGGGGCCTCGGCGCCGCAGCGTTCGCGCCGTTCATTCCCTTGGAGCACGTGCTCGTGTTTCTGGTGGTGTTCGCGGGGTTGTCGGCGGGCGCCACCGCGACGCTGGTGGGCGACCGGCGACTGTTCCAGTCGTATCTTGCCGCGCTTTACGTCCCCCTGTGCGCCGGCGTGCTGTTGAACGGCCAGACCCGGATGCATTTCGTCTCGCTGTTTTTGATCGCCGTGTTCGCGATCATGTTGATCAAGCTGTACGATCGCACGCAGCGGAGCCTGCGCGAGCAGTTCCAGGCGGCGTTGCGGTTGCGGTTGAGCGAGGAGGAATCCGCGCGGGAGCGGTCGTACCTCAACGCCATCCTGGCCAGCGCGCCGAGCGCGATCGCGACCGTGCGTGGGGAGGGACGGGTGCTCGCGGTCAACCCTGCGTTCGAGCGCATGTTCGGATACCCGGCCCTCGAGGCCGTGGGGCGGGTCTTGAACCAACTGATCGTTCCGGTGGGTCAGGAGGACGCCGCGCGGGAGCTGGATCGCCAGCTCGGCGACCGCCCCTTGATCGTGGAGCTGGAGCGCCGCCGCCGGGACGGCCGGACGATTCCCGTCCGGGTCTCCGCGGCCAGGGTGCGGGGTGTCGGCCAGGACGTCCGATTGGTGGTCTACGACGACATCTCCGACATGAAGATGGCGCAGCGGGCGCTCAAGGTGGCCGAGGAGCAGTATCGTCATTTGGTGGAGTCGTCGTCCGATCTGGTCTGGAAGATCGACGCCAAAGGCCACTGGGTATTCCTGAACGCGGCCTGTCGAGAGGTCTACGGGCGCGAGGCCGAAGATCTCCTGGGCCGGCCGCTGGTCGACGTCGTCGCGCCGGAACGGATGGTAGCCGACCGCGCGGTGTTCCAGCGCGTGCTGGCCGGGGAGGAGTTCTCGGACTATGAGACGATTCACCTCGCCGCCGACGGCACCCCCCGGCACATGAGTTTCGCCGCCCGCCCCGTGCGCGATTCCAGCGGTACGGTGGTTGGCGCGCATGGGACGGCACGAGACGTGACCGGCCGCGTGGCTGCGCGCGAGATCCTCGAGCAGGCACGCCGGGAGGCCGTGCACGCCGCCGAAGCCAAGAGCGCCTTCCTGGCGAACATGAGCCACGAGATCCGCACCCCGATGAACGGCGTGCTGGGGATGCTCGAGCTGTTGCTCGACACGACCCTGACGCCGGAACAGCGCCATTCGGCGGAGTTGGCCCGCGGGTCGGCCGAAGCCCTTCTCACCGTGATCAACGACGTCCTCGACTTCTCGAAGATCGAGGCGGGGTACCTGGAGTTCGAAGAGATCCCGTTCGAGCTGGCGGGCCTCGTGGATTCGGCCGTGCGTCTCCTCGCGCCGCGGGCGTCCGAGCGCAACGTCGAACTCTTGTACGAGGTCGCGCCCGACGTGCCGCGCACCGTTCGTGGAGATCCCGGCCGCCTCCGTCAGATCTTGACGAACCTGGTGAGCAACTCCGTCAAGTTCACCCACCGCGGCGAAGTGGTGGTGAGCGTCTCGCGCGCCGAGACGGGCAACGACGGTAAGGCGCGGCTGCGGTTCCGCGTGCGCGACACCGGCATCGGGATCGCTGCCGAAAAGATCGATGAGATCTTCGGCGAATTCGCTCAGGCCGACGCCTCGATGACCAGGCAGTACGGCGGCACCGGCTTGGGGCTCACGATCTCGCGGCGCCTCACCGAGATCATGGGTGGGACGATCGTCGTGGAGAGCACGGTGGGGAAAGGGAGCACGTTCGTGTTCACGCTGCCGCTCGCCGAAGTCACCGACGCCGTGGAGAGCGAGCCCGCGTCGTCGCTGGCCCGGCTTCACGGGGTACGCGGTCTCGTGGTCGACGACAATCCGACCAATCGCCGGATCGTCCGGGACATGCTGGATGGTGTGGGGATGGACCTCGATGAGTGCGCGGACGCCCCCCAGGCGCTGGCCCGACTGCGGTCGGCGGCGGCGGAGCGGAAGCCGTACGGCGTGGCGATCATCGACGCTCAGATGCCCGGCTCGGACGGCTTCGACCTGGCGCGGGAAGTCCAGCGCGACCCCGGGCTGCAGTCCATCCGCCTGATGATGCTCACGTCGGCCGGCCGCCAGGGAGACGGGCAGCGGTGCCGCGACGTCGGCCTCTCGGCGTACCTCACCAAGCCGGTCTCGCGCGTGGAGCTGCTGGAGGCCCTCGCCAGGGTGTTCGGCAGTCAATCGGTGGAGCAGCCCAATGCCCTCGTTACGCGGTATTCGATCGAAGAGACGCGGCGCCGGATGAATGTCCTGCTGGTGGAAGACAATCCGGTGAACCAGCAGGTGGCCACCGCGATGCTGCGGAAGCGCGGGCATTACGTGACGATCGCGGAGAACGGTCGGCTGGCGGTGGACGCGGTCCGGGCCGGGAAATTCGACCTCGTCCTGATGGACATCCAGATGCCGGTGCTGGACGGTATCGGGGCCACAAAGGAGATCCGGGCGGACGCGCGGTTCCACGATCTCCCGATCATCGCCCTCACCGCCCATGCCCTCCACCAGGAGCGGGACCATTTCTTCGAGGCCGGGATGAACGGGTTCGTGCCGAAGCCGTTCAAGCCGCACGAGCTGTTCGCCGCCGTCGAAGGATGGGGGGCGGCGGACGCGGCGTTGGTCGCCGCCGCGCCGCCGGCCGCGGGCAACGGCGTACCCGTGGACGTGGAGGGATTCCGTCGATCCATGCGGGAGGCGGGGATCGAGGACGTGGTGCCGGAGATGCTCCAGGTCTTCATGGACGACGCCCCGATGAGGATGCAGGCCCTCACCGAGGCGGTCGAAGCGGGCGAGCCGGGCGCGATCCGGGAGGCGGCGCACGCCTACAAGTCCGCGGCGCGGACGATTCTCGCGAAGGGGCTGTCGGCATTGCTGCAGGAAGTGGAAGACGCTGGGAGGGGAGGGGATTCGGCCACCGCTCGGATGCTGATAGACGGATTGCGCGACGAATCGGACGCGGTGCTGGCCTTCCTCGCGACCGCCGCGGGCGGCTGAGGCCGGGGTGTCGCGCGGGCATTGGTTGCTGCAGGTAGCCCAACGGGCGGGCCTGGGCGGCGCGGACACGGTCGACGTGGCGCCGAGCACGCCGGCCGTGGAGGCGTGGCACAGCGTTGCGGCGGCCTGCAGCGTGCCGGAGGGCGATCTCGTCCGTCACGTCGCCGACCACTATCATCTCCGCATAGCCGACCTGTTCGCCGCGGAGCCCCGCGTGGTCAAGCTGGTGCCCGAGGATCTGGCGCGGCGGTTCAACGTCTTTCCCCTGGGGGAGGACGACCGGCACCTCGTCGTCGCAACCGCCGACCCCAACGACTTCCACGCGGAACAGGCGCTCGGCTTCGCGTCGGGCCGGACACCGGTCTTCGCCGTGGCCGCGCCATCCCAGCTCCGCGAGGCGATCGACGGGGCCTACTCACCGGGCCGTGCTCTGGAGACCCTCCTCGGCCGCGTGGACGCGGAGTCCGAGGCCTCGATCCGGGTGCTCGAGGAAGAACGGCCGGAACAGGTCGGAACCGAAGCGGTCACGGCCGCGCCGGTCGTCAAGCTGACGAACCTGATTCTCCGGGACGCGGTTGTGCATCGCGCCAGCGACATTCACATGGAGCCGGGCCGCAACGGCGGGACCGTGCGCTTCCGCGTGGACGGCGTGATGCACCAGTACATGCAGCTGCCGATGCCGGCGTTGAACCGCGTGGTCTCACGGGTCAAGATCCTCGGCAAGCTGGACATTGCCGATCGCGTTCGTCCGCAGGACGGGCGCGCCCGGGTCGCGATCGCCGGACACACCTACGATCTCCGCATCTCGACGGTCCCGACACGCGACGCCGAGAAAGCCGTGATCCGAATCCTCGATCCAGAGTCCTCGATCACGCTGGAGGACCTCGCACTCGCCGAACCGGAGATGTGCCGTTTCCGCCAGCTCCTGTCGCACCGCGACGGCATCGTCATCGTCACCGGCCCCACCGGCTCCGGGAAAACCACCACCATGTACGCGGCCATCCGGGAGCTGGCCACCGGCGAGGTGAACATCATGACGGTCGAGGATCCCGTGGAGTACGAGCTGCCCGGGATCACGCAGATCCAGGTCGAGCACCGGCGCGGCGTCACGTTCGCGTCCTCGCTGCGCGCCATCCTGAGGCAGGATCCCGACGTCATTTTCGTAGGGGAGATCCGCGACGCCGAGACCGCGGAGGTTGCCGTGCAGGCGGCCATGACCGGCCATCTGGTCCTCGCCACTCTGCACACGAACGATGCGGTCGGCGTGGTACAACGCCTCGCCGACCTCGGCCTCGACCGGGCGGCGATCGCCGCGACGGTGCGCGGCGCGCTGGCCCAGCGGCTCGTCCGACGGGTATGCGAGCACTGCGGGAGCGGTGCGCACGCCGAGGACGTCGTCGCCGCCCCGTCCACGGCGTCGGGGGGCGGGTGCGACGAATGCGGCAAGACGGGGTATCGCGGACGCCTGCCGATTGCCGAAGTCATCGTGGCGGACGCTGCTCTGAGCGACGCGATCGCGAAAGGCGCCACGCTGGCCGACCTGACGGACGCGGCGCGACGCTGCGGGATGCGGAGCATCGGCGAGGCCGCCGTCGATCAAGTCCACGCGGGGAAAACCACCCAAGCCGAGGTCGAGCGCGCGCTGGGACGGAGCCCCGACAGGGTCTCGGTGGCCGACGCGGTGCCCGATCAGATCCTCGTCGTGGACGACGACACCGTGAGCCGTACGATGGCGAGGGCGCTGCTGGAGAAGTCAGGGTATCGCGTGACCGAGGCCGAAGACGGCATCCAGGCGCTCGAAGCGGTGTCGAACGGCACCCGCTACGCGCTCATGGTACTCGATCTCGACATGCCCCGCCTGGGGGGCCAGGCGGTGCTCGCCCAGCTACGCTCGTCCCTGTCGAATGCCGGGATGCCGGTCGTGGTCCTCACGGGGTCGAGCGACCCGAACACGGAGATCACGCTCATGGAAATCGGAGCCGATGATTACATCCGGAAGCCCCTCGACCCGCCGCGGTTCATCGCGAGGGTGAAGGCGGCGCTGCGGCGCGCGGGCGCCGCATGACCACCAACATCAGGTGCGAGAAATGACGGAACGTCTGACACCATCAGAATCGCCCGAGGGGTTCCTCGAGGAGATCATGGAGCGCGAAGCGGCGGTCACCGCCCGCAAGGCGACGATCGCCAAGGTGCGGCGCTCGAGCCTCGTCGCTCTGGCGGTCCTGGCGCCGCTTGCGGTTGCCCTGACGGCGTGGAACGCGGTTCGAGCGGCCGCGACGCCCGCGTCGTTCTCGGTCGAGGAGCAGGTCGCGTCGGCCGAGTTTGCCGTCTTCATGACTGCCAAGATCGTGGAGAGCTACCGGGACTCGGCCGGCCACCTGCCGTACGATCTCGAAGCCGCGGGCGTCGAGGGATACGGAGTGGCCTACGAGGCGTTCGGTGACTCCGCGTTCGCGCTGTCGGCCACAGTGGGCGACCGCACGGTCGCATACCGGTCGGGCCAAGACCTGACACCGCTCGGCGACGCGTACCGAGCACTCCCGGGCGGAGGTGGCTCATGAACCGGCGCGGATTCACGCTCATCGAGCTGCTCGTCGTCATCAGCATTCTCGGGATCCTGGTCAACATCGCGATCCCATCGGTCACGGCGCTCCGCAAGCGCGCCGACGCGGCGCGCGTCGTCACGGACTTCAACACCATTCGTGGGGCCGCGTTCGACCGCTACGCCGACACCGGGACCTATCCGGCAAGCGCGGGTTGGGGCCAGGTCCCCCGCGCTATGGCGCCGTCGCTTCCAGACGGATTCGATTTTCGCCACGGAAGCGTCACGTACCGGTGGCAGGCGCTTTCGCTGACCGGTTTGTTCGGCCGCCCTGACCCCACGTCACTCTTGATCGTGCAGGTGCAGTCGCCCGATCCTGAGATGATAACGGCGATCCTGCGGGTGTTTGCCGGCGACCTGGCGTTCGGGGCCGGCGGCTCGGCCACCTTCATTCTGGCGATCGACTAGCTGGGGAGAGGGGAAGGGGGGAGAGGGAGAAGACCCCCACCTCCGCCCCGTCGCGTCACCGGGCGCGACGGGGTGGCGTGAGGGTCTTCTCCCCTCTCCCTTTTTCCGTCTCCCCGTTCAGCTGTTGTCCCCCATGGCTCGCTGCACGCGCCGGCTCAGCTCCGCCAGTCGGTCGAGCCTTGGCTTGGCCTCTGGGTCGATGTCGATCATCTTGGCGTGCAGGTCCTGCCGGAACTGCTCGATCCGCGTTTCGATCTCCGGTTGGGCCAGCGCCTCCGCCTGCGCCGCCTCGATGTGCGGCTGGAGCGTTTCCGCTTCGGAGGTGAGCGCGTCAATCTTGGCCGTGTCGCCCGTGCTCTGGGCGACCTGCGCCTCCTCGATGATCTGACCCATGCGCTCCAGCCGCAGGGCGTTCGTGGAGTCCAACGCGATCATGGCATCGCGCACCAGCCCGCCAATCTCCTCCTGATGCTGCTGGATCGCCGAATCCTGCAACGCCTCTTGCTGAACCGGCTCCAGCTCGCTTTGGAGCTGCTGGATCTCGCGAACCCATTGCTGCACGTCTTCCTGCGACTGCTCCGCCTCCTGGGCCGAGGCGCCAACGGGCGCCGGCAAGGCGGCCAGGAGAATCCAAAGCGCGGGGCGATGATGTCGTAGCATGAGACCTCCTATTCCAAACGACTCCGCGTTCGTCCCGACGCCGCATTTGGACCTGCCCCGAATGACTGACGCAGCAGCGGGAACCGCGGAGGCGCCTCAGGCGATGAGTTAGTCGACTGCCCGGGCGCGACGTTGCGGCAGATGGACCGCCATACGAACCGGGGGGGGGCGCGCACCGCACTGGTGGCCGTACACCGGGCGGTCGATCAGGGTCCGGAAGCGACCACGCCTCTCCCCCGTTCATGATACCATGACAGTTCCGCAGGCCAAAGGACGTAATGCAATGTGGACCGGACCCTTCCGGTCGGGCCGCGCGCCCGCGACTCCATCCGGCCATCCACACGGAGAAACCGATGCTTCCTTCGAAGCAGACTCATCGTCCAGCAGCCCACTCGTGGTGGTGGCGACTCGCCGCCGGCGTCCCGCTCCTCCTGGGGCTGGGAGGGTGTGGCTCGTCCACGGGTCCGGGAGGCGCCGGCGAATCCGATATGACCGCGCGGATCGACGGCACCGACTGGGCCAGCGACCTCGCGACGGTTGCGGTCGTCCCGAACACTCCAGGGTGGTACGTCATCACCGGCTCGCGGACGATGGGAAACCCGGCCATCGCGATCAGCATCAGTGTCTTCAACGTCGACGGCCCCGGGACCTATCCGCTGGGTGTCGGAGGGACGTCGTTCGGAGGCATCGCCACGGTCGCGGAGGGCGGCGGCGGTTGGAACACGCCGCTCTCTGGGGCGAGCGGCAGCATCACGATCACGGCGCTGACAGCGACCCGCATGGCCGGGACGTTTGCGTTCGGCGCCGAGGCGGTCACGGGCGGCGCGAGCGGCACGCGGACGGTGACGAATGGGGACTTCGACCTCGAGTTCGCCACCGCGAATCCGCTCACGCCGGTGCCCGACGAGGCCGGCAGCCGCGTCACTGCCACCATCGGGGGGGCGGCTTGGAACGCGGCCACGATTGCCGGAGGCCCGGTCTCCAACGACTTCGTCCTGAGCAGCAGCAACGACCTGCGGACGATGTCGTTGATTCTCAACAACATCACCGGTCCGGGCACCTATCAGATCGGCGCCGGCCAGAGCCACGCGGTGCTGGTCCTGGGCCCCGCGCTCGATCCGCAGGGCGATCCGTGCTGCTGGAACGAAGCGACCGGTAACACGGGCTCCGTGACCATCGCGACCATGACGGGCACCCGGGTAACGGGCACATTCAGTGCGACCCTGGCGCCCACTGCGGGCACGGGCGCCACCACGCCGCTCGTGATCACCGGCGGGGTGTTCGATGTCGGGATACCGCAGTTCTGAGTAGGGAGTGAGAATCGAGATGTGAGGGGGTTCTCACGTCTCACTTCTCACTTCGTCGACAAGGGAGATCAGGATCTGCCCAGTCTTGGGGCTCGGCGGCGCGTCGGGGGTGAAAAGGGCGACCTGACCGGACTCACGGATGAGAAACATCGGGAGCGCCTCCTCGCCGTAGCGCTGTCGGAACGCGTCGTACCCGAACTCTTCGGTCAGCTTGTTCTTCTTGATGACGGCGCCGGCGGCGTATCGCTCAACCACGCGATGATGCGTGGCCTTGCGATGAAACAGCAAGCGGCCGCCGAAGTTCTTGGGGATGCTGCCGTCTCCCTTGCCGGAGCCTTCCGGGGGGAGCTGGAACACGTGCGAGCGCCCCAGCACGTCGTCGAAGCGGAGCGCCGCCAGCGTGTTCACTTCGTCGTTGGGGGTGAGTGCCAGGAGCCTTCCCACGCCATCCAGATCCAGCTCCTGGAGCGCGTGCTCGCTCAGGATGTTGAGGTAGTGGGTCTTCAGTCCCTCACGTCGTGCGGCGGCGACGTTCGCCCAGTTCGAGTCGACGAGCACCACCTTGACCTTCTCGGCGACGAGCAGCTTGGCCACTTCCCGCACCCAGGACTCCGCGCCCACGAGGATCATGCCCTGTGGATTGGGCGTGGCCACGCCGAGCCACCGGGCCAGGGGTGGTGCGGCCAGGCCGTATGCGGCGACGGTGCCGACGATCACGAGGAACGTCAGCGGAAGCAGTCGATTCGCCCCGACGTATCCGATCTCGGCGAGCCGGAGCGCGAACAGTGAGGCCACCGCGGCCGCCACGATACCGCGCGGTGCCATCAGCGCCAGGAATGCCCGTTCCCGCCAGCTGAACGCGGTGCCCCAGGTGGAGATTGCCACTGCGGCAGGGCGGACGAGCAACACGAGCCCCGCAAGAAACAGGTAGCTCCCGGCGCTGGTGTAGACCGCGTCCGGGACCGGGAGACGTGCGGCGAGCACGATGAAGAGCGTCGAGAGGAGCAGCACCCGGAGGTTCTCCTTGAACTCGACGATATGCCGTACTGTGACGATGTCCTGGCTCGCCAGGGCGCTGCCCATGATCGTCACGGCGAGCAGTCCGGACTCCTGTTGAAGCACGTTCGAGCCGGTGAAGACACTCAGCACGACTCCTAGGGCCACGGGATTTTGGAGAAAGTCCGGGATCCAGTGGCGGCTGATCATGAGCACGATCACCGCCGCGCCGGCCAGCCCGAGTCCCGCCCCGGTGAGTCCGGCACGGAGCACGCCGAGCCCCGCCGCCGTCACGCCCCGGCCGAACCCGCCGGCTACGATTACCTCGAATACCAGCACGGCCAGGATCGCCCCGATGGGATCGTTGACGATCCCTTCCCACTTGACCGCGGCTCCCACGCGTCCGTCGGGCCGGATGTGCCGGAGCAGCGGGCCGATCACCGTGGGTCCGGTCACCACCAGAATGGCGCCGAACAGCGCGGCCAGCTCGAGCTCGAAGTCGAGCAGCAGGAAGGCGAGGACGCCCGCGGCCGCCCAAGTGAGGAGCGCGCCGAGCGTGACCAGCCTCCAGACGACGCGCCCGCTCTCCCGCAGCTCGGCGATGTTGAGGCTCAGGCCACCCTCGAACAGAATGATGGCTACCGAGAGAGAGACGATCGGGAACAGGAGATCCCCGAGCAGCTGGTCGGGGTCGATGAATCCGGCGATCGGGCCGGCGAGGAAGCCGACGACCAGAAGGAACAGGATCGACGGAAGGCGCAAGCGCCATGAAATCCATTGGGCCGCGACGCCGAGCACGACGATCGCGGAGAGCCCGATCAGGACGTGTTCCACGCCGCGCTACACGCCGCTCACATCTTGGCGAGCGAGCTGCCACCGTCGATCACGATGATGCTTCCCGTGATCCACGTGCCGGCGTCGCTCGCGAGGTACGCCGCCATCCGTCCGATGTCCGCCGGCGTGCCGAGCCGCCCAACGGGGATCTGGCTCGCGAGCTGCTCGTCGATCGAGCGCTTGCCCTGGGCCGCGTCGCCCGCCGCAAACGCCTTGCGCGCGCCCTCGGTGAGGATCGGCCCGGGCGCGAGTGCGTTGACCGTGATCCCGTCCGCGGCCCACTCGAGCGCGAGCGTGCGGGTGAGCGCATCCACGCCGGCCTTCGCGGCGGTCGCGTGCGCCATCATCGGCCAGCCGCGGTAGTGGAGCGTCATCGAGATCGAGATGATGCGACCGAAGCGCTGCCCCCGCATGACGCGGTACGCGGCCTGCGAGCAGAAGAAGGTGCCGTAGAGATCGGTCTCGACCACCGCGCGCCAGCCGTTGGGGGTCAGCTCGGCTGACGGAGCGTAGAAGTTGCCCGCCGCGTTGTTCACCAGGATGTCGAGCCTGCCGAGGCGCTCCACCGTTTGGGCCACCATGGCCTGCACCGACTCGGGATCGCGGACGTTCGCTTCGATAGCCGCCGTGCGCACGCCGAGCGTTGCAAGGCGCTCGGCGGCGGCCGCCACGTGCTCGGGCTTCCGGCTGGCCACCGCCACGTCGGCTCCGCACAGCGCCAGCTCCTCGGCGATACCGTAGCCGATGCCGGTGCCGCCGCCGGTAATGAGCGCGACGCGATCCTTCAAGAGATCGGAAACAAATACCACGATGACTCCGACGAGACGAGTTGGAAGGATGCTCCGGCCACCAAAGGCTCAGCGCCCGTAAGATACACCAAGCCGGTGAGCGGGACCGCACGTCGATCGCGCTGGCCGGTTCGCGTCCACCGGTGCCAAGTTATCGTGCGCGTGAGTCGGCATCGACGAGGACGTCACGCCGGCGAGGGACCCGGCGGCGGCGGCGCCATCGCCGCCTCCTCCGTGGCACCCGACCGGCGGTTCCCCACCTCACGGCTCGCCACGAGCGCCCGCCGGAACAGGATCGGACCCACCATTTCGTTGACCGCTATCACGGCCAGGAGCAGGGCCGCCAGCTCGGCCCCGCGCTCGGGGTACGCTTCCGCGAAGATGCTGACGATGGCGATGGCCACGCCCGCCTGCGAGACCAGGCCGAGCCAGACGTAGCGCTGCTCGTTGGGACTCGCCCCCGCCCATCGCGCCCCCAGGGCGGTGCCCGCCCAGATCGCCCCGGCGCGCACCGCCGCGATCGGCAGCACGAGCGGCAGCAACTGCACAAGCCCGCGGAGATCGATACGCGCGCCGGCGAGCGCGAAGAAGATCACGATGACGGGGGCAGCGGCCCGCGTCATCGCGGTTCGCAGCTCCTCCCCCTCCCCCACGCCGTCCCGCGAAAGGTTCTGCGTCACGAATCCGGCGGTCAGCAACGTCAGCATCATCTCGACCTGAGTGAGGCGGGCGATCTCCGCGCCAAGGAAGGCGATCAGCACCGCAAACAGGAGAAGCTCCCGGCGTACGACCCGCAGGTAGAGCGCGGTCGCGACTCCCAACACCCCCCCGACCACGAGCGCTCCCCCGATCTCCCACACGGTCGCCGCGACCGACGGCGGCGTTGCCGTGGCCGGCTCGACGAGGGCTCGGGCGAGCGCCATCGCGGCGCTGAACATGACGACGACCACGACGTCCGAGACGAGCACGATGCCGAGCGTGGTGCGGGCCACGGGTCCCCGGGCGCCTGTCTCCGCGAGGAGCGCCATCGTCACCGCCGGCGAATGGACGATCACGATCGACGCGAACAACACGATGAAGGCGATCTCGATGTACGGCGTCTCATGTGTGAACGGCAGGAAGCCCCTCACGGCGTAGAGAAACGCAATGAGCGCCACGAACGCGAAGCCGAGCTCCGCCACCATGATCTTGAGGATCACGGTGCCGCGCTCGCGGATCTCGCTCCACTGCAATTCCGCACCGGCGAGAAACGCGATCAGCGCCACCGCAAGACGGCTCACCGCCCCCAGCCGGATGACCGCGGCCTCGGTCACCGTGCCCAGCACCGAGGGACCGAACACGACCCCGGCAACGAGGTAGCCCACGAGGCGCGGGAGCCCCGCAACGGTCGCCACCTCGCCCACCGTATAGGCGCCCAAGACCAGCAGGCCGAACGCCAGCAGCGTCTCCGCCCCCTCGCCGCCCGAGCCAAGTGGGAGCACGAGCCGCATGGCGCCGAGGAGGACGGCCAGGATGATGAGGCGACGCATTCAGGACCGCGCCGGCTCCGGGTCGTCGGGCTGCCAGGTGTCGCCGGCGTTGGGAGCGACGAAGAGCGCGACGTCGGTCCGGGCCACCGCGCGCACCAGGCGCGCCGAGAACAGGTGGGTGAGGAGCACAGAGGCGACGGTGGCGGTGAACACGAGGTGCGGCATCACCGCGAACTCGAGGAACACGTAGTTCAGGCCGATCGCGAGCGCGAGCTCGCCGTGTCCCAGGAGGGCGCGGCCCCAGCCCGGGCCGAGCTCCGGGAGCATCCAGCTCAGCCGCGTCGCGAGTCGAGCACTTCCAAGGTTGGCGGCCATCCTCGCGATGAGGAACAACGCCACGGTCAGGACCAACGCGACACGAGGTCCGCCGACGGGTGGCTCCCACGCCGCGCCCGCGAATAGCAGGAGCACCAGATAGAACGGCCGTTCGACCTTGCCGAGCGCCTGACGGAGTTGGTCGCGGTTGGGCGAGGTGTTGATCAATACCATGCCGATCAGCATCGTCGGAAACAGCGGCGACAATCCAAGGTACGCGGCGGCGCCACTGGCCAGGATGATCGCCCCCGAGAGCGAGATGAACAGCCGGTCGAGATCCCTCTCGCGACCGAGAAAGAGGTGGAACAAGGCGCCGCCCACCACACCGATGCCCACCGAGAGGACGGCCCATTCCGTGGGCGTCGGTGGACGCCAGGACGTGGCGGGCGGTGCGGGATGCACGAGGCAGATGAGCAGGCTGAACGCAGTGATCGCCACCATCCCGCGCACGGCGCTCGCCACGGCCAGCTGCGCCAGCACCGGCCCGCGCCACCCCAGCTGCTTGCCGACGACCAGGATGCCGGACGGCGCGGACGCGATCGCCACCGCGCCGAGGGCGACGGACGGAATCGCGGCCGTCCGCGGCGGAAGCCCGAACCCCCAGTGCAGCGCGAACCACAGCAGCCCGGACACAGCCGCAAAGGACATCGCCGCTTCCAGCACCGCGATCCGATAGTACACGCGCCGGATCCGCAGCAGCTTGGGGACGTACGCCTCGGTGCCCACGATCATTCCCATCCACCCGAGGGCCAGAGTCATCAGGGGGGAGAAATCCCGGACGACCCCCTCGCCGATGACCCCGAAAACGTACGGACCCGCGAGAATCCCCAGCACCAGGTACTCGGTCCCGGAAACCACGAGGAAACGGGCCGCCAGCCACTCGAACACGACATGAGCGGCCAGGTAGGCGCCCGCCACCACCAGCACCAGCACGAGGGCCGAACTCATACGCTAAGTTCTTTTGTCGCTTTGTGTTAGTTGTTCACCAACGACCGGGCGGCCGTCGCGTATCCCCATCGGAAGGTTCCTTCCCCAGCCGGAAGCGCAAGAGGGGAACAGGACGATTGCGGATTGGAGATTGCAGATCGCCGATTGGCCGGATCGTCCCCGTCGAGGTCGCCGCGCCACGGCCCCCAATCGCTCGGCATATCGCCGATCTGCAATCGCGAATCTGCCCTCTGCAATCGTCAGGGATTCGACGGCCGGATATCGATCTCGGAGGCGTTCGCGCGGTCGGGCAGCTCGAGGGCGGCGACCACGACATCGGCCACGTCCTCCGGTTGCAATTTGCGGTCGGGGTGCTGGAGTCCCATGCCGGACTTGTCGAAGAAGGGTGTCACGACCGATCCGGGGCACACGGCCATGACGCGGATTCCGTGCTTGCGCACCTCGAGCATCAGGGACTTGGAGAAGCCGAGCACCGCGTGCTTCGACGCCGCGTAGGCAGCGCCGCCGGGCACCGGGTTCCTTCCGGCGAGGCTTGCGACGTTCACGATGTGGCCGGATCCGCGGCGCATCATGTCGGGAAGAACCGCGCGGGTCATCAGGAAGACGCCGCGGACGTTCACCGCCATCGTCTCGTCGAATTCGGCCGTGCCCATCTCGGCGACGTCCCGCATGTAGCCGAGCCCCGCGTTGTTCACGAGCACGTCCACCGGTCCGAGCTCGCGGCGCACGAAGTCCGTATAGGTCCGGACGTCGTTTTCGTCAGAGACGTCGCACGCGCCGCCGGCGGCGTCCACTCCTGCCTTCTTCAACTTGGCGACGAGCTGTTCGACCTTGACACCCGTTCGGGCACAGACCGCGAGGCGACCGCCGCGCCGAGCGAGGGCGAACGCGATGGCCCGACCGATGCCTTCCGTTGCACCGGTGACGACGCAGACGGCTCCGTCGATGGGCATGGGCGAAACGTAGAATGGTGGTTCGGCAATGGAAATGAGAATGGAGGGGAGACGAACGGCAACGGGTCATTGGCGCCCCTCTCACACGCGCCGCTGCCCCGCGCCGATCGCCTCCCCTCAAGATTCCCGATAGACGTCCGGTCGTCTAGGAGGCCCTACTCACCCCCGGCCGTAGAACGCTCATACCCCCGCCCGACCCAGGCGGTCCCACCTGGCGTATGGCGTATGGGTATGCGCATCCGACTCCCCAGATTGCACATCTCCAGTTGCCAATTTGCATTTCAAACCTTTGCCATACGCCACGCGCCATCCGCCAAGTCTGCCATACGCCCGGTGCCACGCGCGGATTACCTTTCTCGTGTGACCAGGCCGTTCGTCCCTCACGGGATTCCCCCACGTCCCAGTAGCGCCCTCTCGCCGGACGACGCGCTCCCATCGTGGAGCGACCGGGTGGGCGCGCTCCGGCAGGTCCCCCCGCTTCTCAAGATGGTCTTTGCCACGCACCGTGGCTACACCGTGGCGATCGTGGCGCTGCGGGTGGTACGCGCGCTGGTCCCGCTGGCGCTGCTGTGGGTGGGGAAGCTCATCATCGAGTCGGTCGAGGTCTCCTACCGCGACGGACAGGCGGTGGATTGGGGACACCTGGCACTGTTGGTCGCGGTCGAGCTGGGGATCGCGGTCACAGGCGAGGCGCTGGCGCGGGTGTCCTCCCTGCTCGAGAGCCTGCTCGGCGATCTGTTCGCGAATCGGGTGTCCGTTCGGCTAATGCGACACGCGGCGACGCTGGACGTGGCGCAATTCGAGGACGCCGAAACGTACGATCACCTGGAGCGGGCCCGGCGCCAAACGGTAGGACGGATCGGCCTGTTGTCGCAGATCCTCACGACCGTCCAGGACTTGATCACGCTGATGTCCCTCGCCGTCGCGCTGGTGGTGTACGTGCCGTGGCTGCTGGTGCTCCTGGCCGTCGCCGTATTCCCGGCGTTCCTCGGCGAGACGCATTTCGCGGCGCTGGGCTATTCCCTGCTGTTCCAATGGACGCCCGAGCGCCGCATGCTGGACTACCTCCGGTACACGGCGGCGTCCGACCAGTCCGCGAAGGAAGTGAAGCTCTTCGGCCTTTCGCCGTTCCTGGTTGCTCGCTACGCGAAGCTGGCCGACGATTTCTACGAGGCCAACAAGCGGCTGTCGAAGCGCCGGGCCGTCGTATCCACCATCCTCGGCGCCGTGGGATCCCTCGGCTACTACGGCGCCTACGCCGTCATCATCTACCTCACGGTCACGGGGTACGAATCCGCGGCCGGCCCGTTCACCATCGGCGTGTTGACGTTCCTGGCCGGATCGTTCCGGCAGAGCCGCGACCTGATCCAACGGATCCTGCTGACGTTGTCGGCCGTCTACGAGCAGAGTCTCTATCTTCGGGATCTGTTCCAGTTCTTCGAGCTGGAGCCGCAGATCGCCTCGAAGCCGGGTGCGCGGCCGGTGCCCCGGCCCATCAAGGAGGGTTTCACGTTTGAGGGCGTGAGCTTCAAGTACCCGGGATCGGAGGCGTGGGCGGTCCGGGACCTGAGCTTCGCGCTGCCGCCGAACCACTCCGTCGCGCTGGTCGGGGAGAACGGGGCGGGCAAAACGACGCTGGTCAAGCTGCTGGCCCGCCTGTACGATCCGGACGAGGGGCGGATCCTGCTGGACGGCGTGGACCTGCGGGACTACGACGTCGAAAGCCTGCGCGCCAATATCGGCGTGATCTTTCAGGATTTCGTGCGCTACGCGTTCCTGTTCCGCGAGAACATCGGCGTCGGCCAGGTCGAGGAGATCGACAACGAGGATCTGGTCCGCCATGCGGCGCAGCGCGGCCTTGCCGACCGGGTGGCGGCGCGCTTCGAGCGGGGATTCGACCAGCAGCTCGGGAGGCGGTTCGACGGCGGGGTGGAGCTCTCCGGCGGCGAGTGGCAGAAGGTCGCGTTGGCCAGAGCGTACATGCGCGACGCGCAGGTTCTCATCCTCGACGAACCAACCGCCGCGCTCGATGCCCGCGCCGAATACGAGGTGTTCCTTCGATTCACCGAGCTGACCCGCGGCCGCATCGCCGTCATCATCTCACACCGGTTCTCCACGGTGCGCATGGCGGACCGTATCCTCGTGCTGCAAAACGGAGAGCTGCTCGAGCAGGGTACCCATCAAGAGCTGGTGGCCGCCGAGGGTCTCTACGCCGAGCTGTTCAACCTGCAGGCGGCCGGATACCGGTAGCGGGCCCGGCTCGGAAACCGGCCTTTCCGGCTTCGGGCGCCGCTTTTCGAGTCCTATCGACCGCCGCAGATTGGCAGCGACGTAGGCGCGGCCCGCCCCTCTCGGGCCGTTGACGTTTCTCTCTGATCGGCAAGGACCGCTTCACAGGTGCGACCGCCCCGCGCCGGCACGGCATGTGGCGGAGGTCGTGCATCCGCCGTGAGGCCCCGCGCAGCCACAACCCACCGGAGAGGCGGTTTATGAGGCAGTGTACGGTTCGCAGAGTGCTCGTCGCCCTCCTCGATGTTTTCCCGTGCCTGGTGGCCGGCGCCGCGCACACGCAGCAAGGGAGTATCACCGGGCGGGCCACCGACCGTGAACGCCAGCGCCGATCGAAGGGGCGCGGGTGGCGCTCGTTGGCACGGTCCTGATCGAGACGACGAATCGCGACGGGCCGTATACCTTCCCCGCCGTGCCGGCGGGCGCCTACCGGGCGCGGGCGATCAACATCGGTATCAGTCCCAGCTCCTGTCCGTCACCGTCGTCGCCGATCAGGCGGTGACCCTCGACTTCCCGATGGTTCCGGCGCCGATCCAGCTCGATCAGATCGTCGTCGCGGCGACGGGAGAACAGCGGCGGCTCAAGGTAGCCAACGCGGTCTCGACCATCGACGCGGCCAAGGTGACCGAGGACAACGTGGTCACGGACCTGGTCGTGCTGATCTTGGGTCGCGCCGCGGGCGTCCAGGTTCTCAAGAGCAGCGGTACGACGGGCACCGGGACGCGCTTGCGGATTCGCGGCTCGAACGGCGTCTCCCTGTCCAACGAGCCGCTCTACTACGTGGACGGCGTCCGAATGGAGAGCTCGCCGGCGTCGCTGTCGCTCGACGTGGGCGGGTTCGGCGTAGGCGTCGGTGGGGGGCAGACCTCGCGCATCAGGGCGCTGGGGCCGGCGGCGGCGGACGTGGCGAGCCAGCGGAGGCTGAGCACCGCCACGATGTTGAACAGGACGAGGTCTTTGAGGCAGAGTGCGCGGCGCAGACCGGCCGACCCTCCGCGCGTGGACGCGGCGGCGGGGGTCGTCACACGAGTTCCGTCAGGCAGCGGTCGATGATCTCCAGGGCGGTGTCCACGTCGTACTCGTCCACGACGAGCGGCGGGACGAGGCGGAGCGCGCTGTGTCCGGCGCCGAGCAGCAGCAGGCCCTGGCGGAAGGCGCGTTGCACGAGCTGCGCGACGAGATCGGGGGCGCCCACTCGGGTGGTGCGGTCGGCGACGAACTCGATGCCGATCATGAGCCCCATGCCGCGAACGTCGCCTATCGCGTCGTACGTTTCCGCCAGCCGCCGGACGCCGGCCATCAAGCGCTCACCCATGCGTGCCGCGTTCTCCCGGAGCCCGGGCTCGACGAGCTCGAGCGTGGCGAGGGCGGCCGCGCAGCACACGGGGTTCCCGCCGAACGTGGACCCGTGTGAGCCGCGCTCCCACTTGCTCACCGACTCCTTGGCGATGATCGCCCCGATCGGCAGTCCGGAGCCGAGCCCCTTGGCCGTGAGCAACACGTCCGGCTCCACTCCGGCGTGCTCGACGGCGAACATCTTCCCGGTTCGCCCGATGCCAGACTGCACCTCATCCAGCACGAGCAGGATCCCGTGCCGGTCGCAGAGGGCGCGTAACGCCTGGAGGTAGTCGGGTGGCGGGACGATGTAGCCGCCTTCGCCTTGGATGGGCTCCACGAAGATGGCCGCCACGTCCCGCGGATCGATCTGGCGCGCGAACAGGTCGTGCTCGATGGCGGACACGCAGAACAGCCGGCACGATGGGTACTGTCGCGAGTAGTCGCAGCGGTAACAGTACGCGTACGGCACGTGATACACCTCGGGGAGCAGCGGGCCGAATCCGGCGTGCTGCTTCACCTTGCTGGACGTCAGGCTCATGGCGCCGTACGTCCGGCCGTGGAAGGCTCCCTTGAAGGCGATCAGGCCGGGGCGGCGCGTAGCGTTGCGCACGAGCTTGATCGCACCTTCGACCGCCTCGGCTCCCGAGTTGGTGAGGAACACGCGCTTCTTGCTCGGACCCGGCGCCAGCGTGGCCAGGCGCTCGCACAGCGCCGCCATGGTTTCGTAGTAGAAGTCCGAGCCGCAGATGTGCAGGAAGCGGTCGGCGGCGTCCTTCACGGCGGCCACGACCTTCGGGTGGCTGTGGCCGGTGGAGAGGACGCCGATCCCCGCCATGAAATCGAGGAAGCGGTTCCCGTCGACATCCTCCACCATGGCGCCGCGCCCCCGCGCCACGACGAGGGGATATTCCTTGATGTAGCTCGTGGCCGCCCACGTGTTGTCGCGCGCGACGATCTCGCTGGCGCGCGGTCCAGGCGGTGCCGTGATGATGCGGGGGTAGTCACGCATGCGCGATCACCGTGCGGCTCTGCTCGCGCATGAACTGCGCGACGTAGTACGGCCCGCAGCCGCCCTTCCCCGACGAGCCGGAGCCCTTCCACCCGCAGAAAGGCTGCGCACCGGGCCAGGCGCCCGTCGTGGCGCCGGTGCGCTTGTTGACGTAGCACACACCGGCCTCGATCCGGTCGAAGAACCGGTCGATCTCAGCGGCATCCCGGCTGAAGATGCCGGCCGTGAGCCCGTACTCCGCGCGGTTGCTCTCGGCGATTGCCTGATCGAGGCTGTCCACCGTCCCCACGGCGAGCAGCGGCACGAACAGCTCCTCGAGAAACAGCGAGCTGGCGAGCGGCAGGACCGCCAGCGTCGGCGCCACGAACCGCCCCGCGGCGAGCCGTCCGGCGGTGAGCCGCCCGCCGCCGGTCAGGATCTCCCCCTCTTGCCCGGCCTGGGCCGCGGCGCGGAGGAATCTCTCAACGGCGCGGTCGTTGATCACGGGGCCAAAGTGTACGTCCCGCTCCGCGGGATCGCCGATCGGCATGGCCGCCGCGCGCTGGAGTATCCGCTCGAGGAACGGCGTGCGCACCGCCCGATGGACGTAGACCCGTGACGTCGCGCTGCACTTCTGGTTTTGGAGGCCGAACGCGGAGCGCGCCACACCCTCCGCGGCGGCGTCGAGGTCGGCGGTGTCCATCACGATGGCGGCGTTCTTTCCCCCCATCTCGAGCAGGCAGGGCTTCACCCACCGGCGCGTCAAGCCGCGGTAGATCCTGAGGCCGACCTCCTTGGAGCCGGTGAACACGACGCCGTCCACGTCGTCGTGCTGCCACAGCGCGTCGCCCATCTCCGGCCCGTGGCCGCTCAGGAAGTTAAAGGCGCCAGGCGGCAGCCCCGCTTCACGGTAGATCTCGTGCAGCTCATGGCCCGTCCACGGGGCATCCTCGGCGGGCTTGTAGACGATCGTGTTGCCCGCCACCAGCGCCGCCGAGGACATGCCAGCGGAGAGCGCGAGGGGGAAGTTGAACGGCGCAATGCATGCGAACACGCCGTACGGCCGGAGGACGTCGGTGTTTTCCTCGATCGGCGTGACCCGCGCCATCGTGCGCCGGAAGCCGTCCGCGCCCTCCATCTGACCGCAATAGTAGTCGATGAGGTCGGCGGACTCCTCGGCATCACCCATGGACTCGAGACGGCTCTTACCCACTTCGACGCTCATCAGGGCGGCCAGCTCGAACTTGCGGTCGCGGATCAGCGACGCCGCGCGCCGGAGCAGGACCACGCGCTCCTGCCACGGCCGACGCCCCCAATCCTGGTATGCGCTCCGGGCGGCGGCGACGGCCGCATCGACCTGCTCCGCGCCCGCGCCCGCGAACCGGCCGAGCACCATCCCGGTATCGCTCGGCGAGTCGTCGACGATCGGTGTGCCGGTACCCGCTACCGTGGTTCCGCCGAGGAGCAGCGTGTACTCGCCACCGGCCCGGCCGCGCACGTGCCGCAGCGCCTCGTCGAACCGCCGGTGGAACGCCTCGAGATCCACGTCCGCGGACGTGTACGTGATCTTGGCCATGCCGGTCATGGTGCTTCCTTCACTGACGCGCTCGGTTGCCGGCGTCCGGACGCCGCCGGGACGGCGGCGAGCGTCGTGTTCAGCGCTCCCCGGAAGCGGGCGACGATCTCGCCGATCTCCTCTTCGGTGATCACGAACGGCGGCGCCAGGCACACGAGGTCGCCGTTCACACCGTCCGCGTGACCCACGTTGGGCCACACGATGAGACCTTCGGCCAGGGCGGCGGCAGCGAACGTCTCAGCAAAGCGTGCGGCCCGGGGGAACGGCGTGCGGGCTCCCTTGTCCGCGACGAACTCGATGCCGGCCAAGAGCCCGCGGCCGCGGACGTCGCCCACCGCCGGAAGGTCCATTAGCTCAGCGAGCCGGCGGTGCAACAGAACGCCCATCCGCGCGCATCGCTCGATCAGGCCGTGCGCCTCGAGGTACGTTATGGTCGCGACACCGGCTGCGCAGGCGACGGGGTGGTGCGAGAAGGTCTGTGCGTGCATCAGACCGCCGGCGCCCGCCGCCACGGGGTCGAGGATCCGCTCCGGCGCCACCACGACGGACAGCGGGACGACCCCGCCGCCGAGCCCCTTGCCGAGAATCATGAGATCGGGCGCGACGCCGAATTGCTCGAGCGCCGTCCAGGTGCCGGTCCGCCCCGCCCCGGTCAGAACCTCGTCGGCGACGAACAGCACCTCGTGGCGGTCGCAAATGTCGCGGATCCGGCGGAAGTAGTCGGCCCGGGGAACGGATGCGCCGGTGGACGAGCCGCCCACGGGTTCCGCGATGAACGCCGCCACCGTCTCGGGACCGGCGTCGAGAATCGCCCCCTCGAGCGCGTCCCCGCAACACACCGGACAGCCCGCCTCGTCGCCGCCGCAGCGGCAGCGGTAGGGGTAAGGCGCGGGCACGCGGCGGACGTCCACGAGCCAGTCGTGAAAGTACGTGCGATAGTGTTCTCGCGCGGACGCGGAGAGCGCGAGCAGGGTGTTGCCGTGGTACGACGGCCGCAACGCGATGACGACGTGCTTCTCGCGCTTGCCCCGCTCGACCCAGTACTGGCGGGCGAGCTTCAGCGCGGCCTCCACGGCCTCGGAGCCGCTGGAGAGCACGTACACTTTGTCGAGGCCCGGAGGCGAGCGTCGTGCGATCTCCGCGGCGAGCTGCTCCACCGGCTCGTGGGTGAACGCGGTGCCGTTCACGTACGCCAGCCGCCGCGCCTGACGGGCGATCGCCTCCGCGATGTCGGCAACACCGTGCCCGAGGCTCGCCACGAACGCTCCGCCGCACGCGTCGAGATACTCCTTCCCCGCGGCGTCGTAGAGCCAGCACCCCGCCCCCCGCACGGCGAGGGGATACGCGTGCGTGAGCCGCCGATAGAACACCGGCGAATTGGGGTACCGAAATGTCGCCACGCGAACGTCCCGTCCGCTCCGGTGCCGGCTTGGAAGTGTGTCGGGGAGGGATAGCGGGCCGGCGGGCCCAAACGTTACTTGCCAGGAATGTGCCGGGGCCGAGGTGGAAACGCCAGTGGTGGGACCGGCGTAGAGACCGTACGTGTCCGGCGTCCGCGGCAGTGCACGATCGGCGCTATGTTTCCCGCGTCCGTCCGGTACGACCCCCTGCGCGTGCGTTCAGTCGTAGCCGGCGTAGCAGCGTGCCAAGGAGAGTCTCATGGAGCGAACCCTGCAACTCTTGATCCCGGTCTTGGCGCTTGCGATCCCGGTCGCCGGCGTCGTCTTCTACGGACTGCACCGATTGTTGCGGCTGCGGATCGAGCAGGTGCACGCCGGCGTGGAAGCGCCGAGCGGCGCCGAGCTCGAGGCCCTACGGACCGAGGTCGCGGAGCTTCGAGCGGAGCTCGGGGAAGTGCACGAACGGCTCGATTTCACCGAGCGCGTGCTCACGCAGGATCGGGAGCGCCAACGTATAGCCGGTGAGCGCCAGGCTGATTAGACGAGGAGGGGTCATGCCGTCCACCGTGCCGCGAAGGCTTGCGCTGGTTGGGCCGAGCCTATGGATTCTGTTCCTGCCCGCCGCCCTCATTGCATAGGACCGCCCCCGCGCACGCGACCTCGGCGTCCCGGTCGAGGGGCGCGCCGGCCCACTCGACGCCATCACCGACGTTGCGGGGGTCGAGGTCGGACACGCGACGATCGTCTCCGGCCGGGGTCGGCTGATCGTGGGCCGGGGGCCGGTGCGGACCGGCGTCACCGCGGTGTTTCCGCGCGGGGTGGGCGGCGTAGCGTACACCGTAGGCGTCCTGGTCCAGTGCAACTACGGGCTCCGCCGGCAGCTCACGATCGCCGGAGTGCCGGTGGGAACGGAGATCAGCGACCTGCGGCTGTGCCTGTTCACGGCGGAAGTCCCCACGCAGGTCTGGCTGCGCGGCGAACCCAGGTGCGACGGCGGCGATGCCGCGCGGCCGGCGGGGTCGCGCGAGGACCGTGGATCGATCATCATCGTCGTGGCGACCGATGCCCCGCTGTTCCCGCACCAGCTCGATCGGGTGGTCAAGCGCGCCGCTTTGGGCGTGGGGAAGATGGGGGGGGGATCGGCGGTAACTCGTCGGGCAACATCTTCATCGCGTTCTCGGTTGCGAACCGCGAGGCGCTCGCGTCGCCAACCGTGAGTGCCATCCAGATGCTACCCAATGAGTTGATCGATCCAGTCTTCGAGGCCACCGTGCGTGCCACGGAGGAGGCCATCATCAACACCATGCTTGCGGCCGAGACGATGACAGGCGCGGACGGATACCGCGTGTGGGCCCCGCCGCACGACCGGCTAATGGAGGTGCTGGTGAGATATTGGGCGGTTAGAGCGGACGCATTGAGGGTAGAGTGCAGCGTACAACGAGCTGCATGCAGCGGGTGATCAAGACTCCATCCTCCGCAGGTACTCAGAATCCCATGCTGCCAACAGCGCCTCCCGCTCCGAGTATGGCCCGGGCGTGTAGGCGGGCGACGCGACCCCCTCCTGGCTCAGCTCGCAGATCCTCCAGTCCTGGCGGTTGGTCATGTCCCAGAACTCCACGGCGTCGTCGGGGTTGCCTCTGCCCGGCTCCAACGTTTCGGGCGGGAACAGCCATTCGCAGACCACGCGCGTCCGCGCCGGCCCTTCCGGCCGGAACGTGTGGAACATGACGTAGTCCGGATGCAGGCTCAGCAGCATGTTCGGGAAGATCGTGTAGTAGTAGACGCGCCGGTGGTCGTGTTCCGGGAGCCCCGCAATGGGCGGGCCGGCGGGGGCGCCGCTCATCGTCATGCTCCCGCCCTCGCGCGTGATCGTCATGAACCCGCCCAGGAACGGCCCCTCCGTCAGCTCGTTCTGCCCACTCTGATACGGCGACAGCTTGGCCAGCGCCGGATGGATGATCGGGCAATGGAGGCACTCCGAGTAGTTGAGAAACAACAGCTTCCAGTTCGCTCGCACGTCGTACTCGATGCGCCGTCCGGTGCGCAGGCCGGCCAGCCGAAACCGGGCGACGTACGGGAGCAACGGGGCGAATGCCCGGTCGAACGGCTCTGGCGCCTCGGCGAGGTTCAGGAACAGGAACCCCTCCCCGCTCACGAGCGCCGCCCGGTGCAGCGGATAGTCCCGGCGGTCGAACCCGGGCACGCCGCTCATGTGCGGCGCGCCGATGAGTCGCCCGTCGAGCCCGTAGGTCCACGCATGGTACGGACACTGGATTGTCTCCCGAAGCCGCCCGCTCGACGCCTCGCAGAGTCGGGTGCCGCGGTGCCGGCATACGTTGTGAAGCGCGTGCACCTGGCCCGCGGCGTCGCGGACTACGATGACGCTCTGCGCCGCCACGGAGGCGAGCACGTAGTCGCCGGGGTGCTCCAGCCGGTCGGCCCGGTCCACGCACAGCCAGCTGCGCCCAAAGACGCGGCGCATCTCCTCGGCGTAGACATCCGGTGACGTGTAGTACGCACCTGGGAGCGTGGACGCCGTGGGGTGCGCGCGGGAATCGCATTGGAGTGCCGCGTTCATGACTCGCTCCGTGGGACGGGTGCGCCGAGCCCGGCCGAGATCGCCCGGGCGTGAGCGCGGACCGCGTCGACGATGGTGGGAATGCGGTCGGCGGTCATGCGCGAGCGCGGCCCCCCGGCGCTGAGCGCGGCCACCACCTCGTCATCATGATTCCGGACAGGAGCGCCCACGGCGAGGTATCCCATCTCCAATTCATCGACCGCCACGGCGTATCCGCGCGCCCGTACGATGGCGAAATCCTTCTCCAACGCCTCGCGCGACGTGATCGTCCGATCGGTATAGCGTGTGAGCGTAGCAGGAAGCTCGAGGTTGGATCTCGCCGCGAGCAGCACCTTCCCAGTCGAGGTGGCGTGCGCGGGCCATCGCGTGCCGAGTCCCGGGACGCTCCCCACGAGTCGCCCGCCGAGCACCTCATCCACGATGAGCACCTCGGCATCCACCAGTATCTCGATGGTCGCAGTCTCCCCGACGGCTCGCGCGAGGGCTTCCAGATTTGCATGGGCCGCCGCCCGCAAGTCGGTGGCCCGCAGTGCACGCGCGCCGATCGCGATCGCTTCCGGTCCCAGACGGTACCCCTCCGCCGGGGCGGCCCGAGCGACCAGCCCCTCCCCCTCGAGCGCGGCAAGCAGGCGGAACGCCGTGGTCTTGTTCAGCTCGAGCACGTCCGCCAGCTCGGCGAGCCCACGCCGGGGGTGCGCGTCGTCGAACGCCTTGAGCAGCCGAACCGCGCGGCGGACCGCCTGCGTACCGGGGTAGCCAGCCATGAATGAAACGCTATTCCATATCGTGAAATTACCTCAGTATATTCATTATGACGGTGCCTGGTCAAGCAGGGCCGGGGCCGCGCCGGGTTGGCTTGCCGCCCCGACCGGCTCCGCCCAAACTTCTCGGTCCTGGGAGATTGCCGTGTCCCCGTTGCAGTCGCTCCACACCGGCATGTCGCTCGGCCTCCTCCTCGCGCTCCCATTCACTCGCGACGGGTCAGCCGGCGATCGATCGCGACGCGTTGCGCGACGAAGCAGTCCTGCTCCTCGCCGAGTACCTCCGGATTCGATCGGTGAACCCACCGGGTGGCGAGTTGGAGGCCGCGCGCTGGCTTCACGGCGTGCTCGCCCGCGAGGGCATCGAGGGACGGATTCTGGACACGGCCGACCTCGGGGCCGGCCGTGCGAACTTCTACGCCCGGCTTCCCGGAGACGGCTCGCGGCCGGCGATCGCGCTGGTCCACCACATGGACGTCGTGCCCGCCGCGCCCGAGCATTGGTCGGTGGATCCGTTCGCCGGCATGGTACGGGACGGCTATGTGTGGGGTCGCGGCGCGCTCGACATGAAGGGCCACGGCATCGTGCAGCTCGTGGCACTGATCGCGCTGAAGCGTGCAGGCCTCCGGCTCACACGCGACGTCGTGTTCATCGCCAACGCCGACGAGGAGGTGGGAGGCCTCGGGAGTCGCGTGTTCATCCGGAACCACCCCGATTTGCTCGCCGGCGTCGAGTACGTGCTGACCGAGGGGACCGACACGCGTGTCGAGAACGGTCGTGTGCGGTGGTTCGGCATCGATGTCGGCGAGAAGCGCGTGTTCTGGCGCCGGCTGACGGTGCGGGGTGCCGCATCTCACGGCTCCGTCCCGACGGCGGAGAATCCCGTTCCCCGCCTGGTGCGCGCCTTGGCACGCGTGGCCGAGTGGGAGACTCCGCTGCGGGTCACGCCGGCCGTGGATCGGTTCCTCAAGGCGCAGGCGCTGTACGAGACCGGCGATGCGCGGCGCTGGCTGGCCGACGCGGCCGCCGCGCTGCGGGACTCCGCGGGCCGGGCGTGGCTGCTGAGCGAGCCGGAGCGCAACGCCCTGCTCCGTAACACCGTGTCCATCACCGTCCTGAACGGGTCGGACAAGACGAACTCCATTCCCTCGGAAGCTTCGGCGGAGCTGGACATTCGGCTGTTGCCCGATCAGGACACGCTCGCGTTCATGGAAGCGCTCGAGCGGGTCATCGGCGACAGCGGCGTCTCCCAGTCGCTCATCGGGGACATCCCGCCGCGCTACGACGCGCCGCTCGACACCGAGCTGCTTGGCGCCATCGAGCGCGTGGTCGGGGAAATGCTGCCGGACGTGCCGGTGGCCACGCCCATCAGCCCCGGGGCCACCGATCGCCCGTACTACGCCGCGGCCGGACTGGTGGTGTACGGGATCGATCCCTATCTGGTCGAGCTGGAGGACAATCGCCGCGGCATTCACGGCGTCGACGAGCGGCTCTCAATCGAGAACGTGGGGTTCGGCGTGGAGTTTTATGTGCGATTGCTGAGGCGGTTGGGCAGTGGGCAGTAGAGATGACAGGTGACCGGTAGGTGAGCCAGCATCGGTTCCGGTCACCGGTCACCGGTCACCGGTCACCGGTCACCGGTCGCCTCCTGTCTGCCAACCCTCCACCTCAAACACCACCTCCCCCTCCACCATCGTCAACACCACCTCCACCGCATGAATCTCACCCACCGGCACGTCGAACACGTTGCGGCCGAGCACGATGAGATCGGCGGCTTTGCCCACCTCGATCGATCCGGTCACGTGTTCCTGGCGGGCCGCATACGCGCCGCCCATGGTGTAGGCGGCGATGATCGTGGGCAGGTCGAGGACCTCTTCGGGGATCCACGCCTGGCCCGGACCGTCGTCGGGGTCGCGCCGAGTGACGGCCACTTGCATCGCATCGAGCGGGTTCATCGAGGACACCGACCAATCGCTTCCGGCGGCCACGACCGCCCCCGTGCGGACCACGCTCGCGATCGGGTATAGCCAGCGGGATCGTTCCGGGCCCAGGCGCGGCACCGTCAACTCGGTGATGTACGTGTCGGCGAACGCCCATAGCGGTTGGAACCCGGCGATCACGCCGAGCATCCGGAACCGCGGGATATCCTCCGGATCGATCAGCTGGATGTGCACCATGATGTCGCGGGTATCGGTAATGCCGCCTGCGGTGCGGCTCTGCGCGATGGCGTCCAGCGACATCCGCACCGCCCGGTCGCCGATGGCGTGCAAGTGGGCCGCGAGTCCCCTCCGGTGGATCGCGGCGACGAGCGTGGCGAGACTGTCGGGCGTGACGTTGGGGCGACCGCGGTCGCCGTCGCCGTCGAGGTATGGCTCGAGGAGCGCGGCCGTCCCCGCCTCGATCACGCCGTCGACGAAGATCTTCGCAGCTATCGGGCGTATCCGCCCGCTCCGGTACTGCGACCGCCACTCGTCGAGCACGGCGAGACCATCGGGCCCCGCGGACGGATCGACCGCCATGGCGGCGGTGACGCGGGTGGTGAGCCCGCCACGGCGCTCCAGCTCGGCGTATGCCCGCAGGACCGGCTCGGTGCCGTTGGCCTCGTAGAGCGAGGTGATCCCGAAGCGGCGCGCCAGCGCGAGCGACCGCTCGAGGCCGCCCACGCGGTCCTCGAGGGTATAGGCCGGCAGGTGCGATTCCACCAGCCCCATGGCGTCTTCGCGTAGCGTACCGGACGGTTCCCCGGCCGGGTCGCGTTCGATGCGGCCGTTGGGCGGATCAGGCGTGTCCCGGGAGATGCCGGCCGCGGCGAGCGCTCGGGAATTGACCCAGGCCGAATGGCCGTCCGCGGCGGTGAGGTAGGCGGGATGGTCGGGCGCCACGCTGTCGAGCAATGACTTGGGTGGATTGGCGCGCGGGAAGAGCGGCAGGTCCCAGCCGCTTCCGCGCAGCCACGCCTCGGCGGGGAGGGACGCGGCGCACCGCGCCACGGCCGCCGCGATCTCCCGCCGGGTCCCGAAGTCGGTGAGCTCGCATTCGCCCAACTCGACGCCGCTGGTGACGGGATGCACGTGGCTGTCGTGGAACCCCGGGAGGACCATGCGTCCTGCCAGCTCGATGGTGAACGTCTCGGGTCCGATCCGCGCCGACGCGCCGCTGTCCGATCCGACGTAGACGATCCGGCCGCCGTCGATGGCCACGGCCTGCGCCCACGACCGTGCGGCGTCCACGGTGTACACCTGCCCGCCGCGCAGCACCAGGTCCGCGGGCTCCCCGGCCGTCGTCCCGCACCCCGCGGCCACACAGGACAGGGCCACCGCCAGACCGGCGCCACATGGTTTGACACGGTGGAGCGGTGGCTGCATGTTTTTTCCCCCCCGAACAGGAGGTGGGCGCGTGCGCGTCTATCCAGCGGATGCCATCCGGAACGTGGCTGTCGTCGGCCACGGCGCGAGCGGTAAGACCACCCTGGTCGATGCCCTGGCGTTCGTGGCCGGTTCCAGCAAACGTCACGGCAGCGTGACCGAAGGCACTTCCCTCACGGACTACAGCGAAGAAGAGATCGCCCGCCAGTACTCCATCAACCTCGCGCTCGCTTACGCGGAGTGGATGGACACGAAGGTAAACCTGATCGACACCCCGGGATACCTCGACTTCACCGGCGACGCCCTCGCCGGCGTGTGGGCGGCCGATGCGACGCTGCTCGTCGTCGGCGGCGCGTCCGGTGTGGAGGTCGGGACCGAGAAGGTGTGGGAGTATGCGGAGCGCCGCGGTATCCCGCGCATGTTCTTCGTCTCGATGCTCGATAAGGAGCACGCCGACTTCGAGAAGGTATACCAGGACATCAAGGAGCACCTGACCGGCAAGGTGATCCCGATCGAGATCCCGGTGGGGGAAGGGCCCGACTTCCACGGCATCGTCAATCTGTTCTCCCAGAAGTGTCACATGTACAAGTCGGGGACCAAGACCGGTGAGTACGACGAGGTGGACGTCCCGCCGGAGTACCGGGAGCGCTTCGAGCGGTATTCCCAGGAGCTGATCGAGACGATCGCCACGACGAACGACGATCTCCTCGAACGGTATCTCGGAGGCGAGGAGATCTCGCGCGACGAGGCGATCGCCGCGATGAAGAAGGGGATGGCCGCCGGCGAGCTGCACCCGCTGCTGTGCGGCTCGGCCACGCTCACCTATGGCATGCGCGCCCTCCTCACCAAGCTCGTCCAGCTCGTCCCGCCTCCCACCGAGCGCCCCGCAATCGAGGCCGAGACGCCCGACGGAAAGCCGGTCACGGTCGAACCCACCGACGGCGGCCCGTTCGTCGCCCAGGTGTTCAAGACCGTCTCCGAGCCCCACGTGGGCGACGTCTCGGTCTTCCGGATCCTCGCCGGGAAGGTCATCAACGGCATGGAAGTGTTCAACGCGAGACGCGGACTGTCGGAGAAGTTGAATCACGTTTCGGTGGCGCAGGGAAAGGATCGGACCGAGGTTCCCGAGCTTCACGCGGGCGACGTCGGCGCGGTGGCGAAATTGAAGGATACGCATACGTCCGATACGCTCTCGAACCTGGCCAAACCCCTCGTGCTCGCCACCATTCCGTTCCCCGAGGCACTCACCAGGATGGCGGTCGACGTGAAGCAGCGGGGCGAGGAGGACAAGCTCTCGGCGGGGCTCCAAAAGCTCCACGAGGAGGACCCGACGTTCCGGCACGAGTTCAACCCGGAGCTGCGGCAGACGATCATCAGCGGTCGCGGCGAGCGCCACCTCGAGGTGGTCCTCAGCCGACTGGAGCGCAAGTACGGCGTCCACGGCGAGCTGGGCAAGCCGGGCGTGGCCTACCGCGAGACGTTCCGAGGGAAGGGGGAGGGGCAGGGGAAGCACAAGAAGCAGACCGGTGGGCGCGGACAGTACGGGGACTGCTGGATCCGGATCCTGCCGCTGCCGCGCGGATCGGGCTACGAGTTCGACAACAAGATCAGCGGCGGTGTCATCCCGGGCAAATACGTGCCCGCCGTGGACCGCGGGGTCCAGGAGGCGGCGGTCCGAGGCGTGCTGGCCGGATATCCCGTCGTCGACTTCAAGGTCGAATGCTTCGACGGCTCATACCACGATGTCGACAGCAACGAGCAGTCGTTCAAGATGGCCGGCATCCAGGCGTTCCGGAACGTGGCACCCGACTGCCGGCCGGTGCTGCTGGAGCCGGTTCTCGACGTGGACGTATGGACGCCGGACGAGAATCTGGGCGAGGTGATGGGCGATCTCTCGGCGAGACGAGGACAGATCCTTGGGACCGAGCCCGACGGCCGCCTCGTCAAGGTGAAGGCCCATGTGCCCGAGGCGGAGATGTATCGCTACTCGACGCAGCTGCACTCGATGACGCACGGCCGCGGCACGTTCCACTGGGAGTTCTCGAGCTACCAGGAGGTGCCCTCCGAGGTGGCCCACAAGATCGCCGAGGAACGGGCCAAAGAGGAGAACGGCAGGTAACGGCGCGGGGGCGCGCGCAGCCGTTCGGGCTACGCGCGCTTCCGCTTCGTGGTCCGGCCGCGGGCGGAGCCGCGCTTGCGGCCCTTGCTTTCGAACGGAATGACGCCGATCTCGCCGTCCTCGGGTCCGGCCGTCACGTATACCTCCTGGCGGGGCTGCTTCCAGACGTAACGCTCGCCCGCGTAGTTCCGCATCACGATCTCGTCCTCGCTCACTTCCTCCACGTACTCGGGCAGGAGCGGGATCTTGCCGCCCCCACCGGGGGCGTCGATGACGAAATGGGGCACGGCCAGGCCGCTCGTCCACCCCCGCAGCCCACGGACGATCTCGAGGCCCTTCTCGACGGTCGTCTTGAAATGCTCGACGCCGGCCACGTTATCGCACATGTAGATGTAGTACGGCCGGACGCGCGCCGTGAGCAGTTTTTGCATCAGCTCCTTCATCACGTCCACGTCGTCGTTCACGCCGCGGAGAAGCACCGTCTGGCAGCCGAGCGGGATGCCGGCGTCCGCCAGCAGGCCGAGGGCGGCGACCGCCGCCGGCGTCAGCTCGGCGGGATGGTTGAAATGGGTGTTGATGTAGAACGGATGGTATCGCTTCAGAATGGCGCACAGCTCGGGCGTGATCCGCTCGGGCAGATGGCACGGCACCCGGCTCCCGATCCGGATGACCTCCAGATGGGGGATCTTCCGGAGCCGCGCCAGAATCTGATCCAGACGCCGGTCTGACAGCAGGAGCGGGTCGCCGCCCGAGAGGATGACATCGCGGATTTCCGCGTGTTCCTCGAGATAGTGGAAAGCGCTCTCGAGTTGCGACATTGGGATCTTCTCGGGGTCACCCACCTTGCGCCGCCGGGTGCAGAACCGGCAGTACGCCGCACACACCGGTGACACCAGAAACAACGCCCGATCCGGGTACCGGTGCGTGATGTTCGGCACCGGGCTGTCGGCGTCCTCGTTGAGGCTGTCGGAGACCCCGTCCACGATCTCCAGCTCGGCGAGGTCGGGCACGTATTGACGCCAGATCGGGTCGCCCGGCTCCTGGATCAGATCCACCATCGCGGGCGAGATCCGGAACTCGAAGTTGTCGACGGCTTCCTGCAGGCGCTCGAGGTCCGGGAACTGATCGGGGCCGAACCGGTCGGCGAGCTGTTGCAGGCTCGCCAGACTCCGCTCGCGTAGGGCCTTCTGCCAGTCAGCCATGGTGCAAACTCTCTCCCGTTGGAGGAGCGAGGGTCTTCACGTAGACGATGAGACCGTCGCCGGGCGCGTAGTACTCCGGGATATCGGCCGCCCTGGCGTAGCCGATGGCCTCATAGAACGTCCGCGTGGGTCCGTAGTCGTCCCGGGATGCGGTTTCGACGACGACGAGGCGCCCGCCGTGCGCGGCGATCGCCCCCTCGCTGGCCGTCATCAGGAGGCGCCCGATGCCCCGCCGGTGCGCGTCCGGGTCGATGGCGATCCAGTAGAGATCCCACGTCGCCAGCGTGCACGGCGTCGGACCGAAGCACGCGAAGCCCAACAACCGGTCCTCCTCGAACGCCCCGATGGCGTGGTAGTCGACTCCGGGGGACTGCACGGCGCCGTCGAACACCTCGAGGGCGACCGCGATCTCGTCGGGCCGGAACACGCCCGCCGCCCGCACGATCTCGCCCACCCGCTCCCGGTCGCGCGCACGAGGCGCGCGCAGGGTAATCGTCCCGCTCGACAGCGCGGTCACGCCTGCACCCTGCCGATCGCCGGGGCCGACGCCGGCGTGGACGCCTGCCGCGACGTGACCTCGGAGAGGATCTGGAGGACGAGGTCGGAATAGGACCACCCGCCAGCCCGCGCCATGCGGGCGAGGCCGGCATCCGTGGAGATGTCGGGGTTGGGATTGACCTCCAGGATCCACGGACGGCCGTCCTGATCGACCCGGAAATCGACACGCGCGTACCCCTCGCCGCGGACAGCGCGCCATGCGCGGAGCGCCAGGTCGACCAGGCGCTCCGCGAGCGCGGGCTCCACGTCCGCCGGGCACACCGGTTGGCTGCCGGCGTCCTCCGCGCTACCGGGCGTCCACTTGGCCGCGAACGAGAGAATGGGCCAGGCATCAACCGGCATGTCGCTGAAATCGATTTCGGAGATGGGGAGCACGCGGTCGCCGACGATCCCTACCGCCAACTCCCGGCCGTGGATGTAACGCTGGACCATGATCTCCGAGAAGCTGGCGCCGAGGTGCTTGACCCGGGCGCGGAGTGCGGCACGCGTCGTGACGACCGACCCTTGATCGATCCCCACGCTGGCGTCCTCCGCGGCCGGTTTCACCAGCGCGGGGAGCGGGAAGCGGTCGAGCTGGTCGTTGGGCGTGATGGTAGCCCAGTCGGGGATCGGAAGACCTGCGGCGCCCAACACCGCGTTGAGCAGAGGCTTCTGATGGCAGACGGTCATGGACCAGGCGCCCGCGCCGGTGTACGGCACCCCCACGAGATCGATCGCCGACGCCACCTTGTACTCCAGGTGGCTGATCCCGCCGATCCCCTCGCACAGATTGAATACCACGTCGGCCGACCGTACGGCGTCCAACCAGTCCAGGCCGGCATGCACCGCCGTGCGCCGAACCTTGTGCTTGGCGCGGCGCAGCACGGCCGCCACCGCGCGGACCGGCTCAAGCACCGACTGGACGTCTTCCGTGGTCCAGTCTTCGGCGCCACCGTCATACAGGACGATGACTCTCAGCCGGCCGCTCCCGTCAAGGTGGCCGCGCGCACCTCCTCGCCCGTCAGCCGCCGCCACGCGATCCCCACCACCCGTTGGATCAGCTCGTCGTACTCCATCCCGGCGGTCGCCGCGGCGAGCGGGAAACAACTGTTCGCCGCCAGATCGGGGATGATGCCCGGCAGGGGGTTGATCTCGATCACATGGGGCACGCCCGCGCCGTCGAGCCGTAGGTCGACACGCGCCCAATCTCGGCAGCCGAGCGCCCGGTACGCCGCCAGCGCGGTCTCGCGCACCCTTGCCTCCACGGCCTCCGGGACCTGCGCCGGACACTCGAGGATGTCCAGGGGTTGGTCGGGCCGGTCCCAGACCCACTTGGCCTCGTACCCCATGATCGGGAGCGCACCCTTCGGAAGGCCTTCGAACCGGTACCGAATCAACGGCAGGCAGTCGGCCTCGTCTCCGTTGCCGAGGATCGAGACGGTGAATTCTTCGCCCGACAGGAAGGCTTCGGCCAGTACCGGCTCCCGGTATTCGGTCAGCAGCTCGCGCGCCCGCGCCACGGCCTGCGCCGCCGTCCGGCAGTAATTCTCCTGGCGGATCCCCTTCGACGACCCTTCCCACACCGGCTTGAGGAACACCGGATACCGCCGCATGCGCCGGAGACGCGGCAGGTCGTCCGCGGACTCGATCAGCAGGAACGGTGCGGTGGGAATCCCACGGTACGCCCAGATCTCCTTGGCCCGTCCCTTGTGGAGAGCGAGCGTCAGCGCGAGTGGATCGCTGGCCGTGTACGGCACGCCGAGGAACTCGGCGATGGCGGGTACGTGCGCCTCGCGAGCGGGGCCGTGGAGTCCCTCCGCCATGTTGAAGAGGAGATCGACCCGCGCCCGCTGCAACCGCTTCGCGAAGTCGCCGACCGCCTCCAGCCGGATGACCTTGCCGAACGCGCGAAGCGCGTTCTCGACCGCGTCGATCGTTTCGGGTTCATCCCACTCGGCGAACGCGTCGGGGGTCGGCGCTGGTGGGGAGGCTTCGCCGTCGGCGTCGAAAGCCGGCGCGACGCCGTCCGGTCGTTGGTTGTATGCGAAGCCTATGCGCATCGAACTCCAAAAGGAGTGTCGTCGCGCAACACGTTAAGAGATCACGGTTGGATATGCAATACTTTTGAGGGCGGTGACTTACACCGAAGCGGTAGCGTGGACCCTCGAGACGACCTCGAACGTCGGCTACGACCGGGCCGACCGGCGCTCGAACGTGCGGAAGCTGAAGGAGTGCGCGTGTCGCGCGTCGGCGTCGTGCCGCTCGTCCTCGATCAGGCGCCAGTCGGACTCGTCGAACGCCGGAAACCGTGTGTCCCCTTCGACACGGATGTGCACGACGGTGATGTAGAGCCGATCCGCGACAGCCAGCGCGGCGCGGAAGACCGCCTCACCGCCCGCGACGAACACCTCGTCCGCATTGCCGGCCCGGCGGAGCGCATCGTCCAGGCTCCCCGCGACCTCGGCGCCGGCCGGGCGGTACGAGGGATCGCGCGTCAGCACGATATTGCGGCGCCCGGGCAGCGGCTTCCGACCGATCGAGTCGAACGTCCGACGGCCCATGATGACCGGATGGCCCACCGTGAGCCGCTTGAAGCGGCGGAGGTCGGCCGGCAAATGCCACGGCAACCCGCCGTCGATCCCGATCACCCGGTTCTCCGCCATCGCGGCGATGAGCGAAACCGTCAGACGGCCACCGGAGCGGGAATACGCGGGTGGGGGTCGTAGTCGAGGAGGGTGACGTCCTCGAACTGAAAATCGAAGATCGATCGCACGGTCGGGTTGAGACGGAGGGTGGGGAGCGGCCGCGGCTCCCGGCCGAGCTGCAAGCGGGCCTGCTCGACGTGGTTGGTGTAGAGGTGGACGTCGCCGAACGTATGGATGAAATCGCCGGGCGCGAGGTCGGTGACCTGGGCAACCATCCTCGTGAGGAGAGCGTAGGACGCGATGTTGAACGGCACGCCGAGGAACAGGTCGGCGCTCCGCTGGTAGAGCTGGCAGGACAGGGCGCCGTCCAGCACGTAGAACTGGAACAAGGTGTGGCAGGGGGGCAGTGCCATCCGCGGCAGGTCCGCGACGTTCCATGCGCTGACGATCAGCCGCCGCGAGTCCGGGTTCTCCCGGATCTCCCGCACGACGTTCGCGATCTGATCCACGTGCCCGCCCGACGGCAGCGGCCACGAGCGCCATTGATATCCATAGATGGGCCCCAACCCCCCCGCCTCGTCGGCCCATTCGTCCCAGATCCTGACGCCGCGCTCCCGCAGATACCCGGCGTTCGTATCGCCCCGGAGGAACCACAGCAGCTCGTGGACGACCGACTTGAGGTGGACCTTTTTGGTGGTGAGCAGGGGAAAGCCCGCCGCCAGGTCGAACCGGAGCTGGGCGCCGAACACGCTGCGGGTGCCCGTCCCGGTTCGGTCAGCCTTGGGACGTCCGTGCTCGAGCACGTGACCGAGTAGCTGGAGATACGGCTTCATGGTATTTCCTGGGTTCAGCGCGGCGCGGCGAGGGGCAACTCGCGCTTGGAGCGCCACCAGCCGGCGTCACGCTCCATCGCTCGCAGCTCCCGGGCCACGTCGTCCGGGATCGCCGCCGCGCCGTCTCCCACTTTCAGGTCGGCGAGCGTCCGCGCGCCTGCGGCGGGCAGGATCACGCCCGGATTCAGGATCCGCCGCGGGTCGAAGGCACGCTTCACCCGCCGGAACAGATCGACCACCTCGACGCCGTAGAATCGCTCGAGGGATGAAGCGCGTAGCCGCCCGTCACCGTGCTCTCCGGTGGGCGTCCCCTCGAGCCGGATCAGCAGCGCGGTCACGGCACCAAGGAGATCCTCCAACCGCCGGGCCAGATCCGGATCGGCCGTGTCCACCAGCGCGTTGACGTGGACGTGTCCGTCTCCCGCGTGCCCGAACACCACGACCTCGATGCCGGCGTGCGCCGCCGCCTCCCGGACACCGCGCACGTAGCGTCCGAGCTGCGGCAGCGGCACGCAGCCGTCTTCGATCACCTGGAGCGAGCGCCGGGACTCGGGCAGCGCCGCCAGCGCCGGGCTGGCCGCGTGGCGCACCGACCACAGCCGGTCCAGGTCCGCGGCGCCGAGTGCCGTGTTCGCGAACACCGCGTCCTCGGCGGCCGTGACCGCGGCGGCCACCGCGTCGCGGACCGCCGACGCCGTGGGCCGCTCGAACGCGACCAGGAGGACGGCCTCGACACGGGTCAGCGGGATATCGGCCGACCGCCCGGCAACGGCCAGCAGCGTGCGGTCCATCAGCTCGATGGCCGCGGGCCGGCAACGCAAGAGACGGGCGACCACGTCGGGGAGCGTCGCGAGGTCGTCGAGCGCCAGGAGCACGCCGCCCTCCGCCGTGGGAACGGGGGCCACACCCACCACGGCGCGCGTGACGAAGGCGAGCGTGCCCTCCGACCCGACGATCAGGTCCAGGGCGTCACCGCTCTCGAGGTAGCGATCGAGGGCGTAGCCCGAGGAGTTCTTGGTGGTTCGCGGGTACCGCGCGGCGATCGTGGCGCGAGCGTGCCGGATCGCCGGCGCCGCCTGATCCGCAAGACGGCGCAGCGCCGCGAGATCAACGCCCGGCCGTTGAACGTCGTCGGGGGCGGGCTCGCCGCCCCGGGTGAGCCACCCCACCTCGCCGTCCGCGGTGACGATCTCGACGGCGCGGATCCAGGGCCGGATGCTGCCGAATGCGAGGCTCCGGGCCCCGGCGGCGTTGGTCGCAATCATCCCGCCGATGGTGCAGAACGCGCCGCTGGAAGGGTCGGGCGGCAGCCTGAGGCCACGTGCGGCCGCGCGATCGTTCAATGCCTTCCACGTCGTGGCCGCCCCGACCGTCGCGGCGTCGTCCACGATCGCGATCGAGGTGTCCAGCTCCTGCAGGTCCACCACGACGCCGGCGCCCACGTTTCCACCCGGCATGCCGCTTCCGGCCCCGCGCGGAACCAGAGACGTGTCCTCGGCCGCGGCCCAATGCGTCAGGCACGCCAGGTCCTCGACCGTACGGGGGACCGCCACGGCCGCCGGCACGATGCGGTACGGCCCGGCACCCTCCGAGTACGCGGCCCGGGTCGGGAGGTCGGTGAGGAAGGCACCGCCAAAGCCGGACGGCGCGGCGTAGTGTGGGGACATATGCTGCAATTTAACGACGGTGACGAAACCCTTCCCCCTCTTCCCTTCCCCCCTACGAACACCGCCACTCAGGGCCGGCCAGCAACCGGAAGTACCCACGGACCAACACATCGCTCGGCGCGATCACCTTCGCGATGCCGACCGTTCGGGCCACGTCGCGGCGGGTGATCTTCACCTTGTGGGCGGGGTCGAGCAGTCGAGCATCCCGCTCGGCGAGACGCAGCGTGCGGACCGCGAAGTACAGCGACGTGAGGCAGAACAGCCGAATCCCGTGCAGCCGGCGGGGCAGCACGGTGCTGTACTCGAGCGCGTCGCACAGGTGGCCCTTGGCCTTGTCGATCAGCGCGCGCATGACGCGCAACGCCTCCTCACGGTGCCGGCCGTCGTGCAGCTCCTCCGGGCGGATTCCGGCTACGTGGCACAGCTGGCGGGGCACGAACGCCCACCCTCGGCGGCGGTCATCGGACACGTCCTTGATGATGTTCGTGAGTTGCAGTCCCAGGCCGAAGCTGGTCGCCAGGTGCTTGAGGCGCCGGTAGCGCGACGGGGTGATCGACGCCGCGTGGGCCCGGAAGAGCTCGGTGAGCAAATGCCCCACCGTGCCCGCCACGAAGTAACAGTACCGGTCCAGATCCTCGACGGTCTCGAGGGCCGTCACCGGACCGCCGGCCGCCAGGCGCTGACGCCGCGCGAACTCCGCCATCCCCGAACACATCTCCTGGACCGAGGGGCGGATCGCCGCCTGCTGAACGGTGCTGAGGCGCCGGAACTCCCGAAGCACGGCGTCCGCATCGTGTGTCAGGTGTTCTTCGTCGGTCGTCGGCGCGGGAAACGCCTTGCGCAGCGCGTCGGCGTCGGGACCGCCGGCGTCGAGGCTGGCCCGGAAGGCGGCGAGCAGCGCGTCCTTCACGTCGGGCGCGAGCGTCGCGGTGTCTTCGATCGTGTCCGCGACGCGGCACAGCAGATAGGCCGTCAGCACCGGACGCTGGAGCCGGGCGGGGAGGAGGCGGATGCAAACCGCGAAGGTGCGCGAGACCTTGGGCAGCATCGCATCGCAGAACGCCCGGTCGTGGGCCGGGGGGGCCTCGATCACCGTTTCCACGAGGCCACGACGTTCCGCCACGAAAACAGAACGCGGGGATCGATCGTCTCGTCGAGGATCCCGGCGGCCGCACGGCGGAGGCGATCGCTGCGGCGTACCCGCCTGGCAATGGCGTCGATCAGCCAGGCCTTCGTGGCCCACTCTTCGGCCAGCGCGTAGCCGGCGTAGCGAGGCGCCAGGTCGCGCTCGATGAGGCCGGCGATCTCGCGCAACGGGGCAAAGTCGTCGGCATCCAGGGCCCGGTGGATCAGCCGGACCGCGATCTCGGCGGTCTCCATGGCCTTGCCGATCCCCTCGCCCGTGAACGGGAACGTCGTCCCGATGCTCTCGCCGACGGCCACCACGCGCCCGCCGTCGTGCACGGCCGCGCCGCGCAGCCCGCACCGCAGGCGGGCGCCTTTGAGGGGCGACACCGCCCCGGCGCGGGTGAGGAGCCGCCGCGCCACCGGAAAGCGCCGCGTGAACCGCTCGAACATGTCGCGCACGTTGGGCTGCTTGCGGGTACCGCGGGTGAAGGCTCCCACGCCGACGTTGTATTCGTCGTTCCCCAGCGGAAAGATCCAACCGTAGCCGGGGAGGACCGACTTGTCGAACGAGACGATCAACTCGGCGAGCGGCTCCGGTGAGCGGACGTAGCAGCGTCCCGCCACGCCGCTCGCCCGGGATCGATGCAGCATCCCGAGCGACGCGAGGAGCGAGACGTCGGCCCCCGTCGCGAGCACGGCGACACGGCCCCGGACGGCGTGCCCGCCGCCCGATACCGTCACGCCTTGGTCGTCCGTCGTCACCTCCCGGACCTGCATCTGCCGGAAGACCGCGCCGCGCCGGACGGCTTCGGCCAGCACCATCGCGTCGAGCGTTTCGCGCTTCAAGGTGACGAACTCGCCGGGCACGTCCGCTCGGATCTGATGCGGGCTGTAGACGCTGACGGTACCGGTGGCGTAGCCGTGGGCTGTCACCCGCTCGCGGAGCCCCGCGCGCTCCAGGCAGCGCAACGCGTCGGGGATCAGCCCGTCGCCGCATACCTTGTCGCGTGGGAAGACGTGACGGTCCAGCACCGTCACGCGGCGCCCGCCCCCCGCCAGGTGCAGCGCGGCGATCGCCCCCGCCGGTCCCGCGCCGACGATGACCGTATCCCACGGCGGCGCCGAGGTCATGGCGACGCGGAGGGCGGGCGGCCGAACCGCGCCCGGATGCCCTCCAGCACGCCGGTGATGATCGTGTGGCCGGGGTGATCGGGCGGCACCGCGACCTCGGTGTCGCGGACGGGGAGCGACGGATCCACCGTGCGGCGCAGCACGGCCTCGCCTGCCACCTGCACGGCGTTCGGGCCGGCCGAGTCGGCGAAAACCCGCACGCGGATCACCCGCTCCACTGCGAGCGTATTCTCGTGCCACGGCCGCCTGCGGTCGACGTGGTACCAGCCCGTCTCCACGTAGCCCTCTTCGGCACTGAACCGGACGATGCGCAATCCTCGGGCGATGAGGGAGTCATGCGCCGCCCGAATCACCAGCGCGGCCTCTCCCTGCACCGTGTCGATCGCCGCCTCGGGAAGCGGCCCGAAATGCGGCCGGACGTTGGAGGAGCCGCAGGCGAGGAGGAGGGAAAGGAGCGCGAACAACGCTCCACTGCCGTTCCTGCCGCTGCTCCCGCACCGCCAGCGGCAGAGGCGGCAGAGGCCGCAGAAGCGGCAGGGCGTTGAGGGAGCGACCGGTGCGCTAATGCTCGTGCTCCGGCGTCCCGGGCGCATGCTCGTGATCGGCGGCGGTCGAGTCCACGGCGGTCGAGTCCACGGCGGTCGAATCACCGGGCATCGAGCCGCCCTCATGATCGTGGTCTGCTCCCTCGGCGTGGCTGTGGCCCGCCTGCCGGTCGGCGAGCGCACCCTCCATGACCGGGGTCGGGATACCGCCGCCGTAGCGGTACACGATCGTGCCGCCCACGTGGCCGACCCAGAAGACGAGCAGCGCGCCCACCGCGGCGATCGTGAGATAGGTGGGCCGTTCCTTGGGACCTAGCTGCCCGCGCCGCCAGATACGCCACGCGGCGAGCCCGCCGAACAGGACGGTGGCCGTGATGGCGAGCGTTTCGTGCCGCTCCATCACCAGGTGCACGGCCCCGCCGTGCTCGATGGACCGCTCCGCTGCCAGCCCGGAGAGCAGTGCCAGCACGGCACCCACGGCACCTGCAACCAGCATCCAGAATCCGACGGTGCTGAGCGCCTCCCGCTTCGTCGCGCTCCCCGCGAGGTCGAACAACACCGAGAGGACGAGCAGCGTCGCTGGGAGGTCGTTGAGCGTCGCGTGCAGTTCGGCGGCGGTCTGCCACATGTCAAAGCCCCAGATTGGTGACGGAAGGAGGGGTGGTGGAATAGTCGTAGAACCCTTTTCCGGACTTCTTGCCGAGCATCCCCGCCAGCACCATCCGCCGGAGCAGGGGCGGCGGGGCGTAGCGGGCTTCCCGGTACTCGTTGAACATGATCTCGGCGATGCGGTACGTCGTGTCCAGCCCCACGAAGTCGAGCAGTGTGAACGGCCCCATGGGGTGACCGGTACCCAGCGTCATTCCCTTGTCGAGGTCGGCGACGGATCCCACGCCGTGCTCCAGCGCACGGATGGCGTCCAGCAGATACGGGACGAGGAGGAGGTTCACGATGAAGCCGGAGCTGTCCTTGGCCGCGATGGGCTCCTTGCCCAGCGACTTGCCGAACGCGAGCGCCCGCTCGAAGGTCGCCGCGCTCGTCGTGACCGTGCGGACCACCTCGACGAGCTTCATGAGGGGCACCGGGTTGAAGAAATGCAGGCCGACGAAGCGGTCGCCGCGATTCGTGGCGGCGGCCATGGCGGCGATCGTAAGGCTCGATGTATTCGAGGCGAAGATGGTGCCTTCCGGGCACAATCCGTCCAGCTCCCGCCAGAGTGCGTTCTTTACCTCGAGGTCCTCGGTCACGGCCTCGACCACGATGTCGCTGCGCCTGAGGTCCTTTAGCGACGTGGTGAAGGAGAGCCGGTCGAGCACGGCCTTGCGGTCGCCGTCGGACAACTTCCCCTTGTCGACGAGCTTGCCGAGCGACCCCTCGATGCGCGCTTTGCCCTTGGCGTTCAGGTCGTCCGAGACCTCGCGAACCACGGTGCGATATCCCGCTTGGGCCGCGACCTGCGCGATGCCGCTTCCCATGAGCCCGCAGCCGAGGACGCCCACCGTCTGGATGTCAGCCATGTGCCTTTCCGTCAAGGATCTCAGGGGCCGAGGGCCTTTCGGATCTCCTCGGCGGCCAGCTTGATGATGGAGCCGGCATCCCGCTCGGTGCGCCGAGGGGGTTTGATCTCGCCCCGCTCCAGGCGGTCGAGCACCTGCTCCAACGCCACACGCACCCGCTCGACTTCCGCGCGCCGCGACCGGGCAATCACCACCGCCAGGGGCACGGCCAGCAGCGCCGGAATCACGGCGAACGGTGGGAGCACGCCGATGATCAGCGCCGCCCCCGAGGCCACGGCGCCGGCTCCGGTGAACAATCCCGCGCCCGTCAGCTGCTCCCGGAAGCTGTTGCTGAGGTCGGCGACGAGCTGCACGTGGCAGCGGCTCGGCCCCAGCTGTGCGATGCGCGCCGTCACCTCTTTGGCGCGGGACAGCATGAACCGCCGCCCGCCGACGCCCAACGAGCGCTTCAGCGACACGAGGGCGCCCGCCTGCCGCTCCCAGGATGCCCCGTTCCGGAACCGGCGCTTCACCGACAGCAGCTCGCCCGCCGTCATCCAGTGTTGCAGTGCCTCCTCGACGCCCACGACGTCACCGGGCACCGCGCGTGACGCCGATGCCGTGAGCGGCCCCGCCAGCCACACCCCGAACCCCCGCTCCACGGGAACGTTCGCACGCGTGCGCTCCTCGACCAGCGCTTGCTGGAGGTAGTCGCTCGGGATCCCCACGTCCTCCCCGAGCTGCATCACCTCGGCTTCCGTCAGGCCTTCCCCAATATCCCGTTCGTGCGCCTGCAACTCGGCGGCGCGGCTGACGATCCGCTCCAGCGCGTGCCGGTCGATGCGCTCCCCGCTCAGAACGCCTCCACTATCACCGCGGCACCCTGGCCGCCGCCGATGCAGGCCGACCCCAATCCGTACCGCTTCTTGGCGCGCCTGAGCGCGTGCAGCAGGTGGATGGTGATCCTCGTCCCGCTCGCCGCCAGCGGATGTCCGATGGCGATGGCGCCGCCATGCACGTTGGTCCGCTCCCGATCCAAGCCCAGCTCCTTCTCGACGGCCACGTACTGCGGGGCGAACGCTTCGTTGACTTCCACGAGGTCCATGTCGTCGAGCTGGAGACCCGCCTTGGCGAGCGCCTTCCGGGCTGCGGGCGCCGGGCCAATACCCATGTACTTGGGCTCGACGCCTGCCACCGCCCACGAGACGAGCCGGCCCA